>JGI12316J15310_10000037_pt6 | contig 82936 bp, 75 predicted proteins | sample MarCyaLeptolynsp_FD_15310 | JGI IMG/M metagenome (IMG submission 15310) | reverse complement strand
TCGCAAACCGGACAGCGAAAGCCGTCGGGCCAACGCAACTGCATCAGGTAGTCGCGACACGCGTCCTCGGTGGCGAAGCGGGCCTCGAATTCGACCAGATCGCGCGGGTAATCCTCCACAGCGCCGTATACTACATCTTGGGGCTACCTGAGTCAAGTGGATACCCCACTCTTCCTGATATTGATTACATGGTTTTTGGGTGTATAGGTTCCATCTTGCAATTTCACCCTTACGACCACTATCGCGGTATCACCGTTGATATCGTCCAAGACGTGCTTGGCTGTTATCAGGATGAATCGTGCTCGATTGGAATTTTCGTTAAGTGGCTTCCCTAGGATGAAAGCGGTTCCGAAACTCATGGCGCTTGGAGTTCCATTCGTTCTGGCGGAAGGACCAACAATCTTGAACGTCGATTGCATTAATCCTTCGGTGAACGTTGTCTTTCTCTTGACTTCCTGCCCCAGGCTGACATTGGCAACAGCTAGGAGGAGGAGAAGCACAAGGGCGCGCATGCTTCTCAGCCTACCACGGGTATTCACGGTGCGAGCTGCACCCGAACTCTCTTCCGAGTCGAGTCTTGGGGAGAGCGATCGGTGGCGTTGGTCGAGACAGGCAGGCAACTCGGGTCATACCATCTCAACCGAGACCGTGCCTTCCTTCAGTTTCTCCAGTGAGCCACGACCGAGCGAAGCCATGCCCCCCTACTCGCCCAAGAACTCCAGCAGCTCATCCCGGAAGCGATCAAACACTTCCAGGTGCGGCGCGTGGCCGACGCCCTCGAACTCCACCAGCTTCGCGTCGGGGATCGCCTTCGCCGTCGCGCGTCCCAACTCCGGGTAAAGGCCCATGGTCGCGGCCACTTCCTTCGACACCAGCCCCTTGCCCGGCGCCGTGCGGTCGAGTTGGCCGATCAGCAGGAGCGTCCGCGCCTGGACGTTGGGGAACTCATAGACCACCGGCTGCGTGAAGAGCATGTCGTAGGTCAGCGCGTTGTTCCACGCCAAACGACGAAAGTCCGGGCTCAGCGTCCAGCGGTAGAGCAGTTCCGCCCACGGCTCGTAGGACTCCTTCCAGGTCCCGTGGTAGTAGTTCTGTTTCTGGTATTCCCTGACGCCTTCGAGCGTTTTGTTGAGTTCGCGCTCATACCACCACTCCACCGGCTGGTACGGAACCTTGACCTTCCAGTCCTCCAGCCCGATCGGGTTCACCAGCGCCAGCTTTTCGGTCGTTTCCGGATAGCTCAGCGCAAACCGCGTGGCCACCATGCCGCCCATCGAGTGGCCCAGGATCGTAGCCTTCGAGACGCCGATGTGGTCCAGCACCGCCTTGGTGTTCTGCGCCAGCAGGTGGAAAGTGTAGTGCAGCGTTTCCGGCTTGCTCGACTTGCCAAAGCCGATCTGATCGGGAACCACCACGCGGTAGCCGGCGGCGGTGAGCGCGTCGATGGTCGTTCCCCAGTACGCGCCGCAGAAATTCTTGCCGTGCATCAGCACCACGGCCCGGCCGTTCGGGTTCGCGGGCTTCACGTCCATGTAGGCCATGGTCAGGGTCTGGCGCTGGATTTCGAGGTCGAGATACTCGACCGGGTAGGGGTATTCGTAGCCCTCCAGCGACAGACCGAGCGGTTCCAGATCAGCCGCGGAGGCGGCGGAGACGAGCAGAGCGCAGGCGACGAGTACGGCAGGCAAACGCATGATCTTCATGCTCGCACACCGCCGAGAAACGCCAAAAAGCCGCCGTTCGGTGAGGAGCGGCGGCTTTCCTGCAATGTCCCGTGGCAGAACTATGTCGAAGGGGCGCCGTCTTTCTCGCCCCAGACGTTTTCGCGCAGCTCGGTCAAGCGGTGCTCGGCGGCGTCGCGCACGTAGCGGAACTTGTCGTGGCTAGCCACCCATTCGAGGTCCGGCTCGCTGGTCATCACCTTGACGACCTTGCGGCGCACCTCTTCGTCCTTGGCCTCGCGCACCAGCTTGTTGTAGTACTTCTGGTCGGGCTTGAGATCGCGGAGAGCGCCGAAGGCATTGTGCCGGACGAACCACTCGCCGTCTTCCACGATCATCTTGATCAGGATTTCAGGGTCGCGGATCTCCTTCGCGGCTTCAATGCGCACGTCGGCGTCGCTATGCTTCCATTTCGGGCGAATCGTATCGAGAAGTCCCATGACGTCCAAAGGGCCGGCCCCCGATTCGAGCGCCGACCAACCTCCATTGTACGCCGGTTTGAGTCGCGGGACTCAGATTCGGTCGTGGCGGACGTGGTAGCTCACCCGCGAGGCGGTCTGCATGCTGCGCCCCATGTAGAGGAACGCAGCCAGCCAGACGGACTGCAAGAAGACCAAAGCTGCGGGACTCCACAAGGCCGTCAAGCCCGCCGCGAGGTCCGGCCGCACCGGGCTGTGGCCCAGCAGAAATGGGGCGGCAAGCACGGCCAGGGTTCCGCAAGCGGCCATCCACTGGTAGACGCTGATTTCGCCTTCGCCGCGGTAGTCGGCGCGGAACGTCTCCGAGTAGGTGCGCCAGATCTGCGCCGTCGCCAGCGCCAGCGGAATCACCACGTGGTAGTAGGCGTTGAGGAACAGCGCAACCGACGCCAGAGCCGTCACGCCGTACAGCGTGGCCGTCATCGCCTGCACCGGCACCACCGGCACGCCGTCGAGATTCGAGGCGAAGGCGATCTTTTTGGTTTTGCCCTCGAAGACGAAGCTGAAGCGTTCCGAGAAAATGCGCACCCAGCCGCGCGCCGCCGAGACCGGTTTGCCGTAGCAGCAGCCGAAGCTGATGCAGGCCAGCCGCCCCAGGCTCTCGCCGAGCACATAGGCGATGGCCATGGCCGCCAGCGCCGGGGCGAGCGGCAGCGAAAATCCCATCGCCGGGCCGAGGAATCGGTCCAGAGCCCAGAACGTCGCCGGCGCCACGAACAGGCCAACGAACGACGCGCCGCCGATGGTGAATCCGTAGCGTTTGCCCTCCACCGCCCAGGCGATCAGCTGCGACGCCGGCGCGCAGATCAGCAGCACCAGCGCCACCGCCAACAGGCTGATGCGCAGCGGCGCGCCGACCGATGCCATCAACACCAGAAACAGCGCGGCCGCAACCGCATACGCCGTCGCCGAGAAAAAGCCGTAGAAGGTGAAGTTGACGCCGGTCCCGCCGGCGACCGCTTGACGGTCAGGCGTGGAGGCGAGGAACTGCCAGCGCTCGCCGGGCAACGTCCGAAAAGCCCAGGCATAGAGCAGCGCGAGCGCACCGGCAAAACACCCCAGGAAGAGGATTTCGGTCATGACAACTCCTGCGGGCGGCCGGTGGCGATCAGCGAGCGAACCGCGACATCAGTCTCCACCAGCGGCTGCCCAAAGGCTTCGGAGAAGCGGCTGCAGGCGTTCTTGAAGCTCAAGTTGCGCTGCAAGTCCGGGGCGAAGCGGACCCTGCCGGGCTCGAACAGCACCACATCGGTGCTGCTGCCCGGACGGTAGAGGCTTTTTGCGACCCCGCGCCGCACGAACATTCCCGGCTCCGCCGGCCGCGGGTCGTCGTAGCGTTCATCGCTGTAGCACTGCACGATCTCGCCGATCATCAGCGCCACGATCTCGATCATCGCCACCAAACCCACGCCGGTTCCGCCCTCGACGTCGGTGTCAATCACGGTGACGAAGCGCTTGTTCTTCGAGTAGGGCGTGACGACCTCGACCACCGCTCCGGGGTTGCAGGAGTGGTAGCCGCCGTCCAGTTCATAGGCGTCGACTACGCGGCCGGCCACCGGCGTGTGGTTGTAGTGGTACTTGTCCGGCGTCAGGCGAAAGACAGCAAAGTCGCCGCCGTCGAAGGCCTCGAGCCAGCGCCGCTTGTCCGCGCCGAGCAGCTCTTCGAAGTCGAAGAACTTGCCCTTGGCAAACAGCCCGGAGTCGAGGTGGAATGAGCCGATGACCACGCGCGAGTCCGCCGGCGAGACGACCGCGCGGGGGTCTTCCGGCTCGGGCCGGCATTCCCAATAGCGGATCTTGCGCTCAAAAATCTTGCGGGGCGTGGTGAAGCTTTCCGGCGGATCGACGCATTCGCCCAGGTCCACGCCGGTGCGCTCGAGGAAGCGCTTGTTGCCCAGCAGAGTGGTCGTCAGCGGCAGGTCGAAGTTCGCCAGACTCAGCAGCTTCGACATGCGCTTGCCGGTGAGCGCCCGAAAAACCGCCGGCGCGCTCTCGCGGGCGCTGGAATAGAGGAAGTTGACGATGCGGTCGCCAAACAGCGTCTCCGTGAGCACGCCTCCGTCGGCGCGGCTGACGTACTGGTGGGGAATCACTGCGCGGCCCTCGCGTCGACGTGTTCGCCGATCAGCATCAGATGGATCAGGCGGCGGATCTCCGCCGCCTGCAAGCGCTCGGCCAGCAGGTCTTCCCGCACTTTTTCGAGATAGTCGACCGCGTCGGCGCCGTCGAGCGCGTAGTGCAGCGCCTCGGCGACCTCGGGTCTGTCGGCGGCGGGCGAACGCGCGAGCTTGCGGAACGAGTCGAGCAGCGTCTCAAACGCCTCGGCGGTTTGGCGCAGCCGCAACGTCCCGCGGTAGTAGCCCTCGGCGGCCTGGTTGAACTCGCGGGCGGTGAGCCCGAACGGGTCGCGCGCGCCGGCTTCGCCGAGAATGCCGCGCGTCAGCCGGCCCGACGCCGACTGGGTCTTGGGATCGGCCAACCGCTGTTCGAGATCGGCGAGCGTCTCTTCGAGCCCCATCGCCTCGACCAGATCGGCGGCGTCCTCGCGGATCGCCTGGAGCAGGACGCGCTGGTACTCGACGCGCTCCACCCGCAGACGGCCCGGGTAGCGGCGGCTGTTGCGCACCTTGCGGGCGCGGCGCACCAGGTCGAGCAGAAAGGCGTTTGAGTTGTCGTTCTCGACGAAAAACGTGGGAATGCCGACTGCCGCGCCAAAGAGGATCTGCCGCCGCTCGCTCTCCACCACCGGCCGGTCCGGGATGTGCGCGTGGGTGACCGCGCCGGAGGCGACGTAGCGGAATGCCAGCGCCGTGATCAGACGTTGCAGGTTGACCGCTTGCGCGAAATCGCCGCCGAAGGTCTCAAACAGCGAGTAATACCGCCCCTCGAACCCCGAGTAGCCTTTACCCGCGCGGTCGCGCTGGCGATACAGCTGATACGGCGACATCCGCGCGTCGAACACGCCCAGGTGGTCGAGGTCGGCCAGCAGACGGCGTTCGTTGCCGAGCGATCCATCGAGCGCGGGGCTGCGCTCGGTGCTCATCGGCGCAACCAGATAGTCGATCAGCCGAAAATCGGGGATGAAGTCGCCCTTGAGCCCGAAGACGCCGGCGATGGTGCGGTCCAGCCATTTGGGCCCCAGCGGGCAGATGGGGTTGCCAAAGATGCTGATCCTGGCCTTGCCTTTCCAGCGCCGCCACAGCATCCGCAGGTGGGTGTAGTCGAGCTGATGCGGCAGGAACGACAGCGCCCGCTCCGGGTGGAAATCCTGGAAAGCCAGCCGGTAGGGCGCCGCTGTGTAGCTGCCCACGAACAGCGGCAGGAAGTGTTCGACGATCTTGATCACCAGGTCGCCGACGTATTTCTCTTCCGCCGGGCCGAAGTCGCCGTCGGCAGCTACGGCGTCGCTCAGCCGGTCGCTGCCCAGACTCACGTGCACGCCGTTGTTGGCCAGGCTGACGTTCGAGGTGTTCGGCAGCACCACCAGGTTGCGCGTGATCACGCCGGCTTCGCGCAGCTTGCCGATGGCGTTGAGCTGCGAGCGTGAAAGAGTCTGGTGGCACAGCGCCATGTAATCGCGCTTCTGCTCGCCGCGGTCCCAGCCCGACAGGCAAGGGCTCATGAATAACTCGCGGTAGAAAGAGTCCGAAACGCAGTCGTTGAGCTGCCGCTGCCGCACCGGCGGATGCGGCGAGGAGTACAGCAGCGCCGTCTGGCCGCGCCGTTTGAGTTCGAAAACCTCGTTCGAATAGGCAATGAGCAACTGAGAGAACAAGTAGCGCTTGGCCGACTCCCTTGCCAGCGCCATGCCGCCGCCGGCTGCACGCGTCAGCCGCGGCACGTGGAACGACAGGGTTTCGGGCGAAGTGTTGTCGTTGAGGAAGCAGCCCATTAGCCGCACGCCGGCCCCACGGATCGCGTCCGGCGGATTGTCGGCCACGCCCAGCGCATCAGCCAGAGCAAGCTTGAGCAGGTAGCTGATGGGAATCCGCACCAGCTCTTCCCCGCCCTCGAGGAGGGTGAAGCGGCCGGCGTCGCTGCGCCGCGGGCTGGCCGGGTCGGTCTTGTCGGCCAGCAGGTCGTTCTCGAAGACGTTGTCGGCGTAGGCGCTCAGCGCGCTTCGGGGAAAGCGGACGAAGCTGTTGTCCCAAACCCGGTCGCGATTGCTCTCGAGCCAGTCTTCGAGGTCGGAGACAATCCGCTGCGGCGCATCGCCCGACTGTGCGCGGCGGACGGAGTTGGCGAAGAAGCTTGACTCTTCGATCGCCCGCGGCAAGTCGACATCCGAGCGGTCGCCGACCACGGCGACCTGGAGTTCGCTTTCCGAGCCGGCGGTGACGTCTTCAGGCCCAAAAGGGATGGTCTCGGGGCGCCATGGGTCGACGCCGAGCACTTCGAGCCCGTGTCGGGTCGCCCTCGCAGCGGATCTCGGAGCGGATTCGGCGACGGAAGAACTCGTCTTCATGCGGAGGTCGGCCGGTTTGGCGGTTCCCGGTCAAGACCATCCTAGAGTCAAATTGGTTTTGATTCTGTTAGCGCTCGATGAACTTTCGGTTAACCCAGGCTGCGGCTCCGAGCGGCTTCGTAGAGGATCACGGTGGCCGCCGCGGCGGCGTTGAGCGACTCGACGCGGCGGGTGGGAATAGTCAGCGGCGCGGCTGCGCCAAGCAGGTCAGCCGAGACGCCGTGGGCTTCCGACCCGATAGCGATGGCGGCCGAGGAGAGATCGCAATCCTCCGGCGCGGCGCCGTCGCGCGCCACCGCTGCGTACAGCGTCCGACTGCCGCTCTCGAGCGCCTCGACGATCGCACGCGGAGCGGCGCCCGCCGCCGGCACGCGAAAGATCGAACCAGCCGAGGCGCGGATGGTCTTCGGGTTGTGCAGCGACGCCGAGCCGGGCGTCAGCAGCACGCCGGCGGCCCCGAAAGCCTCGGCCGAACGCAGGATCGTACCGACGTTGCCGGGATCCTGCAGGCGATCGACGATCAGCACCGGCCCCGTTGCGGCGAGCACCTGGGCGAGGCTCGACTCCTCCAGCGCCACCAGAGCCAGCACCCCCTGGGAGTTCTCGACGACGTTGAGCTGCTCAAACAGTCTTGCGGCCACACGCTGCACCGTAGCGCCGCTGCGCCGTGCGGCTTTTTCGGCCTGCTGTGAGGCGTTCTCAGCCAGCAGCACCGCCCGGATCGAGACGCCGCTCGCGGCGGCTTCGTCCACCAGGTGCGGCCCCTCTGCCAGCGCCAGCCCGCCGTCGGTCAAGCCACCCTGACGAGCCGCCTTGCGCACCGCCTTGAGCAAGGGATTGGCGGCGCTCTCGATGAGAGTTTCCACAGGCACTGAGGCCCAGCGTAATAGAATCGAGATGGATGCGCCAGGATTCCGCCCGGCCCCCGCGAGAACCTGTCGAGGGTTTTCATGCGTCACTCTGGAAAGGGGCGCTCTGATTCTGCAGACCGAGACCAAAAACCGCCGCACGCGCGGGCTGCTTCGCGGCCTGGGATTCGCCATGGGAATCGCGCTGCTCGCCGCCGCCGGCTGGGTGGGATTCGTCTACATGCAGGTGGCCCGCCAGGCCGAGGTGGATGAAGCGCAGCCGGCCGACGTGATCGTCGTGCTGGGCGCGGCGCAATACTGGGGACGGCCGTCGCCGGTACTCAAAGCGCGGCTGGACCACGCGCTCGAACTCTACAACCAGGGCCTGGCGCCGCGCATCATCACCACCGGCGGACACGGCAAGGACGCCAAGTTCTCCGAGGGCGAGGTCAGCCGCGAGTATCTTTCCGAAAACGGCGTGCCGGCCGAGTTCGTCACTGTCGAAGACGACGGACTGACGACGATGCAGTCCGCGGCGGCGGTGGTCGAGATCATGGACCGCATGGAGCTGCGCAGTTGCATCGTCGTCAGCGACGACTACCACATGCTGCGCGCCAAGCGAATGCTCGAAGAGAGCGGCGTCGAGGTCTACGGCTCGCCGCGGATGTCGCCGCAGGGGGGCGATCCGTGGGAGATCCGCAAGCGGCTGCTGCGCGAGGCAATCAGCTACTCGCTATGGCGGGTGGGGATTCGGCTGTAGAGGCTGTGTGAAAGGCGAGATCTGAAGATCTTCTATAGCCCCGGGGTTCAGCCCGGGGCCATCTAAGAACGACCGACCGCGTTTTCCCGGTTCCGTCCCTACTTCAGCGGCTTCACGCGAATGTTCTTGTAGTAGACCGTGCTGCCCGGGTCGTGCCCTTGCAGCGCAAACGTCCCCGAACCGATCAGCCGGCCTTCCATGTTCTCCGGCGGCGTCCAGTCCTTGGGCTGCGTCCAGTCCACCACCTTCTTACCGTCCAGGAAGATCTGCACGCGGTCGCCCTTCACCACGATGTGCTCGGTGAACCATTCGCCGTCCTTGGTGGGCGGGTTCTTCACGTCTTCCACCGCATAAAGCCCGCCGCTGCGGCGCCAATCTTTGTGCGAGTTGTTGACCTGCACCTCAAAACCCTTCGCCGGCCAGCCTTCTTCCTGGTAGGCCGTGTGGAAGTAGATGCCGCCGTTGGAGTTCGGCTTGGTCATCACGTCGACCTTGAGTTCGAAATCCTGGAACTTGCCGCCGTTGACGTCGCCGACGTAGAACAGGTGGCAGCGCGGACCGTTGGCGACAATCGCGCCGTCTTCGATCTTGAAGGTGTCCGGGTTGTCGTTGGTCTTCTTCCAGCCGTCGAACGTCTTGCCGTCCCAGAGCGAGATGAAGCCTTTCTCGGCCGCGGCGACCGGCAGCGAACAGAGCAGGAGCAATAGAAGTAGTCGTTTCATCGTGGGTTCGATTCCTTGTCTCGGGTCAGTCTAGCGCCTTTCTAGAATGAGGGCGTTGACGGCAAGTGAAAAAGCTTTCATGGCGGACCGCCTCCCTGCGGCGCGCGAGGCGGTGGAGGCCTGGTTTCGCTCCCAGGGTTGGGAGCCGTTTGCGTTTCAGCAACGTTGCTGGGAAGCCTGGCTCGCAGGACGCAGCGGCCTGCTGCACTCCACCACCGGGACCGGCAAGACCTACGCCGTGGCGCTGGGGCCGATGACCGAGGCGCTCGCCGCGTCCGCCCCCGCCAAGACTGCTCCGCTGACGCTGCTGTGGATCACTCCGCTGCGGGCGCTCGCCGCCGATACGGCGCGGGCTCTCGAAAAACCCATCGCCGATCTCGGCCTGCCCTGGTCGATCGAGACGCGCACAGGCGACACCGCCTCGTCGGTGCGCAACCGCCAACGCAACCGGCTGCCGACGGTGCTGGTGACCACGCCCGAGAGCCTCACCTTGCAGCTGACCCGCGAAGACGCCCGCGAACGCTTCGCCGGGCTGCGGGCGGTGGTGGTGGACGAGTGGCACGAGCTGCTGGGAAGCAAGCGCGGCGTGCAGACCGAGCTGGCGCTTGCGCGGCTGCGCCGTTTTCGCCGCGGACTGCGCATCTGGGGAGTTTCGGCGACGCTCGGGAACCGCCATGCCGCCCGCGACGCGCTGCTGGGCTCGGCGGCCCGCCGCGGCCTGCTCATCGAGGGACGTACGGACAAGCGCTACCGCGTCGACTCGCTCGCGCCGACCGAGATCGAGCGCTTCCCCTGGGCGGGGCATCTCGGCTTGAAGCTGCTGCCGGCCGTCCTCGACGAGCTCAACCGCTGCCGCTCGGCCCTCGTCTTCACCAACACCCGCTCGCAGACCGAGGCCTGGTACCAGGCGATTCTCGAAGCGCGGCCGGAGTGGGCGGGCTCGATCGCGCTGCACCACGGCTCGCTCGATCTCGACGTGCGGTGCTGGGTGGAGCAGGGTTTGCGCGACGGGCGGCTGCGGGCGGTGGTCTGCACCTCCAGCCTCGACCTCGGGGTCGACTTCTCGCCGGTCGACCGGGTGTTCCAGATCGGCAGTCCCAAGGGCGTCGCGCGGCTGCTGCAGCGCGCCGGACGCAGCGGACACCAGCCCGGCGCGCTCAGCCGCGTCACCTGCGTCCCCACCCACGCCTTCGAGTTGGTGGAGATCGCCGCCGCCCGCGAAGCCCTGGCCGCCGGGCGCATCGAATCGCGCGAGCCGGTCGCCGAGCCGCTCGACGCGCTGGCCCAGCACATCGCCACCATCGGCCTGGGCGGAGGGTTTCGGCCCAAGGAGCTGCTCGAAGAAGTCCGCCGGACGCGCGCGTTTCGCCATCTCGAAGCTGCGGACTTCCAGTGGACGCTCGACTTCGTCGCCCACGGCGGCCGGACACTCTACGCCTACCCCGAATACCGCCGCCTGACCGCCGAAGACGGCGTCTACCGCATGACCGACCCGAAAAACGCCCGGCGTCACCGGATGTCGATCGGCACGATCGTGGGCGACGCCTCGATGCGGGTCCAATTCCTCAACGGCGGCCCGATCGGGACGGTGGAAGAGTCGTTCCTCTCCCGGCTCAAGCCCGGCGACCGCTTCATCTTCGGCGGACGCTCGCTGGAGCTGGTGCGCATCCGCGACATGACGGCCTGGGTGCGCAAGGCGGCCGGCAAGGAAGGCCAGGTTCCGCGCTGGATGGGCGGCAAGATGCCGCTGTCGAGCGAGTTGGCCGCGGCCGTGCGCGATCAGCTCGAACAGGCGCGCCAGGGCCGCTTCGAAGGCCCCGAGATGGAGGCCGCGCGGCCAGTGCTCGAGCTGCAAAGCGCTTGCTCGGCGCTACCCCGGCCCGAGGAGCTGCTGATCGAGCGCATTCGCACCCGCGAGGGCTGGCATCTGTTCTTCTATCCCTTTGACGGACGCCAGGTGCACCAGGGACTGGCCGCGCTGACGGCGTTTCGGATGACCCGCATCCGGCCGATCACGTTTTCGATCTCGATCAACGACTACGGCTTCGAGCTGCTCTCCGCCGCGCCGCCGCCGCTGGACGAAGCCCTCGCCGAGGGGTTGTTCGACCCGCGCGGGCTCGAAGCCGACATCCTCTCTTCGCTCAACGCCGCCGAGATGGGCCGCCGGCAGTTCCGCGAAATCGCCCGCGTCGCCGGCCTCGTCTTTCAGGGCTATCCTGGGCAGGGAAAGTCGGCGCGGCATCTGCAGGCGTCCAGCGGTCTGATTTACGACGTGTTCCAAAAGCACGATCCCGCCAATCTGCTCCTACTGCAGGCGCAACGCGAGGTCCTGGAGCGTCAGCTCGACGAGGCGCGGCTGCTGCGCGCGCTCGAGCGTATCGGCCGGGGACGGCTGCTGGTCCAATCGCCCCAGCGGCCAACGCCGCTGTGCTTCCCGCTGATGGTCGAGCGGATGCGCGAGAGTCTGAGTTCGGAGAAACTGGCGGACCGCGTGCGGCGCATGCAGATGTCGTTCGAAGCGGCGGCGGACAGCGCGGCATGAAGATCGAGCTGGCCGGAGAAGAAGTCGAACTGCTGCCTGAGCGCGCCCTGTGGCGGCCCCGCGCGAAGACGCTGCTCGTCGCCGACACGCACTGGGGCAAGGCGGCGACGCTGCGGCACGCGTCGATGATGATTCCGCCGGGAACCACCCGCGACGACCTCGACCGGCTGACCCTTCTGGTCGAGACCAAGCGGCCCGAGCGGCTCATCTTCCTGGGCGACCTGATCCACGCCCGCCAGGGTCGCCATCCCCGGACGCTCGAGGCCGTCAGCCGGTGGCGGCGGCGCTTCAGCGATCTTCCGATCACGCTGGTGCGCGGCAACCACGACTACCGCGCCGGAGATCCGCCGGAGGAGTGGCGCATGGAGTGCGTCGACGAGCCGCTGCGAGACGGCCCGTTCGCCCTGCGGCACGTGCCCGGCCAGGAGCCCGGCGCCTACGTACTGGCCGGCCACCTGCACCCCAAGGCGAAACTCCGCGGACCCTCGGGCGAATCGCTGAAGCTGCCCTGCTTCCGCGTCGGCGCGGAGTCGGCCGTTCTGCCCGCATTCAGCTGCCTGGCCGACGGCGGCGGGTTCCAACCGCAGTCCGGCGAGCGGGTTTTCGTGATCGCCGAAGACGAGGTCGTTGAGGTTCCTCTGGCGGGCCCGCGTGACCGCTACCCTAAGAGCTGATGGCGGACCGCAGGCTACTGGCTGAGCTGGAAAAAGGCGTCCAGAACTGGAACTGGTGGCGCGAGGAGCGCTTCAAGTTCCAAGCCGATTTTTCCGGCGCCGAATTGCGGGGCAAGGACCTGCGCGGCGTGTCGTTCCACAATGCGAATCTCACAGGCGCGGACCTGTCGGGCGCGGACCTGCGCTATGCCGATTTCGTCGGCTCCGATTTGGCCGGGGCGCGCTTGGACGGGGCCCGCATGGCGGCGGCCGACCTGCAAGAGGCGCAGGCCCAGAAAGCCAGCTTTGTGGGAACGGATCTGCGCGGCGCCAAGCTCCGCAAGACTAATTTCACCGACGCCTTGCTCCAAGGGGCGGACTTGCGGGCCGCGGAGCTGCGCCGCGCGAATCTGACTCGCGCCGACCTCTCCGGCGCGCACCTGGGCGATGCGATGATCCTCGAGGCGCGCTTCACCGAAGCGGTGCTGGAGGGGACGCGGTTGCACGGCGTCGAAATCCGTCTGGCGATCGGCCTGACCGAGGAGCAGAAGGCTGCGGCTCAAGGGGTCGGCGAGAACGGTTCGGGCTGGCTGACCAAACTGATCATGCGTTTTCGCTGATTGGGTCGACAGTTCAGGCCCGCCGGTCCAGCTCCTGCTGCATCGCGGTGCGCACGCGCTCCATCAAGGCGCCGCGGTCGGAGTCTGCAAGTCCCTCAGTCACAGCCGGCGGGTGAAACACGAGGATCACCTCGCCCGGGCTGATCTTCAGCGTCCCCTTCGGCATCAGCTCGCGCGCGCCGTGCACGGTGATGGGGACGATCGGCCGTCCGGACTCGATCGCCATCGCAAACGGGCCGGGGCGAAACGGCAGCAGATTGCCGTCCGGACTGCGCGTGCCTTCGGGAAAAACCAACAACGAGACGCCGTCCTTGAGAGCCTGCACGGCCTGCTCCATCGCCCTCTTGCGCGAGGCGCGGTCTCGGCGATCGACGTAGATAAAGCTGCCCATCTCCATCACGTAGCCCAGCAGCGGAATCGAGCGCAGTTCCTTTTTGAGGATCACGGCGATGCGCGGCAGGGCGGCGAACAGCGCCGCCGGGTCGATGTTGCTGACGTGGTTGCAGATGAAAAGCGCCGTGGGGTAGGCGGTCAGATTCTCCGCGCCGACGTGCCGCACTCGGACTCCGGCCAGCAGCAGCGCCAAACGGCAGCCCTGCCGGGAAACCCAGTACAACAGCCGGATGTCGCGCGTCAGCCAGGTGAGAGGAACGAAAATCAGCGCCCCGACCAGGATGTAAAGCGCCATGGTCGGGTAGACCAGTAGATAGGCCCGCATCTGTTCGCTATTCTTTCGCGGGCGCGGCGCGTAGCGCAAACCGCACGTCCATCTCCGACTTCGTTCCGATGAGCCCCAGCGCCGCCGAAGGAGGATCGAGACCGAAATCCTCGAGCGAGACCGTGGCCGAACCTTCGATCCGGTAGCCGTCGTCGGCCGGCGAGATCCGCACCTGAACCGGGACGGTCTTCGCCCGATCGCGAATCGTCAGCGTACCCGTGGCGGAAAACGCCCCGTCGGCGCCGGCCGAAAGTCCGTCCGCCTCGAAGCGCAGAGTCGGATACTTGTCGACGGCCAGCATGTTCCCGCGGGCTTCCTTGAGGATCTTGCCGCGGTCTTTCTCGCTGACCCAGTCGTCCAGGCAGCGGATACTGTCGGACTCGACGGTAAATTCGACCGCCGTGGACGCGGGCTCGGCGGGGTCGTAGCGCAACTCGCCCGCATAATCCTCGAAGACAAAGGTGTGGACTTTGCCGGACATCAGGCCGCTCTTGTAGACCTTGAGTTCGAAGCGGTCGCCGGAGACCGGCTCGATCTTGTAAACGGAGGCTGCGGCCTGGAGACCGCCGGCGAGCAGCAGCCCTGCGAAAACTAGCGATAGCGTCCCAGCAGGTCGTTCCATCGGACTCTCGCGATGTCGAGGAAAGCGTCGGCTCCGCTGAGCAGGCTTACCTTGGTTCCTTCGACGTCGTTCCAACGCACCGGGGTTTCGGCGATCTGGAATCCAAGCTTCTTGGCGAGGTAGAGAATTTCGACGTCGAAGCCAAATCGGTCCAGCCGCTGCCGCCGAAAGATCTCCTGCGCGGCGCGGCGGCTGAAGAGCTTGAAGCCGCACTGGGTGTCGCGGTAGGACAGCCCGGCGCCCAGCCGCACGGCCATGTTGAACAGCCGGCCGGAAAGCTCGCGCATCATCGGCTGGTGCTTGCCGACCAGCGCGCGGTCGAGCGCGCGCGAGCCGATCGCGCCGTCGTAGTTGCCCTTGCGGACGACTTCGAGCAGCTTGTCGAGCTCTTCGATAGGGGCTGAAAGGTCGGCGTCGGTGAACAGAACCCACTCGCCGCGAGCTTCGAGCATGCCGTGGCGCACGCTGTAGCCTTTGCCGCGGTTGCCGGGGTTCTCGACCAGCTTGATCTCGACGCCGTCGCCGTTTAGCCGCGCCGCGGCTTCGCGCACGATTTCGCCTGTGCGGTCTTTCGAGCCGTCATCGACGACGAGAATTTCAGCAGGTTGGGGGCCGCCGTTTCGCAGGTAGGCAACCATGCGGTCCAGCGACGGCGGCAGTCGGCTCTCTTCGTTGTAAGCCGGGACGACAAGCGAAAGGGTCAACTCCAACGAAGCTCTCCGGCGACGCCCATCTTAGCATCCGGCCATGGTACGCCGCCCCTGGCGGCGCGCCCTGTAAAAAGTCGAACGCGCCGAATCGGGTGACTCGGCGCGTTCGGGCTGGCTTGTCTTGGGACCGCAGGCCTAGGGCTTGGCGGCCATCAGCGCGCGCAGACGACGCGCCCGGTCGGGACCGCGCAGAGCGCGCAACGCCTTGGCTTCGATCTGGCGGATGCGCTCGCGGGTGACCGCGAACTCCTGGCCAATCTCCTCGAGCGTGTGCTCGCGGTCGCAGCCGATGCCGAAGCGCATACGGACGACCTTCTCCTCTTTCGGAGAAAGCGTCTTGAGCACGTCGGCGGTCTCTTCGCGCACGTTCGAGTCGATCACGGCGTCGACCGGCGAGCCGACCCAGCGGTCCTCGAGCAGATCGCCCAGAGCGGACTCGCCGTCGCGGCCGACCGGAGTCTCGAGAGAAACCGGATCGCGCGAGATGGTCTTGAGCTTCTGCACCTTCTCAGGGCTGATCTCCATGCGCTCGCCGATCTCTTCGTTCGTCGGCGCACGGCCGAGCTCTTTTTCAAGTTCGCGCGAGGCCCGCAGGAACTTGTTCATCGACTCGTTCATGTGGACCGGAATGCGGATCGTGCGCGACTGATCGGCGATGGCGCGGGTGATCGCCTGGCGAATCCACCAGGTCGCGTACGTCGAGAACTTGTAGCCGCGGCGGTACTCGAACTTCTCGGCGGCGCGCATCAGGCCGATGTTGCCTTCCTGGATGAGGTCGAGCAGGTGCAGGCCGCGGTTGACGTACTTCTTGGCCACCGAAACCACCAGCCGGAGGTTCGCTTCCACCAAGGCCTTCTTGGCGCGCTCGGCTTCACGCTCACCCTTCACCACGCGCCGGATGGTGAACTTCATCTCGGCGTGGGTGGCGCCAATTTCGCTTTCGAAGCGCTCGAGTTCGGTGCGAGCCTCTTTCAGGCTGACGTAGGCCGCCGAGCCGCGCTTGGGCTTTTCCACATCGAGCGTATGGACCCGCTTCTCAGCCGCCTCGAGCGTCTCGAGGGCGTCGGTGAGGCCGCGCTGGAAGACTTCCCAATGCTCCTGCCGCAGCGGGATGCGCTGCACGCCGAGCGAAAGGCCAACCAGCAGCCGGCGGCGGCGCCAATCCAGACGACGCCGTACGTTGACGTTGCGCTTCGGCGCAGCGGCAAGCTCCACGGAGACTTCGCCGAACTCTTCGTGCATCTTGTGCAGCGTCTCGAACTCGGCGCGAACCGCCTTGAGCCGTTGCCGCTTGGCTTCAGCGGACTCTTCCGGGTCGCCGCCGTCGATCAAGCTTTCCAGCTCCACCGACTCCTGGCGCAGCTCTTCGCGAATGCTCAGCACGCGGCGGATGGTCAGCAGAGCGCGCGCCACCGCCCGCCGGGTCTGCATCTTGCCGCGCTCCATGCGGCGAGCCAGATTGACTTCGCCCTCGCGCGTGAGCAGGGGAACCGCGCCCATCTCGCGCAAGTACACGCGCACCGGGTCGTCGGTATAAAGAGCATCGTCGGAGACGTTGGAGGAAGAATCCGAGTCATCGCTTGCGACATCCGTGTCGTCGGAGTCGGTATCGGCGTCGCGATCAGCATCGGCCTCGCTGTCATCGAACCGGCGGCCGCGAGTGGCCAACGCTACTGCAATTGTCGGCGGCGAATCTTCGTTTTGATCTTCGAACTGGGACATGAACGCTCCTCCGGCCACGGCTGTTCATCAGCCGAAGCCACCTATTTACTGCCGAGCCTCCGCCGGAGCGGAGACTGATTTCAAGCCTGCGGCAGAGGCAATCTGCACAAGTATCGGGATCGTGACGACCAGCCGCGGGGGTCTTTTTGATTTCGGGGCCTCTCGAGGCCGTAAGTTCGCGCGGTCGTGTCGGTCAGGTTTTCCAACAAGCGAGGCCGGTGTAGTGTGTGGCGCACGCTGGCCTCATTATCCACGGCGATCCCGGCCAATGCAAGAACGTTTTTGTCCCGGCGCGCTCCGAGCCCGCCTTGCACCGTTCCGACGCCCTGATGTACAACTAGAGCCGCCTGTTGAAGGACTCGCAGCAAATGAAAAAACAACTCCGCATCGGGATGATCGGCTACGGCTTCATGGGCCGGACCCACACCAACGCTTACAAACGGCTCAACGACTTCTTCCCCGTCGAGCACCGGCCCGTGCTCAAGGCCGTCTGCGCGCGCAACGCCGAAAAAGCGCAGGCGTTCGCCGACAACTGGGGCTACGAGCGCATCGAGACCGATTGGCGGCGTCTGATCGAAGCCGACGACATCGACCTGATCGACATTGGAGCCCCCAACCACGTCCACAAAGAGATCGCCATCGCCGCCGCGCAGGCCGGCAAGATGATTCTTTGCGAGAAGCCGCTGGCGATGAACGTCGCCGAGGGTGAAGAGATGGTCGCCGCCGTCGAGCAGGCCGGCGTGCCGAACATGGTCTGGTTCAACTACCGTCGCGTGCCGTCGATCTCGCTGGCCAAGCAGATCATCGACGAGGGCCGCATCGGCCACGCCTTCCACTACCGGGCGACCTACTTGCAGGACTGGACCATCAACCCGGAAGTGCCGCAAGGCGGCGCCGGGCTGTGGCGGCTGGACGCCGACGTCGCCGGTTCAGGCGTCACCGGCGACCTGCTGGCGCACTCGATCGACACAGCCATGTGGCTCAACGGCCCGATTACGCGCGTGGTCGCCAAGACTGAGACCTTCGTCAAGGAGCGCGTCCACGCCGACAGCGGCGAGGTGAAGAAGGTCGGCATCGACGACGCCTGCATGTTCCTCGCCGAGTTCGCCAACGGCTCGATGGGCACGTTTGAATCGACCCGTTACGCCCGCGGGCGCAAGAACTACAACACCTTCGAGCTCAACGGCGTCGACGGGAGCTTGTTCTTCGACCTCGAAGAGCCGGAATACCTGCAATTCTTCGAGTACACCCAAAAGCAGTCAGGCAAGAAGACCGAGGACCACCTCACCGGCTGGCGCAAGATCCATACGACCAACCCCGAGCACCCCTACATGGACAAGTACTGGGTGCCGGGGACCTGCATCGGCTATGAGCACACCTTCCTCAACGCCCTGGCCGATTTCGTGGCCGGCATCGAGAGCGGCAAGCCGACACAGCCGGACTTCGCCGCGGCGCTCAAGACCCAGAAGGTTTGCGACGCGGTGCTCGCCTCGGCGGCCGAAGGGCAGTGGAAGAACACGGGCGTAAACGCTTAGCGGAGCCGGGTCGTCGGGCCTGGCGGCCGGCGGTCGGCTGACGCGCGGTGCGGATCAGGAACGGCTCAAAGGGCGCATGCTAAAGAAGAGATGACCTGTTCGAGTTGCGGCTACGACAATCCCGCCCGGAGCCTGTTCTGCCTCCGCTGCGGGTCGCCCACGCCGGCGGCACAGCGCGGCGCCGACGAGGATTCGGCCGCCGCGGCTGCGCCGCCTTCGGGCCCGGCCGGTACGGCCGCTACGCCGCCGGGCGGGCCGCCGCCCCAGCCAGCGTTGCAGGGGCGGCCCGCAGCCAAGCCGGCCCATGCCTACGCAGGCTTCTGGGTCCGCTTCTTCGCAGCCTTGATCGACGGAATCATCATCGGGATCGCAATGATGGCGGTCTTGATCCCTTTGATGCTGATCGTCGGACTCAGCGGATCCCCCGAATCGCTCGAACTGGTTTCAACGCTGTTCAACTACTTAGTCGCGATGCCCGCGGTCTGGCTCTACGAGGCGCTGATGACCAGTTCGAGCAAGCAGGCCACCGTCGGCAAGATCGCGCTCGGGTTGCGCGTCACCGACCTGCACGGCAACCGCATCTCTTTCGGTCGCGCCTCGGGCCGGCACTTCTCGAAATACGTCTCGCAACTGCTGCTGTTTGTCGGGTTCCTCATCCAGCCCTTCACGCCCAAGCGACAAGCCCTGCACGACATCATGGCCGGCACGCTGGTCGAGTAAGGCCGGCCGGCTTGCCAGCGCGCCATGCAGTGCGCTACAAACAGACTGCTGTGATGCGCCTTCTCGTCCGCTTCGCCCTCGTCGCCGTTTTGGCGGGCGCGCCTGCTCTGGCGGCCGACGCCGTCAACAAGCTCACCAAGGCCGAGAAGAAGGACGGCTGGATGCTGCTCTTCGACGGGAACAGCCTCAAAGGTTGGGAAGGCGATCCCGAGGTGTGGTCCGTGCGCGACGGCATGATCGTCGGCTCGACCGACCACAAGGACCTCGACTCGAACACCTTTTTGATCTATCGCGACTCCGAATTCGCCGACTTCCACCTCGTCGCCGACATCAAGCTGCGCAATCACAATACCGGCATCCAGTTCCGCTCCGAGGACATCGGCGGCTTCGTGGTGAAGGGCTACCAGGCCGATGCGGCCGAGGGCAACTGGTGGGGCAGTCTGTACGGCGAGAAGACCGGACGCGGCGTCATCCAGAACGGCTGGAAGGGTAAAGGCGAGACCGTGGTGAAGGCCGATGACTGGAACCGCGTCGAGGTGATTTGCAAAGGCGAGCGCATAACCATCAAGCTGAATGGGTTGACCACCGTCGAGCTCGACGATGACATGTCAGCGTCGGGCATCCTGGCGCTGCAGGTGCACCAAGGGCCGAAGATGGAAGTCAACTTTCGCAATCTCAAACTGAAGAAGCACTAGGCGGCCGGGCGCAGTCGGCGCCGCTGTCGAGTCCACGCAAAGTATCGTTCATGCACAAGATCTCCTTCGGCAGTTGGGCCTTCGCACTCGGCCCCTACGCGGATCATCCGGTTCCGTTCGAACCGCTCGTCAAGAGGCTGGCGGAGCTAGGCTATGACGCCGTCGAAATCTGGGGCGTCGGGCGCCATGTGACGCTCGACGAGTTCCCCACGGCCGAAAGCCGCGCAGCCGTGCGCACCCTTTTGGCCGACAACAAGCTCGAGTGCGCCGGCTACGCCTGCGACCAGGGCGGGCTCGACCCCAGCGACTCCAAGCACGCGCAGCTCTACCTGGAGCAGTTGGCGCGGAATCTGGAAATGTGCCACGACCTGGGTACGACGAACCTGCGCATCGACTCAGGCGTCGCGCCGAACCCGCGTCTGGACGACGCCGGGCGCGAAGCCTCCATCAGCCGTACCGCCGAGTTGTGGCAACAAGCCTCCGGATTGGCCGAACAGGCCGGCGTGCGGCTGTTGTGGGAGATCGAGCCCGGGCTGCAGTTCAACCGTCCGTCGGAGATCCTTTCGCTGGTCAACCAGATTCCGCATCCCAGCTTCCAGATTCTGTTCGACCTCACGCATGCCTACTGCTGCACGGTCGCCAACGCCGGACGGACGCTGCCCGAGGTCCTGCCCGGCGGAGTGGAAGAGCTGCTCGACCGGCTCAGCCCGCGCATCGGCGGGCTGCACATCGCCGACGCCGACGGCGAAGTCGACGCGTCCGGCGCGGGCGTACATGCGCCCTTCACCGTCGGCCGCATCGACTGCAAGGCGCTCATGCCCAAACTGCTGGCTCTGCCGAACATCGAGTACCTGACACTCGACATGGCCGGCTGGCCCGGCGCCTGGGACCTGCTCGAAGCGCAGCTGACTTACGCCCGCAAACTGGTCGGCGCCAACGGCTAGGGCCGTAACTGTATTCCCCAGTTCTACTTACGCCCGGCGGGTCGCCGGCCGGCCGGCCGGCGGGCGCGTACGCAAAAAAATCATCGATTGCAACGGTTTTGTAGTGCATCACCACGGCGTCGTGGTGTATTCTACTTGAGTTATGCAAACGAAGCTGACTTTTTTCAAGAGCTACTACCGCATGGGCTGGTGGGCGGCGCGGACTCCGACGTCCTCGGATTGGACCGACCACAGCGTCGAAGTGCTGGGCTTTGGAACCACGCAGACGCAGGCCGAGCGCGACCTGAAGAGGAAGGAGCAGGCGCTCGCGTTCGACAACGCCGCTGAGATCGCCGCCTAGTCTTCCCCCTCCCCCCTCCGGTCCTCCACGCTCTTACAATTGACGTTTGGCGCCCACCATCGCAACCGATGGCACGGTGCGGATCTGTCTTTGGTCCGGACCGCGCAACGTCTCCACGGCGCTGCTGTACTCGTTCGGACAGCGGGCCGATACGCGTGCGCTCGATGAGCCGCTCTACGGGCATTACCTGCGGGTGAGCGGCGCCGAGCATCCGGGGCGCGATGAGATTCTGCCGCGATTAGAGCCCGACGGCGAGCGCGTCGTCCGCGAAACGCTGCTGGGGCCTTGCGACAAGCCGGTGCTGTTCGCCAAGAGTATGGCGCATCATTTGGTCGAACTCGACCGCGGATTCCTGGCGCAGCTCGCCAACGTCCTGCTGATCCGCGACCCCGAACAGATGCTGCCCTCGCTGGCGCACCAGATCCCCGAGCCGACGCTGCTCGATACGGGGCTCGAGATGCAGAGCGAGCTTTTCGACCAGCTCACGGCGCTGGGCCAAGACCCGCCGGTGCTCGACTCCCGCCTGCTCCAGAATCACCCCGAAGCCGTCCTCCAGAAACTCTGCGCCGCGGTGGGGATCGAGTGGGATCCGGCGATGCTGAGTTGGCCGGCGGGGCCGCGGCCTTTCGACGGCTGTTGGGCGCCGTGGTGGTACCACAACGTCCACCGCTCGACCGGTTTTGCGCCATATCGCGCCAAGACCGACCCTTTTCCCGAAAAACTGCGGCCACTGCTCGAGCAGTGCCGGCCGCACTACGAGCGGCTGCTATCCCGGGCCTTGCGCCCCTGAGGATCTCCTCCTAGCGCCCCACCCGCCGGCGATTCCAGAACAATGCCGCCAGTCCCAGCAGGGCCATCGCGCCGCTGGAAGGCTCGGGAACCGCCTGCTGGACCACAAAGCTCATGTTGTCCATGCCATGGCCGTCGATCCGATGCTCCTGGTTCCGGAACACGATGCTGCTCACCGCCTCGCCCGCGTCAAGATGAAACCCATAGAACGACTTGATAAGAGGAGGCGCCCCGATCACGCCGATCGAATTTAGATCGGTATCGAACAGATCCAAGACGCTCAAAGGGTCCGCATCTAAGAAAAAGTCCGCGCCCCACGCCGAGATGGGGCGATCGAAATCAATCCGGACCATCGTTGCGTTCACGCCGCCGTACTGGATGAGGGCAAAGGCGGTCACGTTGGGGGAAACGGCGTAGAACTCAAACGGAGGGACGTCGATCTTATTGGCCCTGTCCCCGTTCACCGACGGTCCGTTGATCTCGACAATGCTCCCGCCCAGGATCGCGACCGGACCCGGCCGGAAGGACGCGTCGGCGGCGAAGCCGTGAAACGTCTCCGTCTGAATGGGCCCTTCGACGGCTCGAGCCCAGTCGGAGCGATCCGTATATGTGATGATCGCGGCGCGAGCTTGTGCACACAGCAAGATCGGGAGAACCAGCCAGGCGAGTCCCTTCATGGCAGTGACCACAAAGCTATCGACTGGTCACAACTCGGGCTTTATATTGCAAAGGAAGATGATTGCGCCGGGTGTGCGCCCAGATCCAAGCCCTCGATCTTTGGCATCCCGCGTGCTCCCCGTGCATTCGGAGGGCGCAATGGGGAAGTACGACGAGGCTCCGCTGCTGGCGATCTGGGAGACGACGCGGGCCTGCGATCTGGCCTGTCGGCACTGTCGCGCCTCAGCGGATGCGGAACGAAATCCGGACGAACTCTCCACCGAGGAAGGCAAGCGCCTGCTTGACACGATCAAGCGGGCCGGGGACCCGCTGGTGGTGCTCACCGGCGGCGATCCGCTCAAGCGGCCCGATCTGTTCGAACTGCTCGCACACAGCGTGAAGATCGGCTTGCGGACCACGGTTTCGCCGAGTCCGACGCCGCTGCTGACGCCGTCGGCCATCCAGCGCTTCAAGCGCGTCGGGGTCGCCCGGATGTCGATCAGCGTCGACGGCCCCGATGCGGCTTCGCATGACTCGTTTCGCGGCGTCAAGGGCTCGTTCGCCCTGGCCATGCGGGCCCTCGAAACGGCTCGCAAGATCGGCCTCGAGACCCAGATCAATACCACGGTGACGCGCCTGAACTGGCGCCGGCTGGGGGATATGGCCCGCCTGGTGGAGCGAACCGGCGCAGCCATGTGGGATGTCTTCTTCCTGGTGCCGACCGGCCGCGGCCAGACCGCGGACGAGCTCAACGCCGAGGAGTACGAGCAGGTCTTTGGCCGGCTCTATGAGCTGTCGAAACGGACGCCGTTTGCGATCAAGACGACCGAGGCGATGCACTACCGCCGCTTTGTCGCCAACAAGCGCAAACAAGAGGGCAAGGCGGCCGCACCGCCTCCGGGACCGATGTCGCGGATGCGCGGCATCAACTCCGGTCGCGGCTTCGTGTTCATTTCGCGGACCGGCGACATCTTCCCCAGCGGCTTCCTACCGCTCGAGGCGGGCAACGTCCGAACCGACGATCTATTGGAGACGTATCGAGAAAACCCGCTGTTCCGGCAGTTGCGGGACAGCGAGCAATTGGGCGGCAAGTGCGGGTATTGCCCTTACCACAACCTCTGCGGCGGTTCGCGGGCGCGCGCTTATGCGCTGACCGGCGACCACATGGCCGCGGAGCCGCGCTGCGACTTCCAGCCGAAACCCCCGGCCAAGTTGCAAGCCGCCTGACCGGGGCGGGGAGACGGCCCCTCGTCTCCCCGCTCCACCTCTGGTTCCAGAACATCCGTACCAGCGGCGAAGGCCCGGATTTTGGACCTTTTCAACGGGCGCCGGGGCGCACTATATTGAGTCCGACCCGATGTCTCCGCCGCAGTTCGATTACGCCCGCCGCGCGCAGCGCGAACCCGCTGTCGGCTCGGCGACCCTGAGTTGGGAGGTCTCCGGCCAGAGCAACATCTGCACGATCCGGCTGTGCAACCTCACCGCGGACGGCATGCAGGCGGTGGGACCGCGAGAGGTCCCTCCGGGCACGGCGGTCTTCGTCTCCGGGGCGCGCTATGAATGCGCCGGGCATATCCGTTACTGCTTGGCCGCCGGCGCCGAGTTCCGATTTGGGCTCGAGTTCCGGAGCGACCCCTACCCGGTCACCGCCAATACCCCGGTCCAGTAGCTACCAACCCACCGGCTGGCCCTGGTTCTGCTCATCGAGCCATGCCTGCAGCGGCTTGAAGTAGTCCAGGATTGCGGTGGCGTCCATCTCGCGGCGGCCGTCGATCGCCTCGAGCGCGTCGGGCCAGGGGCGGCTCTGCCCCATCTCGAGCATCGCGGCGAGCTTGGCGCCGGCGGCTTCGCTTTCATAGATCGAGCAGCGGTGCAGATCCGTCTCGCAGCCGGCGGCCTTGGCCAGCCCGCGATGGAACTGGAACTGCAGGATGTGCGCCAGGAAGTACCGCGTGTAGGGCACGTTGGCGGGTACGTGGTACTTGGCGCCCGGATCGAATTCCTGCTCCGAGCGGGTCACTGGCGGCGCAATCCCCTGGTACTTCTGGCGCAGCTCCCACCAGGACGTGTTGAGCTGCTCGGGCGAGATCTCCCCCGAGAACACCTTCCAGCGCCACTGGTCGATCAGCAGCCCGAACGGCAGGAAGGCGACCTTTTCGAGCGCGCGCTGCATCAGCAGTCCGATGTCCTTGGAAGGGTCGCTCGGCTTGTCGAGGAATCCGATCTGGACCAGGTACTCCGGCGTAATCGACAGCGCGATCGCGTCGCCCACCGCCTCATGGAACCCGTCGTTCGCCGAGCCTTTGAACAGGAACGGCTGCTGGTTGTAGGCCCGTTGGTAGAAGTTGTGACCCAGCTCGTGGTGGATGGTGGTGAAGTCCTCGGCGTTGGGCTCGATGCACATCTTGATGCGCAGGTCGTCCTTGCCGTCGACGTTCCAGGCCGAGGCGTGGCAGACCACGTCGCGATCGGCCGGCTTGGTGAACAACGAACGCTCCCAGAACGTGTCGGGCAGCGGCTGGAAGCCGAGCGAGGTAAAGAAGGTCTCGCCGTACTTCACCATGCGGCGCGCGTCGGCCTTCTCCTTCTTCAGGATCTTGGTGATGTCGTAGCCGGGATCGGCGTTTTTCGGAGCCGCCAGCGGGTAGACGTTCTCCCATGACTGCGACCACATGTTGCCCAGCAGATGCGCCGGGATCGGGCCGTCGGCGGGGACCACGTCGTCGCCGTACTTCTTGCGCAACTGCGTCCGCACATAGGCGTGCAGGGAGACGTAGAGCGGCTTGACCTGCTCCCACAGCCGGTCGAGTTCAGCGGCGAAGGCGTCGGGCTCCATGTCATAGCCCGAGCGCCACAGCGCGCCGGTATCGGCGAAGCCGAGCTCCTTCGCTCCCTGGTTCGACAACTCCACGAAGCGCTGGTAATCCTTGCGCATCGGCGGCGAGACCCGCCGCCAGCCCTGCCAGACATCGAGCATCTCGTCCGGATCGCGGCTCTCGGCGAGGATGCGGATCATGTCGGTCTCCGACAGGCACTCGCCCTTGTGCTTGCCGGTTTCCGGACAGTACTCGCCCTTGCCGTAGATCGCTTCCATGCCGGTGATCAGGTCGGTCAGCTCCTTGCTCAGCGCCGGATCGGCCGGCGTGGGCATGGGGATGCCGAGCTTGAGCAGCAGTAGTTGCCGGGCATCCTCGGCAGGCAGGTCGAGCCCGTCGAAACGGACGGCTTCCTTGGCCAGCGCGGTATGGCGCGAGTAGGCCTTTTCGAGCAGCTTCGACGCCAGAGTCTGGCTGTCGTGGACAATGTAGGTCGCCTGCAGCCAGGCGGCGCGCTCGGCGTCGGTGTAGAGTTCCTCGAGCTCCGCTGAGGCCGACTCGATGAAGGCCTTGGCCTCCTCCGCGGTCGGCTTGGACTCGCCGCCTCCGCAACCGGCGGCCAGCAGAGCGAGCAGGGCGGCGAGGGGCAACAGCAGGCGTGTCATGGATCTAGGCTAATCCATCGAACCCGGCGCTGCACGGGTTGGACTTAGACGCGCTCGAGCGCTTCGGGGCCGCGGCCCGGTTGGTTGAAGCCGTCTCGCACCACGAACGCGCTCAGCGCCGAGACGCCCGAATCCGGGTCGACGACGTTGTCCACGCCGCGGTGCTCTCCTACGCAGCGGTCGGCGGTCGCCTCGAGCAGCGTGTAGCCGCGGTGCAGGCCGTCAAACCAGCGGATGTGCCGGTTGAACGGCAGCGTCGACTCCGCAATCCTCGCGTAGTCGTCTCCGAAAGCGGAGCTGATCGAGGTCCCCACGAACTCCGCGGCAACGGCATCGGACGCCGGATCATCGAAGTCCGCCAGCAGGTTTGCCGCCCACGAGGAGTGGATGTCGCCGGTGAGCACGACCGGGTTGGACGGGCGCCGGTCGGCCAGGAATCGTAGGATGCGATCGCGCTGGACCGGATAGCCGTCCCAGGCGTCCACGTTGTAGAGGTTTTCGAGCGACGCGCCGAGAACGGGCCGCGTCACCGATCCCAGATCCCAACGCATCATCATCACCTGCTGCGCGATAAGGTTCCACTTCGCGCGCGAGAACGAGAGTTGGTCAAACAGCCAGGCCTGCTGGGCGGCGCCGGTCATCGTCGCATCCGGCGCGGTCAGGTCGTCGCCGCAGAGCAGCGGCCGGCCCAAAGCCCGCCCGAGCGGCTCGGACAGCGGGTCCGTGGAGCCAAACAGGTCGCCGCAGGGCTGGTCGGTGCGGAACTGGCGCGTATCGAGCGCCAGGATGTCGGCCAAATCGCCAAAGCTGAGCTTGCGGTAAAGCGTCATACCCGTCGGGCCGGGCGCCTGGGCCGGACGCAGCGGCATGCTCTCGTAGTAGACCCGGTAGGCGTTCGCACGCCGCTCGGCAAAAGCATCCAGGCTCTGATTGTCTTCGGGGTAGGGTCCGGCGTAGTTATTGTCGACCTCGTGGTCGTCCCACGTCACGATGAACGGATAGCGGGCGTGAGCGGCTTTGAGGTCGTCGTCGAGCTTGTAGAGCGCGTAGCGGTTGCGGTAGTCCGGAACCGTCCGCAGCTCGGAGCTGTTGTGCACGCGGCCGGGCGCGATGGGCGTGCGCGTGGGGCCGTCTTCGTAGATGTAGTCGCCGACGTGGAAGACGAAGTCGACCGCTTCCTGCCGGCACAGGTCGCGCCAGGCCGTGTAAAAACCGGCTTCGTAGTGCTGGCACGAGGTCAGCGCAAAGCGCATGCGCCGCGCCGGCGAGCCGATCCCCGGAAACGTCTTGGTACGGCCGACGCGGCTGGTCTCGCCCAGGGCGCTGAAGCGGTACCAGTAGAAGCGGTCGGGCTCGAGGCCGTCGACGACGACCCGGACGGCGTGCCCGTTCTCGGGAACCGCCAGCACGGTCCCGCTCTGGAGTTCACGCGCGAATAACGGGTCGGCGGAGACCGTCCAGCGCACCGGCACGACGCGCCGTCCGAGACCGCCGCCCTGGAGAGGGTAAGGAGCCAGACGGGTCCACAGGGCGAAGCCGGACGCGCTGGGGTCGCCCGAAGCCACGCCCAGTGGAAACAGGCGCGAATCAGTCTCGGCGGCGTCGCCCAACGGGCCGCGCAAAAAGGCCGGCGACGCCGCGAATCCGGCGATTCCAGCGACGCCGCGGAGCAGATCCCGGCGAGTGCGTTTCATGCGGCTGTCGCCCTCCCGGGGCGCTACGCTCTACAGATCGTGGCCTTCCCCGCACAAGAACACGTCGATGCCCAGATTGCGGAAGGCGTGAATCTTGGCGCCCAGCGCATAGGTGATCTGCTTCTGCTCAGGCACATAGGCGACCTGGATGTGGTTGGACTTGTGCCGCCCCATCATCTTGTCGCGGCTGATGCCCGGCAGCACGGCGTGCATGATGGGCCACTGCGGCGTGGTCGCCTTCCAGCGGCGCTCGGTCTCGCTCTGCGGCAGCTCCACCACTTCCGCCACACCGAGGTCGGCCTTCATCGCGCCCTCGGCGATGTAGATGCGGCTCCAGATCACCCAGCCGGGTTTGGAGACGCCTTTGATGGTGCCGCCGCCGAGCGGGAAATACATCGGCGGCTGCCGCTCGGAAACCGCGCCTGAGTAGCCGCCGATCAAGTGCTGCGGCGGAACCGAGCCGGAAATCTCGAAAACCCACACGAAGCGGCCCTCGAACTCATCGCCCCAGCGCACGTCGTGCAGCGTGGTCTCGGGTTCGAAACCCATCTTGGTCCAGATGCGGTTGGTGATCAGCGCATCCAGGCCCGCGCACTCGTCGACTTCGTTGAAGTGCGGCAGCGCCTGGCCTTCATAGAGTACGCGGTCGCTGTCGCGGGCGGTCACCGGCGGCCGATCGACGTTGTTAAGCAGACCTTCGGCCAGGTCGGACGCCGGGCAGAGGTCCTTCAAGCCTTGCTGATACTGGATGCCGATGGCGGCGCAGCCGTAGTCGTCGGCGATGCGCAGCGCGGCGATGTACATTTTGCACTGCTCGAGGATCTGGGCGTCGGTCAGCTCTGTCGCTTCGTCCGAGCCGGTGTGGAACTGCATGCCCTTGGCGTCGAGCCAATCGCGAACGGCCTGGGCCTCGGCGTCCGGGGTTTTCTGCATCTCAGCGTAGAGCGCGGACTGGCTCAACCGCTCCTTGAATACACCGGCTTTCGACAGCAGCTCATCCGGGATGATCGCGTTGTACATCCCCATGCAGCCCTCGTCGAAGACGCCCATGATCGCCTTGTCGTCCTTGAGTTCCTTGACGACTTCTTTGGCCAGCAGCGCCGACTTGTGCGGCGCCATGATGTCGTTGGCCTCTTTGACGTGGATCTGCGAGTGGCGGATGTGGCCCTCGCTGAGCCAGTCGCCGAGCTTGTCGAGGAAGTAGGCGTCGTCGAAGTTTTCCGACCAGATCGTGGAATACTCCACGCCGGCCTTGGTGAGCGAGCCGTTGAGGTTGAGCATGCCCACCAGGCCGGGCCACTGGCCGCTCCAGTTCGCCACCGTCAGGATCGGCCCTTCGTGGCTCATCAGGCCGGGCAGAATGTGCTGGCTGTATTGCCAGACGGCTTCACAGACGATCAGCGGCGCCTTGGGCTTGATCGTGCGGAAGACCTCGAGGCCGCGTTTTTGCGAATCGATGAAGCCGTGCTGCTTTTGCGCGTCGTACTCGTGGGCGCGCACTACCGTGTGCCCGAGCTTTTCGATGGCGGCGATGAGTTTGTCTTCAGTCGCCTTCTGGGCCGGCCAGCAGACACGGTTGGCGGACAGGCGCAGGTCGCCGTTGGCGATGAGCTGGATTTCGGAAGCCATAACCTGACCATTTTCGCAAAGCCCGGCGGCGCTCTGGGCGGGTTGGAGAGACAGGAATGGAAAAGCGCTAGAATCCTGATTGCGTCCTCTATGACATTCGTTTGGTTTCTCGGCGGCTTCGGCCTGCTTCTGCTCGGCATCGTCGGCTACGACCTCACCCAGCGCAAGCACGCGATCCTGCGGAATTTTCCGATCATCGGCCATTTCCGCTACATGCTCGAGGCGATCGGGCCTGAGCTGCGGCAGTACATCGTCACCGACAACGACGAGGAGCGCCCCTTCAGCCGCGACCAGCGCCGCTGGGTCTATACGTCGTCGAAACTCGCCAACAGCTATTTCGGCTTCGGCACCGACAACGATCTCGAGCAGACGTCGAACTACCTCACCTTGCGCCACGCGGCGTTCCCGATCCATCCGCCCGGCAAAGACCCTCACGGCTATCCCGTACCGTGCGCGAAGATCCTGGGCGGCTGGCGGGGACGGAGCAAGGCCTTTCGGCCGCCGTCGGTGGTCAACATCAGCGGCATGAGCTACGGCTCGCTAAGCTCGAAGGCGGTCGAGGCGCTCAACCGCGGCGCCAAGATCGCCGGCTGCCTGCACAACACCGGCGAGGGCGGCGTCTCGCCTTATCACCGCATGGGCGGCGAACTGATCTGGCAGATCGGCACCGGCTACTTCGGCTGCCGCGACGAGGACGGTCGCTTCAACTTGAGCCGGCTCAAGGAGACCTGCGACTCCTGCAACATCCGCGCTCTCGAAGTGAAACTCAGCCAGGGCGCCAAGCCCGGCCTGGGCGGCATGCTGCCTGCGGCGAAGATCAGCGCCGAGATCGCCGAGATCCGCGGCATCCCAATGGGTAAGGACTGCGTCAGCCCCGCCCGACATCTGGCTTTCGGCACTGTCGACGAGATGCTCGACTTCGTGGAGATGCTCGCCGATGAGACCGGACTGCCGGTCGGCATCAAGTCGGCCGTGGGCGAAATGGAGTTCTGGTATGAGCTGGCGCGGCAGATGCGCAGCGGCGAGCGCGGCGTCGACTTCATCGCCATCGACGGCGCCGAAGGCGGCACCGGCGCTGCGCCGCTGGCCTTCTCCGACCACGTCGCCCTGCCGTTCAAGCTGGCGCTGAGCCGCGTCTACCGGATTTTCGCCGAAGCCGACCTGCATGAGAAAATCGTCTGGATCGGCGCGGGCCGGCTGGGCTTCCCAGTGCAGGCGACGCTGGCGATGGCGCTGGGCTGCGACATCATCCACGTCGCGCGGGAGGCGATGCTGTCGATCGGCTGCATCCAGGCCCAACGCTGCCATAGCGGGCACTGCCCCGCCGGCGTCGCCACGCAGAACAAATGGCTCGTCCGGGGACTCGACCCGACCGACAAGGCCGCCCGCGCCGCCAACTACATCGTGAGCCTGCGCAAGGAGATGCTGCAGCTCAGCCGCGCCGCCGGCGTCGAGCATCCGGGCCTGATCACCGCCGACCGCTTTGAAGTGCTTGATGATCGCTACAGCTCGCAAACCGCCCGGGAGATCTTCCACTACGAAGACGACTGGGGGCTGCCCTCGGAGAGCGACCGGGAAGCGATTCGCGCCCTGATGATCGCGGCGACGGACGAACGCCCGCAATCTTGCGGCACGGAAGGAAGTTCAGTGCCGCGCCCTTCAGGGCGCGGGTGACGGCGACGGGAGGTCGCCGTTCAGCCCCATCAGCCGTTTGACGAACTTCGCCGGCGGTGAGCCATAGGAGAGCAGCTGGTCGTGGAAGGCCTGCTGGTCTTCGATCGGCCCATGCTTCTCCACCCAGGCGTCGCGGATCTCGTTAACCTCGGAGTTCCCCACGAAGTAGGTCGACAATTGCGCCGAGGTCAGACAGGCGCGACGCCACTTGCCGGCGGCCTCGCCGTCTTCCTGAAAGCCTTCCTCGGTCATCAGCCGCATCGCCTCCTGCTCCGTCATCGAGCCCGCGTGGATCTTCTGATCCAGGATGGCGTTGATGATGGCGCGCGTCAGCATCTTCAATTGCTGCATCTTCACCTCGGGGCCGCCGTAGCCGTGCTGCACCATCAACTGCTCGGCGTAGCAGGCGTAGCCCTCGACGAACGAGCCTGAATAGAAGATCGCGCGCAGCCGCGTAGCGCCCCGGTAGCGGTTCGAGTGCGCCAACTGCAGGTAGTGGCCCGGCATCGCCTCGTGGATCGTCAGATCCTCGAGCATGTAGTCGTTGTACTCCTTGTAGAACGACTCCGCGCGCTCCTCGGTCCAGTCCTTCGGCGTCGGCGAGATGGCATAGAACGTCTCGCCGTTCTCTTCGAGCGGCCCCGGCGAGTCGCAGTACGCCGTCGAAACCCCGCGCTGGAACTCCGGCATCACGATGATCTCGACCGGCTCGTCCGGCAGCGAGACCAGCTTGTGCTCGCGGACGAACTCCGTCGTGGTCTCGAGCGTCCGCTTGGCGTCGTCGACGATCGTCTCGTTGGTCGGGCGGTCTTCGGCCAAGCGGTCGAGGACCGCCTTGATCACCTGCTTGGGCCCCTCGGCCGGCTTGCCGGGGAAGTACCGCTCGTACAGCGGCAGCGCGGTGTCATAGAGATCCTTCTGGGTTTCGGCCAGACGCTCCTCGGCGCGGCGCAGGATCTCCTCCATGGACAGATCCGAGTGCAGCGCGTAAGCGAGCTTGCGCCGAAATTTCTCCTCGCCGATGCGAAAATCGCCGGTCGAGCGCGGCAGCAACTCTTCTTCGAGCCAGACGCCGTAGTCCCTCAGCGCCGCCACGGCGGCCTCGCGCGCAGGCTGGAGCGGCTCGCGCATCTGGGGCGCCTGCTCGAGGAAGGTCTCGAGCTCGCCGTCGATCAGGGCGATCGTTCCGGGGTTCTGCGTGATGGCGGTCTCGGTGTGTACCAGCGGCGGATTCTTCAGATTGGCCTTGGCCGCCTCGAGCACGGCGGGGATCTCTTCGAGCCGGCCCCGCAGGCTTTGCAAGCGCTCTTCGAGCGGAGCGAAGTCGCGCACCAGCAGGCTGTAGATCGAGCCGCCGACGTTGTAGACCAGCGGATTCCACTCCTGCTCGCGGATCTCTTCGAGCTCGAAGATCGACGACTCGATGTGGTTGCGCAGGATCTCGTAGTCGATCCCGTCGCCGGGGGAAAGCTGGGCCGGGTCGATCGCGTCGAGTTGGGCGAGCCAGCGCTTCTCGGCTTCGAGCGAGCGCTGCCAGCCGGCGGCGGAGTAGTCGCCCATCCGGTCGTCGAAGCGGTGGTCGCCCAGGTAGGTCGCAAAGCCGGGGCTGCGCTCGAGCAGATCGTCCACATAGGCGTCGGCGAGGCCGACGAAGCGCTCCCCGGCGGCGCTTTCGCCGCCTCCTCCCGAGCAGCCGGTAAGCGTGATCGCCGCGGCAAGCAACAACAATCCGAACGACAGAGGCTGCAGCATTGCTCGTCAGATTAGCAGCGCATTTGCCAGCGGCGCCCCGGCCTGCGGACAATGAGGGTCGAGCGAGGTATGGCGAACGCCAACATAGCAGTAGCGCAGGCCGACGAAGACGCCGCGTTAGTCGAACGCTCCCGGCAAGGAGACCGGACCGCGTTCAACGAACTGGTCAACCGCAACGCTCAAAAGGTGTTCCGGATGGCGCGCCACATGACGCGCAATGACCAGGACGCCGAAGACGTCTTGCAGGAAGCTTTTCTGAAGGCTTTTTCGAGGCTTGACCAGTTCCAGGGCGACGCCAAGTTCTCCACTTGGCTGACCCGCATCGCCGTCAACGAGTCGCTGATGCGGCTCCGTAAGGGACGCAATAGCAAGACGGTCTCCCTCGATGAAGAGCTCGAGGTCGGCGACAGCGCCATTCCGCGCGAGGTCGCCGACGACGGCGAAGACCCCGAACAGACCTATGGCCGCACCGAGATGCGGGAAATTCTGGAAGGGGCGATCGATTCGTTGGCCGAGGGGTACCGCACCGTGTTCGTGCTGCGCGACGTGGAGGGATTCTCCACCGAAGAGACCGCCGAGATGCTCGATCTGTCGGTTTCAGCGGTCAAGTCCCGCCTGTTGCGCGCCCGTTTGCAGCTGCGCGACAAGCTTCGCCGTAGGTTGAAGAGTCATGGGCGTGAAGAAGAAAATCACGTGTAAGTCGTTTCTGGACGACATGTCGGACTACATCGACGGCGACATCCCGCAATCGCTGCGGGCGTCGCTCGAGGCGCACCTGGCCAAGTGCCCGGAGTGCTGGGTTCTCTTCGACGAGACGATGCAGACGGTCGAAATCTTCCAGAGCTACAACTGCCATCCGCTGCCCGAAGACGTCAAGGCCCGCCTGCTGGGCGTGCTCCAGACTCAATGGGCCGATCCGAAGGAGGGGGGACGTTAGTTTTGAAACTCTGAGAAACCATAAACGCCGGAGAGGAGTCTAACTACCCGGGGGGAGAGGGTCCAGTTGAGGACCCGCAACGGTTAGATTCGGCGACCTAAGCGCACAAGGCGGCGTGTAGGGAGCGAAAAGTACAGGAGTCCCTCTATATGGCGACCGCGTTTACACATCCCATTCCGACCTCCATGCTTTGGGAAGACCCCTTAGCGCTCCTTCCCCGGCGCAGACCGCAATCATTCGACAAAGACCAAACGATTTTTACGCCCGACGATCCCGCAGATACCTTGTTTTTGGTCGTGAGCGGAGCCGTCAAGGTGAGCCGTTTCTCTGACAACGGCCGCGAAACCGTGCTCGACGTGGAATCGAGCGAATCCTTCTTTGGCATCACCAGCCTGCTCGGCGAGCCCGAGCGCGGCGAGATGGCCGTAGCGCTCGAAGACAGCGAAGTGATGGAGTGGGGCGTCCTCGAGCTCCGCGACCTGATGGCGCGTACGCCCGACCTGGGCCCGGCTCTGATGCGCATGGTGGCCCGCAAGCTCAACGAAGCAGACGAGCGCATCGAGAGCTTCGCGGTGGACCACATCCCGCGGCGCCTGCTCAAGGCTCTGCTGCGGCTGGGCGAGCGTTTTGGCGAACAGACCGACGGCTCCCCGTCGATCCACTTGATGCCGCTGACGCACGAGCTGCTAGCCAAGCACGTCGGCACCTCGCGTGAAATCGTCACACAGCACATGAGCCAGCTGCGCCGACGCGGCTTGGTGGACTACTCGCGCGCGGGGCTGGACTTCGACCCCGAAAAGTTGCGCGAAGAGCTCAACCAGATCAAGTAGTCTCCGGCCTCGCCCGGGGCCGGGTCAGGGGCGCTTCGCCCCGCCGCTGCAGATTTCGTGGGCGCTGTTGCACTCGGAGCTCTCAAACTGCACTGTCGCGTGACGAATGCGGAACTGCTCGGCCAGGGTGCGGTTGATCCGCGCCAGAATGGCCCGACTCTCCGATGGCGGCATGTCTGGGATGACAGCGTGGCAGCTCAGCGCGTGCGCGTCGGAAGACAGACTCCAGATGTGCAGGTCATGCACGTCAGAGACGCCTTCGATTGCCCGCAGGGCGTCCTGCACCGAGCTCCGTTCGACTCCCCGAGGCGATCCTTCGAGCAGAATGTTGAGCGATTCGCCGATGATTCCCCAGGCGCTCCACAGGATCAACGCGCCGATCAGAACCGACAACAGCGGGTCGATCCACAACGCGTCGGTGTAGGCGATCGCTACGCCGCCGATGACGATGCCGACCGACGACAGCGCGTCTCCGAGCATGTGCAAGAAGGCGCCGCGGATGTTGAGGTCGTGCTTGGCATCGGCGTGCAGCGCCCACATCACCACGGCGTTGACGATCAGGCCGGCGACGGCCACCACGATCATCACCATTTCCCCGACCGGTTGGGGGGCGCGGAAGCGCTCGTAGCTCTCCCAGAAGATCCACAGAGACAGCGCCACCAGCACCAGGGCGTTGACGAAGGCCGCCAGCACGCCGGCGCGGTGATAGCCGAAAGTCTTGGTCTCGTCCGGCGGCAGTTGCTGCCAGCGGAAGGCGAACCAGGCCAGCAGCAGGGATAGGGAGTCGGTGAAGTTGTGACCGGCGTCCGACAGCAGCGCAAGCGAGTCGGCCGTCACGCCCGCCGCCACTTCCACCACGATGAACGCGGCGGTCAGCCAGAGCGAGAGCTGAAGACGTCGTCCTGTCCCTGGGCTGTGGGAGTGCGTATGCACGGCTGCCTGCGTTCCACCCTCAATTTAGCGTTTTCGTCTCTTGCGTTTGTCCGGCTGGTTCGCTGCAGTGCGCTCGGCCGGGGCGGCGGTCGGCGCCGCAGCCATCGCCGGCTGGGACTCGAACCAGATCCCCCAGGCCGCGGCGGCGGTCAGCAGGGCCAGCGGAGCGGTCTGCACCAACAGGCGGTCGGCCGAAGTCTCCAGCCACCACTGGATCTCATTGCGGCCAGTGGCGTAAGCCAGCAGTGCGCCGGCGAACTGCCATAGCGCCAGCGCCGGCGCCGTCCAAGCCCACAGCGGCGCCCGCAAGCCGGCGACGACGACCATGCCGCCCAGCAGCAGCGGGTAGCTCAGCTGGAATGACGACACGTTGAACGCCTTTCGAAGCATCGAGCGCAGCGCCGTGGCGAACAGGTCGCCTTGGAAGTCAACCAGGAGCGAGAAGCCCGCGGCCTCCACCCCGTAGGAGGCGCGCACCGCCGACCAGGCTCCCAGCAGGACCGCTGCCGGGGCGACGACGATGGCCCACTCCGGCCAAGCGCTCTTCTTGCGCAGCAGTCCCAAGGCGGCGATCGCGCCGAAGGCCAGCAGGAAGAGTTGGCCTTCGTTCTTGGTCCAGGCGCCGGCGGTCGCCGCCAGCGATGCGGCGACCAGATGCATCCGGCCCCCGTCGCGCAGCCAAAGCGCCAGAAACCCGGCAGCCGCCACGAAGTACGCCGACAACGTGGTATCGGCGTAACCCGCCAACTCGAACGCCACGCGCTGCGGCGCGGCGGCCAGCGCCAGCATGGCGGACGTCAACCCGGCGGTCAGCGGGTTCGCCAGCCGCCGCGCTACGTAGTGGAACCCGCCCAGCAGCGCCAGAAAGAAGCACGGGCTCAGCAGCTTGGCGGACTGATCCGCCGCCGCGCCGGCCAGGTCATACAGGAACGCCGCGTACAGCGGCGTCAGCAGCGGATAGCCGGGCTGGCCGACGAACTCCGCGGAGCGGCTCAAGTAGCCGCCCAGACCGCCGTCCAGATAGAACGCCTTCGCCTTGAACAGCCAGATCGCCCAAGCGTCCCAGCTCTGGCTCGTCAACGGCATCGCCCGCTCGTACGGCGCCCACACGGCCAACGCCGCCGCCGCGCCGAGCAGAGCGGTCAGTTGCGCGGGATGAAAGTGCAGATCGAAGGCCGGCCGCTCGCTCTTGAGCTTCCAGGCCGCGGCGAGCCCCCACGGCGCCAGCGCCAGCCAGGCCGGCGGCAGGAACCCCAACGCCCCCAGCAGAAACATCTCGACCGAGACGCCGAAGGCGACCAGCGCAAAGCCCAGCGCCAGCCCCTCCACGGGCGAAGCCCCCAGGCGCCGCGGCAGCAGCAACCAGCCCAGCAGGGCCGTCAAGATCAATCCGGCGAGAATCATCAGCGCAGCTTATAGAGAATCACGTTCGGGTCCGTTCCCACGCGCTCGGCGCCGGCGGTGCGGGCCGCGATCGCGGCTTCGTCCCATTGTCCGGCGAAGGGCTCGGCGGCCAGATTCTGCTGGGTGTCGCGGAAGATCGCCAGGTAGCCGCAATCCGGCGCGATCGTCCCGAGTTGAGCCGAAACGCTCACCCGGCGCGGGTAGAGCAGGTAGTCCAGCCGAGCGTTGTAGTAGTCGATCGCGGCGGGTCCGGCGTAGGCGAGCACCTCGATGCAGGCGTCCGGCGGCGTGGCTTCGGCGATCGCGTGCGCCACCGGGAAGGCCGGATTGTCCACCAGCGCGGCGCGCTCGGCGACGCCGCCGGAGCCCAGCGCCTGGAGCATTTCCCCCTGCCGCGACCACTGCTCGGCCAGCGGCGAAGCCGCCAAAACCACCCACAGCGCCAACACGCCGTAGAGAGCCAGAGCCGGAGGGGTCCGCGTCAAATGGGGATGGTATCACGCCGCCCGGCGCACGCTCAGACGGCGTCAGGCGGACGCGGAGGCAACGTCCCCAGCCGGCGCTCCCGCGCGGCGTTGAACTCACAGCCGAACATCACGATCACGCTGAGCATGTAGGTCCAGATCAGCAGCAAGATCACCGTCGAGATGCTGCCATAGAACTCGCGGTAGCGCGCGATGCGCTGCACGTAGAAGGTGAACAACCCCGTGGTCGGCGCCAGCAGCGCCGCCGCCAGCGCCGCGCCCGGCCAGACGTCCCGCCAGCGCTGGCGCCGGTTCGGCGCCACGTAGTACTGCACCGACAAGATCAGCGTGAACGTCGCCAGCGCGATCGCCCACCAGGCGATGCGCGAGGTCTCGGCCAGCCAGCGCGCGTCGCCCAGATGTCTCGCCCCCCACAATTCGATCTGACGCGACAGGATGATGCCGAGGTTGGCGATCGTCATCGGGATGATGCCCAGAAACACCAGCAGCACCGCCACCCAGTAGTCCCGCCAAAGCGAACTGCGGCGCGGAGTGTTGTAGGCTCCGCGAAAGCCCTCCATGAGGCTGCCGGTCAGATCCGCGGCGAAGATCACCGCCGCCAGAGCAGCCAGGATCAGCACGAACATCGAGCGGTCTTCGGAAAACGACAGGTAGGAGACTAGCAGGTCGTGCACCTGCGGCGGCAGCACGTTCCCCATCGCCTGGGAGATGTCGAGAACGGTCTGCGAAGCGTTGCCTCGAAACAGGATCGCGGCGATGACGATCAGGCCCGGAAACAAAGAAAGCGCTGCAGAATACGACGCCGCTTTGGCGAGCAGGAAGCAGTTGTCATGGATCGTTCCATGAAGCGCTTCCAGCATCGTAGCGGGGATCTCTCGAAGCCGAAGCAATCAGCCAGTCTCCCGGGCGGCTCATCGGCCGCGATTCCATGATGGCACGCGGGCCGTGGATGAAAGAAAGCGCTAATCCTAGCAGGTCAGCTGATCGCGCTCGATGCGCAGCCCCCGCAAGTCGCCCAACAGCGCCGCGGCGATGCGGTCCGGCTGGAACCACTCGATCGCCAGGTCGCGCACCTGCTCGGCCGTCACCTCTTCAATACGCTCGACCACCTCGTCGAGAGAGAAGGTCTTTTCGAAATATTTTTCTTGCCGAGCGAGATTCGACATGCGGCTCGACGTCGACTCCAGACTCAACATCAGGCTGCCCTTGAGGTGATCCTTGGCGCGGCGCAGCTCCTCGGCGGGAACCAGATTGTCCTTCAGATCTCGAAACTCGTGCATCACGTACTCGATCACCTGCGGCGTGGCGTCGAGCGAGGTTCCAGCGTACACCGACAGGAACCCGGCGTCGGCGTAGAGGCTCAGATCCGAATAGACCGCGTAGGCCAGGCCGGCCCGCTCGCGAACCTTCAAGAACAGCCGCGAGCTGAAGCCGCCGCCCAGCAGCGTGCTCAGTACGTAGGCCGAGAAGCGCCGCGGGTCGGCCATCGGATGCGCGCCGACGCCCAGGTACAAGTGCACCTGCTCGAGCGAAGGCTTGTCGCGCAGCTGAATGCTCGGAGTCGGCCTGGGGGCGCCGGCCTCGGGCGCAGCAGCGCCGGGTTTCATGTGGCCGAAACGGTCTTCCACCTGCCGCACGAAGGCGTCATGCTCGAGCCGTCCGGCGGCGGTGACCAACAGCGTGCCGGGATGGAAGGTTCTTTCAAAGAAGCGTTGCAGCTGTGAACGTTCGAAAGCCTGGATCGAATGCTTGGTGCCGATGATCGAGCGCCCCAGCGCATGGCCGCTGAAGAAGTTCGACGAGAACAGGTCGTGGATGAGGTAGTCGGGGTTGTCCTCGTCCATCTTGAGTTCTTCGAGAACGACGCCCTTCTCCTTCTCGATGTCGTCCTCACGGAAGGCGGGACGCAGGGTCATGTCCGCGACCACGTCGAGCGCGACCGGCAGACGCTCGTCGAGCACTTTCGCCGTAAATGCGACGTTCTCCTTGGTCGTAAATGCGTCCAGGTGGCCGCCGATGGCGTCGATGGTGCAGGCGATGTCTTCGGCCGAGCGCTCCTCGGTCCCCTTGAAAACCATGTGCTCGGAAAAATGCGTCAGTCCGTGGTCGGCCTCATCCTCATGGCGCGACCCGCGGTCGATCCAGACTCCGACAGCAACGGAGCGAACGTGCGGCATCTCCTCGCTGACGATTCGAATCCCGTTCGAAAGCGTGGTTTTTCGGACGCTGTTCTCCGCGACGGCTGGCAACTTGTCTGTCATTTCCAATTCTGACCCTAGTTTTCGATGCTAGCACGCGACTCCCGCGGCGGCCCGCTAGAATAGGGGGATGCGCGAAACCCTTATCGGACAGGAGCTTAGTAGCCTCGAGGGGCTGCTGGGCGAACGAGGGGCGCCGCGTTTTCGGGCCAAACAGCTCTACCACGCGCTGTATCGCGAACGGCTCGGCAGCGTCGAGGAGTCTACGACGCTGCCGAAAGCCCTCAAGGCGCAGCTGGCCGAGGAATTCGACTGGGGGCTGCCCCTCACGCGCACCGGCGTCACCTCCAGGGACCGCACCGTGCGCTATCTGCTGGGCCTGGCCGACGGCAAGAGCGTCGAGGCCGTCTACATCCCCAAGGCGCAGCGGGATACGCTCTGCATATCCTCACAGGTGGGCTGCCCGGTGGACTGCAAGTTCTGCCTGACGGCGCTGCTCGGCCTCGAACGGCACCTGACGGCCGGAGAAATCGTGGGCCAGACGGTGGCCTTGTGCCGCGCGCACGGGCTCGAACCGCGCAACCGGCCGGTGAATATCGTGATGATGGGCCAGGGCGAGCCGCTGCTGAACCTCGACAACGTGATGCAGGCCGTTCGCCTGATGGCCGACCCGGACGGGATGGCGATCCCGCTGCGCCGCATCACCGTTTCGACCTCGGGCATCATTCCGAAGATCGAGGAGTTCGGCCGGCATGAGATCCGGCCCAAACTGGCGATCTCGCTGAACGCCTCCACGCAGGAGCAACGCCTGGAGCTGATGCCGATCACCAAGAAGTACACGCTCGACGAGCTGCTCGACGCCTGCCGGCGCTACCCGCTGCGCTCATGGGAGCGGCTGACGTTTGAGTACGTGCTGCTCAAGGGCGTCAACGACACCGACGAAGACGCGCACCGCGTGGTCTCACTGCTGGCGCAGCTCAAGGCGAAGGTCAACCTGATTGCGCTCAATCCCGGCTCGGGCATCCCCTACGAGACGCCGGACCACGAGCGGGTGATCGCCTTCCAGGAGATAGTCGAGCGGTCGCTGCCGTGCCTGGTGCGGCGTCCCCGCGGACGGGACATTTACGCCGCCTGCGGCCAGCTGAAGCGCTCGGCGGCTTGATGTGGCGCACGCCGCCGGCGTGCCGGGTCGTCGGTCCCCGACGACCTTCCGGAACGTAGGCCGGGACGGCCCACGCCGCTCGCCTGGAGGCGCGCGCTACCGAGCTCCCGGACCCAGCAGCACCCGCCCCGGCCGCGCCTCGGTCATCTCCCCGTTTTCCAGCACCATCTGGCCATTGATGATGACCGCCTCGACGCCCTCGGCGTAGCGGTGCGAATCGCCGAACTCGGAGCGGTCGATGATCTTCTCGTCGTCAAAGATCACAATGTCGGCGACCATGCCCGGGCGGAGCAATCCCCGCTCCCATAGGCCCAAACGGCCGGCGGGCAGCGAGGTCATCTTGCGCACCGCATCTTCGAGCCGCAGCAGCCCCTTCTCGCGGCTGTAGCGGCCCAGCACGCGCGGAAAGGTTCCGTAGTAGCGCGGATGCGGCATGCCCTCGCCAAACGGCGTGACCCCGCCGTCGGAGGCGATCATCGTCCCGGGGTACGCCATGATGCGCTCCACGTCGTCTTCGGTCATGGCATGGTAGATCGCCTGGCAGCCGCCTGTTTCGATGATCTCGAGCGTGGTCTCTGCGGCGTTGAGGAAATTCGGCTCGCGGCCGGCGTCGCGCGTGGCGTCGGCCAGGGTGCGGCCGTTCAGGCTCGCATCGAAGCCGCAGATGGAAAACTGCACGTTGGCCGGGTCGCCGCCGCCGCGGTCGTGCTCGATCCGCCGCGCGACCTCTTCGCGAATCCGCTCGCGCGTCGCCGGGACGGAAAAGCGCTCGAGCATCGCATCGCGCCCGCCTTCCTGCGCCCAGCCGGGCAACAGCGCCGCGATGGTGGTGTGTGACGCCGTGTACGGGTACTGATCGACCGAGACGTCCACGCCGCGGGCGCGAGCCTCGTCCACCAACGCCAGCGTCTCGGGGCTCTTTCCATGGGCGGGGACGCCGATCGCTTTGTGGTGGGTGATCTGGGTCGGCAGGCGGCCCTCTTCGCCAATGCGGATGGTCTCGCGGACGCTGTCGAGCAAGCCGGTCACCTCGTCGCGCATGTGCGAGATGTGGATCCCGCCAAACTCGGCGGCGACCTTTGCCAGCTCAATCACCTCTTCGGTCGGAGCAAAGACGCCCGGCAGATAGAAGAGACCGGTGCTGAGCCCGAATGCCCCCTGCTGCATCGCCTCGCGGACCAGCCCCCGCATGCGGTCGAGTTCTTCCGGCGTCGCCTGGCGGTCGTCGTCGCCGATCACTTCCCGGCGGACGCTGCCGTGACCAACGAAGCTCGCGTAGTTGAGCGAGACCGGCGCCTGGCGGACTTTTTCGAAGAACGGCTCGAGCGGCAGCGGCGATGAGCCGTCGTTGCCCTCGACGATCGTCGTCACGCCTTGGCGGATGAAATTTTCAGAGGCGGGGACTTCGAGAAGCTTGCCGCGCGAGTGGTTGTGGATGTCGATGAAGCCCGGCGCGACGATTTTTCCCTGGGCGTCAACGACCTTCCGCGCCGTGCCCGGTAAGCTGCGCCCTATAGCGACAATGGCGTCATCCCGGACGGCGATGTCGCCGCCATACCAAGGGTTGCCCGCGCCGTCGACGATCCGCGCATTGCGGATCACCAGGTCGTAAGTCTGCGCCGACACCCCCGCACAAAACCCAAACAGGAGCAACAGAGCCCCAACCGTGAGGTTGGGGTCCAGCCGAAACAGCCGCTTCCCTCGCCACATCATTCCACCCCCGGCCCCAGCAACACCCGCCCCGGCCGCGTCGCGGTCAACTCTCCGTCATCGATCACGACCTCGCCGTTGACGACCACGTGCGAAAAACCCTCGGCGTACTGATGCGGCTTGCCAAACTCGGCTTTGTCGATCACGGTTTCCGGGTCGAAGATCACGATGTCAGCCTTCATGCCGGGCCGCAGCAATCCACGGTCGAAAAGCCGCAGGCGCCCGGCCGGCAGCGACGTCATCTTCCGGATGGCGTCTTCGAGCGTGATCACGCCCCTCTCGCGCACGTAGCGCCCCAGGACTCGCGGGAACGTCCCGTAGCTGCGCGGGTGCGGCACGCCTTCGCCCATCCGCCGGATGCCGCCGTCCGAGGCGACCATCGTGGCCGGATGCCGCAGGATGCGCTCCACGTCCTCCTCACTGATCGAGTGGTAGACATTCGAGCAGCCTCCGGCGACCTGGATCTCGATCGCGGTCTCGGCGGCGTTGGCGAACGTGACTTCGCGGCCGGCCGCGCGCGTGGCGTCGGCCAGTGTCTTCCCGTTCAGCGTCGCGTCGAACTCGCAGGTCGAAAACTGGATGTTTTTCGGATCGCCGCCGCCGCGGTTGAACTCGATCTTCCAGGCGATCACGTCCTTGATCTTCTGGCGCTGCTCGGGGGCCTCGAGACGTTCGAGCAGGCTGTCGCGGCCGCCTTCGAGCGCCCAGGCCGGAAACAGCGCTGAGTGGCCGGTCTGCGAAGCCTTGTAGGGGTACTGGTCGATCGTCACGTCCACGCCGCGGGCGCGCGCTTCGTCCACCAGGGCGAGCGTCTTCTTGCTGGCGCCCCAGTTGGTGGTCCCCATCGGCTTGTGGTGCGTGATCTGGGTCGGCAGCCCGCCCTCTTCGCCGATGCGGATCGTCTCGGCCACCGATTCGACCACGCCGTCGCCCTCATCGCGCATGTGCGAGATATACATGCCGCCGTATTTGGCGGCGACCTTGGCCAGTTCGATCACTTCCTCGGTCGGCGCAAACGCGCCCGGTAGGTAAAACAGGCCGCTGCTCAGCCCCATCGCGCCGTCGCGCATACCCTGGTCAACCAGAGCGCGCATCTTGTCGAGTTCTTCCGGTGTGGCGAGCCGGTCTTCGAGGCCGATGACCTGGCTGCGTACCGCGTTGTGGCCGACGAAGCTGGCGTAGTTCACCCCCAGCTTGGTCTGGCGCAGCTCGTCGAAGTGCGGCGCCAGCGGCAGGGCCCCGCCGCCGTCGTTGCCTTCGATGATGGTGGTGATGCCCTGGCGGAGCTGGTTTTCGGCCTCGGGGCGGTCGAAGATGGCGTCGCGCGAGTGGTTGTGGATGTCGATAAAGCCGGGCGCGACGATCTTTTCGCCGGCGGCGATGGTTTTCTCAGCTGCGCCCGGCAAGTTGCGGCCGATGGCGGCGATGGAATCGCCCCGGACGCCGATGTCGCCGCGATACCAGGGATTGCCGGCGCCGTCGACGATGCGGGCGTTGCGGATGAGCAGATCGTAGGTCTGCCCCGACAACCCGGCACAGAACCCCAACAGGATCAGCGCCCCGACCAAAAGGGAGGGGTCGGGACGCCGCCGGACCCGCCCGCCACCCGGCCCCCAGGCTGACGCCTGGGGTTCTGTTGCACGCAACCATTGCATGCGCTGAGGATAACTCAGCTGCCTGAGGGACCTTCGCCTGGTCACCGCAACAACTCAGGAACACTCCTAGCCCCATGGATAACTCGCAAGATCTCGACGGGGTTCTCGAAACGGTACACGACGATATATTGCCGAACGGGCAAGAACCGAACCGGTTGCTCAACCCAATCCTGCCTTGTATGCCCCAGCCGAGGGAAGTCCCCCAGCAAGTCAAACGCTTCGAAGAACTCCTGCTCCAGGGCATCCGCAGCGGTCAGGTTTTGGGAGGCGATATGGATCCAGATTTGATCCAGGTCGTCCTCCGCCGACGCGGTTAGGGCGTACTTCACGACCGCTCACGAAGAAACCGTAGATGCTTCTCGCGGAGCCTTTCTCGGACAACCGACCCCTCGGTGAGCTCGCCCCGGTCCGCTTCAGCCAGTGCAACTCCGATCTTTTCACGCGCTTCCCGGACCCAGCTCTCATAACTGAGGAAGTTTTGGATTGCCTCGCGCGCCAGCTCATCCATGGATACGCCTGCTTCGGTCGAGAGCGCTTCCAACTTGTTCCGCTGTTCGGGGCTGAGGGTGATCCGCATACCGGTGTCGCTCATCATCTCACTGTTTCCATCGGGGTTCCAAGAATGAGCCCGCCGGCCCCGAGTGCTAAACTCACCTCAACCGGATTTTCGCCATGGCCCTGACTCGAGCCCTACTCCTTGCGACCTTCTGCGCGCTGGCGGCCGTCGCCGCGGATCAGCCGCGCCTCGAGCCGCTCCACGGCGCCCCGCCGTTTCCCGAAGACAACCCGCCCACGCCGGAAAAGATCGCGCTGGGCAAAGAACTCTTCTTCGACGACATCCTCTCGGGCAATTTTCGGCGAAGCTGCTCCACCTGCCACAACCCCGAGCTCTACTTCACCGACGGCTTTTCGCGCGCCTGGGGGCTGAACGAGTCCGAGCTGCGCCGCAAAACGCCCAACCTGCTCAACGTCGGCTGGCAGCAGTCGATGTTTTATGACGGCCGCGAGAAGACGCTCGAAGACCAGGCCTCCAAGCCGCTCGAGAATCCTTTTGAGATGGACCTCGATCCGGCCGAGGCCGCCGAGCGCGTCTCCGCCCATCCTTACTACAAGAAGGTGTTTGCGAAGGTTTTTCCGGGTGAGCCGGTGACGTTCGATCTGATCGCCAAGGCGATCTCGAGCTACGAGCGCACGCTGGTCTCCTATGACAGCGACCTGGACCGCTACCTGCTCGGCGACGAAAACGCTCTCTCTCCCGCCGCCAAACGCGGCATGGAGATCTTCTCCGGCAAGGCAGGCTGCATCAACTGCCACAACGGTCCGTTGCTGACCGATCACCAAAAACACTACACCGGCGTGGCCGAAAACCCCGGCGACAACCCCGCCGGCACCAAATACAAGACGCAGAGCCTGCGCGACGCGCTGCGGCGCTACTCCTACATGCACAATGGCGAGATGCTCAAGATGGACGCCGTGCTCGAGCACTACCAGAAAGGCGGCAGCGCGCCCGAGGGCGTCGAGGCCGAGATCCAACCGTTCCAGTTGACCGCCGAGGAAAAGGCCGACCTGATCGCGTTTCTGGGCGCCCTCAACGGCCGCGTCAACCAGCTGCTCGACGAGTCGCCGACCGGCACCGACATCTTCAACATCAGCAAGGCCCCGCTGAACCTCGAAGACGAAGAGGCCGCCTCGGGACCGGTGACGGACCCCAACTACGTGAAGAAAGACGGGCCGGTCCAAGACCCCAACTACGTCAAGAAGCAGCAGTAGGAACGTCGGCCGAACGGGCCGACGCCGCACGGCTGGAGCCATACGCTACAGATGATCCGGGAAAGCGTCGGCGCACTCCTGCGCAACGGGGCGGATCTCGTCGACCGGTAGGATCTCGCCCTCGCCCACTCCAGGGCAGAACCGCCGCAGGGCCCGCCAGGCGTGGCTCGAACCCACGTTCTCCGGCCAAAAGGGAAACGCCCGGCACTGTAGCGGCTTGACGTCGTGGATCTTGCAGCCGTCTTCCGCAAGGAACAGGCAGGTGTCCGACGAGGGGATCGCCAAACGCAGCCCCTCCTCGTCGTCCACGCAGAATTGTCGGCGAAAGGCTGCAGTCTCCATCCCCAGCCAGGCCGCGATGCGTTCGCAGTCCTCGGGAGTCAGCCAGACTTCGCCCGGCTGCTTGCAGCACTCGGTGCAGCCGCGCTGGCATTGGAACCGAAAGGCGAACCGCCCGACTTCGACCGGTTCGCCCATCGCATCCGCCTCTACTGGCCGAGGATGTCGTAGGTGGTGGTGCCGGGGACGCGCACCTTGCCGTAGACCTTCACCCACTCGGCGTGCGCTTCGTGCTCCGAATAGGCGGTCAGGGCTTTTTCGTCCTCCATCTCCATGCAGACGCCCCACTGGCGCAGGGAGCGCTTGCCTTCGCGGTCGTACTGGCCCAGCGGCCGCTTGAGCTTGCCGTACCAGACTTTGTTGAGACCGTCGATCTTTTCCACCAGCTCATCGGTGGCCTTGAAGAAAGCCTTCCAGTCGGCGTCCTTGGCGTCTTCGACTTCGGTGAAGGCGAAGCAGTGCATCAGCGTCTTCTCACCGGCGAATGCGCTTCCGGTCAACACACAGAGTGCGCCTGCCAGTAAGGCCATGTGTAGCAATCGAATCATGTTTGTCGGTTCCTCCTTGTCGCCCATCCCGATTGTATCAGCGGCCGCCGGACCTTTCCGGTTCGGATACAATTCCCAAGACGATGCGGACGCTGCTGGTATTGACGGTTTTGCTGGGCGCTTGCGCCGGCCCGGCGCCGGAAGAGTTTGGGCCGCCGGTGACCGCGCTTGTCGGCGCGCGGCTGATTGACGGCACCACGGCCGGCCCGATCGACGACGCGGTCATCCTCATCCAGGGCGAGCGCATCACCGCCGCCGGGCGCCGCGCGGCCGTCAAGGTCCCGCCCCACGCCCAGGTCGTCGACCTCGCCGGCAAACACATCCTGCCCGGACTGATCGACCTGCACGTGCACTACGAACCGTCGCCGGAGGAGATGCCGCGCATACTCGGAGCGCAGTTGGCTTTGGGCGTCACCGGCGTACGCAGCATCGGAACCGACGATGACGCGCGCTTGGCCGTGCTGCGCAAGGCGCAGTTGGGCGAGTTCCCCGCCCCCACCGTGTGGACTGCGGGGCTGGGCTTCACCGCCCCCGGCGGCCACCCGATTTCTCAGGCCGACGTCTACCGTCCCGAGCGCGCCGACGACGCCCGCATCCTGGTCAAGGAACTCGGCGTGCGCAACGTCGACTTCATCAAGATGTGGGTGGATTCGAAATACGGCTCACTGCCCAAGATCTCGCTCAGCGTGCGCGAAGCGATCGTCCATGAGGCGGTCGAGCAGATCATCCCCGTCGTGGCGCATATTTTTGACGAAGCCGACGTCTACCACCTGGGCGAGCTCGGCGTGGTCGATTTTCTGCATTCGGTACGCGACAAGGGGTCCGTCGACCGGCGCTTCCTCGATTACGTCGGCGAAAAGGGCATCTGGTTCACCCCGACGCTGACCGTGATCGAGTCGAACTGGCTGCTGGCGGAGAACCCCCAGTTGATCATGAAGGACGCCGAAGGGCTCGCTGGCATGAGCGCAGAGGCGCGCGCCAACTTCCAAGACCCGGCGTGGCGCGAGCAGAAGCTCGCGAGCGTCCCGCTCGACATCCTCAAGCCCGAACTCGGCGTCTCGCAGCGCTTCGTGAAGCAGCTCGACGACGCCGGCCTTTTCATCGGGCTCGGCTCGGATAGCAACGGCGCCACAATTCCCGCCGGCTGGGGCACGCACAACGAGCTGCGGCTGCTGGTGGAAGCCGGGTTGAGCCCGCGCGACGCCATCCTGGCCGGCACGGCGCGTTCGGCGATGCGCCTCAACATCGGCTCCGAGCGCGGACGGCTCGTGCCGGGTTTTCGAGCGGACTTGATCGTGCTCGACGCCGACCCGCTCGAAGACATCAACAACACGCGTGCGATCGCGCGGGTGATGCAGGGCGGGCGCTGGGTGGATCGCGAAGCTCTGCTGAGAACTCCTTGATATGCTGGGGTTTCATGTTCCTGAAAGTCCTCTCGCACCCGATCTTCATCAACCTCAACTTCCACATGCCGATGATCGTGGACCTGTCGCATCCGCTGATCATGCTGGAGGGAGAGAACGGATCGGGCAAATCGACCCTGCTGCACACGATTTACCTGGCGCTGAAGGGCGAGCAGGCGGACGGCTTCGCCTACAAGCTCGACAAGCGCGAGGTGGAGCTGGGACGCGTGCTGCTGTTCGACGCCGAGCAGCACAACCCCCGCAATACGCCAGAGCTGTTTGATGATGACCCGGCGATGAAGGAGTTCATCACCAGCGCCAGCCACGGGCAGGTGATGCTGTCGCTGTTCCAGAACACGTTCCCGACGCTGCCGGAAGGGTCGGTGCTGCTGCTCGATGAGCCGGAGATGGCGCTGTCGCAGTCGAACCAGCGGCGCATCCTGAAAATGCTCAAGGAGCTGGTGGACCAGAAGAATTTTCGGATCATCGCCGCGACGCACTCGCCGCACCTGCTGGCTTCGCCGGACACGTACGTGATCAATCTGGATCGGCATGTGAACCGGAACGTGACGACCGGGCCGATGGGAACCGAGGGCGCAAGCACGATCCAGTAGCATGACCCGGGACTGCCGTCCCGGGCTCGGTTTCCGTTGGAGCGAGAGCAAACCGAGCCCCCGACGGGAGTCGGGGGGCAGGGAGTCGGGGGCTCAGATCCCCAGCCGCAACTCAAAAAAATTCGCCACCCGCTGCTGCAGCTCCGGCGATCCGAATTCCCCGCCGCGGCCGTGTCCGCCGCGCACCACCTTGTGCAGTTCCGTCGGCACGCCCGCCTGGTCAAGCGCGGCGTGCAGCAACTCGCTCTGATTGTAGGGAACCAACGGGTCCTGGTCGCCGTGAACGATCAGAAACGGCGGATCGTCCGGCGTCACATACGTGATGGGGTTGGCCCGTGCGACTTTTTCCGGGTTTTTCTGGATAGGGCCGCCGATCAGTTGCGATTCGGGCGAGTCGGCGGCGTCGTGGATCAGCTTGTGGTTGGTCGAGTGAGCGTCCATCTGCAAGAAATCCGTCGGCCCGAAAAAATCGCAGACGGCCTGCACGCGCGATGAGTATGCGAGGTTGCCGCCAACGTCGCCCTCGAGCTCCGGCGCGCCGCCCGAAGTCCCCAGCAGCGCCGCCAGGTGTCCGCCGGCCGACGAGCCCCACACGCCCACGCGCCGGTCGTCGACGCCGAACTCTTCGGCGTGCGCCCGCAGCCAGCGGATCGCAGCCTTGCAGTCATGGATCTGGGCGGGAAAGGTCGCTTCGCCGCTGAGGCGGTAGTTGATCGAAGCTCCTACGTATTCGCCGGTGAGGACAAAGGGCGCCACCTGTCGGCCGTCTTGCTTGGATCCATTGCGCCAGGCGCCGCCATGGATCCACACCAGCAGCGGCAGCTTTTCGGCTTTCGGGCGAGCGGGGCGGTAGACGTCGAGAAGCAGATCGTTCCCCGAAACCTTCGCGTAAGGGATATCGCGCTCGGCGACGATCGCGGGAGCTTCCTGCGCGGAAACGGCCGCCGCGGAGGCGGCAGCCGTAAGGAAAAATTCTCGACGAAGCATCACGCGACTATTCTATAGCGCGCGAAAAGGGGAACGAACAGGCGACTAGCCGAGCTTGACGCCCTTGCGCTTGAGTTCCGCGTACACGCTCTCGATGCCGCGCTTGGTGATGGTCTTGATCGCACTGGTCGACAGCCGCAGGCGGATGAAGCGCTTCTCGCTGGGAACCCAGTAGCGCTTCCACTGCAGGTTGGGCTCGAAGACGCGCCGCGTCTTGTTATTCGCGTGCGAAACGTTGTTGCCCGACATCGGGCGCTTTCCGGTGAGTGCGCAAACTTTAGCCATGGCTGTTTCGACCTCTCGTGTTCTCTAGTCTCGAACGCACATCTCCCCTTCTCAGAGCAAACGGCAGCTGCAAGGGGTGCGACGCGAAGTCGCAGTCAGGGCGCAAGTCGAGCGCTAACTTCTCTAGAGAATATCACAGTTTCGTGAAGGCGTCAGCTGGTCAGCCTATGTTAGCTTGGGCGCGATGGCCCACCGCACCTCAAAATCCCTCGCTCCGCGTCTGCTGTTGGCCGCGCTGTTCGTCTTCGCCTGGACCGCCGCCATGGCCTTGCAGTCGCCGCCGACCCAGCAGCGCTGGTACCGCGGCAACCTCCACACCCACACCATCAACAGCGACGGCGACAGCTCGCCCGACGCGGTGGCGCGCTGGTACAAGGAGCACCGCTACGACTTTCTGGCCCTCACCGACCACAACTACTTCACCGACCCGCAGGGCCTGAACTCCTTCCTGGCCGCCAAGGAAAAATTCCTGCTGCTCACCGGCGAAGAGGTCACCTCGCGCTTCGAGTCCAAGCCGGTCCACGTCAACGCCTTTCGCTTGAAGTCGACGATCGACCCCAAATTCGGCTCCGACGTGGTCGACACGCTGCAGCAGAACGTCGACCACATCCGGGCGCAAGGCGCGCTGCCGTCGCTGAACCATCCGAACTTCGGCTGGGCCTTTACGCCGCCCGAGTTGGCGAAGATCAACAACCTCAGCCTGTTCGAGGTCTACAACGGCCACCCGACGACCAACGAGCACGGCGGCGGCGGTGCGGCCAGCCTGGATGCGATGTGGGACCACGTGCTCACCGCCGGCAAGCGCATGTGGGGGATTGCGGTGGACGACGCGCACTCGTTCAAAACCATCAGCCCGGATCTGTCGAACCCCGGTCGCGGCTGGATCCACGTACGCGCGCGCAACCTGAGCGAAGAGGCGATTCTGGAAGCGATCGAGGCCGGCAATTTCTACTCTTCGACCGGCGTCGAGCTCGTTTCGCTCAACAGCGGCGACGGCCGCCTGTCGCTCGAAGTCAAGGAGCGCAACAACGAAAAGTATATGGTGCGCTTCATCGGCCAGGGCGGCAAGACGCTGGCGGAAACCTTTGACAACCCAGCGAGCTACAGCCTCAAGCCGGGCGAGGCGTACGTGCGCGCGCAGGTGCTCGACTCCAACGGACGCAAAGCCTGGACGCAGCCGGTCTTCGCGAAGTAGACGCCCTGCACATACCCGCCAGGTAAACCTGGGCGGCTCGGTTCGGAGGCGATGAAGCGCGCTAGAATTGCGCGCATGCAAGCTCCCACCAGGCGGCAGTTTTTCTCCGCGACAGCGGCCGGCGCGCTGGCCGCGTGCACCGCGTCGGGTCCTGAGACGGCACCCGCCAAGCGGCCGAACATCCTGTTCGCCTACGCCGACGACATCTCCTACCCCCACATGGGGGCGTATGGCGCGAAGGGCCTCGCAACTCCGAACTTCGACCGCGTCGCCGCCGAAGGAGCGCTGTTCCACCACTCCTACACCGGGGCGCCGTCCTGCACGCCGTCGAGGACTTGCATCCTGTCGGGGCAGCAGATCTACCGCACACGCGAAGCCGGGTGCCTGTTCGGCACGTTTCCGGCGGACATTCCTCTCTACCCGCAATTGCTCGAAGCCGCCGGCTACCACGTCGGCCAGACCGGCAAGGGATGGGGGCCGGGCGACATCGAACCCGGCGGCCGCACCGAGCGGCCGTGCGGCAAGCGCTACAACGAGCGCCGCTACGAGCCCGGCGAGACGCTCGACGGCATCAACCCGATCAACTACGCCGAGAACTTTCGCGACTTCCTCACTGCCCGGCCCGCAGACGCCCCGTTCTGCTTCTGGTTCGGCGCCACCGAAGCGCATCGCAAATACCAGCCGGGCGCGGGAGTGGCCGCAGGGAAGAAGCTCGAAGACGTCGACGTTCCCGCCTTCCTGCCCGACACCGAAGAGATCCGCAGCGACATCCTCGACTACTACATGGAGATCGAGTGGTTCGACCAGCACGTCGGCCGGATGCTGGCAATGCTCGAGGAGGCGGGCGAACTCGACAACACCATCGTCGTCGTGACAGCCGACAACGGTCTGCCCTTCCCGCGTGCCAAAACGACGCTCTACGACTGGGGCGTGCGGATGCCGCTGGCGATCCGCTGGGGCGACCGGCTGGCCGCCGGCAAGACGATCGACGCCTTCGTCCACCACCACGACTTCGCGCCGACTTTCCTGGAGGCCGCCGGCCTGCCGGTCCCGGAAACGATGACCGGCCGCAGCCTCGTCCCGCTGCTCGAAGACCCCGACGGCCAAAGCGGCGGCTGGAACGATTTCGCCGTCACCGCGGTGGAGCGCCACACCTGGTGCCGCCCCGACGGCGCGCCGTACCCGTCGCGGATGATCCGCACGGCGGACTTTCTCTACATCCGCAACTATGAGCCCGACCGCTGGCCCGCCGGCGACCCGGATTTCGACTCGCCGCACCAGGGCGAGTTTGGCGACATCGACAACGGCGCCAGCAAGACATTCCTGCTGGCGAACAAGGACAAGTTTCCGAGGGAGTTCGAGCTCTGTTGCGGCAAACGGCCTGCCGAGGAGCTTTTTGAGACGGCCGCCGACCCCGGCCAGGTCAACAATCTGGCCGACGATCCGGCCTACGCCGAGAAGAAAGCGGAGTTGGCCGCGAAGCTCGACGAGTACCTGGCCGCGACCGATGATCCACGCAGCCGGGGAGAGTCGCCCTGGGACGACTACCCGTACTACTTCGGGGACTTGGGCCCGCGGAAGGGGTGACGGCTTCATCATCCTTGCAAATTGAAAAGTAGATTTTTAATATGCAAGGATGATTCAACGGCGAGCAGAGGAAGCGGTCGAGCAAGCACTGCGTCGTCAAGCGGCCGTCGGGGTCATCGGGCCAAGGCAAGTAGGAAAGACGACGCTCGCCATCGCGCTTGGCCGTGACCGAGAGGCGGTCTACCTGGATCTCGAGTCTCGGCCGGACCGCGCCAGGCTGAGCGAGCCGGAGCTTTTCTTCCGCCAGAACGAGGACCGGCTCGTCATCCTCGACGAGATTCACCGGACCCCGGAGCTTTTTCAGGTCTTGCGCGGCGTGATCGATGAAGGTCGCCGCCGAGGGAAGCGTTTCGGACGCTTCTTGATTCTTGGATCAGCTGCGATCGACTTGTTGCGACAATCGGGCGAAACGCTGGCGGGCCGTATTGAGTACGTCCGTTTGAGCGCTCTGGACGTTCTGGAGGTTCCCCAGACTCTCGACGACCAGACCCGCCTGTGGGTGCGCGGAGGCTTTCCCGACAGTTTTCTGGCAGCCAGTGACGCAGACAGTCTGGCACTGCGCCTGAGCTTCATCCGAACCTACCTCGAACGTGACGTTCCGCAGTTTGGGCCGCGCATCCCAGCGGAGACGCTGGAGCGGCTGTGGACGATGCTCGCCCACAATCAAGGGACTCTGCTGAACGCGTCGAGATTGGCCGCCGGATTGTCCGTCACGGCGCCTACGGTTACCTCGTATGTCGATTTGCTGGCCGATCTGCTTCTCGTACGGAGGCTGGCGCCTTTTCACGGCAACACCGGCAAACGGTTGGTGAAATCACCGAAGGTCTACGTCCGTGACAGCGGCCTCGTGCATGCGCTGTTGGGCCTCGGAGACTTCAACGAGATTGTCGGCCACCCGGTGGCGGGGCTGAGTTGGGAAGGCTTCGTTGTCGAAAATCTTTTGGCGACGGCCCCCGAGCGGACCAAGGCCTCCTTCTATCGGACCTCCGCCGGAGCGGAGATCGATCTCGTCCTCGAGCTGCCAGGACACCGCCGCCCATGGGCGATCGAGGTCAAGCGGGGAGCGCCTGAGAAGATCGAACGGGGGTTTCGCAGCGCCCAAGAGGATGTTCAGCCAGAGCGATCGTGGATCGTTCATGCCGGCGAGGACCGCTATCCGTTGAGCGCCGAGGTCGAAGCGATAGGGCTACGGGATCTCGCCGCCGAGCTGCAAAAACTCTGATCCTTGCGCCCGGACCGTGCGGACCTGGACAATGAGGACCGTCATGAGCAACGCGCCCGGCGCTTCCCGCCGCACCTTTCTCACCCGCACCGCCGCCGGCCTCGCCGCCGCCTCGGCGGCCTCGAAGGTTCGCGCCGCCGGAGCCGCCCGCGTCATCGGCGCCAACGACCGCATCAACGTCGGCATGATCGGCGTCGGCAACAAGGGCCGCGGCCACCAGCGGCAACTCACCGCCCGCATCGAGAACGAAGGCGACGTCCAGGTGGTCGCCATCAGCGACATCTACTCCAAGCGACTACAGGAAGGCGGCGAGCGCTCCGGTGTCGAGTCGAAGAGTCTCTACCGCGACTACCAGGAGCTGCTCGCGCGGCCCGACATCGACGCCGTCTGGATCGCCACGCCCGACCACTGGCACGCGCCGATGGCCATCGACGCCATGCGCGCAGGCAAGGACGTCTATCTCGAAAAGCCGATGACGCTGACCATCGACGAGGCGCACGCGCTCGCCGACGAGGTCCGCTCCACCGGCCGCGTGTTGCAGGTAGGCAGCCAGCACACCTCCGACCTGCGCTATCACCGCGCCCGCGAGGTCATCGAAAAGGGCTGGATCGGCAAGGTGCTGTGGGCGCAGAACACCTACTCGCGCAACTCGGTCTTTGGCGAGTGGAACTACCACATCGACGACGAAGGCACGCCGGAGAACATCGACTGGAAGGCCTTCCTGGGCTCGGCCCCCAAACGGGACTTCAGCCAGGACCGCTTCTTTCGCTGGCGCAAATACTGGGACTACTCGGGCGGTATTGCCACCGACCTCTTCTACCATCGCCTGGCGCCGTTGACGCAGATGGTCGGCATCGACTATCCGACGCGGGTTTCCGCGCACGGCGGCATCTACGTTCACAAAGACCGCGAGGCGCCCGACACCTACGCCACTACGGTCGAATACGCGGACTGGTACGCCACACTGTCGGCCTCCATGGGCAACGCCGCCGGCACGAAGCATTTCCCGACAATCGTCTACGGGCACGAGGCGACCATCAGCTTCGTCAACGGCGCCATCGTGGTGACGCCGGAGTACCAGTTCCGCAAGAAATTCCAGGATGCGACGGGCAAGAGCGAAGAGCTCATCCTCGAAGTCGACCAGAAGGACATTTCGGCCGACCACATCGCGAATTTCCTGGGATGCGTGCGTAGCCGCGAGCAGCCGGTCTTTAACGCCGAGTTCGGCAAGCGCGTGATGACCGCCATCAAGATGGGCGTGGACTCCTACCGCGAGGGCCGCATGCTCGAGTGGGACGCCGCACGGAGCCGCGTGACCAAGTCCTCGGCCGACCGTCCGGGCTACGAGGGCGACGGCAAGAACCATGAGGAGCCGCCGCGGCGCGCTCCGGCGAAGAAGGCCTAAACCGGCTGAGGGCGAAAAGCAAAGGGGCGCAGCTGTCAGCTACGCCCCTTCGCTGTGGCAGGCCGGAGCCCGGGCTAGCGGCCCGGACCCTTGATCGCACAGGATTCGATCGGACGGATGATCGATTCACCCAACTTGAGTTCTTCGAGTTCCCGGCGAATGCAGGGGCCGTAGAGCAACGGGTTGCCCGACACGCCGCGGCACTCATTGGCGATGACGTCCGACACCGTGCAGCCCAGCTCGAGCCGCTCGTTGCGCACGCCGCTGTCGCAGCCGCGCACCACGACCGTCGGGCTGGTGTTACGCAACTGGCAAGCCAGATCCAACCGGTTGAAGCGCGAAGGCTGCGGCGGGTCGAGCACGTTGACGCGCCCCTCGAGTTCTTCCGAGATGTAGTCGGCGAGAATCTGCTGCTCGCCGATCTCGGTGACCGCCAGCTTCTCCGCCACGGCGAAGGCCGCGTAGCCGTCGCCGCCGGTCGAGAGGAAGTCGTTGGTCGCCACCACGAAGGTGCGGTCCAGGTCGCCCTGCGGCATGCCGTCGCGGATCAGCACGTCGAGCGAGCCGTCGAAGCGGCGGATGACGAGCCGGCGGACGCGGGACGCCACGTTGAGTTCTTCCTGGCCCTGCAGTCCGGGCATCGACGCATCCACGTCCATTTCCATGCCGGCGATGTGCGGAAAGCGTCCGTCCGCCGAGGGGATGCGGCTCACCGAGTTCTCCATGGCGGCTATCATCTGGCGGCCGGTCAGCCGCAGGATGCCGAGTTGGTTGTCGAAGGCCAACTGGGTGTTGATGGTCAGCCGGATGATGGTAGGGCCGACGATGGTATCGCGGATGCCGCCGCCGTTCTTCAAGGCGACGTCGACTTCGAGATCCGGGAACTGCTGCCGCGCGGCCCACAGCGTCGAGTCGGCGGCAAGGCGGCCGCCATTGGTCTCGCGCGTGCGGACATCGGCGCGCAGGCCGTTGAGCGGACGGGTCGTCACGCCCACTTCGCCGAACAGCCCCTGGATCCTGTCGGTCTGGCGCAGGCTCTCGATCGTCTCCGCCACGGCGGGGGTCGGCGTCAGCGTCCGGCCCAGGAAATCGCCGAGCGCGGCCACGCCCTCTTCGGTGGTCGCGATCGGGCCGCTACGGGGGTCCACCGCGGTCAGCCTGCCCGCCGCGTCGAAGGAGATCATCAGGTTGCCGATGTAGCGGTACAGTTGCTCGCTGTTGACCACCAGAACGGTGCTGCCGTCCGAGTCTTCGCGGACCGTGGGGTAGTCGGCCGAAGGCGCGTCTTCGGGCCGCAACAGGTTGAACGGCCCCATCGGCTCCTGGCGCGCCATGAAGCCGGTGCTGCCGGCCGCCACGATCACATCGATGTCCCGCAGGAGGTTGGCCGACAGCGGATCTCCGGTGAAGTCCTGGGCGTGGTCGATCAGGATGATCTTGTTCACGCCTTTGTCCTTGAGCTCGTCGACCTGCTCGAGCACCTGCGTGATGGCGGAGATGTTGGGCTGGTTGCCCTCGCCGCGGCCGCCATAGAAGTCCAGGCCCGGGATGGTGTTGGGCGGATCGGAGATCACGTTGAAGAAGTCCGCCGGCGCGCGGCCGACGAAGCCGACGCAGTCGCCGCCGACCTGCAGGACCGTCGAGCGAACGACCTTGCCGGCGTTATCGGCGGCCGAAGCCGCATCCGCGCCGATCTGGATCGGCGGAACGCCGCTTTCCAGCATCACGTTCGTGAAATCGAGGTTCGCGGCCACCCAGGGGTAGTTGGCGAAGTTGATCATGCGCGCGGCGTCGTTGATGCCGCCGTCGAACTCATGGTTGCCCATGCCGTTGGCGGCCAGGTTCATGGCGTTGTAGATGGCGATGTCGCCGAGTCCGGGAGCGCCGAGCTCAGGGACCTCTTCAGCGGCCAGGTAAAACGGGCCGGGAAGGGTGTGGTCGCCGGCGGTAACGTGGATGGACGCCATGCCTTCGCGGTCGGCCAGGGCGGTGAGGCCCTCGTAGAGAGCCGAGTAGTGGAGCGCCTTGGGCTCCAGCGTATTGGGGTCCAGGAAGGACGACTCGTTGTCCGAGCTATGTAGGATTTGTAGTTTCAGGGGGCTGGAGCTGCAGTTCTGCGCATTGAGCGCGGGTGCAGCCGCCAGCGCCGCCGCCAGCGCGACTCCTGCCGCGGCTCGGGAAATCATTTCAATCATCTCTCCTCCGTCGGGGCGGCTGCGGGCTGATCCCGGCGCACAAAATCCCCATCTCCGGCCACAGTAGCCAGCCGGTGTCAGGAGTCTGTTTCGAGTAGATGAACGTTTGGTGAATCGGCCCTACGGCTGCGGGCCTTCGAGCACTTTGCCGTTGAGCGCTTCCAGGAAGGAGACCAGGTCTGCCCTTTCCCGGTCGGTGAGGTCGAGCTTGGCCATGTCGCGGTCGAGGTAGTCATTGGCCTCGCCGCCGTCGTTGTAGAACTCGATCACGTCTTCGAGCGTCTCCAGGCTGCCGTCGTGCATGTAGGGGCCGGCCAGGGCCACCTCGCGCAGGGTCGGCGTCTTGAAGGCGCCGCGGTCCTCGGGATGATCGGTCACCTTGGCGCGGCCGAGGTCTTCGGGCGGACCGTCCTTCCAGCCCACGCCGGTGTTGTGGAACTCCTCGTCGGTCAGGTTGGGCCCCAGATGGCAGACCGCACAGGCCGCCTTGCCGCGAAACAGCTCCAGGCCGCGCTTCTGCCCGGGCGTGAGGGCGTCGGAGTCGCCGGCGACGTAGCGGTCATAGGGAGAATCGCCGGAGACGATGGTGCGGACGTAGCTGGCCAGGGCCATGGCCAGCGTGGAGGAACTGGGCCCCGCGCCGAACGCCGCCTGGAAAGCAGCTGCGTAGTCCGGGTCCTCGGCGACACGCCCAACGGCCTCGGCTAGAGACAGATCCATCTCGATCGGGTTTTCGATCGGCTTGAGGACCTGCTCCTCCAGGCTCTGCGCGCGGCCGTCCCAGAAGAACGTCTGCCCGTAGCCGCGGTTGATCAGCCGGGGCGTCCTCCGCGTTCCTTTTTGTTTGTCGACGCCAACAGCAACCGGCTCCCGGTCCGTAAATCCGATTTCGGGATCGTGGCAGGTGGCGCAGGAGACTGAGTTGTCGCGCGAAAGGCGCTCGTCAAAGAAGAGCCTGCGACCCAACCCCGCCTTCTCCGCAGTCAGCGGATTGTCGGGCGGCGTCGGCATGTAGGCGTCGAGCCCGAGCGGAGGCTGCTTCGGCGCTGCGCTCAGCAGCGCCGCCAGAGCCAATGCCGTCAGGGCTGGTCGCATGGTCGCGTCCTTATTTTTTCAGACTCTCGATGAACGCCATCATCTTCAGAATGTCGTCCTGCGAGACGCGGTCGCCGAACGGCTGCATCGCGCCGCTGGCGCCGGCGTAGATCAGCTCGAACATGCCGACCGGCGTATTGGCGCGCGGGTAGCGAATCTCGTCATCCACCAGGTTCGAGCCGATGCGGCCCGTGCCGTCGGCCAAGTGGCAGCCGGCGCACCACTGCTGGTAAGCTTGGCCGCCCGCGGCGATCGCCGCCCCTTGGCCGGCGTAAGGGTTCCTGCCGTCCTCGCGGAACGAGGCCACCGCCGGCGTCACCGTGTCGTTGGGCATCAGGTTCAACTCGAGCGGCTGGTTGTCGAGCGGATGCCGGAAGGTGACCGGGCCGCCTTCCTGCGGCTCGAGATCGGCGCCGCCTTCCGTGATCGTGCGCGCCGTCTCGGCTCCCGGGGGAACCTTGTCGGACGGAACCACGCGCCACAGAGCCCCCGGAGGATTGCCGGTGGCGCCCTTGTCGGAGGTGTAGAAACAGTAGCAGTTGACCGCCATCACGTTGCCGTCTTCGTCGTAGCCGCCGGCGGTGAACTGCAAATTCGAGTGCGCCAGCTCCTCGAGCTGCCACTTCGACGCAGCCTTGTCCCAGCCGATGCCGAAAACCCGGCCCGAGCACCAGTCGCCCACCAGGTAGACGCCGTCCATGCCGCCGTAGTTCGCCACGCCCAGGCCCTCGATCGAGCAGCCCCAGTCGTCCTTGAGCGGCGTCGCGCCCGGATAGGGGACCTCATGCGGATACTCCCCGGCCGGCAGCACGCCCACCTGAGCGCACTCGTCGTCCGGACCCGTCATCGGAAAGCACTTCGTGCCGTTCAAGCGGTTCCAGCCGTAGTTCTCGCCGCCCTTCGAAGAAGCCGGCTGGAAGTCGATCTCTTCCCAGTGGTTCTGGCCCACGTCGGCGATCCACAGATGGCCGGCTTTCTCATCGAACGAGAACTCGTAGGGGTTGCGCATGCCGTAGGCCCAGATTTCGGGCCGCGCGCGCGTCTTGATTTTCGAAAACTCCTCTTCGCTGATCCCGAACAGGACCATCAGACGCTCGTCGGCCGCCCGCGCGAACGGATTGTCCTTGGGAATCTTGTACGGGATCGTGTCGTCTTCGACGTCGACATCGATGCGCAGCATTTTGCCCAGCAGAGTCGTCAGATCCTGGCCGGCCTCGTAGGGGTCGCCTTCCCAACCGCCGTCGCCGGAGCCGATGTAGAGATAGCCGTCCGGCCCGAACTCGATCTGGCCGCCGTTGTGGTTGTAGTACGGCTGCGGGATGCGCATGATGACCTTGGCGGTCTGGTTGGTGCGCTCCGGCGTCATCATGTTGGGGCTCTTTTTGTCCACCTGGAAGCGCACGATCACGCCGTCGCCGTTGAACGGCAGCGAGGCGTAGTGGACGTAGAAATAGCCGTTCTTCTTGAAATTCGGGTGGAAGGCGATCGAGTACAGCCCCTGCTCAACGAACCCGGTCTGGACGTCGCTGCCCAGGGGGTTGATGTTGGTCAGGTTCAGAAAGGGCTCGGGCAGCACCTTGCCGCTCTTGTCGACGATGCGCACCGTGCCGACGCGCTCGACCACGAAGATGCGGCCCGAGCCGTCGCCGGCGTTGGCCACGTTGGTCGGATCATGAAACCCATCGGCCACCTTCACGAGGGTGATTTTCGGGTTGCCGGGCAGTTTGCCGCCGGGGCGGGCGACCTCGGCGGGGGTTTTGGGAACCGTCTGTCCGACCAGCAGGGCCGGCAGGAAGAGCAGGCCCAGGATGAGCTTCAAGCGATGCGACATAGCGGCTGGTATCGTAGCAAAATCTCGGGGTTGTGGAGATTAGCGGGCCCGCTTGCGGGCGGCCCCCTTCGTGGGTTTCGTGGCCGCAAAGAGCGCCCCTGCTCGCACATCGGCCTGCCTACCATCAGCTCGAAAGCGGCGCCGCTCACTCGCCTTCGTTGACCGGCTTCACCGCCAGATTCGCCCCCAACGCCACCACCAGCAGTCCGGCCATCAGATACATCGTCGAGTTATACAGCGTGCTCGACGGGTCCTGCGTGCCGGCCGGCGCGATCTCGAGCAGTTTCGAAATCGTGACGGTGTTGTTGGCGATCAGGGCGTCGAGTTGGGTCAGCGGCGCGCCGAACTGCTCGGCGAAGCGAGCCGGGTCGGTCTTGGCCGCCAAGTCTTTGAGCGCCTCGCCCAGAGCGTTCTCACGGAGGGAGGTGATCGCCAGCGGCCCCAGCACGCCGGCCGTGCTCCAGGCTGTCAGCAAGCGGCCGTGGATGGCGCCTACATATTTCGCGCCGAACAGATCCGCCAGGTAGGCGGGAATCGTGGCAAAGCCGCCGCCGTACATCGTAAAGATCACCATCGTGACGGCGTAGAAGATCACCAGATAGACAGCCGACGGCGAGGCGCTGACCTGCTGCGCCGTCCAGGGAATCGACAGATACAGCGCCGCCCCGAGCACGAAGAAGATCGTGTAGGTGTTCTTGCGGCCCACCCAGTCCGAGGCGCTGGCCCAGAAGAAGCGGCCCAACATATTGAACACGCTGATCATCAGCACATAAGTCGCGGCGAACCCGGCGTCGACGATTCCCGGCAGCGTCGAGCCAAAGATTTCTGACATCATCGTCTTCGCCACGCCGAGCACGCCGATGCCGGCGGTGACGTTGAAGCACAGCACGATCCACAGCAGGTAGAACTGCGGCGACTTCATCGCGCTCTCGACGGTGACGTTGTGGTGCGAAATCATCTTGCGCGCGGTCTCCGCCGGGGGCGGCGGCGACCAGCCGGCCGGCCGCCAGCCTTCGGCGGGGATGCGGTAGGAGAAGGCCGCCGCCAGCATCACCGCACAGTAGAGAACGCCTAGCGTCAAGAAGGTTTCGGCCACGCCGACCGCGCCGGTTCCCACCACGTAGACGCCTTCGGGGCCGGGCTGGATCATGGCGGCTACGTCATTCGGCCCGACGACGACGACTTCCCGCAGATTGCCGGCCACGCTAGCAAAACGGCGGCCTTCGCGCGTGACCAGTTCCACGGCGTCGGCGGCGCCCAAATACTCCGGAGCGCGGTAGAACAGCCCGATCAGCCACTCCTTCAGCGGCGCGCCGATCATCGCGCCGCCGCCAAACCCCATGATCGCCATGCCCGACGCCATGCCGCGCCGGTCAGGGAACCACTTAATCAACGTACTCACCGGCGAGACGTAGCCCAGCCCCAGCCCGCAGCCGCCCAGTACGCCGTAGCCCAGGTAGAGCAGCCAGAGCTGGTGGGTCCAGATGCCGGCCGCGCCGATCAAGAAACCGCCGCCCCACAGCAACGCCGCCACCACGCCCACCGCGCGCGGACCGACCCGCTCGAGCCACTTGCCGGCCACCGCCGCCGACAGTCCCAAAAAAACGATGGCGACCGTGAAGACCCAAACCACCTCGCGCAGGCTCCAGTCGCCGGCCGCGCTCGCGACCACGCCCTGGGTCTTGATCAGCGCGGGGTTGAAGATGCTCCAGGCGTAGACCGAACCGATGCACAGATGGATCGCGATCGAAGCCGGCGGCACTTTCCAACGGTTGAACTCGGGTCCGGCAACGATCGCGTCCTTGGAAAAAAGTCCCGCCATGGATGGGGCATTATAGCCCGGCCGCCGCAGTTGACGTATTCTGTACGCAAGATGAATCGATTCGCGATTTGCTCCTCTCTACTCTTGCTTTCGCTCGCGCTCACCGGCTGCGGCGAAAGCGGTCCCCAGATGCGCGCCGGCGCCGCCATCGCCGACATCACGCCCAAACAATGGCCGGTTCCCGCCATCGGCAATTTTGACTACCGGCCCGCCACCCAGGCGCACGATCCGCTCTCGGCGCGCGCCCTGGTGTTGAACGACGGGACCACCGAGCTGGCCATCGTCGTCGTGGACAGCTGCTACCTCCGCCGCCCGACGATTGACGACGCCAAGCAGCGCGCTTCAGCCAAGACCGGCATTCCGACCGACAAGATCCTCGTCTCCGCCACGCACACGCATTCCGCGCCGCCGTCGTCGCCTGATATTCCGCCGGTGCGCTGGGAGATCCCCGAAGACGTCAAGGCCAACAACGAAGCCTACTCCGAACTCCTCAAGGACGGCATCGCGCAGGCCATCGCCGACGCCCAGGCAAAGCTGCAGCCGGCCCGGCTGGGCCGCGCCTCGGCCAGCGTCCCCGAAGAGCTCAACAACCGCCGCTGGTTCATGAAGGAAGGAACCATTCCGCCCGACCCGTTCGGCGGCACGACCGACCAGGTGAAGATGAACCCGCCGCGCAACAGCCCGGACCTGATCAAGCCCGCCGGACCGACCGACCCGGAAGTCTCGATGATCACCGTGGAAACAGCCGACGGCAAGCCCCTGGCGGCCCTGGCCGCCTACTCGCTGCACTACGTGGGCGGCGTGGAACGCTCCGATCTATCGGCCGACTACTTCGCCGTGTTCGCCAACAAGCTGAAGGAGGAGCTCGGCGCCGGCGACGACTTCGTCGCGATGATGGCCAACGGCACCAGCGGCGACGTCAACAACGTCATCTTCCAGGGCGAGCGGCCCAGCCGCGCGCCTTATGAGCAGATGACCCTGGTCGGCGAGAATGTCGCCTCCGCCGCCGCCGAAGCCTGGCCCAAGGCCGATTGGATGGAGAGCCCCACCCTGGCCATGGTGCAGCGTGAGATGACGCTCCAGCGCCGCAAGCCGACGCCGGAGATCTACGAGCAGTCCAAGAAGTGGCTCGAGGTCGAAGACGAGGACTCGCTGCCCCGCAACGCCAAGGCCTACGCCCAGCGCGCCATCGACCTGCAAGAGGGGCCCGACACCGTCGACATCGTCCTGCAGGCGATCCGGATCGGCGACGTCGGCATTACGACCAGCCCGTTTGAGACCTTCACGGCCACGGGACTCGAGATCAAGGAGAAGAGCCCGCTGCCGCGCTCCTTCATGATCGAGCTGGCCAACGGCGGCGAAGGCTACCTGCCCACGCCGGAGCAGCATGAGTGGGGCGGTTACGAGACCTGGCTGGGCACCAACCGGGTCCAGAAAGACGCCTCGGTGAAGATGACCGCTGCGCTACTCGAGATGCTCGGCGAAGTGGCCAAGCCGTAACGACGGGACTTCGACAGAGGGAGCCCCCGGCTGAAGCCGCGGCTTCAGCCGGGGGCTATATGCGCGCGTTGCAGGGGCCTCTATCGAACGCGCCGTGGCGGAGCGATTCTCAATGTGGACCACGTCCGCGCCCTTGCGACACTAGTGCGAGCGGATCGCCACGCCGCCGGCGGCGCCCTCGACGAACTTGCCGTCCGCCAGCGTCAGCACACCGTTGACCAGCACATGGGCAAAGCCCGCCGAGAACTGCGCCGGATCGGTGTAGGTGGCCTTGTCGATCACCGTGTTGGGGTTGAAGACGACGATGTCGGCGTCCATGCCGGGCTCGATGCGGCCTTTCTTGCGCAGGATGGGCACACGCGCCTCCAGGCGCCGCGCCGGTCGGATCGTCATCTTCTCGAGGGCGGTCATCAGGTCGAGCGCCTTCTGTTCGCGCACGTAGTGGCCCAGGATGCGCGAGAAGGTGCCGTAGGTGCGCGGATGCGCCCGGCCTTCGTCGATCCACATGCCGTCGGAGGCGATCATCGTCAGCGGGTGCGCAATCAGCATGTCCACCGTCTTGATCGAGTAGCTGGGCGGGGTGATGATGGTGCCGCCGATCTTGCGCTTCTCGCCAAAGGTCTTGCGATTCAGGCTCTCGCCGGTCTCCACCCAGATGTGCTGCGCGATCGTCTTGTCGTCATAGCTTTCCCAGTCGTTGAACAGGTGCGACTGGATCAGCGTGGAGCCGCGGTTGTAGGGATAAGCCTCGGTGGTGACGTCGATGCCGCGGTCGCGCGCCGCCTGGATGGCCGCCAGGTACTTGGGCGCGGAATCCTTGGCCGACGAGTTCAGGTGCACGATGTGCAGGCCCGCGCCGGTGGCTTCGGCGGCGGCAAGCAGTTCATTGAGGTTCTCGAGGTCGAAGCCGCCGCGCATATGGACGTGGCAGGTGGCGTTGTAGTCGGCCGCCTTGCCAAAAATCGCCTTGAGCTCGTCAAGGGTCACGCCGGGCGTGTAAGCGATGCCGAAGCCCACTGAGACCGCGCCCTGGCCCAACCCCTCGGCGATCCGCCGCTCGAGCCGAAAAAGCTCGTCGTCGGTGAGCGGCTTCGTCATCTGCTCGCCCTCGAGGCCCGGATTCTTGCCGATCTGAACGATGTTGCGCGAGTAGGGATGCGAGATCGACGCGCCGAAGTTGACAGGCGCCTTCCCCTCGCGCTCGGCGTACCAGGTCGGGATGTCTTCGACGCCGATTTCCAGCTCGAGGGCCGTGGTCACGCCGTCATGGATCTGCGCGCGGTAGTTGGTCGGACTCTGGCCGTGCTGGTGCAGGTCGATGAAGCCCGGCGCGACGACGTGACCCGCCGCATTGAGGATTTTCTTGCCGGTGATCTCGTTGGGAGTCATCACGGCGATCTCCGAGCCGATGATTCCCACGTTGAGGACTTCGTCCTTGCCGGTGGCCGGGTCCATCACCCGTCCGCCCTGGATGACGATGTCATAGGGCTGATGAGCCTGGGCCGCCAGCAGAGCGGCGAAAAGGGGGAGGAGGCATACGGCGCGTCGCATCGCGACTGATTATCGCAGAACGAGCTTAAAGGGTTGGCTCTGCCGCGCCGATATGACGGATGGATGAAAGTCGAACGCCGCAAAGACCCACGCCACGTTCTCCACAACGTCTCCGGATTGCGGCTGACGCCGACCGACGGCGCATCCCGAGGCCGGGCGTTGATGGTCGAGCTCGCCGACGCGAGCGAGGGCGGTCTGGGCGTGGAGACCTTTGCGGCGCTGGAGCCGGGAACCGGCGTCGAGATCGAAGCCGACATGCGCAGCTCGGATCTGGCGCTCCACATCACCGGCGTGGCCCGCATCGCCTATTGCCGAGAACTCGAGCCCGGGCGCTACCGCATGGGCCTGCAACTGCTCGACGTCAAGCTAAGACGCGCGGCCTGAACACCCGATAGAATTTTCTGGCCTAGGGCCGGCCGTCGACGCCGCGCAGCAGCAGCGCTTCGGTCTGCCGCGGCAGCATCGGGCGCTGGAACATCAGCATGGCCGGATTGGCGGAGCCGTCGCTGAAGAACTCCCGCACCGAGTGCATCGATTCCAGGGCGCCGTAGAGCAGCAGCCCCCAGGTGTCGTCGTTGCCCGAGACCGTCATCTTGCGGACCAGCGCCTGCTCGCCGGCGTCGGCCAGCAGCCCCACGCCGCCGCGCGGCAGTTGCTCGTCGGTCCAGAAGTCCACGCCCCAACCGTTGAGCAAGGTCGTGACGTTGTCGCCGATGACGCGCACCGAGATGCGGTTGAAGTCGTCGAGCCGCGCCAGATGCGCCGGCACGTCGATGCGGGCGGCCGAGACGCTCTTGACGCCCTCAATCATCGAGAAGCGCGACAGGCTGAAGATCGGCGCCTTCTCCGTGCCGCCCTGGTGCAGCTTGAAGGCGTAGTAGTTCATCTTGTCCGGAGCGCGGACAAGCCAGCCCACCGCATTGGACTGGATCTTGGCGTCGAAGTCGAAACGGTAGTCCTGCAACTGGGTGGTGTCGCCGCGCAGCGCCAAACCTTCTCCGACGGTCAGCCAGCCGGCCGGATCGACGTCGAGCTTGCTCGAACTCAGCCAGTTGTCCATGCCGCTGGTGAAGTCGTCGACGATGAAGAATGCGGCGCGCTCTTCGATCGGCTTGCTCAACTGCGTCAGTGCGGCCACGATCGGCGTCTTCACGCGGGCGGCCTGCTTCTGCATCCAGTCCCGCCAGGGCATGTCGAGCGTACTGGCGAACAGGGCGATCGTCACCACAGCCAGCGAGCGCGCGAAAGTCCGGCTGAGGAAGACGCCTTCGATCGCCTGCCAGAACCAGATCCGCTTAGCCGGGTTCGCCGGCGGCAGTTGTGTGGATTCGGTTTTGGAATCGGTCAGGTCGTCGATCTCGATGTTGCCGGCGTTGCCCCAATCAAACCCGGCCTTGGTCCGGCGCACGTACGCTTCCCGCGCCGCGCCGGGCAGCGGAGCCTTCTCCGCCCGCTTCCTGTCCCCGGCGGGCGAAAACAAGGAGTGCCATAGAGGCTCGTTGTGAGTCCTCCGCAGCAGCCGCGGATCGGAATCCGGCTCCGCCTCCTGCGGAGGAATTGGCGCCAGCGCCGGCGCGGGAATCGAAGCCCCGGCCGGTCGCGCCTGCGGCGCCGGGGGATCCAAAACTCTCGGCGCCGCAGGCGGCGCGGATTCAGCGCGGGCCCCCGCCGCAGCAGCGCGGGCCGGCTTGCGGACGGGCAGCGAGTCGCGCGTGACCAGCTTGACCGGCGTGAGCGACTCGGTCGGCAGCCGCAGAGACGGACGCCGAGCCGCTTTGATGTTCGGGAACGACGCCGGACGCAGACGCTCGCGATCCAGCGCCGGCTGCAACGGCAGCAGAATGTCGCTGTGCTTGAGGTTGGGGAGCGAGACGGCGGAGAACCGCTTGGGCGTGTCAGGGGAAGGCCGCAGCTCCTTCAGGCTAGGGCCCAAGACCCTCGAGTTCCGCAACTGGGGCATCGCCGAAGTCGGCGCAGGCGCGTGCGCCGAGTGGGCGCCGTCCTTGCTCTCGCTGTGATCATGCCTTGCCACCGCCTACGACCTCGAAAGCAGGACCTGGATCGAGCCCTTACATAGCCTTCGACGCTCATCTTAAGCGCTCGGCAACAACCCGGCAATTAGCGAATTCTCCTAGTCGAGTTCTAAGAAGATGACTCTACTCCCCTATGCCTCATTCGGACTAGTTCGGAAAACCAAAGGACCAGCCGACGACCGCAAAGCTCCCTCAAACCACTGACAACTCATCACTTACATGCGACGGCTAATGAGTCTTGTTCTCAAAAACGAAGACGCCGCCTTTGCCGGCGACCACGATGTCGAGATCACCGTCTCCATCCAGGTCGACGACGGGGATCTGCATGCCTCCGCCGACGCGGCCGCCGTAGTGGATGATGTGGCGGACCCATTCCCGCTTCGCCCCGGCGTCAACCTGCTCGTACCAATACAGCCCCAGCGCTTCGCGTCCGCCGGGATCGTGGCCGTTGTGCGCATAGAGGCGTTTGCCGGTGATGAGCTCGAGCCGGCCGTCGCCGTTGAGGTCGGCGGGCGTCAGCGCGTGGGCCTGCGACCAGGCGTCATCGATGAGTTCCTTCTTCCAGCTGTCCGGACCGGAATCGCCGACACGCCGCAGCCAGAACACGCCGTAGTCGTGCGCCTGCGAAGTGACGACGTCGTTGCGACCGTCGCCGTCGACGTCGAAGACGTAGAGGAAGCCCAACTTGTCGAAGGTCCAGTCGGCGTGGAACTTCCAATCCTCCTGGTGCGGGTCGGCCGGCGCTTCGAGCCAGCCTTCCGGGGTGAGGATGTCGTTGCGGCCGTCGCCGTTGACGTCTCCGGCGCCGATGCCGTGGCCGTGGAGTTGGCGGGAGACGATGGTGCGCTTCCACTCCACGCCGTCGCCCTTGCCCGCCGGCTCATACCAGGCGGTGAAGCCTTCGCGACCGCCGAACTGCGGCAGGACCTCGTCCTCGACGCCGTCGTTGTCCAGGTCAACGAGGAAGGCGAACTCGGTCGGGCTGCCCTGGTCCACGACGCGTTCCTCCCACATCCCCTCGCCGTCGCCGGGGTTGACCAGCCAGACGATCTTTCGAGACCCCCACGATGCGGAGACGATGTCGATGTCGCCGTCGCCGTCGACGTCAAGCGGCAGGTCGGAAAAGTCGTCCAAGTAGTTATTGAAGAAGAAGAGTTCGCGGAGGCGGTGTTTCTTCCACGACGGCGCCTCGTACCAGTTCTCGCCGGAAATGATATCGAGCCGGCCGTCGCCGTTGACGTCGGCGACCGCGCAAGCCTCGTTGCGGCCCAGGTCGATGACGTGTTTTTCGAACGGAATCTCCTGTGCGGCCGCGGCGGCCGCGCAGAGCCAAAACAAAAACTTGATTCGCATGCAACCTCGCGAGACATTATAGGCGGGATTCGATATGCTCCGACGGACCTTCCTGACCGCCTGCGCCGGCGCGGTCGCCGCACGATCGCAAGATTTCGACCCGCCCTTCGCGCTGCCGAGAGGCGTCCGCATGCAAAAGGACGCGGTCTATGCTTCGCCCGGGGGGCGCGACCTGCACCTGGATCTGTTCCAGCCCCAGAGCGGCGGAACTTCACCGGTGATCATTTTTGTGCACGGCGGCGGTTGGCGCGGAGGCTCGAAGACGCAGTTCCATCGCCAGGCCGCGCACATGGCCGCGCGCGGCTTCGTCTGCGCCTGCATTGAGTACCGACTCTCGGGCGAAGCGAAATGGCCGACCAACATCGACGACTGCAAGGCGTCGGTGCGCTGGTTTTGGGAAAATCGCTGGCGGCTCAACATCGACCCCCGGCGCATCGGAGCCGCCGGGGGCTCGGCCGGCGGACACCTGGCCGCCTTGATGGGAGTCAGCCAGCGGCGCGATTCCTTCGGCGCCCATCTCGCCATTCCCGGTCCCAGCAGCAGGATCGCCGCGGTAGCCGCCTTCAACGGCGTCTTCGACATGACCAAGCTGGCGCAGCAGATCCCCGGACACGTCGAGCGCTACCTCCAACCGCTGTTCGGCGTGACGCCCGAGCAAGACCCGGAGGTCTACCGCCAGGCCTCCCCCATCGAGTACGTCGGCAAGTCGACGCCTCCGTTCCTGTTGCTGCACGGAACCGCGGACGAGACCGTGCCTTATGAGCAAGCGGTGGAGTTCCAGCAGGCGCTCGAGCCCGCCGGGGTCGACGTGGAGCTGTTCACCGCCGAAGGCGCCGGTCACGGTTTCTTCAATTCGCCGCCCTGGTATGAGAAGACGTTGGCCTCCATGGAAGCGTTCTTTGAGCGTACGCTGAGAGGGTGAGCGCCGTCCGGATTTTCGAAGCCGAATACTATCGCCGGCTTCGCGACATCGAGCGGCGGCACCCCTGGGCGCGCTCGATGCGCCGGCTCGAAACCCGGCTGCTGGACCGCTATCTTCCCGCCGGAAGCCGCTTGCGCATCCTCGACGCCGGCTGCGGCGCCGGCATCTTCCTGGCCGAGTTGGTGGCGTTGCGCCCGGGAGCCTGGGCGGCCGGCGGCGATATCGCCGAGCCGGCGGTGCGCCTGGCGATGCAGACCGGCGTGATGCGCCCGTTGCAGTTCGACGCGCGCCGGCTGCCGCTGGCCGCGGAGTCGTTTGACGTCGTCATCTCCAACGACGTCTTGCAGCACTTGGGCGAAGCGGACGCACAGGCGGTTCTGGCGGAAGCCTACCGGACGCTGCAGCCGGGCGGCGTGCTGGTTTTGCGCACCGCGGCGCGCCGGGGGATTCTTTGGAAGAAGCACCGCGACACCGCCGACTACCGCCAACGCAACCGCCCGCGCATCAAGACCATGCTGCGCGAGGCCGGCTTCGAGCATCTGTTCAGCGCACGCGTGAACTGGCTGCCCAGCATCCTGGCCGACCTGCGGGCCTTGTTCGCGCCCCGGCCGACCGGCGATGTCGGGTTGGAACTCAACCCCGACGAGGCGGACTGGAAGGCCCGTCTGCTGGAGGTCTACTGGCGGTGGGAGCGCCGCCTGCTGTTCGGGCTGCGTCTGCGGCTTCCGCTTGGACACACTCTGGTGGCTCTGGCGCGCAAAGGCTAGTCCTCGAAATCCCAATCGCCATCGACGCGCGCGCGCCTCACGGGATGGCGCCAAAGTACTGTTTTGCGGGCAGGTCAAACCCTGATTCCGGGCGCTCGCTCCCTCGAGTGTCGTAGGGTGAACGCCGCATCGCCCACTGGGAAGGCCCGGCCAATCGGCAAGGGACCTCCTCGGGCGGACCAACTTGCCCTTCAAGCGGCTCGAGGCGCGCCAGTCGCCGGCGGAATCCAACCCTACATCTCTTTCATTATCAGCCACTTCGACTCGTTTCTCAAAAGCCGGAATCCAGCCGCCGGCCGAGCCGGATTTGGCCCAAATCTCGGACGCCAAAAGCCAGTACCGCAACCACGTCGTCCAGCCGCACACCGCCTTCAGGGGCCGTCAGGAAGTATGACCAACCGCGTATCGACACGTTGACCTTTCCGTTCTAGTTTGTGGAGAAACGGCAGTCCGGGAAGCCATCGGGCCAACCCTGGATCTCAGGAGTACTCAAGATGCAAGGGTTTGATCGTCGATCGAGGTTGGAGCAACGCGCCGGGCAGACCATGATTCTGCTGGCCGTCTGCATTTTCGCCATGCTGGGCGTGCTGGGCCTGGTCCTGGATGGCGGGCGGATCTACTTCGAGAAGCGACGCGCACAAGCCGCCGCCGACGCCGGAGCCATGGCGGCCGCGCAGGAATTGCGACGCGGCATTCGGAACATGGATTGGGTGCGCGCTTCGACCGTGAACGATACCAACCTCAACGGCTACAACGACGAGAACTCCAACATTCAACTCGCGGTGCCGCCCAGCTCGGGCCCGCGGTCGACGGACGACTACTTCGCCGAGGTGAGAATCCATCGCACCATTCCCACCACCTTCATGCGGGCTGTAGGAATGTCGAGCGCGGCGATCAACGTCCGCTCGGTGGCCGGGCTGTTGCCCGACAGCTTCTTCTGCATCTACGCATTGGATACCGACCGGTCCGGCGGCTTCACCAACAACGGCACCTCGACCTTCGAGGCCAACTGCGGCATCATGGTCAACTCGATTGCCTCCGACGCCTTCCGCGGACTGGGAACCGGCGCCTGCACGAAGGCCTCGAACATCTCGATCACCGGCGGCTACTCGATCGGCTGCACCGATCCGGATAAGCAGACGCCGCCTGACACCGGCATCCCGGCGGTGCCCGATCCGCTGGCGCACCTGCCGGCGCCAAACGTCGCCGCGATGCCGGCCGGTTCGGTGACAGGCCCGGCCACGGCCCGCATCTACTCGCCAGGCGTGTACACCAACAAGATCCAGGTGACATCGGGCAAGTCGGCGACCTTCCTGCCCGGCGTCTACGTCTTGCAAAAGGGCCTGCAGTTCTCCGGCGGCACGATCACCGGCGACGGCGTGATGTTCTACAACATGAACGAGCAGGGCAACGACACCATTTCGATCTCGGCCGCCGCCACGGTGACCCTTCGCGCACCGTACTCGGGAACCTACATGGGCATCCTGTTCTTCGGCGCCCGGAACTCGCCCTACACGCCGCCCAACCACAACATCGCGCGCGGCTCATCCGGCTCGAACTACACCGGAACGTTCTATTTCCCACAAGAGCACATCGATTTCGCCGGCACGCCGGCCGGCTCGATCGGGTGGACGATCATCGTCGCCCGCACCATGGATTTTTCGGGAGACACCGGCGCTGCGGTCGTCAATCCGCCGCCGCCCGAAGAAAACCCGCTGCTGGTTCCGATCATGGTCGAGTAGCGGCGGCGGAAGCCCAATGGATAAACAGAAATCGCAAGTACGAGGGATCCCCATGGCACGCAAATCACACTCGCGACGCGGAAACGCGATGGTCGAATTCGGGCTCGCATCGAGCGCGATCTTCCTGATGGCGCTCGGCGCGCTCGACTTCGGTCGCCTGTTCTACGACTCCATTGCGATGGCCGGCGCAGCCCAAGCGGGCGTGCAGCGCGGCACTTTCACCCATTTGGCGGCGGACGACACGGCCGAAATCTCGGCGGCGGCCAACGCCGGCCTGAACGACGTCGAAGGAGCCACTGTAACGGCGCAGCAGTTCTGCGACTGCCCCGACAACCCGGGCGTGGAAGTCAGTTGCCAGACCGCGCGCTGCAGCGGCTACGGCTTGTCGCGGATGTACGTCCGCGTCCACGTGCAAAAGAACTTCGAAACGATGGGTCCCTGGCCGGAGATGTCCAAGAACACCCAGATCGATCTGTCGAACTGGGTCCGATCCCGCTAGTCCGGCCGGCCACAGCAAACGGAGATAAAGATATGCAGTACCCCATCCGCAGCCCCCGTCACGGCAACGGCCGCAGCGGCCAGTCCATGGTCGAGTTTGCTCTCACCTTCGCGCTGGTGCTGATGCTGGTCGTGGGTATTTTTGAAATCGGACGAGCCTCGTGGAGCTACACCACCGTCTCCTTCGCGGCGCGTCAGGGCGCGCGCTACGCCATCGTCCGTTCGGGTCTGGGGGATACCGGAGCCGACTCGACCTCCATCGACAATGCGGTGAAGAGCAACGCCATCGGACTCGACCCGAATCAGCTGGTCATCACCAAGACCTGGTCGCCCGACAACAAGCGCGGCAGCCAGTTTACGATCACCGTGCAGTATCCGGTGGCCTTCGTCGGCTCGGCGTTGTTTCTGAAAAACACTGACAGCGTGACCGTCGGCTCGACGGCCTCGTACACCATCCTGAACTGAATGCGTAGGGGTTCAGCATGCTGAACCCGGAGTGAGGCGCCGGCCCCCGGCCCCTCACTCCACCGTCGGATACTCGATCCCCAACTGCTCCATGTAGTTCGAGTACTTCGACGGGTCGTAGCGCAGCTTGTCGAGTTCGGGCTTGAAGCGCTCCATCTTGTCGGCGTTGAAGTGCGCCGGCGGATCGACATCGTCAGGGATCAGCGACTCCCACTGGATGTCCTTGGTCTGCTCGGCGAAATACGCCTTGGCCGCCTCCAGATGGCTCGGATCGGCGAAGAGCTCGACCATCGTCATCGCCTGCGCCTGGGCGCCGGCCAGCGCGCCCTTGTGCGCAATCGGCGTTGCCATCGCAATGCCCGAGGACCAGTGGTGCCCGACCGTGCCGGGGATGTTGGCCGGATAGCGCAGGTTGACCGTCGGAACCTTCCAGCTCACCTCGGCGATGTCGTCCGAGCCCGACGAGGTCGACGACGAGCCCTCGAGCTTGCCGGGCTGGCTCCGCAAACCGGTCTGTTCGGCCTCCATCAGCTTCTGGACGGCCCGGGCCAGCTTCTGGTCCTTCTCATCCCACGCCGGCATGCCCACGCGCTGGATGTTCGAGTCGAGCAGCTCGGCGATCGGCTTGTTGAAGTGGCCTTCCCAAGCCGCGCCGACGATGCGCTCGGTGACGGTCGTGTCGGTCATCATCGCCGCCGCCTGCGCCATTTTTTGGCCGAGGGCGTGGAGTTCCTTGACGTGCGGATAGTCGGTTTCGCGGAAGAAGTACCAGTTCGTCGCCTCCGACGGCACGACGTTGGGCTGGTTGCCGCCGTTGGGAATCGAGTAGTGCGAGCGCTGGGCCAGCCGCAGGTGTTCGCGGCGGAAATTCCAGCCGATGTTCATCAGCTCGACCGCGTCGAGCGCCGAGCGGCCCTTCCAGGGCGAACCCGCGCCGTGCGCGCTGACGCCGTGGAAGGTGAACTGCGTTGACACGAGCGCCAGCCCGCGAACGCCCCACTGCGTCTCGAAGCCGCTCGACACGTGGCAGCTGAGCATGGCGTCGAGATCGTCGAACATGCCTTCGCGCGCCATGTAGGTGCGGCTGCCGAGCAGCTCCTCGGCCACGCCCGGGTAGACGCGAATCGTACCCGGCATCTTGTGCTTCTGGAGAATCTCCTGCACCGCCAAGGCCGTGGCCACCTGCACCGCCTGGCCGGCGTTGTGGCCTTCGCCGTGGCCCGGTCCGCCGGGAATCAGCGGGTCGTGTCTGGCGACGCCGGGCTTTTGCGAAGTTTCCGGCAGCCCGTCGATGTCGGCCATCAAGCCGATGATCGGCTTGCCCTCGCCCCACTCGGCCACGTAGGCGGTGGGCATGCCGGCCGCGCCCATCTGGATCCGAAATCCGTGGTCGGCGAGGATGCCGGTGAGGTACTCGGCTGACTCGAACTCCTGGTAGCCCAACTCCGCGAAGCTGAACAGCGAGTCAGTGATCTCCTGCACCAGCTTGGCGCGGCTCTGGACGCGTTCCTGGGCCTCCTGACGGAGTTGGTCCGTCGGCGGCGCCTGCGCGGAGAGGCCGGCGAGGCAGAGGGAGATTAGGAGCAGGAGGCGGATCGGCATGCGATCAAGGTATCACGCGATGCTAGAGGGGTGAGACTCTTCCCTGCTACGCTCGTCTCGGAATCTTAGGTGCTGGGATTTCTCTCCAAGCTCGACGGCTGGCGCCGGGCGCTGCTGGCCTTACTGGCGCTGTATCTGGCGCTATGGCCGCTGGAGCCGCTGTCGACGCTGGTCTACTCGCTGCGGGTGGTCTTGCAGGCGCTGCTGTACCTGCTGGCCGCGGGACTGCTGGTGCGTCTCGCCGTCCGCGGCCTGAAGGCCCTCACGCGGCGCTTCCTGTGGCGTGTCCGGCATCGCATGGCCGTCGCTTACTTCTTTGTCGGGGTAGTGCCGCTGAGTCTGGCCATCCTGCTGGCGACCTTCGCGATTCTGTTGGCCGTGGGGCCGGTGGCCGCCTATCTGGTGACGGCCGAGCTCGAGGAGCGCGCAGCGGAGCTCTACGCCACCGTCGACTCACTCGCCTGGGAGATGCGCGCCGCCCCCCGCGACGAGCGTGGCGCCATCGGGCTGCGCTTCCTCGACGACATGCGCACCCGCCACTCCGGCATCCTGGCGCGGCTGGAGACGCCCGAGGGCCCCGTCGCCGCCCCCCCGGAGTTCAGCGAAGTCGAGCTGCCCGAGCCGTTGGCGGACTATCGCGGCCTGGTCCTGTGGGAGGGCAACCTCTACTTGTCGGCCTATGCGCAGTACAGCGACGGGACCCCGTCCCTGCTGGCGATGCCGCCGTTGACCGAGGAGTACCTGGCCGCGCTGCTGCCGGACCTGGGCGTGGTCGAGTTGCGCGAGCAGCCGGCGGTCGGCGGCGGGCGGGCGCTGCAGATGGCGCAGTCTCCCCTGCCGGCCCGCACCCCGGCGGCCCGAGCCGTGCAGCAAGCCGTCCAGCGGACGCGCCCGGTTATCGCCCGGCTGCCGCCGCCGGCGCATCCGTTCGACTGGGCTCTGCCCTGGCCGGCGCAGACCGCCGTGCTGGTCTGGGAGACCGGAACAATCGAGACGCGCAACCTGCTGGCGCTGCGGACCCGCCCGTCCGCCGTCTTCCGGCACGTGCTGTCGAGGCAGTCGCCGCAAGTCACCGCCCTGGCGAAAAACCTGGGCCTCGCGCTGGCAATCCTGTTCGGCGGCGCGCTGCTGGTCTCCACCATCGTCGCCGTTTCGTTGACCCGCACCGTCACCGGCGCGATCAACGAGCTCTACGTCGGCACGCGCCACGTGGACCGCGGCGACTTCTCCTACCGCGTGCCGGTCCGGGGCCGCAGCCAGCTGACCGAGTTGGCGCGCTCGTTCAATGCCATGACCGCTTCGATCGAGCGGCTCATCGTTGATTCGAAGGAGCGCGAGCGGCTCGAGTCCGAGTTGCATATCGCGCACGAGGTGCAGGCGCAGCTGTTCCCTCGCTCCACGCCGCGCATGAAGACGATCGAGGCGCTGGGCGTATGCAAGCCGGCGCAGTCGGTTTCGGGCGATTTCTATGACTACGTACAGCTGGGGGAGAATCGGCTGGCGCTGTCGTTCGGCGACGTTTCCGGCAAGGGCATCTCGGCGGCGCTGGTGATGGCGGCCGTCCACTCGACGCTGAGAACCCAGCTGGCGCTTCTCGGGCCCGGCGGCGAGGACCTCGACAGCGCCGCCGCGCGCGTGGTCGCCGAAGCCAACCGCCAGCTTTGCGCCGGAACGGCCCCGGAAAAATTCGCCACCCTGTTCTTTGGTATCTACGACGAACCCAGCCGCCGGCTACACTACTGCAACGCCGGACACCTGCCTCCCATGCTGTGCAGAGGCGGCCGGGTCAGCCGTCTGGAGGTCAACGGAATGGTGGTCGGCGCATTCTCGCACGCGGAGTACGAAGGTTCTTCGATCGATTTTCTCGCCGGCGACCTGCTGTGCGCCTTCACCGACGGCATCAGCGAGCCGGAGAATCCCTATGGCGAGGATTTTAGCGAGGAACGCTTGAGCGATTTGATCGCTCGCGAAGCCGATCGTCCCATCCAGGAGATCATTCGCATCGTGCTCGAAGAGGTCGCGCACTGGTCCGCCGGCGCCGCTGCTTCTGTACAGGATGACCAAACCGTGTTGCTGGCTCGAGGACTTTGATGCGCAGCCCCTTTTCCTCGCCTGGCGAACAGCCTCGCGCTGCGACTCGGACTCGCAAGTTCTTGGGCGGCGAGCACGCCAAGCGTATGCTGAAGAGGTTGCGCAATCATTGCATGGTACGGGGAGCCGCCTTCGCGGGGAGCGGATCCATAGGGCGTCGATTGGCTCGATCGCGGCAGCGGCCTCGGGCGCTGCACTTTCAGGCGCTCGACGAATCGCAGCCGGGACAGCGCTTCGGCGCGCTGACTGCAATGGGCGAGCGTTCGCACCCGCAAGGGATGAAACGCGAGGTCGAGGAGTAAGCGGCTTGTTGCGCGTATTGACGGCAGAGCAGATGCGGGAGGCCGACCGGCGGACAGTCGAAGCCGGCATCCCCGGCATCGTCCTCATGGAGAACGCCGCCGCCCGCGTGGTGGAGGCGCTGGCAAGCGAGTTTCCCGACTTGCGCCGACAGCGCGTTGTCGTCCTCGCAGGCAAAGGCAACAACGGCGGCGACGGGCTGGCGATCGCACGGCAGTTGCTGGTGAAAGACATGGCCGGGAAAGTCGACGTCGTCCTCGCCGCCGACCCGTCTGAGCTGCAAGGCGACGCCGCGGCCAACCGCCGAATGCTCGAAGCCGTCGGCGGCTCACTCCACGCCTGCGCCGACGAGCAGGCCTGGGGCGCGGTTCGCGAACTGGCCCTCCAGGCCGACGTTCTGCTCGATGCGCTGCTGGGAACCGGGCTGAGCGGTCCGGCCCGAGGGCTGCCCGCCGCCATCATCCGGGACGTCAACGCGTACTGCCAGCGCGCAGCCAAAGTCGCCGTCGATATACCGTCCGGGATGGCGTCGGCGGCGGCGCAGACCGAGGGCGACATCTTCGAAACGGACCTCACCGTTACCTTCACGGCGCCCAAGCCCAGCCAGGCGCTGCTGCCCGGCGCCGAGCGCTGCGGCCGCCTCGTGATCGGGCCGATCGGGACGAGCCGCGAGATCGTCGAATCGATCGACGGCGACCGGCTCTGCCTCATCGAACAGAAGGATGTGGCGACCTTTGCCGCACCGCGCCAAACCGACTCGCACAAAGGAACCTTTGGCCATGTGAAGGTCATTGCCGGTTCGAGTTCCAAACCGGGGGCCGCCATCTTGGCCGGTACGGCGGCGCTGCGCTCCGGCGCGGGGCTGTGTACGGTCATCACGGCGAAAGGCGCGACGGCGGCCATCGTCGGCAAGACCGCAGAGCTGATGACGCTCCCCGCGGCGGAGTTGGCCGACGGCTCGCTCGGGCCGGAGTCATTCGAGGCGAGCTGGCTCGAAGGGGCCGACGTCGTGGCGATCGGCCCGGGGCTGGGGACAACGCCGCAGAACCGGGAGCTGGTGGCGCTGGTGCTGGCCGAAGCCGGGCAGCCGCTGGTGGTCGACGCCGACGGCCTGACCGCGCTTGCCGGGCTCGATGACTGGCGCCGCAAGACCGAGACGCTGATCCTGACGCCGCATCCCGGCGAGATGGCGCGCCTGACGGGCCTGTCGACGCGCGAAGTGCAGGCCGGCCGCATCGAGGTCGCGCGCGAGCTGGCCGTGAATCGGCAGGCAATCGTGGTTCTCAAGGGCGCGCGCACCGTGATCGCCGCCCCCGACGGCCGCGTCGCGATCAACCCGACCGGGACGCCGGCGATGGCCACCGCCGGCTCGGGAGACGTGCTCACCGGACTGGTCGCAGGCTTGCTGGCGCAGTCGCCCGGCGTCGAGCCGTTCGCAGTCGTGGCGGCCGCCGTCTGGCTGCACGGCAAGGCGGGCGAGATCGCCGAGGGCGATTGGGGCGAGCATTCCCTGCTGGCGGGCGACCTGCTCAGCGCTCTGCCCCGGGCCTTCCAAGCGGCGCGATGACCTACCGCACCTCCTCGGCCGAAGAGACCATCGAGCTGGGCCGCCGGATCGGCCGCGCGCTCACCGCGCCGCGTCTGGTGCTGCTCATCGGCGACCTCGGCGCCGGCAAGACGACGCTGACCAAGGGCATCATCGAAGGCCTCGGCGCCGGGGCGCAGGAAGAGGTCACGAGCCCCACCTTTGCACTGATGCACGAGTTCGGCGAAGCCCCCAAAACCTACCACCTCGACCTCTATCGCCTGGACCGCCTGCCCGAACTCGAAACCCTCGGCCTGGACGATCTGTGGGACGAAGAATCGATCGTGCTGGTGGAGTGGGGCGAGAAGTTTGCCGACCAGCTGCCCCCAAGGCGCATGGAGATCCGCTTGAGCCGGCTCGACGAAGACAGCCGCGAGATCGTCGTCAACGAGACCGACTGAAACCGCCCGCGAAAAAGCGGTCAAGCCGCAGCGGCCGTCCGTCACAATAAGGCCATGCGCGCACTGCTCCGGATCCTCCGCGTCGTCGCCGTGTTGCTGGTGGTCGTCATCGGCGGGTTCTTCATTCTCAAGGCGTTTGGTTTGCGAGTCGAGATGGCGGGGACCGGCCTGACGCCGCTGTTCACCTTCCACGACCCCGATGAGCACTACGAGGCGATCGAGGAGGAGCGCGCGGCCGAGAGGCTGGAGACAGCAGTCCAACCGACCGTCCCGCCCGAAGAGGCCGTCTCGAGCGAAGCCGAAACCGCGGAGGCCGCCGCCGTCTCCGCGCCCTGGCCCTACTACCGCGGCCCCCAACGCGACGGCTCCTACGACCAGACGCCGATTCGCACCGACTGGCCCGCCGGCGGGCTGCCCGAGGTCTGGCGCACGAAAGTCGGCGGCGGCTACGCCTCGATGATCGTCGCCGAGGGCAAGGTCTTCACCATCGAGCAGCGCCGCGACCAGGAAGTTGTCGCCGCCTACACGCTCGATTCCGGCCGTCAGGTGTGGGAGCGCGGCTGGAAGGGCTTTTTCTCGGAAACGCTCGGCGGCGACGGCCCCCGCGCCACGCCGGCCTACGATTCCGGCAAGATCTACGCGCTCGGCGCCGAAGGCGAGCTGCAGTGCCTGCAAGCCTCCGACGGCAAGCCGCTCTGGCGCACGAACATCCTCTCCGACGCCGGCAGCCGCAACATCACCTGGGGCATGTCCGGGGCGCCTCTGGTGGTGGATGACCTGGTGGTGGTCAACCCCGGCGGCTCGGGCAAAGCTGTGGCCGCCTACAACAAGCTTTCCGGCGAGATCGTGTGGCAGACCCAGAGCGGCGGCGCCGGCTACGCCTCCCCCGATGTGGCGACTCTGGTCGGTCGGCGCCAGATCCTGCTGATGAGCGGCGAAAAGATCATGGGCCTCGAAATCGCCGACGGCTCCCTGCTGTGGGAGTTCCCCTGGCGCACCAACCAGAACATCAACTCCGCCCAGCCGCTCGTCGTCGACGACAGCCACGTGCTGATCTCCTCGGCTTACGGGCACGGCGCGGCCCTGCTCGAACTCTCCGCCGCCGGCGACGGCATCGCCGTGAAGGAGCTGTGGCAGAAAAATACCCTCAAGAATAAATTCAACAGCTCGGTGCTGTATGAAGACGCCGTCTACGGGCTCGACGAGTCGATCCTCGCCTCGGTGGACGTCTGGACCGGCGACCGCAACTGGAAGGGCGGACGCTACGGCTTCGGCCAACTGCTGCTCGCCGACGGACATCTGATCGTGCTCACCGAGAAGGGCGAGGTCGTGCTCGTGAAAGCCACGCCGGAGTCGCACCAGGAGCTTGCAAGCTTCCAGGCGCTCGAGGGCAAGACCTGGAACACGCCTGCCATGGCCGACGGCCTGCTGCTGGTGCGCAACCAGACCGAGATGGCCGCCTACCGCATCGCGCCGTGAGAAGTTCCTGGATCGTGGTCTGGCTGGTCTTCCTGGCCGGATCCGCCGCGGCCGAGCCGGTTCGCATCGGCGTGCTGGGACTGTTTCACCCGACTGAACTGGAGCTGTCCGGGGCGGTCGCATTGCGGGTCGACGGCGACCCGGTCGATGCACGCGGCCCCGTGCGGCTCACCCTCGAGGAAGACTCAGTCCTGGTTCGCTCGGAACGCGGAGAGTGGCGTGGGGACGCGGTCGAGGCCTCGGGAGAGTTCGTCCTCGGAGTCCCCGGCAAGCTGGACCGCCGCTACCAGGGCGCGCTACGCATAGAGCCGGACGGAGGGGAGTTGCTGGCGGTCGTCTCGATGGATCTCGAGACAGCGGTCGCCGCCGTGCTCGACAAGGAAGGCGCGCAACGCCAGCCCGCTGCGCTCGAAGCCCAGGCGATCGTGAGCCGCTCATTCCTAGCCGCCGGAGCACGCCACGGCCGTTTTGGTTTTTGCGACACCACGCACTGCCAATGGCTGGGCGAGGTCCCGCCCGATGATTCCCCTTTGGCTCAAGCAGCCCGGCGCACCGAGGGTTTGGCATTGCACGCGGGCGACCAGGTGGTGCAGGCGCTGTTCACCAGCCGCTGCGGCGGCCGAACGCACACCTTGCGCGAGATCGGGCTCGACCCGGAAAATTATCCCTTCTACAGCGTCGAATGCGAAGCCTGCCGCCGAAGCCCCAGCCGCTGGGAACGGCGGCTGGCGGCGGCCGATGCGCCCGAAATCCTCGAACGCCCCGGCCTGGAGTCCTCGCGCCTGGCAGTGGTGCGCCGCCTGGGCTGGAGCGCGTTGCCGGGGAATGACTATTCGCTCACCCGCAGCGGCGACCTGCTGCTGATCAAGGGCGTAGGAGAAGGGCACGGCGCCGGCCTGTGCCAGGCGGGCTCGGAGGAACTGGCCGCCCGCGGCGCCACGGCGCTCGAGATCCTGCGCCGCTACTTCCCCAACACCCGCGCGACCTCGCTTCAGTAGGACGAACATTCCTGTTCGTCCAGGCCGATCCGGTAACGTCGGCGGACTGATGGCCCCTGGCTTCCGCCGGCGGTATGCACGAACGCCCCGTTCCCGCTTTCGCGCAGTCTCTTCAGAATCAGGCGCTGATCCTCTACACTCTCAACCAATGAATCGCCGCACCTTCTTCTTCGCCGGCGCCGCCTTGACGGCTGCATCCGCCTCCGCCCAGCGCCGCGCAGCGGCGAGCGATCAGGTCAACGTCGGCATTGTGGGCGTGGGCGGGCGGGGCCGCGGGCTGACGAAGAACTTCCTCGACCTGCCCGATGTGAACCTCGCCTGGCTGTGCGACGCCGACCAGGCCTCGCTCGAGCGCGGGCTGTCGGTCGTCAGCGACGCCGGCGCGAAGAAGCCGCAGACGACCAACGACATGCGGCGGCTGTTTGACGACCAGTCGATCGACGCCGTCGTCATCGCCACGCCCGACCACTGGCACGCCCCCGCCACGCTGCTCGCCTGCGAAGCCGGCAAGGACGTCTATGTCGAAAAGCCCTGTTCGCACAACATCCGCGAAGGGCGCATGATGATCGACTCGGCGCGGCATCACAAACGCATCGTGCAGATGGGCGTGCAGCGGCGCAGCGCTCCCAGCATTCGGCGCGTCATGGAGATGATCCGCGAGGGCCGGCTGGGCGAGGTCCACGCCGCCAAGGCCTGGGACTGCCAACTGCGCGACGACATCGGCCACAAGCCCGACGGCCCCGTCCCCGCCGGCGTCGACTACGACACCTGGCTCGGGCCCGCGCCCTGGATTCCGTTCAACGAGAACCGCTTCCACTACAACTGGCACTGGCATTGGCATTTTGGGACGGGCGACGCGGGCAACGACGGCGTCCACCACATCGACCTGGCGCGCTGGGCGCTGGGCGTGAGCTACCCGCAGTTCGTCAGCGGCATGGGCAAGAAGGTCTTTTTTGACGACGACCAGCAGACGCCGGACACCATGAACATCACCTTCGACCACGGCGACAAGGTGTTGCAGTGGGAGATGCGCATCTGGAACCCGTACGGCATCGAGGGCGGCGTCCAGAACGGCATGGCGGTTTACGGGAGCGAGGCGCAGTTGCAGATCGGCATCTGGAACCGCCAGGAAGGCTACGCGATCCTCGACAACTCAGGCAAAGAGGTCGAGCGCGTGATGCTGGAACGCGGCGAGATGACGGCCCACATGCGCAATTTCGTGGACTGCGTGAAGTCACGCGAGCTGCCGAATTGCGATATCGGCGAGGGGCACCTGTCGACGATGCACGCGCATCTGGCCAACATCGTGGCCCGCTGCAACCGCACGGTGCAGTTCGACGCCGAGACCGAGACGGTCATCGGGGATGAGCAGGCGAATTTGTACGTGGGCCGGAAGTACCGGACGCACTGGGCTACACCGAAGGGGGCGTAGGCTCATTTTTTTCGATTGGTGGGGTATCCACTTGACTCAGGTAGCCCCAACATCTTGTGGTCGGCGTTAGTCCGGTTCGGCGTCCCAATCGGCCACGATCGAGCGGTACGGCG
>JGI12316J15310_10000022_pt4 | contig 83010 bp, 48 predicted proteins | sample MarCyaLeptolynsp_FD_15310 | JGI IMG/M metagenome (IMG submission 15310) | reverse complement strand
GCTGGCGAACGCCACGGATGGCGTGATGCTGGGCAGGGCCGCCTATCACAACACCAGCGTGCTGGCGGATGTCGACCGGCTGTTCTATGGTGATTATTCTCATCCAGTCAACTGGGCACAGGTCCGAGATGCTCTGAACGTGACGGAGGATCGCCCCCCGGCAATGGCCAACAGTCAGGTCATTACGATCTCAGCACACACTGATTGGACGGGCAGGATTGACTGTCAGCGATGGTCGGGGCGAACGGTTGTGGCGTGGGGAGGGGCTGAAAGTACCCGCAAAGCAGCTGAAGAAAGTCCGACTGTGGCTAACTGATCTAGGCCCAAGGAGTCCCGACCCGCAAAGGCTTAAATGCGCGATCCGCGTTTGACATCGACCCAGCATGTGTTCGCCGCAGACCCCCAGGACAGGCGGGAAGAACCGATGGATGAGGTGACGGAATTGGGATTTCCGCCGGCATCGACACCATCAGACTGAGGCTGGAACCAGCCTCCTGTTGCGATCTGCACGACACCGGGACGAATTGTCTGGCTCAACGATGCGGAACACAGAAGCGAACCACGCGCGTTGAAAACACACAACGTGTCGCCATCTGCGATACCGCGCTGTCTTGCGTCTTGAGGTGACATTCGAACCACCTCCAAGCCGCCGCGTTTTGCCGCGTTGGCAGTCCGTCCCTGATCGAGTTGGCTGTGGAGGCGATGTGCCGGCTGGTTGGAGAGCAGTTGGAGGGGATATTGCGAAGAACGCGCCTCAAGAGTCCCTTCCTCCGGCTCAAGCCAACTTGCGTGCGCTGGACAATCGTCGTAGCTGAAGGCTTCGATCACCTTTGAATAGAGTTCTATTTTGCCCGACGGTGTCTTCAATCTTGCGCGCACCGGATCTCCGCGGAACTCAGACAACAGCACCCGCGAACGCCATTGGCTAGCGGCTGGCGCCTCATAAACCCCGATTTCGTTCCAGAGGCGGTCAAATGGAGGTAAATGAGGTGCGTGTTCCCGGTGCCCCTCATAGATCCATTGGATCCACTGCAACTCGGATCGATTTGCAGTGAAACTGTCACGAAATCCCAGTAGCTCGGCCAGGTCTGCAAGAATAGCGAAATCGTCACGTGCCTGGCCGTGCGGTTGGCACGCCTTCCGGTTGGCCACGACAAATCGATCGCGAGGAGAGATCCCGATGTCGTTTCGCTCCATCGGGAAGGTTACCGGCAAGACGATGTCCGCGTGTTGGACCAGCGCATTTGCGCTATTTTCCTGAACGATGACGGTCTCGGGGTGGTGCCACGCCCGCCGCAGCCTGTTTAGATCGTGGTGGTGGTGAAACGGATTACCACCGGCCCACCAGATCAGGCGGATATCCGGCAAGTGCAAAGTCTCGCCATTGTAGGCGAGTGTTCCTCCCGGTCGTTCCAACAGTTCCGTCAGCGCCGCCACTGGGATGAAGGCATCGACGGGATTGATCCCCTGCGGCACCGCCGGCCCCCGATAGCCGGTGTAAGGAAGGCCAAGTGTACCGACCGACCCGTGGCCAAAGGAGAAACCGCCGCCTGGCAGGCCAATCTGACCGAGAACGGCAGCCAGTGTTATCGCGGCCCAGAGCGGCTGTTCGCCGAAACGCGCGCGCTGGACGGACCATGCGACCGAAATCATGGTGCGGGTGCTGCAGGCTTTGAGGGCAAGATCTCTGATGTCCTGGGGATCGATTCCACAAATCGGGGCGGCCCAGTCAGCGCCCTTGATCGTCTCGTCCTGAGCACCCGTAAGATAAGCCCGCACTTCGGCAAATCCGACAGTATAGCGGTCAAGAAACGCCATATCTGCGCGGTCCGCCAATATTATCTCCGTCGCCATCGACAGTATCAGTGCAGTGTCCGTACCGGGGCGGATTTGCAGTGTTTTCGCGCCAAGGATATCCGGTGTGTCGGATTTGTCCGGCGAAACCGAGACGCACTCAACCCTCGCAGCTGCAATCCGGGCCAACCACTCCGGAACGTCGTGACTGCCAATGCCCCCAGCTTCGATCTGAGAGTTTTTCCCTGCTAGACCGCCAAAAAGCAACCAGAGTCGAGTATGGTCGGCAACGCCATCGAAAGTTGAGCATGCCGAGTAAGACGCCCTGTAATCCGAACCTAGAATGTGCGGAACAATCACGCCCCCCGCACCGTAGCTGTAACTGTTGACCGAAGAGGTGGAACCGCCGGCGAGATTTAGGAAACGCTTCAACTGGCTTTGCGCGTGGTGAAAGCGGCCGGCGCTCGCCCAACCGTACGAACCCGCATAGACGGCTTCGTTCCCGTGCATTTGACGGACACGGTCGAACTCGTTGGCCACAAGTGCCAATGCATGGTCCCACGGAACCATATCAAACGGTCCCTTTCCACGGGTTTCGCGTGATGCTTTCGGTCCATGCTGGAGCCACTCACGGCGCACCAGCGGCATTGTTGGGCGATCGGCGTGGTAGAGCGCATCGATGTATCCGTCGGCTAGTCGGTTCGGTGCTTTGTCGCTTCGATGCGGTTCCAGCGCAATCAGCCGACCCCCTCTGGTCACACAGCGGAAAGCTCCAAAATGTGTTGCCACGAACGGTCCGGCGGGCGCCATGGTGATCAATTGCCTTCGAACCTCGGTGCGCGGCGCTCCCGAAATGCAGCCACGCCTTCAGAAAAATCACTGCTGGTCGCGATCTGCTGGAGCACTCGCCGTGTGCGTGCGGCTGTCTCCGACGGTCCCTCGGGCATCGCCGAATCGACGAAGCCCTTTAGGGCCGCCGTGACCAATGGCGCCCGCTCCGAAAGCGCAGTTGTGATTTCGAGAGCGGCGACATCAAGTTGGTCTTCGGGTACCACGCGGTTGACAATGCCCACATCGTAGCCCCGCGCCGCGGACATCGGCTCGCCGAGAAGCATGAATTCCATCGCCACCTTGTGGGGGATACGCGCAGCGAGCGAGGCAATGACGCCGCCGGTCAAGCCAATCTTGGCCTCGGGATAGAGCAGACGGGCGCTTTCAGAGGCAATACAGATATCGGCCATTTGTGCCAGGAGGAATCCGCCTCCAACAACCCATCCCTGTACCGCTGTGACCACCGGCTTATGGATCTCCACCTCAAGGCCGGGAACGATCCGCCAGAGGTCGGCTGGCGTATCGTCGATGTCCGCGCCCACAGAAAAGTCGTCCCCTACCGACCGTATGAGCGCGGCACGCTCCGGGCCTTCGACAAATCTGTGCCAAGCATTGGAGATACCGTCCACAAGCTCCGGGTTCAGGGCGTTTCGTTTTTCCGGCCTATCGAGCGTGATCACGGCAACCAGGCCTTCGGTTTCGTAGTGAACGGGCATGACATTTACCTCCAAAGATCTTTGGCTCTGTACCAGTCTGTTGATACTGTGGCGCGGGCGTCGACCGCTGTCGCCTCGGCTGTGCCGCTGGCGCCGACAATCACCGGATTGAGGTCCAGTTCGTGCAGGTTCGGTCCGGCCCGCTCCGCCAATCTGGCCAGCGACAAAGCAATTGACACGATTGCCGGAACATCAGCGCCCGGATCACCCCGATATCCCGCGATCAGCGGCCAGCACTTCAGCAGGTGCAGATGACGCTCAATCAGATCCCCATCGACCGGTAAGCAGAGGGTCTGGATGTCTTTCCAGTGTTCGACCAACCGGCCTCCTGCGCCAATTGTGAGGAGAGGACCGAAGTTCGGATCCCAACGACATCCAAGAAAAAGCTCGAAAACGCCCTGCGCCTGGGTCTGCAGTACTACACCTTCGAAATCGGCCACTGCCACCATGGCGCTGGAAATACGATCAAATCCGTCCAACGCGTCTTCCACCGTCCGCACGTTTAGAACAACGCCCCCGGCGTCACTCTTGTGAACAACGGACCGCGCAATTGCCTTCATAACCAGTGGATGCCTTATCTCAGGCACCGATTCGGCGACTTGCTCTCTCGATCGGGTGACGATCTGGCGGGTTACAGTAATTCCGTAAGCGGAGACGAGTTCTTTTGCCTCTACCTCACTGAGTTTGAGCGACGGGTGTTTCAAAGGTGCGGGTGTTGGCAATGCCCCCGCCGGCGTGCAATCGGAATGGATCGCATGGGCAGCACGCCACGCTTGGATCGCCAAAACAGCTGTTGTCAGGTCTTCGACAAAGGGTAGCCCAACAGACATCGCCGCTTGCCGGGCGGTATCGGCAGCCCGTCCGGCGGCCATTGCGACAAGACAGGGCGTGTGAGTCTTTCTGGCTGCAGTGGCAATACAGCGGACGGATTCAGCCATCAATGGCTGCGGTGTCAGCACGAAGAGCCCTGCGCCGACGTGATCGGAGCTCAGATATGATCGAGCCGCGGTCTCGACAGCATCCGTGTTCCATCCTTCAGGAAGAGCGCCAAGATCCAACGGAACGATACCAGGATCATTTGACATCTCGGAAGCAGCTATTCGATCAAGAGTCAGCGCACCCGCGCCGCCGGAACCCGAAATCACAGCAAGGCCGGGGGCGCGTGGCGGCGGCTGTCTCGAAAATAGATCGGCCGCGCCAATCATCTGATCGGTGTCCTCGCACATCACTATCCCGGCATGCGCGCACGCCGCAGAGAATGCCTCAAAAGAGCCCAAAAGGCTTGCTGTGTGGCTTGCAGCGGCAGCTGCTCCCGCCTCCGAACGTCCGGCTTTGACCACGAAAACCGGCTTTCCCGCCAGGTGAGCCTTCCGTCCGGCTCTGCGAAAACCTGCGGGTGCGGTGACCCCCTCCATATAAAGACATACCGCCGTGGTTCCCGGATCGGAGACGAGCGCCTCCAGTATCTCCGAGATTTCCACATCGATCTGGTTGCCGACCGAGATCAGGTGCCGGAAGCCGACGCCACGATCAGCCGCCTTATCAAAAACCGATGTCATCAGAGCGCCACTCTGAGACACCAGGGAGACCCCGCCCTGCGGCAGCGCTGGGCGCTCGACCGCATAGGACGAGATCATTGCCATTTGGTTGGGGGGCGAGATCACACCCAGACAATTTGGCCCAACGATACGCATACCGGTGCTCTTTGCCCGCTCCAGGGCACGCGATTCTGCGGCTTTGTCGGCAAAATGGCTTGTCACGCAGATGCAAGCGGAAACCCCTGCCGCTGCGCAATCGTTCACGATGTCTTCAAGCCGGGCAGGTGGCGCAGCGACAATTGCAACCTCGGCAACGACCGGAGCCGCAGAGGCTCTCGGATAGGCCTTGATCCCTTGTACGACATCGCGGGCAGGATTGATCGGGAGTATTTCGCCGGGAAAACCGTGTAGGGTCAGGTATTTGAGAATCCGGCCACCGAACTTCGCTTCATCTTCGGACGCCCCGAAGACGGCGATAGAGGCAGGATTCGTCAGCGTGTCAAGGATCATTATCCACCAAGATCAAGGTTGCCGGGACTCAACCGCCCATCGGGATCAAGCGCCGATTTAAGCCGCCTCGCAAGTTCGAAGGCTTGTGGGGCAAGAACATCGCGATAGGGATAGAATCTGCCCAACTGTGAAGAGACCGCACCGATTTCGGCCAGAAGGTCCCGCAGCGCCGCCCGAGCCTCAAACACCACCGCCCGCGCATCTTCGTTGGGTTTGGAACCGCCATATTTGGCCCACTGCCCGATGCTCAGATTGCGGCGATGTGTTTCCGAGAGTTCGTCATGCCAATAGAACATCGGTTCAATCAGAAAGCCGCTGGCATTGACCGATAAGATGTAGGATGTGGTGATGCCATGCGTATGGAACAGTTCGGTTCGTTCATTCAGAAATGCTTCTATCCGCGCGAGGGCGTCTTCCACGTCCGACAGAGCAACAATCCCGTGGATTGGTACCCATCGCTCGCCGTTGATCCCGATAAAGCCGCGCACTGAGTAGGGTCTCGCGTGCAGGGCGGTAGGCACGACCGGAGCAATTTCATTGCCTCCGTTCTCGAGACAGACAGACTTCAGCTTTGCAAGGGTCGCGCCAGCGATACCACTGTCCGCACCCTCACAGGTCAGGTGCAGACTCATGCCGGCTTCGGCCAATCCACGCCCTCGGTCCAGGGCTATTCCTGCGGCATCGCGCAGACCCCGCCAAAGACCGCGTCCTGTCCGGGTCACAGAGCCGAGTGTCTTCAGGCCCTCTGCCAGATCCGTGTTGGCAGCCTCCTTGTTCTTTGCCTCATCCATCGCAAAGAGGCGCGCGCGCGGGTCCAGCCGCCTGGCCGCAACCATGGCCCTTGCTGTTTGAACGGAGCCTGAAAATGCAAATGAGGCAAATGCAACACCATCGGGCTCTGCCTCGAGCTGCAGTGTGACCGCGGTCTTTATTCCGAATGCACCGCAATCGCCGAGAAAAAGCCCCGATAGGTCCGGACCATGTGTGCGAAAAAACGGTTTGGCCCGTTCAACAGCACCTGAACCGGTCTGCAGAAGCGTTCCGTCGGCGAGCACGATCTCCAGTCCCAACACGCCTTGAAGCCCGGAAGGCAAACCCTGGGAGGCGGCACCGCCGACAGTAGAGACTGATCCAGATATCGGTCCGCGGACCACTGTGCGCAAGCGGTGCGGAGCAAGCGCTTCCCGGAGTCTCGCCCAGGTACAGCCAGCACCCACGGTGACGTAAAGGTCTTCCGGCGCGACGACGAGTATTTCGTTCAATCCGCTGAGATCCAAGATCACGGCATCACCATCCCCGGGCGGCAGGCCGCGGGTATAGGAGAGCCCGCCACCGCGAATAGCAACCGAAGCACCGCAGCGAGCCGCAATCCGAACAGCTGTGACAACCTCGCTCGTATGCTCGGGTTGCACACCGACGGTTGCTTTTGCGGAGTTCGGCCAATCGACAAGGTCCGAGGACAAATATTCCAACTCGCCCGGATCGGTCACGATTTTCTCGCCGGCGAATTCGGCGGAAAGCGCAGTCTTCAGTGGTATGTCTTGACGGCTCAACGCCTCACCCCTTGCTTGCCAAGCATAGCGGAAACAGCATCGGCGACCTTGGCTCCATCGAGATGGTCGATCGGTCGTATCTCCGAGGAAGGCGGCGATCCAAGAGAGGCCGTTGTGTAAATGCTTTTCTCTTCCCAAGAACGTCCGATTACGGAACGCGATGCATCCGAGGCGGCGAGGCATGAGGACCGAAATGTTTGGCAATGTTTGAGATATTCAATGGCGACCCGGTCCAGCCAATCCGCGTTTGGCAAGCCTGATTTGCAAATCTCGCGTGCGTGCGCCTGCATCCGCAGGTCGCCCGGTGTCCAAAGGAGTTGGTCGCGCAGATATTGCCAGGTGCGAAGCGTGTGGGCTCCCGAGTGCTCCGGCGTCAGGTCGGGCGGTGCGGGTGTCGTCTCCCGATCTTTGTCGATCATGACCAACGGCAGGTGGGAAAGGTATTCAGCCAGCCTTGCCGCGACACCGGCGCTGCCACCGATCGAAAGGACGGCGAGCGCATTGACGCTCAGCTCGTCCAGTGCCGTTGCAAGCCATTCAGTTTGCGCCTCCAGGCTTTGAATGTCGCAAGGTGCCGAGTTGCCGTTGCCGGCGAGATCGAACCCGATAGTCGGCCAGTTCTTTCCGATGGCTTCGAGCCATGTGACATATGGTTCGCACCCCCCCGGCCACGGGCCAAGCGCAACAATGACGTCCGATTGCGTGCTGATTGCGCCGAAGGTGCGAAAAAAGAGCTGTGGCGAAGTCCTTGTGAATCCTGCGCGTGTGAGTTGTCCGATCGAGGCATCCCGTGTCTCGGATCCGGCTGTTGGCCATTCAGCAGCTTCGAGAAGGATCTCAAGTTCCACCCGCGCCGCCTCGCTTGTGTCTCCCGGTAGTTGCCTTTTTGGATGAACGTCCGGCACGCCGGCAAATCCGCGAAAAAGCGAATCCGTCGGCCGCGCAGTTATGCATGCCGGTACGTCCAGCGATCGGAGTGCTGCCTCGGAATCGTGTTGGAACGCGGCGCGGTATCCCACATCGTAGGCGCGCCCTGCGGTCAATATTGCAACGAAGCCGCGCTGGAGATAGTCGAGCGAAGGCATATCCTGTGTGGCGCGGTTCGCCGAACACGGCATGTTCCAGGGCCAAAATACATGCTGCTCACGAAACCGCCACCACCACCAGGCAAGATGCAGACCATCGGAGGAGGGGCGATACGGCACAAGATAGTCCGACAGATAGCGTTGCACGGCGTCTGGAGAGAACATCGGATATCCGTCGACCAATACAAAGGCCGCCCGTGTCGGGTGGCGCCGTCCGAATTCAACTGCGATCGAGGCGCCGGTGTGGCGCCCATATAGCGCCACATTCTTCAACCCCATCGCGGTCAACGTATCTGCGAGCGCGTCCGCATAATCGGCTATTGTCGGTTCCTTGATCGCCAGCGGATCCGAGAGCCCATAGCCCGGCGTGTCGAGAGCGATAGCCGTAAACCGCTCGGAGAATAGGGCGAGTTGATCATCGAACATTGCGCCGGACACTGGCGAAGCGTGGAGGAGCAGAACCGGCGGTCCCTTGCCGCGGATACGCATGTGAACGAGCCGCCCGTTCACGTCGATCACGTGCTGGAGTTGTTGGATATCGGTCACGTCGCCCTCGTCAAACGCAGGGCCCCGCGAGCCAATTCATCACGCAGAACGCGATGCAAGATCTTCCCGGTGGGGTTGCGTGGGATCGCGTCCAGCACAGCAGCTGCCTTGGGCACCTTGTAGCCGGCCAGATCCGCGCGGCAGAATTGCCGAAGGCTTTCGACGTCGAGTTGAGTTTCCGGTTTCAGGACGAGACAGGCCGTTACCGCCTCACCCCAATACTCGTCAGGCACACCGACCACGGCCGCATCGGCCACCGATGGATGACGCAGAAGTACTTCTTCAATTTCCCGCGGGTAGACATTCTGACCTCCGGTGATGATCACGTTTTTCGTTCGGTCGACCAGGTAGAAAAAACCTCCCTCGTCGCACCGTGCGAGGTCGCCGGTGCGGTACCAACCATCCATAAACGCCTCGTCGGTTGCATCGGGTCTGTTCCAGTAACCATTGAAGAGCCAGGGACTCCTGACGAGAATTTCCCCGATCTCACCGGTGGGAACGTCCAATCCGTCCGCATCTATGATGCGCGTCTCCGCACCTGCCACGGGAAGCCCAACGCAATTGACCTTTCGGAGCTGGTCTTCTGGCGGCAGGCTTGTAACCGACCCGGCTTCCGTCGTCCCGTAGCTTTCAAACAGCACATCGTCTCCAAAAAACGGGACAATCCGCTCTTTCAGGGCCTGCGACAGGGGCGCGGCGTTTGATGTGATGGCAAGAATTGAGCTTACGTCAAAAGCCGCAAGTTTTGACTCGCCGAGGGCAAACATGGCCGCAAAGTGGGTGGGCACCATGAACATCGCGGTAATGCCTCGGGCGCTCACGGCTCTTAACATCTGTTCGGCTTCGAACTTTTCCATTATGTGACAGCTGCCGCCAAAAAAGGCCGGTGCAAGCGCATAGATGAAGCCCGCACCGTTGAAAAACGGCGCCATGGCCAGCGAACGGCAGGTTGGGCGATAGGCTCCCGTGTTGGCAGCCATGGCGAACATCATGTGACCCACGCGGGCACGATGGGAAAGCATTACGCCCTTTGGCTGGCCGGTGGTGCCGGAGGTATAGGGAATGGAGAACAAGTCCCACTCTTCGGGAAGGTCTTTTGGCGGCATCGGCTTTGCCTGACCCAGCAACTGCTCATACTCCGGCCCGACAACAAGGATGCGTTCGACGGAAGGGAGATCGGCTGCATGCGCCCTCTCTTCGCAATCGGGATGGACAAACAGCACCCGGGCACCGCTGTCATTGCAGATATAGGCGATTTCTGCCGGGGTGGCGTGTGGTGAGATCATCGCCGCGGGGACGCCGATTTCCGAGAGCCCACAGACAATCTCGATGAACTCGATAGAGTTGTAGGACATGAGTGCGGCCCGATCCCCCTTGGCAAGCCCCAGCCCCCCAAGTGCTAAAGTGCACACTCTGTCGACCCGCTCGATCAGCCGATCAAACCGCAGTTCCGCCTTGTCGGTGGAAAACGCTATTTTATGAGGCGTGCGCCGCGCAGCTGTCCGCAATCCGTGAGAGATCGTGATTGGACGATATGTGGCTGGCCTGACCATGTTAGGCGGGCCGCCGTAAATCCGAGACACTTGCCGTCTCCAGTTCGAGACCAAAGATGCGCACGGCATTCCCGCGCAGGATCAGGTCCTTGGATTCGTCGCGGAGGCCGAGTTCCTCGACTTGCCGCATCGCATCCTCGGGATCGACAACAGGCCAATCCGTACCGAACATGAATTTGTGTCGCCCGTATGTATTGGCGAAGTGCACCATCTGTTTTGGCCAGTAACGCGGTGCATAAGCGTCTCCGCCGACAAAAACATTCTCATGTTTATAGGCCATTGAGATCATTTCGTCGGTCCAGGGCACGCCGAGGTGAATGCCGATCAATTTGAGTTCCGGAAAGTCGATCGCCACCTGATCAAGACAGATCGGGCGTCCGACGCTCGGAAGGCGTCGCTCGCGTGAGTATATGAGGTTGTGTCCCACCTGCATCATGATCGGAATATCAAGCTCGCAGCATTTGGCGTAATACGGATAATACTGTGCTGCATCCGGCGCGAGGCCGAACCAATGCGGATAAAGATGCGCTCCGACAAACCCGAATTCCTTCACAGCCTGCTCCAGCTCTCGGAGCCCCGCCATTCCACGTGTCGGATCTACCCCGGCAAGCCCAGAGAAGCTTTCGGGGAAGGCTTGGCACACATCATGGACTCGGCTGTAGGGAATCTCGGTCGAACCTTTCATTCGAAGATCCCCGCAGCGGGCGGCGACGAGCAGTGAATGAGCAATGCCCGCGCGATCCATCTTGGCCAGATAATCCTCGATCGCCACTCCGGTCCGAATATCCGGGTCCTGATTGATCTTTTCACGGAAGCTCTCATCAGTGGGTGATCGCCCTTCCGCATGTTCCCGGGGGGTCCACAGATTGCAAACGATGTCGACGGCTTGGGTCATGATTTAGCAGCTCCTGCGATTTCCTGGCCTTTTTTACCAACCAGGGCGACATCCATCAGACGCGAGATGTCTTCCTTGGCCCTGAGGCATGCGTTGTAATGCCCCTGAGCCACTTCGATCATATGTGGAACCCGCACAGCGCAATCGCCGGTCGCGATCGGGCATCGCTGGTGAAGTGCACAACCGGTCGGCAGATTGACCGGACTTGGCGGTTCGCCAGAGAAGGTTATTCGCGCGCACCGCTGGGTGTTTTTCGCGGGAAGATGCGCCGACATCAAAGCGCGGGTGTACGGATGCTGCGGCAGGTCATGAACGCGTCGAGCAGGCCCGGCTTCAACAAGACTTCCAAGATACATGACCAGGACGCGGTCGCTGATTGAGCGCACCGTGTCGAGGTCGTGGCTGATAAAGAGCATCGACAGTGCCATCTCTTCCTTGAGCCGGCAAAGAAGGTCGATGATCCCCGCCCGCACAGAGAGGTCGAGGGCGCTGGTTGGCTCATCCAGAATCATGAGCTTCGGCTCAGTCACAAGCGCACGGGCGATGCACGCCCGCTGTAACTGCCCGCCGGACAGTTCGTTCGGATACCGTTGAAGCAGCCCCGGGCTCAGCCTGACCGTTTCGGCCACTTCATGAACACGACTTTGCCGCTCCGCCGGAGTGTTGCTACTGTGGAGTTTCAGCGGCTCTTCGATAAGCCGGTCAATCCGCATCCGTGGATTCAACGCCGCATACGGACTCTGGAACACGATCTGCATGTCCTTTCGCAATGCCCGCAACCTGTTCTGGCGCATATGCGTTATGTCACACCCCATGAACGTGATCCGGCCATCACTTGGCTGGAGAAGACGGACAAGGCAGCGCCCGACCGTTGACTTGCCGGATCCGCTTTCACCGACCAATCCCACGACCTCTCCCTGTCGGATGCTAAGCGTTACCCCATTGACGGCGTGAACCAGGCCGTCTCTTGAGGGAAACCGCATCGCAAGGTCCTGAGCCTTAATGATCACGTTATCCGGTCGCATGGGCGTCAGCCTCACTGGACAAAGGGAAGTGGCAAAGGACGTCACGTCCATGTCCCAAGGCATTGTTATGCGGCGCCGTTGCACAGGCCGGAAGCGCGTACTGACAGCGTTCGCGAAAAAGGCAACCCGAGGGAAGATTGTAGAGATCCGGTGGCCTTGACGGCCTTGGCACTGTGCGTTCACTGGCTTCTCCGTCAGGAACGCAATCGATAAGGTCCTGAGTGTAGGGATGCGCCGGTGCAGCAAAGACGAACTCGGTTGGCCCCTGCTCGACGATCACGCCGGAGAACATGACTGCGACCCGATCACAATAGTGGGCCACCACGCCAAGATCGTGGGTAACCAGCATTGCTCCCTGGCCCCGCGACAGGACCATCTCACGCAACAGGTCCAGAATCTGCGCCTGGACAGTTACGTCCAGACCGGTGGTTGGTTCATCGGCAATCAGAAGCTTGGGTGCATTGATCAGCGCCATCGCGATCACAACACGCTGAGCCATCCCGCCCGAGAGCTCATGCGGCCAAGCACGCATCCTTGCGTCCGGATCGGGTATGCCGACCAGATCGAGCATCTCACGGGCACGCACCAGAGCTTCTTTCTTACTGACATCACTGTGCGCACGCTGCACACGCACCAATTGTGTGCCGACGGTCGCCAGGGGATCAAGCGACGTAATGGGCGACTGAACAATCAGTCCAATGTCCTTACCGCGAAGTTTGTTCAGGGCTTGGTAGTTGAGCTCAAGAAGGTTCTGTCCGTCGAAACAAATGCTGCCTTCGATGATCTTCGCAGAGTGCGAAAGCAGGCCCATGACCGACGCAGCCGTGAGAGATTTGCCAGCACCGGTTTCTCCCACGATGCCGAGGATCTCTCCCGGTTCGATATGAAGCGATACCCCATTGAGCGCTTTTGCCACCCGCACTTCATTGTGCGCGCCTCGGCTATAGAAATGGGTGTGAAGATTTTCCACGTCCAGAAGCGTCATTTGGCGGATCTCCGCCGCGGGTCGAGCACATCCTGGAGGCCATCGCCTAGGAGGTTGAATCCAAGGACCATAATCACCAGTGCAAGGCCGGGAAACAGCGCAACCCACCATTCGCCGGTGATGACGTATTCTGCGCCTTGTCGGATCATAACGCCCCATTCGGGTGCCGGCGCCTGAATTCCGACGCCGATGAACGAGAGCGTTGCGCTGATCCGGATCGCCCAAGCCATCCGCAAGGCGACAAGCGCTGTTGCACTTCGGATTGCATTGGGCAGCAGGTGCACAAAGAGAATGCGCCTTGTCGGATTGCCGGCGGCTACAGCCGCCTCGACAAATTCGCTTCGTCGGATCGAGAGCACCTCGGCCCGGACGACGCGCGCAAAAATTGGAGCGTCGAGAAAACCTATAACGATGATGACATTGATCAACGACTGACCGGTTGCCGCAACCACGGCCAATGCGAGCACGATGGAAGGAAATGCGCGAAGAATATCCAGAATACGGAGCAAAATCTCGTCAACAATGCCTCCGCGATAGCCGGCGTAGAGCCCAAGCGGTACCCCCAGCGAGAACATGAGGATTGCTGATGGAACAGCTATGCCAAAGGCGTAAGCCGCTCCCGCGACCACCCGGGAAAAGACGTCCATGCCATTGCTGTCGGTCCCAAACAGGTGGGAACCGCTTGGCGGCGCCAGCACCGCCTCAGGTATTACCATTGTCGGAGGATAGGGGGCTATATATCGGCCGAACAGCGCCAGGCACAGGAATGTAAGGACGATGCTTCCACCGATCACGAAGATCGGCGAACGTGTCCAAACTGCCGAAATCCTTCTCAATGGCGCGATCAGGCGACGCGGAGGTGTTTCCATAGCGTAAGTCATGCGTCACGGCCCGCCCTTGGCTCAAGCAACAGCACCAGCAAGTCAACGATGAGAAACACCAACACGGCAAACAGTGCGAGCGTGAGCACATATCCCTGTATGGCAGCAAAATCGGCGTTCATGATGGCGTGGAGTCCCCATTGTCCCAAACCGCCCCAAGCGAAAATGAACTCCAGCAGAGAAACCGCCGCCAGCATTGCCGTCAGTTCGCCGCCGATAAACGTCATGATCGGCACAAGGCTGTTTCTGAGAACGACACGACGTATCTGGCGTGCATTGAGGCCGCAGGCATGCGCGTAACGGACATAGTCGCTGTTGATGACCTCCACCGCCACCGCGCGCGCCTGCTTCATGATTGGCGCGGCGATAATGGTCGAGAAGATCGCAACCGGTAGCGCCAGATGATTCAACGCGGAGCGGACCACTGCCCAGTCTCCGGCTATGATACCGTCAATCAAGTAGCTGCCTGTTATCTCTTTCGGCGGGAAAATCGAAAGGGAGAGCCGTCCCATCGGCGCCGGACTGAGGCCTAACAGGAAATAGAAGACATAGATCAACATCAAGCCCAGCCAATAGGTTGGGATCGAGAACGCTGTCAGCGAAAGGACCCGCGTCAGCTGGTCGAAGATCCCATTCGGTCTCGATGCGGCGCGCATTCCAATGGGAACACCCACCAGCGTTCCCACGAAAATCGAAAGCAGAAGCAGCTCCATCGTCGCCGGGAGGCGATGGAGGATTTCATCAACGACAGGTCCGCGCGTTTGCCAGGAGATGCCGAGATCGCCGTGAAGAAGATCCCGCACATAGTACACAAACTGGGTCCAAATCGGTTGGTCGAGACCCAGCTGGATGCGAATTGCATCAATGGACTCTTGCGTCGCCATCGGGCCTGCTAGCATCACCGAAGGGTCTCGGCCCGTCAGACGAACCAGCATGAAGGTTATGAACACAATTCCAAGCAGCATTGGCAGTGTGGTAGCGATGCGCCGCAGAAAAAAGCGAAGGAGCATATGCACACTCTCTGCTCGGATTGATCAGTGGCGGAACTCCGGCCGGCCGGATGCCGGTCGGAATTGCCATGCCTGTCGCTGCGGCCTATTCGCAGCGGAGCTCGCGCCAAACGTTTCGATTGTGTGGCCGCCAGAGCCAGCCCTTGATGCAAGGGTTAAGGGCGACATGTGTGCCCGGGAAATGCGTATAGATGATGGGCACATCTTTCGCCAGCAGTGTCTGTGCCTCACCCGCGAGTGCCTCGACCCGGGCCTGATCTTTTGTTTCACCCAGCATGGCGTCGATGAGCGCATCGGCCTCTTCGCTCCGATAGTGCATAATGTTCGATACACCGTCGCTGTGTGCGGTGAGCTTCAATGCATATGCCGGATCAAGCAGAAACGCATTTGAGAGGTGGGTGAAGAACGGAAGCGACGTCTCCTTCCAGTTTCGCCGCGCCGACATCTCAGCCTTCGGAATACGCTGGAGTTCGACGTTGAAGCCGGCGGCAGCTGCGGCATCGCGTACCTGGATGGCCAGGGCTTCTTCCCACCACCAGTTCTCCGAATACTCCAGCTTGACGTCAACACCATTCGTGTAACCCGCCGAGGCCAGAAGTTCTTTGGCCTTTACCGGGTCATATTCATACCGATACGCTTCTTGATAACCTGGATGGATGGGCGCAAGGAACGAGCGCGCCCGCTCGCCGGTGCCGCGAAAGACAATATCGCCTATGGCGTCATAATTCACGGCATGGGCCATGGCCTGGCGGACGGTCTTGTCGTCCCAAGGCTCAAATTTCGGATTCATGCGCAGCGTGGCCGAACCGGTGCCCGGAGTGGAGCTCACGGCGACGTTCGGATCCTCGATCAGGTCCAGCAACTGGTCGACCGGAATCGATTCGGCCATGTGGACATCTCCGCTCTTGATCAGTGCTGCCCGGTTAGCTGCGGACGGAACCTCCCGGTAAATCACACGGTTGTAGTATGGTTGATCGAACGTGTAGTTCGGGTTGGTCACGAAAAGCGCAGCCTCACCAGGCCGCATCTGATCGAGATGGTAAGCCCCGTATCCAGCGGTATTGCTCTTGAGCCATTCCAAGGCCTTGGGATCGCTGTCCGTCGCGTGTTTCAAGAGCTCCTTGGTGTCGATCAGCGGCGGCGCGTAGGTCGTGAGCGACTGGAGGAAGAGCCGATTGGGCGACTTCAGACTGACTTTGACCTGCCGATCGTTCAGTTTTTCCCAACTGTCCACTTGACCGATCAAGCGCATGAAGTTGCCGGTATCCTTGCGCTCGGCGGAAAGATCCCACGAAAATATGAAATCGTCGGCATCAAGCGTGTTGCCATAGGGGCTCTTCGCCTCCCGCAACGTGAAGATATAGGTCAATCCGTCGTCTGACACTTCCCAAGATTCCGCAAGGTGCGGGACAACATCGGAGGCATCAACGACTTGCTGTCCGTCGACCTCCTTTGTCGGATAGCGAGTCAGGCCTTCGTAAATGTTAACGACGCTCTCAATCATTCCCGGCGTCCAAACGGCGGGGTCGACACTTGTTGGCGACGCCGGCGCGGCAACAACCAATGTCTCTTGCGCGTTTGCAGTTCCAGCACCGAGCGTTGCAATCGACGTTGTGAAAACAAAGGCGATTGCGCATATGCAGTTGAGCGGCCTTGTATTCCTGGATCTCGATAGAGGCATGCCGAGCCCTCCCGTGTTTGATATTTTTTTGGCGATTTGACGTCTCTGCCATACTATGCCGTCCCGTCATCACATTTGACAAACGAGAAATGTTGGCTAAATCTCTGAAAAAAATTCAAGTGAAATTCTGCGATGGCACGCCTGATTCCTCCCCTTCGCTCACTCGCTGCCTTCGAGGCAGCCGGGCGATTGCTGTCTTTCGCGGCGGCGGCAGATGAATTGGGTGTGACGCCGAGCGCAGTCAGCCATCAGATCAAGCTCCTGGAGGAGCAAGTCGGCTACAACCTTTTCGAGCGCTCCTACCGCAAGGTTGAGCTGACGGAATATGGCGAGATATTCTTCAACCTTATCCGACAGGGATTCGACATTTTCGACGAGGCAACGCGGCGCCTCGGTGAGGCGACAGAATTCTCCACCGTGAGCGTCAGCGTCGAGTCCTCCTTCGCCACCAAGTTTTTGCAACCGAGGCTGCGCGATTTCTCTGAGAACAATCCCAACATAGAATTGCGGCTCATAACGCGACCATGGCAGCGTGAGAAACAGGTTGCCAATGCAGATGTCGCCATCGCCTTTGGTCCGCGCCCCTATCAAGGCCTGCTTGTCGAGAATCTGATGGATGAAGAGGTCTTCCCGGTGTGCGCGCCGCAGATGCTGGATGAAGCGGTTGCGCGTTTCAACCATATTCGTGCCGGTGGCAGGGATGATCCCGCTGGCCGCATTCCATTGATCCACGACGAGACGATCAGCTTGGCCGGCAGCTTCCCGGACTGGTCCATGTGGGCGGAAGCCAATGGCATGCAGGGCCTTAATACCCACCGGGGGATGCACTTCAATCTAAGCCACCTGGTTTTGCAGGCGGCGGTCGAGGGCACCGGTGTTGCCTTGGGCCGGGCCAACCTGGCATCGGCCGATCTATCCGCTGGACGCCTGACCAGATTGCCTTTCGCTTCGTTTCCAACGATTTACAGCTATTTTATCGTCACATCCGAGGCGATCGCCAATATCGAAGCGGTCGACACCTTCATACGTTGGTTGAAGAGGCTTTGCGCCGAGCACGGACTACAGAAAATCGATCGCCAGGACGCCGCGTCCCGGATGAAATGATCCACACGATCTCCTCGGCAAGGCAAAGCATTTCCAGATCTTTTCCGGGTAAAAATTCCAAGTTTGGACCAATTGGCACCGGCGCGTTGCGGTTCCTGTACGGAATCGACAGGCTCGGCGGTCCTGCCACCGATGCGAGTGTTGCTGTTCGGGAGAGACCCATCAATACTGTGATCGGCCTCCTCGTGGGAGGGAAGGGTGGCAGCAAGGGCGTTGTCGGCGTAAGGACCACATCCAGGCCCTCCCGCTCGAAGTTGCCGCAGCGAGGGGCCGGCTTCCGCGGGCATATCTTCCCGGCCAATGGTGTGAGCGCAGTAAACAAAACGGTCTAGTTGTGTGCGCCTGATCTCGATATCCGTACGGTTCAGCGAGGAAAACGTATGATCAAGGGTTTCTGCGACGCCGTTTTTCCAGGATCCTATCCGCTCGGCGGTACACCGAGGGTGATCTTCGAAATATTTGCACTGTCTCGGCAGTCGGCCGCTACAACTCGGTCGCCACACGGCAGAAAGCAGCCGGAATACGCACGGAGCCGCATGTGTCTGTTCCGGCAGCTGTATCGGCTGCCCAGGTACGCGGCCGGTTCGAATGCTCTCGTCTGCCGGTCAGTTAGGCCGAGGAGCTTCTTTCCAGGCTGACAATATCTCCATGCCGGTACCGGTCCAGACCTGCGGGTGCCCGACGATCTCTCGCAGCGAGTTTTCAACGGCAGCGATGCGGTAGGGGTGGCCGCTTATCCAGGGGTTGAGCGTCAAAGAGATAATCCGGGCACCACCGGACCGGGACTCGGAAAGCAGGAACTCGAACTGATCACGCAGTTGCTCGGCGAATGAGTACGGCGTCTGAAAGTACTGGTGCATGATGAGCAAATCGTCGAGTTCGAACGAATGTGGCATTGTGTATAGTCCGCTCGCCGGTCCTTGAAGTGCGACGGGCAGATCATCTATCGGCCAGTCGCATGTATATGCGAGGCCGGCTTCTTTCAACAGGCAGGTTGTGGCATCACTTGTCGCACGCCCGGGCGAAAGCCACCCAGCTAGGGATTGCCCCGTCGCGGATTGCAGAGTGGCGAGCGAACGATCGATCCAACCACGCTCGACCTCCGCCGAAATGGCGTTGCAATGGACATGTGCCATATCAATGCCATGCCCCAATATCTCGTGCCCCGCCGCGGCAATGCGCCGGACAAGCTTCGGATGCCGGTTCGCAACCGCTGCATTGATTGCAACCGAAGCCGCGATGTCCAAACCCTCTACCATCCTCAGCAGCCGATAGATGCCGACCTGCAGCCCGTAGTCGCGATGCGTGTAATTCCAGTAATCCGGATACGGGCGCTCCAAAGCGCCAACCAGCTTCATCGGCTTGCCAGTCATGTTGAGGGGGAACCATTCGACGTTGAGGTTGACCCAGAGCGCCAGAGATTTTTCGTTGGCCCACCGACGGAGCGGCCGATTCGGCAGAGGGCTCCACGAATACAAATCATGATCCATGCCATAGCGGCGCATTTCGTATGTGAGGTAGCTGTCAGGAAGTGTCATGAGCTAATTCCCTTCATAGGCCGCGGCGGCTGCATCAAATTCCTCGGCATGTTCGGCTTTGAAATGCGCTGCAATCTCTCGCCCGGTGGCTGCCCAAACACCGTCATGGCCCATAATATACGCCACAGCGTCCGCAAACGCTGCCAAGCGATGCGGCTGACCGACGGTAAAGGGGTGCAACGGAATGCACATCACGGTTCCGCTTTCGGCACCTTCTGTGTAGAGCCGGTCGAATTGATCCCGGATCATCTGCGCGTACTCCCGGGGCGATTTCATGGTGCGCTGGTAGACCAGAATATCGTTCAGTTCCAGGGAGTAGGGAACGCTGATCAGTTCATGTCCACCACCTAGCGTAATCGGTCGAGGCTGATCATCGTGAAACAGATCGCACGTGTATTGCACACCGTGCTCGGCCAGAAGCTCCATGGTCCAGGGGTTGTTGGAAAGCGATGGGGACAGCCAACCATCGACGGATTGACCGGAGGCGCGTTTCACCGTCGCTATGACGTCGCGCACCATGCGTGCTTCCTGATCGCGCGTCATATTGAGAACAAAGCGCGTGTTGTACACGCCGTGTGAAAACAGCTCCCAGCCTAATTCGACGCAACGTGCAATGATCTCTGGGTGATGGTCACAAACCGCTACATTCAAGGAGACGCTACCGCGAATGCCAAGCTCGGCCATCACATCGATCATGCGCCAGACACCAACTCGGTTGCCGTAATCGCGATGACCATAGGCCTGTGTATCGGGTGCGGGTCTGGCCCAGGCGCTCTTCGACATATTCATTGGCGCATTGAGTTCATAAAACTCGATATTAGGCGCGACCCAGAACGCCAGCCGCTTACCACCGGGCCAGGTGATTTTGGGTCGGTTCTCATAGGGAAGATATGGGTAGAGTCCGGGGTCTTCGGCTTGATTTTCGTCTTTCCAGTCACCCATCTGCCGGCTCCTGAACCTTCAGATACGCCAGAACCTCGGCAACCGGAACAACGTCCCCGTATTTCGCGGCGATGTCATAGAGGTTGGCAAAGTGCGGGCTTTCGTGACGGTCGGAGACTGCCTCCTCCGGTACAATGGCGCGATACCCATGGCTCAGGGCATCTACAACGCTTGCGCGCACACATCCCGATGTCGAACCGCCGGTTACGATAACGGTGTCAACGCCTTTCCAGGTCAGGAGAGAATTGATTGGGGTCTCGTGGAACGCCGAAGCCATGCGTTTGTTCACGATCATATCATAGGCGGGATCCGGGGCCGCCCTTGGATCCAGGGCAGCGCGGTCCGACCCTTCCTTGATATTCTGAATACTGTCTGGCGTATCCGTTCGGATACCCCAGGCGCAGGCGTCGTCGCCGGACGCAAGAAAGGCCACATAGGTCCAGACCACCGGAGCACCGATCTTGCGCGCAAGTGCTGAGATGTCGTTGATGTGATCGATTTGCTGAGGATGTGTCTCATAGGCCGTTGCGTAGATCTCCGGCTGTGTATAGGCCCGCTGAACATCGATATTGAGGATCGCGGGACTGACTCCGAAGCCAAAGCGCGGACGCGGTGGCTTGTCTTTAAACGCCCTGTAGATCTCCCTAGCGGTTTTATCAGAAGTAATCACCAGTCTTCCTTCTCTGCTGTTCAGCCCTTGCCCGAGCGGTCCCATTCCTTTTCAAACTTCCAGACATCGCGAAATCCCATTAGCTCGTGCATGTCCGAACTTTTCCAGAGCGGGACAGGACAGCCCTGCATTGTCCGTGCGTCCTTCAGATGACCATACGCGGCCTCAAGGGCCGCGGCGGCGGCCTTGTGTGCGAAACCGGGGTAAATCGCCAGCGAAAATCCCATGTGTTTCAGGTCGGAAGCGGCAACTTCCGGCGTTCGACCATCAAAGACGACGTTTGCCAGGAGCCATGTTTTTGTGCCAAGTGACGCTCCGATTTTTTCAAGCTCCTGCACGCTCTCCGGGCTTTCGATGAAAACGATATCGGCACCGGCTTCCACAAACGCCTTGCCCCTGGTGAGGGCCTCGTCGAGCCCGAGCACCGTACGGCAATCGGTACGGGCAACGATCAGAGTCGCCGGGTCAATTCGGGTTTGGACAGCGACTTCGATCTTCAAGATCATTTCTTCGAGCGGAATGACACGACGCCCCGTGGTGTGGCCGCATTTCTTCGGCGTTTCCTGGTCTTCGATCTGTATCGCCGCCGCACCTGCAGCCTCGTAACCTTCCACGGTACGCTGAACATTCAGGAGGCCGCCGTAACCCGTGTCTGCGTCGGCGATGAGAGGCGTGACCGTACCGCCGGCCATGTGGTCCACTCGGTGAACCATCTCGCTGTAGGTTGCGAGACCAGCGTCCGGAATCCCTAGATATGACGCCACCGTACCGTACCCGGTCATGTAGAGCGCCTTGAAGCCCATCCGGTCGGCCATCTTCGCCGAGATCATGTCGTAAACGCCCGGAGCGACCACGATCTCGCCGCTGGTTAGCGCGTCGCGCAGTGCAAGGCGACGCATATGGACGGGCGTTTTGCCGATCATGTTCAAGTATCCTGAACGCTATTGATGTATCTTGAATATTGCCGGGAAATGGATATTGTTGTCAATAGACGCAAAGCAAAAGGCGAGAAGCGATGGCAGGTGTGGTTGACAGTACGTTGGTGAAGGGGTTGTCGGTTTTGCAGGCAGCGGCTGACAGCTCGGAGTGTGGCGTTTCGGAGTTGGCGGAGCGACTGGAATTGCACCGAAGCGAAGTGCATCGATTGCTGGGTACGCTGGTTCGCGAGGGCTATATGGGGCGCCGGCCGAATGGAAGATACGCGCCAACACTCAAGGTCTGGGAACTCGGCGTCAAAGTGCATCAAAGAATTGATTTGAGGCCTTCCGCCATTTCCGCAATGCGTCGCCTGGCGGACGCCACACGGGAAACCGTTCACCTGTCCGTCCTGGACGGTTGGGAAGTGCTCTACGTCGAAAAAATAGACAGCCCGGAGCCCGTACGTGCCTATTCAGAGCTTGGCGGAAGAGCTCCGGCCTATGCGGTGGCTACTGGAAAAGCGATGCTGGCTCACACGGCGCTCGATGGACTTCCCCCCTTTGCCCCGCTGCGTTTCACGCCGACAACCATACAGGACCTCGGGTCACTCGAGGAGCATTTCAAGACTGTCAGGAACCAGGGATATGCGATCAATCTTGGAGAGTGGCGCGCTGATGTCGCCGGACTTGCGGTTCCCATCCTGTGTAAAGACGGTGTGGTAGTCGGAGCCATTGGGATCTCGGGACCCCGGCAGCGGTTGACCGACAAGGCACTCCGGGCTGCGGTTCCTCTGGTGAAAATGGCCGCGAACGAAGTCTACAACCGCCTGACAGGTGCGCCGGGTGGTCAAAATGCAGCATAGGTCAAAGGTCCTCCCCGAAGCACCGCTTACCGGCATCCGCGTGCTTGAGTTTTGTCAAGTGGCGGCAGGACCGTTTTGCGGCATGCTGCTGAGTGACCTGGGTGCCGAAGTGATTAAGATCGAACGCCCGGGTGGAGATGGGATGCGACAATGGCCCCCGATCTCCAACGGATACAGCGAGAACTTCGCCTCGCTGAACCGGAACAAGAAGTCGGTTGTGCTCGATCTTAAGGAAACCCGCGATCTGGAATGTGCCCGCGCGCTCGCCGGGACAGCGCATGTTCTTATCGAGAACAACCGGCCCGGTGCGATGTCCCGTTTGGGGCTCGGCTATGAGGTTTTGTGCGCAACCAATCCTGCACTCGTCTACTGCTCAATCTCTGCCTACGGCCAATCCGGGCCGAGGGCCCAGGAGGGGGGGTTCGATGTTGTGCTGCAGGCTGTTTCGGGGGTAATGAGCGTTACCGGCGAGCCTGATGGTGCCCCGGTGAAATGCGGCGTTCCCATCAGCGATTTCTCCTCAGGCTTGTATGCGGCCAGCGCCATTACAGCCGCGCTGCGTGCCGCTGAGCAATCCGGTCTTGGTTCCCATTTGGACGTTTCGCTTCTCGGGGCAAGCCTCGGCGTGGCTGCTCTACAAACGAGCGAGTATTTCGGGTCCGGCAAGATCCCAAGAAAATTGGGATCGGCGCACCCTCGAAACGCCCCCTACCAGGCCTTTCGGGCGCGCGACGGTCACTTCGTCATGGCAGCAGGCAATGATGGATTATGGCATGCCGTCTGCGACGTGCTGGGCAATCCTGACATCGCGTCCGATCCGAGGTTCGAAACAACGGCGCTTCGGGCGATGCACCAGGACGTGCTCAAGTCTCTTATCGAGGGATATCTCAGCGACTGGACCATCGAAGATGCACTTTCGCGCTTTCGAGCGGCCGGTGTGCCATGCGGACCGATCAACGACTACGAAAGCGCACTGAGCGACCCGCAGGTGCAGGCAATGGGGTGGGTGCAGCCCATCGACCTTCCCGGAGGCAAAAAATCGAAGAGCTTTGGTCCAGCTGTACGGATCAATGGAAAACAAGGGCACATCCGAGGCGCACCGCCCGCTCTTGGAGCCGATACTGAGGATGTGCTCGCAGAACTTGCGCAAAGCCGGACACAAACGGGGTGAGGTGGTCATGTCGATCGAGAGGCTTAGAGATTTCATTGTAGGACTGTCGTCGGCCGCACGAAGCGATACCTCAGCAGAAGCCACGCAGGCGGAAGCGGCCCGCCTGTTGGCCCCGCTTCTGGTTAAGGACGACTGGTTGCCAGAGGAATTCGCAATGCCGAGTTCCGATCATTATCGGCAATTCCTGCTCTATGCCGATCCACTGGGAGCGTTCTCGGTGGTAAGCTTTGTCTGGGCTCCACGGCAGCGAACTCCTATCCACGATCATACGGTTTGGGGCGTGGTCGGTATGTTGCGGGGCCGGGAGTGCTCGCAGTCCTTCCTTCAAACTGATGGCGGCATTGAGGCCGCGCCAGGATCTGCCGACGAGCTGTGCCCTGGCGAAATCGCACTCGTGTGTCCCTGGGATGGCGACATTCATGAGGTGCGGAATGCTTCCGAAACCGAGACCTCCGTCAGCATTCATGTATATGGTGCAAACATTGGAGTCATAGAACGGAGCGTTTGGGATAGAGCGACCGGAGAGCGTCGGCCGTTTGTCTCGTCATACTCAAACAAGTTGGTTCCGAATCTGTGGGTATGACGGCCAACAGTGTCCTGATCGCGCACCATCATGGCGGGCAGTCGGGGCCTATCTCCGAACTCACGCTTAACAGACCCGAGCGTGCCAATTCCCTGAGCGCGCCGATGGTTCGGCAGTTGATGCGACATTTTACAAGCGAGATCGAGCGTGGCGCCGCGGCAATCGTTTTCGCCGGCAGTGGCAAGAATTTTTGTGGAGGATTCGATTTCTCAGACCTCGAGGACGAAACTGATGAAACCTTGAGAAGTCGGTTTTTGGACATTGAGCTTCTCCTGCAGTCCATCCACCGCGCACCCGTTCCGACAGTCGCCATGGCGGGTGGTGCGGCAATCGGAGCAGGCGCCGATATATTCGTTGCCTGTGACATACGTCTGGCAACTCCGGATACCCGGTTTCGGTTTCCCGGCGGTCGCTTCGGTCTTGTACTCGGTGCACGCAGGCTGGCTGTCCGGATCGGCCGAGACGAGGCCTTCTCGATCATCGCATCGAGCAGGACCCTTGATGCCGAGGAAGCACTCCGGCTCGGACTGGTCACCGCTATTTTGCCGGATGCCAAAATCCAATCCGCAGTTCACCACGTTTCCCTCGACACGCTCCCCGCCAGCTTTTGCCAAAAACTGAGATCCGCAATCGACGGGCCCGGGGCATCGAAGGAAGACGCGTGCGATATGGCGTCGCTGCTGCGTTCTGTCGGATCCGACATCAAGGCGCGCCTCGCCACTTATCGTAAGGTAGCCCAGGTCAACAAGCGAGGCATGCCGCCAATATGACAGAATTCCAAGCCAGAACTCTCGTCGACAAGATCTGGTCGGACCATGTGGTTGAAACGGTAGAAGACTATGATCTTCTATATGTAGACCGTCACATTATTCATGAGGGTTCCCGAACCCCGTTTGACATCCTTCGAAAACATGGCCTCGGTGTGGCGCGGCCCGACCTGACCCTTGGCACCGCAGATCACTATGCACCGACGCATAAGCCGAGAATCGATGCATCCCCTCATCCCGACATGCGCCTGATGCTGGAGCGGTTCGCGGAGAATACTGACAGGTTTGGCATAGAGGCCTATCACGTTGGGGCGCGGGATCACGGAATCGTGCATGTGGTCGGTCCCGAGGCGGGATTCACGCTTCCAGGTGTTCTTCTTGTTTGCGGGGACTCGCACACGTCCTCCCATGGCGCGCTGGGTGCGCTGGCGTTCGGGATAGGTGCCAGCGAAGTGGCGCATGTTCTGGGTACTCAGACGATTTGGCAGAAGCGGCCAAAGACCATGCGGCTGTATTGCGGTGGCAATTTGACACCAAGCGTCGAACCAAAGGACTTGATACTGTCGTTCATCGCAACGCATGGAACCCATGTTGGCACCGGGCACATCATTGAATACGCAGGGCCCGTTATCGAAGCGATGTCGGTGGAGGGGAGACTCACCATCTGCAACATGTCCATCGAGGCCGGCGCGCGCGCCGGTCTCGTAGCGCCTGATGCACAAACATTCTCATATGTTCAGGGGCGCCGATATGCGCCTGGAGGCGGTGCGTGGGATGAGGCTCTCGCGAATTGGAGACTTCTGAAAAGCGATGCCAACGCACAATTCGATATGGAGGTTTCGATGGATGCTGGCAGCCTCGCGCCCATGGTTTCCTGGGGTGTTTCGCCGCAGATGAGCGCTCCGGTCACAGACACTGTCCCGACAAAAGGTGACGACATGCCGCATCTGTCGGATGAGGCACTTGACGCCGCGCTGGCCTATATGGGCCTTGAGGCTGGGGCACGCCTGTTGGACATTGCCATAGATCTGGTGTTCATAGGATCTTGCACGAACAGCCGGATAGAGGATCTGCGTCGGTCCGCTTCGGTCCTGAAAGGACATCGCGTCGCTGTTCCAACAATTGTCTCACCAGGTTCCAATCGCGTTCGTGCTCAGGCCGAAGAGGAGGGCCTGGACCGCATCTTCCTGGAAGCCGGTGCGGAGTGGCATTTTTCGGGTTGTTCGCTGTGTGTAGGCATGAACGGACATACTGTCGGTTCCGGCCAGAGATGTCTGTCCACCGCCAATCGCAACTTCAAGGGACGCCAGGGCAAGAATTCCCGCACCCATCTCGCGAGCCCAAGCACCGCTGCAGCTTCGGCAATCGCCGGCCGGATAGCCGATCCCCGGCAAGTGATGGGATCATGATGGAACCGTTCACCAAAGTCACGGGAATCGCGGCCCCAATGCCTGATGCCAACATTGACACAGACACCATCATCCCTGCTCGTTTTCTCCGGACATCCCTGGATGAGGGCTATGGTCGTTTCCTGTTCCACCACCAACGATTTGATGCCAACGGACACGAGGTCCCCGATTTCCTATTGAACAAGGAACCGTTTCGAAATGCGCGCTTCCTGGCTGCCGGACCCAACTTTGGCTGCGGTTCGTCGCGCGAGGGTGCGGTCTATGCGCTCATGGATTTTGGATTTCGAGCCGTAATAGCTCCGTCATTTGGCGATATTTTTTTCAGCAATGCCATGCGAAACGGGCTTCTGCCGGTGCGCCTTGATCACGAGGACTGGGTCGCGGTCATCGACGCGGTCACCGCGCATCCACAAGCCCATTTGCGCGTCGACCTGACCGAATCATGCGTCGTGCTCTCCGACGGAAAAAGCTACGCATTTGGCGTGGATGGTTTTCACCGACGATTGCTGTTGACCGGAAAAACCGAGCTCGCCCTCACGCTGTCTCTGGTCAGGAAGATTGAGAGATTTGGAAGGAACGTCCGTGGAGTTACCAGTTGATAGGTGGCGGCTCGAAAAAGTAGACCCCTTTGGGTGAGCGGCGTTTTATTGTGGCGGAAACCAACCTGGCTTCACCTGCAAGAAAAACCATCGCCACTGCGTTTCTCAACTGAACAAGGTCAGAAGATCTGTCGGATTTGGCAAATTTCCGCTTGGCGCATGGCGGTCATTCCCGCGAACCGCAGCCACGCCTGTAATTGAAGTGTTGATGTAAGGGAGTTTTGTCCCGACGGTGACTGGTCCGACGTGTTCCTTGGCCCTGAGTTGGCCATATTCGTTCAGTTATTCTGGGTGCAATCTGTTAAGCGACCAGCCAAGTTGTTCCATGAGTTCGCGCACAGCGTAAGCCTGGGATCGCCAGAGAGGTTTGCCTACCTCATGCATGTCCGAAATATGGAGGTTGGTCAGGTCGCCTAATATCGAAATATTGGCCGGGTGTTTGGTTGATACGCTTTCACCGCGAACTATTCGGCGCTCCAATTCCAAAGTCTTGCCGCCCACCATGCGGTCCGCCTGGTGCGCCAGTTCTTCCTCGACAGGGTCCGCGTCCTACACGCCGCTCGAGATAAAGTGGTGCAACCGATCGTAGCAGTTCGCCGCCACCCGAGCCGCGATCGGCTCCATGCTCTTGCGCTCGCCGAGACTGACTGATCCGGCCACATAAAGCGGACACATCTGCCGCCGCCGCTTGTGTCCCAGTCGCGTCAGGTAGGGTTCAAGCCATTGCACGAGTTCATCATTCCAGCCAGCCATCGTGCGCTCCAGCCGTTCTCGGAGCGCAAAGCATCACACCAACTTGGATAATGAACCGTTAAACTGCCAAAGTAGTGCTAGTCGGCCGCGGCATATTCCACATTCCGATTGCATGGGGTCGCTTCGGATCACATGATGCGGGTGGTCTTCGTGTCCGTGTCCCGCATGCCGGGCTTTGATTCAGAATGCAACCAGATCAACCTCACAGCGTTGCCCCGCGAGAATGCTGCCATCCGGGTTCGGCAACTCGATCCGCACACCAAATGTGCCCGTCGCGGCATCCAGGATGGCGTCAATGACGATGATTTTGCCCATGACCTCTTCGCCGGTTTCCAGCGTCACTGCCGCATTCTTGCCCAGCTCGATCTTGTCCCACTGGCTGAGCGGCAGGAAGGTCTCGACATGCAACGGGTCGGTGCGGGCGATGATCAGCAAGGGGCCCTGCTCATTGTACAGCTCGCCCGTGGACATGAGACGGGCGGTCACGACGCCGTCGAAAGGGCTCAGGATCTTCTTGCGTTGAAGGGCCATGGAGGCAGCCTTCATTTCCAGCCGCGCGGCGGCTTGATCCAGCAGCGCCTGCTCTTCCTGCAGCCGGGCGGTTTTTGCTTCCAGCACCGCTTCTTCCAGTTCGGCTTCGGACGCGATTTCGCGTTCGTTCAGTTTGGCGATTCGTTCTACTTTCAATTCGGCCGTTTCCGCACGGCGGCGTGCCGCCTCGATCGCCGTATCACTTTCGGCCCTCAACCGCGCCAGCGCTTCGCTGGTTTCTTCGCGCGACGATTCCAGCTCCACGACAAGCTGCCCCTCCTTGACCCGGTCGCTTCGGTCGACATGGACGGCGGCAATGATTCCACTGGAGGGCGCGCCGATCCGCGCGGTTGAATGGGCATTGACGATGCAGTCGGCGGCATGGGCGCCCATGGCGGCCATATAGAGGCCCGCCGCACCTGCCAGACTGGCAATATGGTTTATGGTTAAGGCCCTCAAAACACCTGCCATCCCTGTACGGATCTGATCGCGTTCTGGCCGCTACATAGGGGATCGCCCGGTCAGCGGTCAAGAAAAGCCCGGTGAATGGTCACGTGATCGTCAGGTGCGCCAGGCTGCCCGTTGCAGGTTTCGACAATTGACATCAACTGGGATGTTGGCTGTTGTTAACGCAAAGTTAACGCCACTTGCGCGGCCGCGCATACGATCAGGGTTGCATTGATATTTGTTGTTGGCCTTGACCGTGATGCGATCCGGACCGTTGGCATACGGACCGAGCCTCAACAGGCTTGGGACAATAGCTAAGGCTATGAAACAAAGATGCTTTTTGTAGATCCGAGCGCGATAGCGCGCCGCGTTCTCAACCGCACTTCCAATAACCGGAAATCCGTTCCGGATCGAAGCGCAGAGAATTCCATCTTCCGCTCGACCGGAGAAATGCTGCACGGCACGGTGTCGCGGCGCGTTCTCATGGAAACGCTTGAACCGCGGGTTTTGCTGTCGGCAGATCTTTTCCCACTGGCCGGTGCGATCAGTGCCCCGGGCGAGGAGGACCAATATGCCATCACCGTCGCCGAGCCGACCCGGGTTTCTGTCGATGCGCTGAGCGACAGCGCTCTGCGCTGGCGCTTGAGGGGCCCCGACGGGTCCGATGTGTCCACCCGGATCAACCAAAGTGACGGCTCGGCACGCAATGTCCCGGTGACGCTGGATCTGGTGCGCGGCACCTATACCCTGACGGTCGACGGCGTCGACGGCCAGACCGGCGAATATGCCTTCGAACTGCGAGACCTTGAGGCTGGCGAAGCGATCCACAGCGGGGAGGTGGTCAGCGGCTCGCTGGCAACCGGCCGTGAAACGGCCATGTACCGCATCGAGGGCAAAGCGGGAGATACGCTGCATCTGGATGTGGAGGGTACCGACAATCAATCCAATGCCCATTGGACCATTGTCGACCCGACCGGCGCCTCGGTTGGATATACCGGCAGTTTCCGGGATCGTTCGGACGTTCTTTCGAAGGACGGAACCTATACGATTTTCGCCGAGGGAAAGCCGACCAATGATGCGCAACTCAATTTCACCTTCACCGCAACCATCGGCAGGGATCGACACTTCAACTACACGGCCGGCGACACGGTAGGCCAGACCATCGCCCTGACGGGTGACCGTCACATCCACGCATTTACGATCGCGACCGATGGCCGGTATGAGTTTTCCGGAGCCGGACCCAGTTTTGCGCAGAACTGGGAGATCCGAAGTAGGGAGGGAACGGTTGCGTCTGCGCTCTTTCACCTTCCCGATGTTTCAAATCCCGAGATCGTCGATCTGGAAGCCGGCGACTACTGGATTGTCATTGACGGACGAGCCGACGCCCAGCCCGCCTATGAATTCACTCTCGCTCCGTCGGCCGACCCCTTCGCCGGTGCGGCGGTCAGTCGCTCCGTTCAGACGGCTTCGCTCGGGGACGATCTGACCGGCTCCATCGCTGCCAATGGCCACATCGACCGATATGATTTCATCTTGACCGAGCGAACCCTGGTGCGGCTCGACATTCTTGACGCGAACAATCAGCTGTCGCTGAAGATTGAAGGTCCGGCCGGGCAGGTCCTTTCGCTTTCATCGGCCAATGCGAATTACTGGACGGATACCAAGACCTTCCTGCCGGCCGGAGAATATTCCGTCATCGTGCGCGCGAAAGCCGATGCTGCAGGCGATTACAGTCTGCGACTGGTGGACGCAAACCAAGCGCCGACGGTCACTCTCAACGACCCGCTGACGGCGGTACTGGACGATGCGAACTCTGTGGCAAGCTGGAAATTTGATCTCGTCGCTGGTGATGAACTCTTTCTGGATCCAGTCGCACAAACCGTCGCCAGCGGATCGTCGTCTACCGAGTGGCGGCTCTATGATCCGCAGGGACGCGAAATCTATTCAGGTGCGCCATCGCTGACGTCGCCGGCGACGGTTCGGGTGATGCTCGACGGCACCTACCGCCTTGAGCTGCAGCGCTACAGCAGTGCTCGCTTCGCCGCCTTTGAAGCCGAGGTCAAAGTGCGCACCACCGTTGAAAAACCCCTGGTCCTGGGCGTCGAGGAAACGGCATCGGTCCCACAGCCGGGACACCGGACCGACTATGTCTTTTCCGTCGACGATCCTGTCCTCGCCATGTTCGACATCACCGCCGAACTGCCCGGACACGACAATCTTCGATGGACGCTGACCGGGCCGGACGGTGTGGTGAGCACCATCCGCAATCGAAGCATTTCCGATCGCCCGGACCTGTCCACCTTCATGCTGCTGCCCGGTGAGTATCGGCTCAGTCTTTCCGCGATCAATGACGAAATTGGTGAGGCGCAATTCCGCATCCTTCCTTTTGAAAACGTTGCGGAGATCGTGCCGGATGCCGCCCAGAGCGGAACCCTCGACCCGGGCGCCGGAGCGGTGATCTACGCCTTCGAAGCGACGGCCGGGTCGACCCTGGCCATCGATATCGTGACCTTCACCGGCACGAACACCTATTACAGTCCCAACTGGTATGTGCGCGGTCCGAACGGCGCGACCGTGCTCAACGGCGCCTCCCGGGGCACGGACCTCAGCTTTACGACCAGCCGCGATGGCCTGCATTATCTCGTGATCAATCCGCAGACCGGGCAGTCGGTGCCGATCGACTATACATTTACACTGCGGGAGGCGAAGACCGGCCGCTATGAAATTGCGCTGGACGAACCGGTGACCGGCGCGATCGACATGCCCTTCGCACGCAATGAGTATCTGTTTTCCGTCCCGCAATCGACACGCATTCACCTGGATACGAATGGTCCGTCACCGGCCGCCTGGTATCTTTACGACGGCAACGGCAATCAGCTCGATCTCAATGCCTATAACGGGCTGAACGACAACGGCGATGACGACCGGTTCCTGCATCTGCCAACAGGCGATTATCGCCTGGTGATCGGCAATGGCGGCGCGAGTACGATGTCCTACGGCTTCGCGCTGCGCGACACCGCCGCCGCAGCGCCCCTGGCCCTCGATACGGTTGTCGATGTCACTTCGGTCGATGGACAGGCCCACTATTTCAATTTCGAACTGCTGGGCGGGGAGGCGCTCTTTCTGGATCGCCTTTCCGGTGAGAACAGCTATTACCGTCTGTTCGGACCCGATGGCGAGCGGCTGCTTGCGGCATCCGGCTCCACTGACAGCACGACCGTCAATGCCTGGGCGCGCGGAACCTACACCTTGGTCATCGACCCGCCCTCATCGACCGTCGATCCGGTCGATTTCCAGTTCCGGCTGAACACGCAAACCGAAACGCGGCTTGGCCTGACACCGGACACGCCGGTGGCCGGAACGATCGACCACGCCGGAGATACGGTGCGATACAGCTTCACGCTGACGGAAGCCGAAACGTTTCATTTTGATTCACGAACCTATTCCAACAGCATCACCCGGACAATTCTCAGGGACGGGCTGGTTCTCTTTCCGGCGGCCGGTTTTCGCACCGGTAGTCCGACGATCATCAACCTGGAAGCCGGCGACTATGAGATCGCCATCGACGGCATCAATGACTTTACCGGCGAATTCAATTTCAACCTCGTCCCGTTCAGCCAGGGAGAGATGTTGCAGGACAATGTCGCCACCAACCTGTTCACCCTGGATCCCGGCAGTTCTTCTCGGGCCTTCCGGTTCGAGGCAACGGCGGGCGACATCGTCGACTTCAAGGCCCTGTCGGGCACCGGCACCAAATTCTGGTCCTACTATACGCCGAGCGGCGAGGGCGTCGACTGGGGGAGTTTCACCGACGAATCGGATATTCTGCTCAGGGAAACCGGGGTCTACACCTTTCTGATCTCCGGAAGCGATACCAGCACGGCACCGGTCACGGCCGCCTTCGCCATTGAGAAGACCGGCAGCCAGGCGCCGGAAACACTGACGGGCACCGAAATATCCATCGGAGAAACGGTCGATGGTGTGCTTAGCGCGGCCAACACGCCGACAAGCTATCTTCTGACACTGACCGAAACCGCCCAGCTTCTCATCGACGGCATGGTCAATCAGAACCAGATTTCCCTGTCGGTCCATGATGGGCTTGGCGAGGTTTCCGCCGCCCGCAGAATCACCGAGAATCTCTATGATCCCTATGACCGGTCAGATCGGTCGGCCGATGGCGATGTACTGACTCTCAAGGCAGGCACATACCGCATCGACGTTGTGTCCTCAGGCGCGAGCGCGGGCAATCCGCAGGCCTTTTCCTTCACGATTCTCGACACCGCCGATGCAAAGCCGCTGGAAAAGGATGTGGCAGCCATTGCCACACTCGATCCCGCAAACGCCACGGTCATCTTCGGGATTGATGCCCGGATCGGCGAACACATTGCCCTGGATATATCCTCCGACGGTGACTTTCAGGAGTGGCAGATTCTCGATCCCAACGGTGTTGAAGTCTTCAGTGGCGGAAGTTTGACCGGCGCGGGTTTTCAAGCCAAGCAGCAGGGTATCTACAAGCTGATCATTAACGGGCGCGCCGCCAATGTCACGCCACGCAGCGTGACGGTGTTGTGGCGCGACGGCGCCCGTGAGCCGGTCGATTTCGGCGCGCTGACGGTCGCTGAAATTCCGATAGCCGGTGGAGCGGACGGCTTTCGCTTCACCGCCACCGAACCCACATGGCTGGCTCTTGATTCGCGTGTATCCAACAAGTCGGTTTTCTGGACGGTCTATGCCGAAGACGGGCGGACGGTGAAATCCAGAACCCGGATCGATTCCACAACCGGCAACGGTTTTCATGTCGCTCCGGGTGATTATGTCCTGATATTCGATGCGAACCGGGATTCGCCTGAGATCCCGTTTCGTCTCCTCGACATGAAAGATCCGGTTGTCATCGACCGGAACACCGTGGTGAATGCCACGCTCGACCACGGCACCGACATGGCGGTTTTTGCCTTTGACGGCACCGAAAATCAGGAGGTCATCTTCGATCTCCTGTCCTGGACGGGCAGCACCTACGGGGTCAATTATTCGCTGTTCGACGAGAATGGCATGCTTGTTCTCGGCAAGGATTCAAACGGCAATACCGACAAAATCAACAGCGTTGACGATGTGTCGCCGATCCGACTACCGGCGACCGGCCGCTACACGCTTTTGATTCATCCGCCGGGAGGACGAACCGGTGAAGTTCCGTTCTCCTTCCGCATAGTTGATCGGCAGAACCTTGCGCGCGACCTGGCATTCGGCGAGCGGGTCCGCGAGACCCTGCCTGAAACGGGCGCCAGGCTCGTCTATTCCTTTTCCAAGAGTGAAGCCGGGGAGGTCTATTTCGACAGCCTGGAGAATTCCAGTGTAACCCGCTGGTCCATTCGCGACAGGGACGGCGTTGAAATCAGCGGTGGCGCGTTCAACAAGGATCGCGGCTCGAATTCGCGCGCCTATCTTGTGTCGGGCAACTACGAATTGTGGGTCTACCGGACCGATGACGATCCAGGAGAGGTCGCCTTTCGCCTGCTGTCCTTCGACGAACTGACCAGGATCACGCCCGGCTCACCGATCCAGGTCAAACTGGATCCTGGATCGTTGACGCGGGGCTACAGTTTTGCCGGCGAGGCCGGTCAGCGCTTCAAGGTCGATCTGCCCACCGGCTACAATTCTTCTGCGTCGTGGCGACTGATCGCGCCGGGCGGCAGTGAAGTGGTTGCCGAGGGGGTTGTGCAGGACCGGACCGCATTCGTGTTGCCCGACGATGGCGATTATGTCCTGCTGTTCGAAGGAATGCCTTCCCGCACGGAACCGACATTCATCACCGCCAATCTTCTGGAGACGCCGCGCCGTAACCCTGTTCCGGCCTCTTCGGACGTCAAGGATACGGTCGATTTCGTGCCGTCGGGCGTCACGGTTTCTGCCGCCGGACCGGTGCAGGCCGGGAACGAAATCGTGGTGTCCTGGACGGTGACGAACAATGGCGAGATTGGCGGCGTCCCGACCCGTGACCGGGTCATCATCCGGCGCGCCGATACCGGTGAAATCGTCGGATTGCGCGTAGTTGACCATGCCGTCGACAACCTTGTCGCAGGTGCCAGCATCACCCGGCAGACGACACTGCAGCTGCCGTCGGGGACCCTCGGATCGGGCGCATTGGTCGCCGAGGTCGAACTCGACATCACCAATGCGGTCGATGAGACCAGCGGTGGAATTGGCCGTGAAAACAACAATATCGCCGAAATCGCCTTCACATCCCTGACGGACCTGCTGCCGGATCTCACGGTATCCGGCATCACGACAGCGCCGGCCGGCGGCTATGTGGCGGGACAGAGCGTGACGGTTCGCTGGCGGACGGAAAATACCGGCGAAGCGCCGGTCACATCATCCTTCACCGAGCAGTTGCGCATTCGCAATCTGTCGATCAGCGGCGGCAAGGTGATCGATCTGGCAAGCCTGGTCTATGACCATGGCGCCGGGGGCGATATCGGCGTCGGCGCCGGTGTCGATCGTGAATTGACCTTCACCTGGCCCGAGGGCCTGGACGGCACCGGTCTCATCCAGTTCGAGGTCACGACGGACCTCGAGGACGATATCGTCGAGGGCGTGAGCGGCGAAACCGGTGAGACCAACAATGTGACCACTGCGGACATTGTCTCCGCTCCCGACCTCATCATCGAAAATCTCCATTTGAACAATATCGACCCTCAGGCCGGAGACACGCTTGTCCTGTCCTGGACCGTACGCAACGCCGGCAGCAGCGACGCGCCGGTCGGCTGGTCCGATCGTGTGCAGATCTACAACTCGACCGAGGGCGTCTACACGATCTACAACCTCAATATCCCCTTCGAAGCGGAAGCTGGTGTTTTCCTGAAAGCCGGTGAGTCGCGGGACCGGTCGCTGACCTTTACCCTGCCCGACGGTGATGCCGGCCGAGGCACGTTCAGCGCCAATGTCATCGTCGATGCCTTCAATGCGGTGATCGAACTGAATTCGCAAGCAACGGGCGAATCGAATAATGACGATTCCTCGCTGGTCTTCTCGGCGCGGGAAAGGACCTATCCAAACCTGATCGCGACGTCTCCGGTTGTCGATGGAGCAGGGGTCGCCGGCAGTTCGGTGTCCGTCTCCTGGCGCACATCGAACATCGGGGTTGCCGATGCGCCAGAACGGATCGACCGCCTTGTCCTGTCCCTGGACAACGTGATCGGCAATTCGGACGATGTCGTTCTGGCCGAAACCACCCGTGCAGCGCTGGAAGCCGGCCAGTTCGACGACGTGATGATCGATGTGGATCTTCCCAGCGACATTATCGGCGCCTACCGTCTCGCGATCGTCACCGATGCCACCGGTATTGTTGTGGAGGGTGATGGGGAATCGGACAACACCAGCCCCTCCATCCCCTTCGACATCGTTGCAGGCGACGGGCCCGACCTGATCGTCGAAGCCGTGGCGGGACCATCTTCCGGCGCATGGGGAGACGAAACAATTGTGTCCTGGCGGGTCGCCAACACCGGCACCCTCGGAGCGAGCGGCGGGTGGACCGACAGTGTCTATCTCTCCAGCGATTCGACCCTGGATGACGGTGATGTTCTGCTTGGCACATACGCGGTAACGGATCCGCTCGGCGTTGGTGAGACCTATGTCGCGGAAAAGACCATCATCATTCCGGGTGGATTGACCGGCGCCTATCGGCTGATCGTCAAGACAGACGCGGATGATGATGTTGAAGAGGGGCTCAACGAGGACAATGCCGCCGCCGCACTGGAGCCGGTGTTCATCTCGTCGAGTCCGGCGGCCGATCTTGTCGTCCAGTCCGTGGAAGGACCGCAGGATGGAGCGCCCGGAGAGGTCGTTACCGTCAACTGGACCGTGGCGAATGTCGGCGAGGGAACTGCAAGGGGACCGTTCGTCGACCGGCTCTATCTGACCCAGAGCGGCACCACGTCGGGCGCGCGTTACCTTGGCGATGTGACCCGCAGCAGCAATGTCGAGATCGGCGGCTCCTATCAGGCGTCCCTCGATGTGACCCTGCCGACGCTGGATGACGGCGAATGGCGTTTTCTGGTGATTACCGACGCGCTGGCCGATGTCTATGAGTTGGGGCGCGAAGACAATGCCGGCCTGGCCGACAATCCGCTGGGGCTGACGACACCCAATCTGATCGTGAGCAATCTGAGCGCTCCCGACAGCGTCAGTTCTGGTGACGTCGTGACGGTGCGCTGGACGGTGGAAAATACCGGATCAGGCCCCTCGGTTGCCGGGCGGGTCGACCGCATATTGCTGTCGCGTGACACGACCGCCGATTCCTCCGATATCGTCCTCGATGAGGTGACATCTGGCGCCCTTGCCAATGGCGCCGACGAAATCCTGACCCGTGACGTCATCATTCCGATCGGCTCCGACGGAGCCTACCATCTGATCGTCATCACCGACGCCACGGATACGGTGGAGGAAAAGGCCAACGAAGACGACAACGCCATCACCCGCGCCTTTACGGTCGACCTGTCGCCGCATTCCGATCTCGCCGTCAGCGATGTCGTTGCGCCGCCGCTCACCGTTGCCGATCCGGCAACCATTACCGTCGAATGGACGGTTACCAATGTCTCCGATGCCGCCGGCCGAGAAACGGGCTGGATAGATTCGGTCTACTATTCGCTGGACGATGTCATCGGCGATGGCGATGACCGCTTGCTTGCGGAAGTAGTACGCGATGGCGCACTTGCCGCCGGCGACAGTTACCGACAATTTGCCGAAATCGACCTGCCGGGCGGCTTTTCGGAACGGCTGACCATCTATGTGGTGGCCGACAAGGCGGGATCCGTTTTCGAAAACGGCGAGACGGGCAACAACATTGCCGAAGCCGACCACCCGGTGGATGTGAGCGCCAAACCCTACGCCGATCTGGTCATCACCGGAATCGAAGCGGCTGCCACAGCCGTAAGCGGCACCGCGCTCAACATTGCCTGGACTGTTCGCAATGACGGCATCGGCCTGACGGACAAAGCAGAGTGGCGTGACGAAATCATCCTGTCGCGCAATGCCGACGGCACCGATATCATTGCGCGCGAGAGTTTCACCCATCTCGGCGTTCTGGCGGTGGGCGACAGCTATCGGCGGGAAGCCGCAATCGGTGTTCCCGACGGCATCGAAGGCACCATTTACGCGTCCGTCAAAACCGGCGGACCCTACGAGTTCGTGTTCACCGAAAACAACCGCTCGTCCTATTCTCCGGTCGATGTGAGCCTCGCGCCGACGGCGGATTTGCAGGTTGTCGATATCGCCACGCTGGAAACGGCCGAGGAGGGCGAATTCATCGATATTGCCTGGCGCGTCGTCAATACGGGCGCCGCTCCGTTGGAGGGACGCTGGTCGGACCGGCTTGTGCTGCAGCCATTGGACAGCACCAAACAGTCGATCACGATCGGTTCCTTCGTCAATGAATTCGGCCTGCCCATCGGCGAAAGCTATCAGCGGACGGAACGGTTCCGACTGCCGGAGAAAATCGAAGGGGCCTATCAACTCGTTGTGGTCACCAATGTCGATGGCGGAATCTACGAGCATGGCGACGCGGCGCTGAACAACCTGTCGACGGACGACCGGCCGCTGCAGGTCAATTACAAGCCGCGCCCCAATCTTCAGGTGGCGTCGATTGTCACCACGCCGACCGTCAGCGCCGGCGGAACGGTTCAGGCGACCTTTGAAATCATCAATCAGGGTGCAATTGCGGCAACGGGCGCCTGGAAGGATTCAGTCTATCTGTCCCTGGACGACAAACTGTCCGCCGATGACATTCTGATCAGCCGGACCGACAACCCTCTGGCGCTCGCAACAGGCGAATCCTATTCAATGACCAGCAGCATCGGCACTGTGCCGCTGCGTTGGTCGGGTGACGCCTATATTCTGGTTTCGACGGATTCCGGCAGCGATCTCGACGAATACCCGTTCGACAATGACAATGTGCTGGCGCAGCGCTTCACGGTGGATCCGGTCCCGCGCTCCGACCTGGTCACAAGCAATGTGGTGGCGCCGCTTCAGGCGGTCTATGGCGCCGAAATCGAGGTGCGCTACACCGTCACCAATTCAGGCGGCGGCGACACGATCGAGGATGGCTGGCGCGACACGATCTGGATCACCCGCGACCAGCGCCGTCCCAATACCAGCGCCTTTGCCGATGTCGGGGGTGCGGATTTCCTCAAGGGAAACTCCGCCCGTTTGCTGGCGACCGTCACCCATGTGGGCTCGCTCGCCGTCGGGGACAGCTATGAACAGATTGTCCGCGTGAGGATACCGGCCGATCTTGAAAGCGGCAGCTATTACATCACGCCGTGGTCCGACAGCTTCGATGTGGAGCCGGAAGATACGCTTGCCGTCAATGTCAATCCGGATGATCCCAACGAACTCGACAACAACAACTACAAGGCCCGTCGGATAGACATATTGGGCTTCACGCCCGTCCGTCCGGACCTTGTCGTGGAAAGCGTGTCCACATCACAGCCGGTGATCGCCGGCGAGCAATCGCTGGAGGTGACATGGAGCGTCGGGAATGACGGTCTGACCGGCGCCGAGACCGGTGGCTGGGTGGACCGGGTCTATCTTTCGGACAAACCGGAATTCGGTCAATCCGGCGAAACGCTTTGGGTTCTCGGCAGTGTCGTGCGTGGCGCCGGGCTTGCGGCGGGAGACGCCTACACAACAACCGCCCGTTTCGATCTGCCACCGTCGGCGGCTGGATCCTATGTGCATGTGGTGACCGATTCCACCGTGCGCGGCCGCCAGGTCGTGGCGGAGGAAAACGAACAGAACAATGTCGGGTCGGGGGTCGCGGATGCTGCGAACACACCGGCCGATTTGCGGGTCGTTTCAGTATCCGCCTCCGCAAATGCCGTCTCCGGCGAGAAGGCGACCGTGACATGGACGGTTGAAAATGTTGGCGGCGATGTCTGGCGGGGAACCGAATACTGGCGCGATTCCGTCTGGATCTCCCGCGATCCCGTCTTCGACCGCAGCCGCGCCACATTGCTCAAGAACATCATTCACGCCTCGCCTGAGCAACTGATGGCGGGAGGCAGCTACACCGAGAGCACGGAAGTCACGCTGCCGGCGGGCGCCGAAGGCGCCTATTATCTGCATGTCGCCACCGATGTCGGCATCCACGGTGCTTTGCCGATGACCGAATTCACATCGGGAAGCGCCGACACGGTGGCGTCCTATTACCGGTCAAGCGTTTATGAGGATTCCTCCGATCCGACAGGCAATTTTGGCCGCGGCACCATCGATATCGCCTTCGCCGAACCCGATCTCGAAATCACCCAGGTTTCGGTCCCCGACTCGGCGCCAAGCGGCAGCAGCATTCAGGTCAGTTACACCGTGGCGAACACCGGGTCGCGGGCGACCCGGCAAACCGAGTGGTACGACCGGGTTTTCCTGTCCGTTGACGGATCTCTGGACCGGCAGGACTATCTGCTTGGCGAGTTCAGGCGCGTCGGCGCTCTGGGGGTCGGCGAAAGCTATATGGAAACGCTCGACCTGTCGCTGCCGGTTGGTCTGGAAGGAGACTACTCTATCTTCGTGGAAACAGATTCCACCTCCGATGAAGGCTATTCCTATCAGGTTTCAACGGTTCTTCCCGGATTGCGCGGATTGCGGCAGACATCCGACCGGGTCGATGAGTTTGCCGGCGAGGGCAACAACCGGGCTTCGGCAGATATCGCGGTCACGGCTTCGGCCACCGCCGATCTCGAAATCACCGGTATCACGCTGCCGCAGCGGGCGACAACCGGACAGCCGGTCAATATCAGCTACACGATCGAAAACACCGGCGCCAGAAACTCCGAGGGCGGGTGGCGCGATCTGATCTATCTGTCGCGCGACGAGACCCTCGACACCCGCACGGATTTTTATCTCGGATATCATGATCATCTCGATGCGCTGGCGGCGGACGAAAGCCGCACCGTCTCTCTCTCGGCCCGCATACCCAAAGGCCTTTCCGGGTCCTATTTCGTGTTCGTCGTCAGTGACCGGGTCGACGGCACGTACCTTTATGGCAAGGTTTTCGAGGGCGGCAGTGAAACCAATGTCAGGGCGTCCGACCAACCGCTTCTGATTGACACGACCCCTCCGGCCGATCTCGTTGTATCCGGTGTCTCCGTCTCCGGCAGCGGACAGCCGGGCGATACCATCACGGTGGACTGGACCGTCAGCAACGAAGCCGCGGAGGCGGCCGAGGGACGTTGGAGCGACTCGGTTTATCTGTCCCGGGATGGCGAATGGGACATCGGCGATCTGTTCCTGGGACGTTTTGAACGCACCGAGACCCTGGCTGCGGGTCTGAGCTATTCCGGTACAGTCTCGACCAATCTGCCGCCCATCGGCGACGGCGCCTGGCGCGTGATCGTTCGCACCGACGCCCGCGACGAAGTGTTCGAGGGCGCCGCCGAAAACAACAACACGGCGATAGGTGATAGCCCGCTGGCGGTGGCATCGCCGCTGATCACGCTGGGAATTCCGCAGACGGTTGCGCTGGAACCCGGCGATCAGAAACTGTTCCGTGTGGACGTTCCGCCCGGTCAAACCATGCGCGTGAGCCTGACGGGCGGTGATCAGAACCTGCAAAATGAGCTGTTCCTGAAATGGAATGACGTTCCGACCGGTGCCGATTTCGATGCCGCCTATGACAATCCGCTGGCGGCCAATCAGTCGGCCCTGATCTCCTCCACCGAGCCGGGTGTCTACTACGTGCTCGTTCGCTCCAGCGGCACCGATGGCGTTGAACCGAGCAACTTTACCCTGCTTGCCGAAGTGCTACCGTTCCAGATTACCGGCATCACACCGGATCAGGGCGGCTCGGCCCGCTTTGTCACCATGACGATCGATGGAGCCGGTATCCTTGAGGGGGCGATTGCCAAACTGTCCCGCCCCGGTGTGGCGGAGTTTCTCCCGGTCTCGGTGAAACGCCTGGACGCGACGCGGATGATCGCGATTTTCGACCTCGAAGACGCACCGCACGGCCTCTACGACGTCATCGTTACCAACGCAGACGGTGAGCAGGCCGTCGAACCCTACCGCTATCTGGTTGAGCGGGAGGTGGAGCGCGATGTGACCGTGGGGCTGGGCGGACCGCGGGTGTTGCCGGCCGGTGAGGCCGGTCTCTATTCGGTGGTGCTTGAAAGCCTGACCAATGTCGACACGCCCTATGTTCGTTTTTCTTTCGGCGCGCCTGAAATGGGCAGCAATGAAATGGCCTACGGCCTGCCGTTTCTTGACTTCAGCACCAATCTGGGCGGTGGCAGCGCTCAGGCAACCGACGGGCTGGGGCTGACGGGCGCCCAGGCGCCGGTCAATATCGGTGGTCGGTTGCTTGCCCCCGGTTACGCCTTCGACCTGGCCGCTGAGGGGCGGGCGGCCCTGACCTTTGCCGTCCAGACCTATCCGGGGCTTCAGGCGCTGATCGAGCGTGATTTCGACAAGCTCAAAGCGTTCATGTATGACCGCGACCCGGCGCTTGCCGAGACCGATGCCCTGGGCTCCGGCATCGCGGCGCTGGAGGCCATTGACCCGCTCTTCTACGAGATTTTCACCGATCCGAAATTCGACGTCGTCTCCGGCGACCTGCCCTGGTATCTGCCGTTCCAGTTCAATGTGGTCGCTGCCGCCACGCCGATGACGAGGGAGGAGTTTGTCGCCGAGCAGCGGGCCGAGGCCGAAAAGTTGCGTCAGGCTGTGTTGGCGGACGCAACCGCCGCCGCTTCTCTGCAGACCCTGGCGGCTGACCGCGATGCCTGGACCGACGGCTTCCTGTATGCCCTGCAAGAAGTCGGCATGTTGCGCGATGAAGCCGACGCACCACCGGTTTACGAATATGCCCGTGTGGCCAGTCTCGTTTCGACCCTGTCCCAGGGACTGTTGTTCGGACCGGCCGGGGATGCCTTGCGCAGCACCGGCAATCTGCCGGAATTCTATGCCAAGATACGCGAATGGTACGGCTCGAACGAAACCACCACCGCCCCGACCGCACGCTTCGATGTGCGCCAACCCCCGCAGGGTCTTCCCTATAGTGTGCCGGTGCCGGAGCTGCCGACGATTGACCAGTTCGATCGCGGACTTTCGCGGCCTACCACCTTCACCGCCTTCAACGTGTTCTCGCCCTGGCTGGGAGAAGGCGCGGTCGATCTGCCGGATTTCGGCTCGGATGCGACGACCGGCGAACTGATCGAACTGGATCTGGAACGATTCCGCGAAGTCGCCGGGATCGACGGCGGCGCCGCGATGCGCGGACCGCTGGGGGAGGGCGAGGACAATTGGGTTCCGGACAATACCGCGCTGCCCCATGAGGTGGTCTTCTCGCTGGAGGAAACCGCCAGCCGGCCGGTGCGCGAAGTGCGGATTGTGTCGACGCTCGATGACAATCTCGATCCGCGCAGTTTCCGCCTCGGCGGCCTGACCCTCGGTTCGCTTTCCGTCGATGTCCCTGATGGCCGGGCGGTCTATCAGACGGAGATCGATCTGACGGCGTCGCGTGGTTTCGTCCTGCGGGTCTCCGCCGGCATCGATGTGGCGACCGCAACGGCGTCATGGCTGATCCAGGCCATTGATCCGCTGACCGGCGAGGTGCTGGAAGGCGAAGGCCCGGAAGGGTTGCTGCTTGCCGGACAAAGCGGTGCGGCCCGATATTCGGTCCTGGCCGATGATGACGCGGCGGACGGGGCATTCGTCGAGGCCTCCGCTCGGGTGTTCTTCGACAATGCGGCGCCGGCCGACGCGCCCGCCTTCGGCTTTCGGCTTGACCGAACCGCGCCGGTTACCGATCTGACGGTGAGTCCGATCGAGGGAACAAACGACATTCAACTGTCCTGGAATGTGGTGGATGCCGGCTCCGGAGTCGGCGCCGTCACCGTCTATGTCGCCGCGGATGGCGGTGACTTCCTGATTCATGAGCGTGGTGCCACCGGGTCCGGATTGGTCTATTCCGGCGAGCCGGGTGTGACCTACGAGTTTCTGGTCCTGGCCACCGACTTCGCTGGAAACCGGGAAAAGCCGCCCGTGGGAATCAATGCGCCGTCGGATGGTTCGACGGTCGATCTGGGGGGGTCAACGGTTGCCTCAAGCACGGAAGAAACACCTCTCCCACCAGCCGCAAGCCCGAGTGAAACGCCGCTCAACGCCCTGTTCATCGAGGCCCTTGAAGCTATCCCCGCCAGCGTCTCCCCCATTCAGCCGGCGGCGTTCGCATCTGCCGTCGCGCCGTTTTCGCTTCAGGGTCTGATCGATGATGTCGTCCAGAGCCAGGCCAATATCGGCGCGCTGGCCGTGCTCGGCCTTGCTGACGGATCAATCGTCTATTCCGCCGGACCGGATCGTGGCTGGCTCTACCGCATCGAGGCCGACGGTACGGCGCATAGCGTCCCGTTTGCGCGACTGGGCGAGCCGATTTTCGATCTTGCCCAGGGTGCGGATGGCCGCGTATGGGCAACGACCGGCGGCGGCGCGCTGCTCGAACTGGAGATCGAAACCGGTGCGGTGCTTTCCCGCCACGGTGACCGCATCACCCAATCCGTGGCGATCGCTCCGGACGGTCGCATCGCAGTGTCCGTGGCCGACGGGATCGCCTGGTTCGATCCCGAAACCGGTGAATTCAAGCCCTTTTCCGATCGGCGTGTCGACGATCTGGCATTTGCTCCGGATGGAAGCTTGTGGGCAAGCTCCTGGCCCGACCGCGGACAGATCCTGCGATTTGACGACGCCGGTCGAGCCGAACTGATCGCTGACGTGCCGGCGCCGCTGGATTCCCTGGCATTCGGCTCAGCCGACAGCGAATTTGACGGTCTGGCGCTGTTCACCACCAGCGAACAAAACGGCGTTTCGCGGCTCTTTGCGCTGGATATTGCGTCCCATCAGCTGGTTTCCGTCGCAGCGGGTGAGGTGCGCGGCGAGGGCATCGCCAGCCTGTCGGACGGACGCATCGTGATTGCCCACAGCACCGGATTGGATGTTGTCAGACCGTTGCGCGCTCCGGCCATTATTGCAACCTCGATCAGCGATGGCGATGTCTTGACGCGTCCCGTCTCGACATTTTCCATCCAGTTTGATGACGACATGCTGATGGAGGGGGAGGGTTCCGTCCTCGATCCGGCAAGCTATGGTCTTTTCGATGCTTCCGGCGCGGTCGTGCCGATCACCGAAATCGTCTGGAACGCCGCCGAGCGGGCGGTTACGCTTTCCTACGAACCCCTGCCGCGCGGAATATACAGCCTGGATATTTTCGGCACGGTGTCCAATGCGCGCGGACTGACCATGGGAGAAACCGTCTCCATCGGTTTTGCCCGTTTCGACGACATCACGGCCGATCTGTCCATTGCCTTTGCGGACACACGCTACGACCGGGCCGCCGACACCGTCTCCTACGATGTGACCATCACAAACAATGGGGCGTTCGATCTGGTAGCGCCGATGCTGCTGACCCTCGATCCGGCGGATCCGGACGGCAATGGAACGCCGCTGGCCGGTGTCGATGATGACGGCATCTGGCTGATCGACCTGACGGCGGCACTGGGCGAAAACGGTGTTCTCAAATCGGGCGAAACCATCACCGCCCAGACCGTTACGCTGATATTGGAGCCTGGGCGCCGAGCGGATTTTGCCCATGGGGTTCGTATTCTGCCCGCCGCCAACGCAGTGCCTGAAATCGTCGATGACATCCCACGCGAGGCCGTGATCGGCGAACTCTTCACACATCCTCTCGATAGCCTTGATCCCGATGGTTCGGTCCTCGGATTCGTTCTGATGCAGGCGCCGGCCGGCATGTCGGTCGACCCGGTGACCGGTGAACTGACATGGTTGCCGGACGAACGTGCCACCGCGTCAAATCCGGTCGTGCTGCGGGTCTATGATACACGCGGCGGCTTTGCCGAAATCAGCTTCGACATCGTCATCGATGGCGCCAACAATGCGCCAAGCCTGCAGGCGCCGTCCGAACTCATCACCCTGACCGAGGGTGAGACGATGCGCCTGCCCTATCTGGCAGCCGACGATGACGGTGATCTTCTGGCCATTTTTGCCGACAATCTGCCGCCCGGCGCCTGGCTCGACCAGACGACTCAGGAGCTGGTGTGGACACCGGCTGCAAATCAGGCCGGCCTCTACCGCAATGTCGCAATTGGCGTGACCGACGGGCTGGCGGCAACCACGGCGTTTTTCGACATCCGCGTGCTGCCGGCTGACTTTGCACCACTGGTGGCGCAACCCCAGCCCTTCGCCATCCGCGAGGGCGACCCGCTGCGGGTCGCCATTCAGGCAACCGACCCGGAAGGTGAATCCCTCACATTTTCAACGCAGTTCCTGCCGGCCAATGCGACGCTTGATCCGACGACCGGTATCTTCGATTGGACGCCCGGTTTCACCCAGAAGGGACATTACGACATCCCGGTCATCGTGTCCGATGGCACGAAAACCTCTGTGATCAACCTCATCATCGATGTCGAGAATGCAAATGCCGCGCCGGTGCTGGACGGCTTTGGCGACTGGCGGGTGACCGAAGGTCAAACCCTGACGTTCCGCACCGCCGGCATCGATCCCGACAATCCAGCCTTCATCCTGCCGGAACGGAATGCCGACGGCGAACTGATCTTCTACGACGGATCCGAGCGGATTTCGACCACCTATGCGGTGAGCGGATTGCCCGACGGTGCGACATTCGACGCCCAGACCGGCACGTTCGTCTGGGAGACCGGGTTTGAAACGGCTGGACACTATACGGTTCGTCTGACGGCGACCGACGATGGCGACGGCACAGGCTCGCCCCTGGTGACGGAACTGGATATCCAGATCACCGTGGACGATTTCAACCGGCCACCCGAACTACCGGATCTGCCGAACCGGTCTTTGCAGGCCGGCGATACGCTGTCGATTCCGCTCTCCTCGGTCGACCCGGACGGCAACGCATTGCGCTTTACCGCCGCCGCAGTTCGCGCCGCCGGCAATGATCAGATCAACATCGACCCGACGCCCATCACCCTTGATGAAAACAGCGAGTTCGGCCGGATCGTCGAAACGCAGAGCGGTGCGGTTCTCGAGCTGACGCCCGATCTTCTGGATCGCGGCGACTGGGTGATCGAATTACGGGTCGAGGATGATGGCAATGGCGACCCGGAGGCCATTTTGTCCGATGTCGGATCATTTGTCCTGAGCGTGGAGGCACCGAACATCGCACCGGTTCTGAAGCCCGTTGCCGGGCTTGTCGCGGTCGTCGGCGAGGAGCTGGCCTTCACCATCCGGGTGTCCGATTTCGATCGTGATCCGCTGACCTTTGCCCTGGAAGGGCTGCCGGACGGTGCGGTTCTTGAACCGTCACTGACCGTCTATGGGGAGGCGGTCCTGAGATTCACGCCGACGGAAACGGATCTCGGCACGCATACCGCTACCATCCGGGTCACCGACAGCGGATCCGGTGACGCGAGTCTGATCGCCAGCGACGAGATTTCCTTTTCCCTGACCGTGCGCGCCACAAACACCGCGCCCGTTCTCCAGCCGATCGGAACCTTGTCCGTGGCAGAGCTGGCAACGCTCGACACGATCATCCTGGCGGGAGATGCCGACGGAGATGCCCTGACATTCAGCGCGCAGGGACTGCCGGAGGGGGCCGCGCTCGACCCGCTGACCGGGCAGCTTTTGTTCACACCGCATGTCTTCCAGGCGGGCACCTATGATGGGATCACCATCAGCGTCACCGACGGGCTTGAGACGGTCAGCGAGACCATTGCGCTGGTGGTGGAGAACACCAATCGCGCACCGACCTTCCTGCAGACACCACCGCAGAGCGGGCGTGAGAACGGCGAACTGACGTTCCGCCTGCTGGCGGCCGATATCGACAATGAATCCGTCCGCTTCCAGTTGAAGTCCGCCCTGCCGGCGGGTGCGCAACTGGACAGCGCCACGGGTGTCTTCACATGGACGCCCGATTTTGATCAGGCCGGAACCTATTCGATCCAGGTCGCAGCGGTCGATCCGTCGGGCGCCGAAACGGTTCGCGATGTGGTGCTGGAGATTGCCGACACGAACCGGCCGCCCGAGATCATCACGCAAAACCGCGCGGTGGCGCTCGGTGAAACGCTCCAGGTGCTGCTGCAGGCCACGGATCCGGATGTGGACAATACGCCAGTTCTGTCCATCGAAAATCTGCCCGTCGGCGCCACTTTCGATCCGGTGACCGGGCGATTGACCTACACGCCGCAGATTGGCGATCTGGGGGACCATGTGCTGCATGTCATCGCCGATGACGGCACGGATCGGACCGTGGCTGCCCTGGTGATCCGCGTCTCCCGGGAACCGGTGGCCCCGACGGCGACCCTCGACATCACGCCGGCCTTTCCGGCCCGCCAGGGCCAAACGGTGACGATTTCCACCGCCGCAGCGGGATTTGTGCCGGTGGTCGAACGGGCGCTGTTTGTCAACGGATCGCCGATCGCGCTGGATGAGCTCGGGCGCGGTACAATAACCGCAGGCGCTCCCGGCAAGCTCGATGTCCTGCTCGTCGTCACCGATGCGGATGGCCGAACGGGCAGCACCTCTCAGACGATCGCAATCCGCGACCCCAGTGACAATGCCGCGCCGCAGGCCGATCTGTTCGTCGCGGACGGTTCGGTTCTGGCATCCGGCGACATCGGCGGTTCGGTTGTCGATGCAAGTCTCGATGGCTGGTCGCTTGTCCTTGTTCATGACGCGACCGGTCGAACGACTGTGCTGGGCACGGGCGACAGCATTGTCGACGGCGCGTTGTCGGCGTTTGATGCCGGGGATGTCCGGTCCGGATTTTATACATTGCGGCTGGAGGCGGTGGACGTGTCCGGCTTGCGGACCATCGTCGAACGGTCGGTGGAAGTGCTGCCAGAAGAGCCAAATGGCCTGCGCCTGGTGATGTCCGATGCAGTGGCCGAGCTCGACGGCGTCAGCCTGGATCTCAAGCGGATTTACGATTCCCGGGATGCCGGTTGGGGCGGCGATTTCGGCGACGGCTGGCATGCGGGGTGGAACGATCTGCGGCTCGATGCCGGGTCGGCCATGCAGCCCGGCCGCGCCCTTCACGAGGGCGACCGCATCCATCTGACCGCTCCGGACGGGACACGACTGGTGTTCACGGCGCGGTTCGAACAAACGCAGATCGCCGGGCTGACGCGTCTCGACCTTCGGTTCGACACGACAACGAACGGGTACGGCCTGTCTCATGAGGGCCTGTTGCTGACCGCGGCCGACGGCAAGGCTTTCAGCGTTGCGTCGGGTTTGCCCTACAATCCGTTCAGCAGCCTGAGCTCGACCTTCATCCTGACCGATGGCGAGGGAACCGAGTGGCGAACGGACGGTACGGGATCGGTCAATGAAATCCGCAAGGACGGAGCCCGTCTGCTGGTGGCCGATAGCGGTATCATCGGCGAATCCGGCGCGGCGGTTCAGATCGTCACCAATCCGAGCGGCTTTATGTCCGGGATAGGCCTGCCGGACGGTGCGCGCCTGATCTATCTTTATGACGCGGCCGGGCGGTTGACATTTGCCGGCGGCTCGGATCGCGAGACAGCGACGGCCTATGGCTATGAGCCGGGATTGGCCGGACGATTGATTGTCAACGCCTCGCAGACCGCAACGGGGTATGACTATCACGGTGACGGAACCGCGACGACGGTTGTCCTCGACGGGCACATGGGAACGCTGGAGCAGGCGGCGACCTCAGCTTTGTCGGCAGATCCTGATGCCGGCGAAACCGTGTCGGCAACCTTGGTTATACGCCAAAGCGAATTGGAGTCGGCCCGAGGGCAGGTACTGATACGTGTTGCCGTGTCGGGGGACGTCGACCCCGCGACCTTCCGGCTGAATGGATTGAGCCCGGACTCGGTGGAATCGGATGGCGGTGAAACCGTTGCGGTATTTGCTGTCGATGTCGCCGGTCTTCATCGTCTGGAGGTGACGGCACAAGGCCCCGGATCGCTCGATCTCGCCGTGTCGGTGGCAGGTGATATCGATGGCGACGGCTCCGTCGGCAGTGCCGATCTATCCGCCTTTGACGCATCGCCGGTCGATCTGAATGGCGATGGCGTCATCTCGGATGCCGATCGTGCGATCCTGCTCCAGAATTTCGGATTCATGCGCAATCTGGCGCCCACGCTGGATGTGTCGCAGGTCAAGACCTATGAGGATCTTGACCTGCAGATCGCGCTTTCTCCACGGGCATCCGATCCGGAAGGCGATGCGGTGTTCTTCCGAATCGAAAGCGCGCTGAATGGGACGGCGTCGCTTGCTCCAGATGGATCAACCATCCTGTTCGTGCCCGATGCCGGCCATTCGGGGACCGGCACCGTCATGGTTCAGGTCAGCGATGGCTATAGCTGGTCCCAGTCCTACACGATCGAAATCGAGATATCGGATGCCGTGCTCGAGGCGATTGATTTCGTCGAGCGGGCGCCGCATCTGGCGACCGGCGAGGTTCGTCGCCCGAACGCGTTCGGCACGTTCTCCGATGGCGGCACCGCGATCCTGCCGGTGAGTTACGCCAGTTTTGCGACCGGCAACGCAGCCGTCGCCTCGATCACAAACGGGACCCTGAAAGGGGCGGGTCGTGGGTTCACAACCCTCACCGTCTCGCGCGGAGACATTACGGCAGCAACGGTCGTCAAGGTCGGGAAACAGGCGGCATCGGACGAATTGCTTGCCGCTCAGGGCGCTGACATTTACCCCGATTCGATCATTCTGGACCCGGGGGCCGAGCGGCAATTGCTGCTGTTCGATCCGGGGGGCGCCGATATATTCTCGACATCCGCGGATGAGATTTCGACCTTTATCGTCGACGGTTCGATCGCGTCTGTTACAGCCGATGGGCGTATCATCGGCCTGGCGCCTGGTGAGACCCTGGCGACCGTCATTTACCGCACAACGGAGTTGCTTGTGCCCATCCGGGTTCAGGAACCGGTGGTGGGCGATGCGGTGCCGGTCGGCCGCGATGGCGGCATTGTGCGCAATGCCAATGGTTATCAGGTCGGCATCGCCGAAAACGCCTTCAACCGCGATGTGCCGGTGACGATCACCACGCTGGACCAGTCCGATATTCCGCTGCCTGAGCTTCCCGCCGACCAGGGATTTACCTTCGGTGCGGCCTTTGATCTTGATCTCGGCGAAACGCCGATGACGCTTCCGGCACAGCTTGCCATCCCGACCGCCCTGGAAGCCGGATCGAAAGTGATCTTTTACCGGATCACCGAGGTTCCGACGGAATCGGGCGGTGTGGAAACCATCTATCAGGAGGTCGAAACCGGCATTGTCGACGAAAATGGCGTGGCACGAACAACCTCGCCTCCGCATCTGGGTGTCGACACAGATGGTAAATTCGCCCTCTATGGAGTCGATGGCGAGAAGGTTCGCCAGCTCAACGGGTCGCTGAAGATTTCCGACAACAACAATTCCGCCATCAAGATGGTACGGGCCACCCTCGGCAACAGTGCGGGCGCGGACATTGTCGTCGGGGCGCTTAGCCTTGCCTACAATTTTGCATTGGCACTGCCTCAGGCCGCCCGCGATATCACCGTCGTTGCGTTCAATGCCGACAGCGGCGAATATCTTGCGGCCAAGAAAGCGCAACTGGGCGACAGCGATACCGTTGCCGTTTCGCTGGTCGGCGTGTCGGCGAGCTTCGCATCGATCGGCACGACCCCTGTGGTGCGGGATGCGACGGTCGAATTCGGTACGGCTGCCGGGACGACCGGAGCCGATGCCGTCATCTTGATTGAAGGCGACAATCTTGTCGCGCCGGCGGATTTCTCTGACACGGATACCACCGGCACGCGGGTGATTTACGGTTCCGTCAGCCGCGTCGAACTGGTCAATCGAATCCGCGAACTGGCCAATAGCGGCCAAGCCCCTCCGCGGATCCTGCGCTTCGACAACGGCATAGCCGTGCTGGCTGAAGCCGATGGGGATGATTTGCGCGTCATCGTGCCCAGGGAGGTCGAGGGCTCAACCTTTCAGGTTGCTCGGTTCGAGATGGCCAATTATGCCAATGGAGCGCACAAACCCTCGAAGCTTGCCAAAAGCACGGCAGCAGGCGGTTCCTTTGCCGATGTCACGGTCCGAGTTTCCAAACCGGTAACATTGAAGCCGACTGGCCTCGATACCTTTGTCGCGGTGACGCGCGGTATCGTGACGGGCGAGGACGCCGTGGTCACCGAGACCAGGGGCATGGTAGACCAACTGGTTGTAATACGCTCGCCGCAGGACGGGCTGCCCTTCCTTGCCGGTCGCATTCCGGTCGGACATCTGCTTGACAACGGCACCAACGATATCACCAAAGGCACGGCAGCCCCCGATCAGGCGGTGCTGACCGCCGATTATACAAGGGTCTATGTCGGGCTGAACCAGGCTGGTGGCATCGCCGCCGTCGATGCGGTGCTGCTGCGCCAGATCGATGTCGATCCCGAACGCGAGGGCATCAATTTCATCGAGTTGCGCAACGCGCCGGACGCGCGGGTGGGCGAACTGGCTTTCGATCCCAGTGGCCGCTACCTGCTGGCCGCCGATCGGGGTGCCGGCCGCATTTATGTGATCAATGTCGATCAGAAATCCGTATTGAAACACCGTCACATTGCCACCCTGTCCCTCGAGAATGCCGATTGGGGCATCCGTGGCATGACGTTCACACCGGACGGAAAGCAATTGCTGGTCACCCAGGGCACCGCCAATACCGGTGGCAATGCGGCGGGCAGCGTTTCGGTTTTCGACCTGCCCGAATTCGACCGACTTGCCGGCAGCGCTTATGTGTCCGACCTCCTGGCGCAGCTCGAAACCCTGCATCCGGCCATTATCGAGACATTGCAGAACAATGCCGTTTCAACCGATCTGAAACCGTCATTCGTCTTCAAGGGTCATTTTCTGGGGTCGCTGGTGACGCCCCTGCGCAACCCGCAGGCGGTGAAAGTGGTGTTCGCGCCACCCGGTATGGACGGCGATCTGCGGGCGGTCGTTCTGGATGCCGGCCGCACAGGCCTCGATGCTTCTTTGCGCCAGCATTTCTCGATCCTCAAACGCAGCGATAACGGAACATGGTCGGTCGAACGTTCCATCGAATTCGATCTCAATGATCCCAATGGCGACGATATCTTCGATGTCAGCGACGCCACGGACATCGTCTTCAGCCCGGACGGCCGGGACGCCTACATCATTGGCCAGAAGCGATGGCTGGAGGGCGATCCGCAGCGCGATCCCAATCTGCCGCCGCCATTCCTGTCTCTAACCGCCGACGATAATCCGCCCGGCACCAACATCGCCATCGTCAAGAATATCTTCGAATTCAACGAGTATGACAGCTCCGGCAATATCCACAATCCGATTGTCGCCGCCACGCGCATGGTGCCCTATTCCTGGGGGCGCGATATCGGCCTGACGACCGAGGGCCGGCACATCGTCATGTCCGGCGGCGCGTCCGGACTGGTGTTCATCTATGATCCTGTCGGCATCAACGATGTTCTACGTGAAGACAACAAGAACCTGACCTTCAACCACGACCGGTTGCGCGGCCTGCCCATCGATGATTTCGATGCCAGCGGAAACCTTCTTTATGAAAACAGCGAGCGCGCGACCGTCAACACGGATATCGACATTCGAGCAGCCTATGGGCTGTTTGGCGAGGTCCTTTCCCCGTCACCCACCCAGCTCGATCATGCGCCGATTCTGACCGGCGGTTTAGCCCGCGGCGTCGCTACACCGCAGGGCAGCTTCATCCGGTTCAACGTGCCTGACGATGGTGCTTATGACACGATCAAACCGCAATTCAGCCTCACATTTGGCGGCCGTGAAAGCGAAATCGGCTCGCTGACGGTTACCATTGCGGTCGCGGGTCCCGGATCCGGTCTCTATACCAGCGATGGCTCCGACGAACTGACGGCGGCGCTGCGGGCGCTGGGCTACATGGATCAGCCGGCAACCGGTCCGACCGAATATCCCGAATCCCTGCCGGTCGGATCGAACCGCAACCGCATTCTCACCAAGACCTATTACCGCCAGGAATTCGAGGGCGGTATTTTTCCGGACGAGCTGGAAATCGACCTGTCCTTCCTGGAAGGCCGTGATTTGACGCGCGGACAGACCTACTGGATCGGTGCGGAAGCGAAAATGCGCGAATGGACGGATGAGGGCACGGTCCGTGCCGCCAGATCCTTCCGCATCGAACCGGCAAAGCCGCAGGGCGGTGACCGGTTTGCCGGCGTGACGGTGCTCACGCACGGATTTTCCCCGCCGGTCTTCGGCAACGATGCCGACCGCACCGGCCTCTACAACATGGCCGTGAAGATGGCGCAGCAGAACGAGGCCGCCATCCTGATTTACGATGCGACCGCCGATGGCAATCTTGGTCCCTGGACCCATGTCCGCAGCACGAAACCGGTGAATGAAGCAAAATCATTGATTCTCATCCCCGATTGGACGGCCGCATCGGCAATCAACGATTCCGGTTTTGCAGAAGCTGCCGGCGACGCCTTCGCCGCGGCCATGCTGCTGTTGGAACAGAACCTGTCCGGCACGCTTCAATCGCCCCTGCATTTCATTGGCGAGGGACGTGGCGCCGTGGTCAACACCGAAATCATGCAGCGGCTGCTGGCGCGCCACGCCAGCATGCTCGGCGAGGTGCAATCCACAACCATCGACGCTTTCAATCTCCCGCAGCCGCAAATGAAATTCCCGCTCGGTGATTATCTGACGGCGGCTTCGACCGCCGCAACCGTTGGCACCGGCCTGTCGGCGCTGGCCGGTCAGCCTGCGCTCGCAAAAGGGTTGCACAATCTGGCCAAGGTCCTCGACAAAGCCTATGACGCGGCGACGCTGATGGGCTTCAACACACTCGACTATACGACGTTCCACGATCCGCTGGTGACCAACTGGCGCGGCGTTGGATTCGCCGACAACTACTATCAGTCGGTCGCCGACACCACGCGTTTGTTCTCGCTGTCCCAGCGCGGAACAGCGCTCAGGACCGCCGATGTCAACTACTTACTCAACGGGCTGCCGGGCTTCTTTGAAGACGATAGTGCCACTTCCTTCACACTCCGCGGGCTCGGCATCAACAATGCCAAATACGGCATTTCCTGGGGCACGCTCAACGATCGGACGGTCGCCTGGTACGCCGGGACGGCAAGTCTTGACTCCGACGCCATTCAGACCGCGCCCGCCCGTTTCGAGACGGTGTGGCGGCAAGCATCCGACCGTTTCCTGAACGCACCGGATTACTGGGCGCTGGGCGGCGTCTCGCGTTACTACAATGACCCTGACTCGGCCAGTGCATCTGGCGCGGCAGAGAATGCCGGCGATTATGACACCAATACCCATAGCTGGTATCGCGCCCGGGAACTGGAGGTCGAGGATGGCAGCGCGCGCTTCATTTACAACCCCAACGGCAAACCGTCCGTACGGGCGCAATCGGCGACGGATCACGGGCCCTGGGAGGGCATTGGAACCGGCTGGTTCTATTCCAGCCTCGGCGGCGGATCGCAATTCACCGGTGTGATCGGCCGGGGAAAAAGGGATGATCCCGGCGCACCCTACCACGACAACACCATCGAGAATGTGACCGGCACACCCATCCCCGGCGTCTTCAATGGAGATTTTGAAGCCACATTCCGCCCGTTCTACGGCCGCGTTCCGGTGTTCAGCGACGGTGAATTCCGAAGTGCTTACGAGATTCCCGGCTGGTCGTTCCACGGCGGCGGCTCCGGGTCCGCCACCTGGGCGCAGGGTTTCGTTTACTGGCCGGGATCGAGCCTGAATATGGATTGGGACTGGGCCGGTCTCACCGAAGCGGGCGTTCTGGCGGATGATGATCTGGCGGGTCGCGAGGCGCTCAATCTGTTCATGAAGCAACTGCGCGGCGCTGGCCTGCCCGAATCGACCAAAACCGGCAATTTTGACTTCACCACTTTGCTGGGCGACGCCTTTACCTTTGTCGGCGGTTACATCAAGAAGCTCGGCAATGCGGCCGTCGACAAGCAGTTTTTCGAGAAACTGACCGAATATCTGGTCCTGCGCGACCTCGATCTCTGGGAGTTCGTGAAGGCGGAATCGAAAGGTGTCGGCCCTCTTATTCCGGCCGATCTCGCTCCGGCTGCGAAGGCGGCCGCTGAAGCCGATCTGAAGAAACAACTCAAGAGTTCCATCATCGATCCCAAAGGCGCGGCGAAAGCCTTCGGGACAGCGGCCATCATCAATTTCCTGCCGAAGATCCTCGCCTTGCTGCAGGAACATGCCTTTGACTACAATTATGAACTCCAGCAGGGGGATTCGCTCACTCACAACCTGATGGAGTTCCCCAGCGACGACCGGCTGGGCATTGATGTGCGCTTCGGCCTGGATCCAGATGGAACCCTCGACCCCAACAATGCAGCCCGCATACGGGTGACGGCCGAGATCGGCAATGAGACCCATGAATTCAAGCTCAAGGATGGCTCTCAGATAACGGCCAATTCCGACAATGCCGGTCTGCTGGAAGGCTTTACCCGCTATTATCTCGTGGTGCCTGACGCGGTGAAGGGCAAGGTCGGCACATTGACCATCCATAACAACAGTCCGTCGACCCTTTATAGCGAGGCGCATATCGACAATATTGAATTTGGTTCGGGTCTCATCATCACCGACACCAGCAAACATGATGACGACCATACGATCTTCTTCTCCGAGGAAGGCCCGGCAATATTCGGCGAGGGCAAGGACGCGGTGTTGAAGGACCACGGGGAAGACGTTGGTCCCGATCGTCACGAACTGACGTTCAAGAATGACGGTGCAACAGCGATCTTCGTCGCCATCGATGCGCCGAAGAGCGACTTCGTGACGGTCCAGTCGCTCGAGGGTGCCTGGACGAAAGATGGTGGCAGTACGGGCGGCGGCGGAACGGGTTTCGTTCGCACCGATCCCTCCGTCGACGATCGGATCCGGACCAAGATATTGCCGGGTGAAACGGCGAAGCTCGTCGTATATGCCAAGGTGACCGAAGACTATCTGGCGAGCCTGAAGGATGAGCGTTCGATCCTGCTGACATCGGAACTGAAAGTGCGCGAATCGCGCACCGGCACCTTCGACGGAACGGCCAGGGCCGTCGATCTGTTCTATCTGCTCGACATCGGCGACGATTCAGCCACCGATGGCATCCTGCGCCTGCCCGACACTGTCGACGGGAAGACAGCGACCCTGGACATCGACTATCACGGCACAGTCACCGACGGCGACAAGATCCGGACGAATTTCAAGGACACGCCGGACAATGATTCCCTGGGCGAGGTGATCGCCGGTCAGTTCTTCGACAGCGCCAAGGGCGACCGCAAATGGTTCTCAAAGACGGATCGTGCGCAGGGCATCTCGTTGCTCTTCACGCCCAAGGGCGTCAGCCCGAGTGCATCGCGCCAGGTTGATGATGCCCAGGTTGAATTCAAGTGGAAAGGCCGCGTTGTCGGCAGCGTGAAGGTAGAGGCCGAGGGCACACCGACACCAGCGATCAATCTGGATCTGGAGGGGTTGAAGGAAGCGCTCGCCGCCGAAGTCAATTTCCGCGCCACGATCGAAGGCAATGAAACCTTTGCCGCGGCGCTTGGCGATCTCGACTCCTATTTCGGCGTCATCGACAAGCGGATCCACGATCGTGTGATCCAGCTCCTTGGCGCATCCGGCGTGCCGGCGGAAGACCGCGTACGGCCGACCAGAGGTGAGGGGCCCATTACCTATGCGTTTCTGACCGACATCAAGTCTCTGGACCGGGCCAGGCAGAATCTTGCCGATGAAATCGCCCTCATCGAAGCCAAGAAGGCCGAAGCCCGGCAGGAACTCCAGGAGGTGGTCGACGCCTTCAACGAGGTCAGCAGGTTTCTCGCCGATCCGAGTGAAGAGAATGCCGCCCCGATCCTCGACCGCTTTTCCGATGAGATCGATGCCGCCAAGCAGGGAATTTCGGACATTCGCGATCGATTGAAGGAAATCGGTGACGATCTCGATGAAATGGCCAAGCTGCTGGATGGCGATCCGGAGGCTATCAAGGCGTTCCGCGATCGCTTTGAAGATGACTTCGGTCCGGCATTCGAAAAATTCGATGAATTGCAGGCGCAGTATGACGATCTTAAAGCCAAGCGCGACACGTTGGTCGGTCTGGCGACGGGAGATCCTGCCGAGATCGCCGCGCTGCGGCAGGAAATTGACAGCCGTATCGCAGACATCGAAAGCCGGGGACAGGCGGTTCTGGATACGCTTGCGCCGCTTAACACGTTCAAGAACGACTTGACCGATTTCCTGGATACCGGTGACTGGGACGCCTATGACCGATTCCGAGGCGATCTTGAGTCCGCCAATGAATATGTCATCGGCGGGATCCAGAAGAAAATTGGCGATGCCACCAAGCCGGTTCGCGATTTGGGTGATTTCTTTTTCAATCTCATGGAAGGCGATGAAGAAACGATAGAGCAGGTCAAGCAGGTTCTGGCTGAACGCGTTGAGGCGGTGAAGGCCAAGATCGAGGAAATCGACCGGCAATATCCGACCCTCCAGGACAAGGCCGATCTCCTGTTCGAGATCGTCACCGGCGAGGAAGGGCTCGTGACGACCTTTAAGAACACGTTCGACGGACTGATTGCCGACGCCCGCACCGAGTTCAACAAATGGAAGGCCGAGAACGAAACGCTCGTCTCCGTGCTTGAGGACGGCTTTCTGGTCCTCGTGGACTTTGACGGTGACGCCTATGATCGGCTCAAGGATCGCATCAACAATGCCGTCGATGAGGTGCGCAGCGCCTATGAAAATCTTATTGGCAAGTTCGAATTCATCACGCTCATTCCCGATGATTTCCGGGCCATCATCGCTGAAAATCTCGAGCATCCGTCCAAATCGTTGACATCCGGATTTGCGACCTTCGATTTTGCGCCCAAGCTGAGCGATGCACCCTCCGGCAGCGCCGACGATGCGGCGTTGGAGGCGCTGCTTGCCGAGGGAAGCGAGGATCGCTTCACAACGCTGCAAAAGGAATTCCGCCTGGACGAACTGTTCAATGTCAAGCGCGCCGGCGGTGAGACGATCAAATTTTCCCTTGGTTCCATCCTGGATCGGATCGATATCGAAGGTGCCGACCCCGCCGGTCAGCTCGCCGATGCCCTTGCGTGGGCCTATGCCCACGAGATTGCCCACACGCTTGGCCTGCCGGATACCTATTTTCCGGTCAGTGAACTGCCTTTCTATGGTCCGGGACTGATGAGCACGCGCGGCGAACATGCGCTTCGGTCCGAGGAAGAACTGATCCTTCGCTTCGCCTTCGACGCGGTGCGCGGCAATGCGGATGATACGCAGATCGATGCTCTGATCGCCTACCTGCGCAGGATCTCGACGGCCGGCGGCCTGGACGCGGAAAACCGCGGCTACCTGTTTGCACCCGGTGATCCCGCTGGCGATGCCTCCGGCTGGACGGTGCTCGGCTCAGTCGAGTTCGCCGACGATGGCATCGTGCTCGGCGAGGGCCCGGGCACGCGTACCGCCGCCACCCGTCATCTGACCGTACCGGAGAATTCGCAACGGCTGAAGATCGAAGTCCGGACGAAACTCTCGGCCGGTGCCGACATCCCTGCCGATGCTTTCGAGATCGCATTGCTTGACACGCTGGGCAACAGCATAGCCGGTCTGAACGGCCTTTCACGATCGGATGCGGCCTTCAACCTGCAGGCAAACGGCAACGCCCGCTTCGGCGCGCCGGTCAGCGTGTCGCAGCCTGTGGCCACGGCGGATGGATATGAGCAGCGGACAGTTATCTTTGATGTTTCCGGCCTGGCTGCCGGCACGCAACTGACCCTGTATCTGGACTTGCTTGGTTTTGGGGCGCTGGACTCCGTCATCCATGTGGACGCGGTGGCATTTGACGATGAAGCCCTGCCGGACAATCGCCCGCCCACGGTACGGGATATCAAGGTGCGGGTCGAGGACGATGGGTCCACGCTGATCGATCTGCTTTCGCGCGCTTCCGATCCCGATGGCGATGCGTTGACAATTGAAATCGTCACACAGCCCTCAAACGGCGTTCTGGATTTGGTTGAAGCCGGAATCTGGCGCTATCGTCCGGGCGAGGGATTTGATGGTGGCGATGTCTTCACCTATCGCGCCTTCGATGGATCGTCATACAGTACATCGGCGACCGTGACGCTGTCGTTGGATCATGAAAACAGCGATCCCGAATTGGAAGCTCTGCCCAATCGATCCGTTGCGGAAGGCAGCCGCATTTTTCTTCAGCCAATCGCAACGGATGTCGATGGTGACGTGCTGGAATACGCCTTGGTCAGCGCGCCGGAGGGGGCGGTGATCGATCCGCGCACGGGACGGATCGGCTGGACCGCGCTTGACGGCCCCGGCAACGCCGAGTTCACGATCCTGGTCACCGACGGCAATGGCGGCACGGCCCAGACCACCACCTCCGTGGAGGTTCTGGATGTCGCGCCTAAACTGGTGCTCGATGTGCCGGAAACATCCGTCATGGGCCGGGAAGTCCCGGTATCCATCGCTTTCGACGACCCGGGGGACGAAACGCTGGTCTCATGGACCCTCGACTGGGGCGATGGTTCAACGGAGACATTTGTCGGCTCCATTACCGATGTGCGCCACGTCTATGACACGCCGGGCAATTATGAGATTTCCGCTTCGGCAATCGGTTCGGACGGAAAGACCGCACTTAAAACGGCTTCAGTCCGGGTAACAACACCCGGACTGCGTGTGGTCTCGATGGATTCGGCCCGCTGGGGCGTCAGCGTTCGCTTCAACGAACCGATCGATCCGAAACTGCCCAATCCCTACAAGCGGCCCTCATCGCCCGATGATGCAATCGATGTCTGGATTGCCAATGCCAGCGGCGAACGCATTCGTGGTTCGGTCGTATTCGACCCGGACAACAAAGGCTTTGCTTTCGTGGTCAGCGGCAAGGAATTGCCGACCGGCCATTACACACTGCATTTGTTTGGTGGCGCCCTGGGTTGGCGCAATGCCCATGATTATCTGGACGGGGAGGGCAGTTCCGACGGAATCTTGCGCAAGGGCTTTTATGTCGAAGACAGCCCGGTCAGCGTCAATCTCGAAGACGTCCTGGTGCCGGCCGGTTCCCGTCTGGGACTCGATGGTAAGGGCGTCGGTCTCAGCCTCACCCACGCCGGGGGTCTGCGCTCGCTGATTGTTGAGGCAAGCTGGGATTCGGCAATGATCAATGTCGAAGGTCTGAATTCGGTGCTGTCGGGTGTCGCCATCACACCCGTCGCGCAGGGCGGGCCTGCCCCCTTCGGTGACTCGGGGCCGCAGGCGCTCGAAAGCCGGCGCTATCTTATCCGTTTCGACACACCCCCGGCACCCGGCTCCGTGGAAATCGCGCGGCTGATCGGGACCGTTCACGAGACCCAGCAATATGCCGCTTTCAGCAGCGGCCTGGCCGTGCGTATTGTCGAGATGAACGGGGTTGCACAGTCCATGGGCGATGATCGCGGCCTGGTCGTCGTTAGCCGGCCAGGCGATGCAAACGCCGACGGCGTGGTCGATGAGGAAGACACCAACCTGCTTGCGACCCTGGATCAGGCAACCATGGAGGGGCTTGAAAACTGGCAGACTCTCGATCCGAACCTGTTTGTCCTGCCAACCGTGTCTGACGGACCGGGTGACTCTGGAGGCTCTGGCGGATCTGGAGGCTCCGGCGGGTCAGCAGGTTCCGGCGGATCGGCGGATTCCGGCAGCGGATCAGGTGGAATAACCGGCAGTTCTGGTTTCGCGTCTGCCGCTGGCACCTCGTTCTCGGCCCTGAGCTCAGGTTCCAGATCGGGCGCAACCGGGCCGGTATCCTCCACCGGATTGACGGCCCTGGCTCCGGCATTTGATGTGTATTCCCGACTGAGCGGCGTTGGCGGGTATGACGGCGATCGTGGTGACCAGTCCAACAGAAGCCGACAGGTCGAAGTCTGTTTCGTGAAAGTTGACGCAACCGGGTTGGACGATGCTGTGCAATCAAAACGGGCGCAGATGTGTTTCTGGGCAGCGCCCTCCATTCTGCATTATGATGAGGTGCTGTGGGAGGCCCGGCCCGCCGAGACCAAAGCGCAGGGCAGCGCCGAAGAGCCAATGGAAGTAGCTGGCGGGGATGATGTGGCGGCCCGGTGCATCGTCACCACGGAACCGGTCGATCTTGAGGACAACGCGCTGTGGAAGGTCATCAGCAAACCGAAATCCGATGAGGGGCCGGCACAAAAGGCAACGGATTTGACCGGCACTCCTGTTGAAGTGTGCTTTGTCAGGACGCCGCAGGTCGCCGGCGACGAAAAAGATACCGACTCCCAACCGGATCGCAAATCATCAATACAGGCACCCGCCGATGCAGTGGATGGCGAGAAACCGGCATCTCTGATCCTGATGGCTGCAGCAATCCGCAAGGGCATCAAGACAAGAAAGGCGCGAAAGGCTGCTGGGAAACATGGCTGAAGCAAAGAAAACCTCCGCAAAAAAGGCGACCACCAAGGCTACGCCGGCCAGCAAAGCAAAACCGCGCCGGCGCAGCACGGCACAAAAGCCGCCTGAGTCTGAAACCACCGAGATCCGGACCGACAGGCACCAACCCAAAGCATCGGCTGCTGGTCCCGATGTCTCGGGCAGACGGGTTCGCCTCAACACGTCACATATGAAGAGCTCCTACTGTAATGTCTGCAATGCCACCAGCACCCAGGAAGAGGTGGTTCTCAATTTCGGGTTGAACCAAAGCTGGGACAGACCGGAGGGTGATCTGGAAATCGACATTCAGCATCGCATCATCATGAGCCCGCACGCTGCACGGAAGCTGCGGGAAGTTCTGGGCTCGCTGATCGACGAATATGAATCCCGATACGGCTTGCTCGACAAGGGATAGTGGACGTGGACCGGCCATCGCCTTGCGGAGAATTCGAACCGGACGACCATCCGATGGTCGAAGCCGTGCCGGACGGTGGAACAGATCACGAAGGGACGGATCCGACGCCGCGCATGCACAGCGATGACGGTGATCCCTGGCGGAAGTTTCTCGAACCCGATGACAGTCTCGACTATGTTTCGGGATGGCTGGCGATCACCTGCGGCAGGACGGCGGATGCCGTAGCCGGGTTGCTTTTCATGCGCGGTGAGGGAAACCGGCTGGGCATAGCCGCGACCTGGCGAATGGTTGGGCGGGAAACGGGAGCATTTGAGACAATAGCGGAAAGTCTGTCCCGCAAGCCGGAACCTGTGGTTCACGGGCAGGAAAGCGGCGCGCTGGTCGGCTATCCAATGGTGTTGAACGATGAGGTTCAGGCCATTCTGGTGATCGCCCTGGCGCGCCACCCGGGTGCCAGACTGCGGAATTTGTTCCGGGAGTTGCACTGGGCCAGCGGATGGATCGAATCGCAATTGTGGCGCGGAAAATCTGCCCTGGGCGGCAAGCAAACCGCCAGCGCAAAGCTGATCCTGGAATTTCTTGCCGCAGCCGATCAGCACGAACGCTTCGATGCATCGGCCTTGGCGGTTGTCAATGCGGTTGCCGAACTGACGGGTTTCGAGCGGGCTGCCATCGGCATGCTGCGGCGCGGGCGGGTTCGCCTGGAAGCGCTGTCGCGCACGGCATCCTTCAAACGCAAAGCCGACTTCGTCTCCGAATTCGAGGCGGCCATGGATGAGGCCGTCGCCCAGGCCGATGTGATTTCCCATCCCAGACGGAGTTCCGGCCGCAGCATGATCGATGTGGCCCATCGCCGGCTTGCCGCGCAAGCCGGATCGGGCGCGATCGTCACCGCACCGCTGATTGTCCGCGGCCAACCGGTTGGTGCGTTATTGCTTGAACGAAGCCGCGGCGAGGAGGAAGTCGTTACCATCGATCCGGATGCGCTGGAGGAACTGCGCCTGGCGGCGGCGGCGATCGCCCCGGTTCTCAAACTGAAACATGATGAACGGCGCTGGTGGTCCGGCCGGGCGCGTTCGCTGCTCGCACGCGCACTGTCGGCCATATTCGGCCGTCGCCCGGCCATTATGCTGGCAACGATCGCCGGGGCGGTCCTGCTGGCGATCCCGTTTCTCGTGTCATCGCAATTGCGGATCAGCGGCGAAGCAATTCTGCAGGGCTCGCAGCAAAGAGCAGCCGTGTCCCTCGTCGACGGATTCGTCCTGGAAAGCGAATTCCGCGCCGGGGATGTCGTGGAGCAAGGCGATGTTCTGGCCAGGCTCGACGACCGGGAACTGCGCCTGCAGTTCAGCCAGAACCAGGCCAGGCTTATCCAGGTGCGCCAGGAGGTGCGCGACGCGTTGTCAAAGGGAGATCGGGCCGCCGGTGCGCGGGCAAGTGCGGCGGTGCGTGAAGCCGAAGCCGCGCTGGGGCTCATCGAGGCCCAGTTGCAGCGTCTCGAAATCCGCGCGCCGGTGACGGGACTCGTCGTCAGCGGCGATCTGAGCCAGAGGCTCGGTGCACCAGTCTCGCGCGGTGATGTCCTGTTCGAAGTGGCGCGTCTGGACCGGTTTCGCGTGGTGGTACATGTAAGCGAATATGACCTGGCGCGCATTCGGGACGGCCAGACCGGCGAACTTGTTCTCGCCAGCCTTCCGGGCGAAGAGATTTTTCTGACGGTGAGTGGGATATCATCGGTGTCGGAACCGGCCGGGGGAGAAAACAGGTTTCGTCTGGAAGCCGATGTGGACAACCTGCCGGACCAGGCCCGGCCGGGCATGGAGGGTGTTGCGAAGATCGCAACCGGGAAGGAGACGCTGGCCTGGATTTGGACCCGCGGCACCGTCAATCGTCTGCGCGTTCTGTTTTGGCGGTTCTGGCCATGAGCGAGGCGTTTTCCAGTCAGGAATGGTACCGCGTTGCGGACGCCAAACTCAGGCTTCGCCGGGATATCGAGGTGCGCCGGCACATCTATCTCGGCCGGCCCTGGCATGTTCTGACCGATGCGACCGGCGGAAAGGTTCACCGGCTGACTCCTGCAGCCTTTGCCATTGTCGGCCGCATGGACGGCACCGCCTCGGTCGGTGAGATCTGGCAAAATGTTCAACGCGAACACGGACAGGACACGCCAACGCAGGATGAAGTCATCAAATTGCTGACTCAGTTGCACAATGGTGACCTGCTGGTGGGTGTGGACCGGCCGTTGCTCGATGATCTGCTGGAGCGACGCGACAAGGACAGCCGGCAATCACTGAAGAAGCTGCTCCTCAACCCGTTGTCGATGACGGTTCCGCTGATCGATCCGAACCGGTTCTTGGGGCATCTGGTGCGGGCGATGGACATTGTGCCACGCTGGGTCTGGTGGCTGCTGGCCGTGGCGGCGATCGTGCCGGCCCTGCTGTTGCTGCCGCTTCACTGGAGCGCGCTGACGGATCGCGGCCTGGAGGGCTTTCTCGATCTGGAAAACCTGCTGCTGGTAGCGTTCATCTACCCGGTCGTGAAGGTTATCCATGAAATCGGTCATGGTCTGACCATTCGCGCCCGCGGCGGGCAGGTGCACGAGATGGGCCTGATGTTCATCGCGTTTTACCCTATTCCCTATGTCGAGGCGTCCGCATCCCTTGCCTTTCCGTCCAAGTGGGATCGCGCGGCCGTTGCCGGCGCCGGTGTGATCGTCGAACTGGTCATTGCGGCCATCGCCTTTTACGTGTGGATCGGAGCCGAGCCGGGCCTCGGCCGCACGATTGCGTATAATACGATGTTGATCTCCGGTCTTTCGACCCTCGTCGTCAACGGCAATCCGCTGCTGCGCTTCGATGGTTACCATGTCCTTTGCGACGTGATCGAAATCCCCAATCTTGGAAAGAGAGGCAATGATTGGTGGGGCGAAATGGCCCGCGTGCACCTGCTGGGAACGCGCGAGCGGGACCGGATGCCCGTGCTGGAATGGGAACGCTTCTGGTTCATTGTCTACCCGCCCGCGGCCTTTGCCTATCGCGTCTTCATTTCCTTCACCATCGCCCTCTTCGTGGCCACCACATACCGGGCGCTGGGGATCATCCTGGCGATCTGGTCACTGATGCTGTCCCTGGTCTGGCCGATATTGAAAACGGCCTACAAGGCGTTCACCGATCACCGTATCCGGGCGGCCGGCTCGCGGGCGGTCTTCGGTGGAGCGTTTGTCACCATCCTGCTGCTGGGTATTCTCTTCCTGGTGCCCATCCCCCACCGTGTGGCGACGCAGGGTGTCGTGTGGCTGCCGCGGGACGCTATCATCCGGGCAAAAGGGGCCGGCGTCGTCGAGACCGTGCATGCCAGGCATGGCCAGGACATTATCGCAGGTGACTTGCTGTTGCGCATGTCTGCGCCCGAGCGTGTGCAGGCATTGCGGCAGCACGAAGCGCGTATCACGCGCCTGGAATCCGAGTACAGCGCCTCGCTGATCAATGACCGGTCTGCCGCGGTCGGTTTGCGGGAGGCCCTTGAAGATGCGCGGCGGGCGCGGGACGATGCGGCGGCGCGCATTGAGGATCTGACCCTCCAGGCCGGATTGGCCGGGACGCTGGACCTGCCGACTTCCGAGGATATGGCTGGTCGTTTTCTGCGGGAGGGAGAGGCGGTCGGTTACATTCTGCCTGATGGGCAGCGCGCCGTGCGGGTGATGATAAGGCAGGACTCGATCGGTCTCGTGCGACGGGAATTGCGGTCGGTTTCCCTGCGTTTTGCGCATGATCTGACAACCACCCATCGCGCTCGCATCAAACGGGAAGTCCCGGCCGGAGCAGCACAATTGCCGTCGGCCGTCTTCTCGCTCGACGGGGGCGGAACATTTGCCACTGTGCCGACCGGCGAGGGTGATTTGCGGATCGTCGAGCGCGCCTTTCAATTCGATGTGGAACTGCTTGATCCGCCGAACAATCCGCCGCCATTCGGCATGCGGGCGCATGTGCTGTTCGAATTCCAGCCCAAATCCGCTGGCACTCAATTGGGCCACAGCCTGCGCTCGCTGTTTCTGTCCGCCTTCGATGTCTGATCCGCACCGTCCATGGATTGATGATGAGCGGGCCGATGCGCTGGAGCCTGAGCGCAGGCCGGCCGCAAAGACACGGTCCGATGAGATTGCCGCTGCCGCGCTGGCGCAGCTTAATCTCTCCACCCAACGGCCGGGGTGGAGAGATTGGTGGGAGGTGCGCCGGATCCTCCGGCAAGGCAGGCGCATCAAGCGATTGTCCGATCCGGATTTGGTCGATCTGGTGCGCGGCCAACAAGAACATCTGTTGCACAGCGGCCTGAAAGGAAAACCGCTGCGCATAGCAGTTGCCGGCATACGGGAAATGACGGGCCGCACCCTGGGCATGCGGCACCATCCCGTGCAAATCATGGGCGGCCTGGCGCTGCTGCGCGGAAAAATCGTCGAAATGGCCACCGGCGAAGGAAAGACCATTACCACATTGATTCCGGCGGTTTCCGCGGCGCTCGCCGGCGTCTCCGTCCATGTCGTGACGGTCAACGAATATCTGGCGCAAAGGGACTGCGAATTGCTGTCGAAGGTCATCAAGCCCTTTGGACTGTCGGTTGGCGTCATCACCGCTGATACTGAGTTTGATGACCGTCCGCAGATCTATGCCAGTGACATCGTGTTTTCGACCAACAAGGATATCGCGTTCGACTATCTGCGCGATCGCATCAAACTGGGCAGGGATCAAACGGCGCTGGCGACATTGGCGCATCGGGCTCTCGCCAGCAACTGGCGCGATCAGAAGCGAAACCTGGCGCGCGGTCTGGGATTTGCCATTGTCGACGAGGCCGATTCCATCCTCATCGATGAAGCGCAAACGCCCTTGATCATCACGGCGGAAGGTGAGGGAGAGGAAGAGGCGACCATTGCCGAGGCGCTGCTCGGGCTGGCGGGCACATTGACCGAGGGCCTGCACTTCCAGGTGAACAACCGGCAGCGGTCCATTCGGCTGCTGAAGGAGGCCGATTCGATCATTGAAGGGTTCAAACCGCCGAACCCCGATCTCGTCCCTCTGGCGGCACGGCGTGAACGCCTTGTCCAGGCCCTTTCCGCCATTCATCTCTATCGCCGGGACGAGCATTATGTCGTCACCGATGATGGCGTGGCGATTGTCGATGAATATACCGGGCGGGTGATGGCCGATCGGCAATGGCAGCGCGGCCTTCACCAGATGATCGAAAGCAAGGAAGCGGTCGAACAGTCGGCGCCCCGCAATACGCTGGCCCAGATCACTTACCAGACCTATTTCGCGCGATATCAGTGGTTTGCCGGCATGACCGGGACGGCACGAGAGGTCGCCCGCGAACTGACGCTCAGCCACAACAAGCTGGTCATGCGGCTGCCAACCCACAGGGCCTTGAAACGGCGGGAGCGAAGGACGCGGCTCTACGGTTCTTCCGAGGCGCGATGGAAGGGCGTGGTTGATGAAACAAGACGGATTGTCAGGCGCGGCCGTCCGGTGCTGATCGGAACACGATCGGTCGAGGCGTCGGAAACGGTGGCCGACCATCTGCTGGCGGCCGGATTGAAGCCCGAGGTTCTGAACGCCCGCCAGGATGCCGATGAGGCCCAGATCGTCGCCGGCGCCGGCGAGGCCGGACGCGTCACGGTCGCGACCAATATGGCGGGTCGCGGGACGGACATTCCCGTTTCCGATGAGGTCTGCCGCCGCGGCGGGTTGCATGTCATCCTGACTGAATTTCACAGCTCCGCTCGCATCGATCGGCAATTTATCGGCCGCACCGGACGGCAGGGCCAGCCCGGAACGGCGATTGCCCACGTCTCACTCGATGACCGCCTCTTTACCGATATGGCCCCGCATCTGACGTCACTTGCCCGGCTGGTCACATTCGGCCGGCGCGGCCGGCTGTCCTGCTGGATCGGCGAAGCGCTGCGAATTGCGGCCCAGGCAAAAAGCGAAAGACTGGGGCGGGTGCGCAGAGCCCAAACAGTCCGCCGCTCCAAACGGCTCAGCCGGGCTCTTGGTTTCCGCCCGGACAACATTTGACCAACAAAAGCAGAGGTCCGTTCTGCGGTTGAGGGAGCAAGTCAACGATTTGTCGCTGCACTCCAGATTTTATCGTTTTCGGCCCGTTCGAATGTCTTGTTGGCGTCGGTTCGAATGAGGCGGTCCATGGCCCGGCAGGTGATGTATTTGTGATACTCGGACAGTCCCGGGGATACCGCCAGCAACTTGACGTCATCATAGACCTTATCATTGGGCGGTTTGGGAACATCCACCAGATCGAAATAGACATCAGAGAAAATGCCAGCCCGTTGTCGGTCCGTGTTTCGAGCGCGCTCTTCGCAAGGGCTCCCCGTAACTGGACGCCTGATGATCGCACACGGCAATCATCAGAGTGTCCGGGTCTGAAAAAGTGGTAGCGGACCCAGCTGGCGGGAAACACTCGCCTCTTCCGAGATAGTTTTGCAGGAAAGGCGCGGCTGGCCAATTCTAATGAGAACCGGAGAACACCCGCCGGGATGTCATGTTTGAGATGACCGCCCTTTTCCATGCCGGATGGTGCGTCTCTCATTGCCACCCGTGCGGCTTGACCCCAACCGGCTCCGGGCATTTTTCATAATAGAGCAAATACAGGCTTTTGACAGAACCAGCAAAACCTGAATGCATCAACAAATCAAAGACAACGGTCTAGATCACTGTAACCACAGTTTGGCAGGTGACACTAATCCGCTGATAAAGGGGCTGTCGATCACCACACGGATTACGGAGGCGTTGCCCGTTGAATTGCCTCGGTTGTGGTTTACGAAAAGTCTGTTGGGCCAGGCCGGGAGGTATTCAGATCAGGCCGATCCGAATGGCGCGTGATACGCTTTCCACGCGTGTTTTGCAGCCGAGCTTCCGACGGGCCTGGGCGAGATGATGCAACACCGTCCGCTCTGTGATGCCCAAGATTTGCGCAGCTTCAACATTGATATCGCCATGGGAGATGCGCTTAAGAACCTCCAGTTCCCTGCTCGTCAGGCCGAACCGTTCCACGCGACTGGTCTTGAGCGCTCCCGGATCGCGCATAAGGTCAATAATGCGCCAATGGGCGCGTGCACCGAGTGCCTGGAGTTTCAGGGTCTTGTCGGCCGATTGTTGATTCCGGGCACCCCACATCATCACCACGCCGCAATGCGCAGCCGGCCCATGCACCGGAATGATCAGGCCATCGGTTTCAGTTGAACGGGTCAATCGCAATTCCGACAGCCAATCGGCAATGCCCTGAAGGTCCTCAGCGGTCGGACCCCACTGATGCGGAGCGTTGATCAGATCGGACCAAAAAAACGGCTCGTAGGTCCAACTCAGAAACCCGAAATGACGACCGACAAAGGATTCCGAATCGGTGTACCGAGCCGTGGCCGCGCACCTTGTCTCTTTGAACAGGAAAAACGGTTTCACACCGTGCAGGGCCGTCAGCATTCCAACGCCGATTGTGTGGAATCCAAAGTCTGCGGACTCATTCGCCAATGCCGTCAAAACCTCATTGACGTTGCCCTCGTCCCATATGGCATTTGGTACCGTCGACATCGCTCCCGTCTGCCTCGGCTGTTCAGAGGTAAAAATTTCTGAGTTCATGGCGCCATTGCGAACGGGCAGTCCTTTCAGGGCATAACTGCCGGAACCATTCGCCCGTCGTTTCCATGAGGGCATGCGGCATATCTCTCCTGGTTTGTTTTCCGTAAGGCCAATAAAGTACTAAAATACTGAAATACAATTTGTGATTTTGGTAAGAATGCGGAATATTTGAACAGTGTCAAACGCCGATCATGTGATTTTTCACATTGAAAACGCGAAATTTGGAATATTGGTACTACTTATACTTTTATTGATCGTATGAGCCATCTTGTTATTTAAAATAAGTCACTGTTATTAAAAGGATATTTTTGTTTCTTTTTACCATTCATGTTTCGAAGCCGATTTCTTTGATGCCGCAGGAGCACCTAAATTTTTTTCGAATTGAAAATTCAGGTTTGACGCCGATCCGCCGCTCCGGCTGCGGGACAACATTGCTTTTTGCTTGGCGCGGGTTGTGCTCCGGCCCGAAAAGCACCTAGCCGGTCAATCAGATCCATCCTGGTGAAGGAGGTCAGTTTTAAGGGCCTTTGGTTTCTGTCGCTTGGCACTTGAACGCGAGAATGTGCTGGTTTGGGTGCGGCTGGACAGTTCATTTGAGAATGTTGGTGATCTCTTCCTGCCGGCGAGTTGAAAAGATGGCAAACGCGGTCATGCGGTCCATAGGAGCCGATGACGGCCGACGAATGCAGCGTTCATGAAAATGTACCATGATGCGGTCGGGCTCCTCTAACTTTGGTTGCCGGTCGCGGCTTTTGGACTTGGCGACATAGCCTAGATGGCGGCATAAGATTTGTGCGTCGCGCATGGCCCTGTAGTCCGATGGATAGCCCCACGCGGGCCGTGCGATAGAGAAGATTGAGGAAAGGTGCGATAGATAGTTGCCGGCCGTCCGTCTGCGGCCCCATTTTCGCATTGATCGATTTCGCGAAATCGACAATCTTCGCGCTCCCGATCTTGTCGCAGTCCAGTTCTGCGATCTCGTAATCCGCGTTGATCGTGTTGGGTGCCTGCGCTTTCGTCTTGCCGATCTCTTTCCGGCTTGTCGAAACATATTCATCGATGGCGTCCGTGGGGGAGGGGCTGGCGGCATTCTTACTTTGCGTTATCGCCCTTTCGAGCGCGCCCGGCTCTGAAAGCTCATCCTCCCGTCTATTTATCCAGGCGCATGCGGCCGGTTTGCGGTCGAAAGTCTTCGACTCTCGCAAGACAACTTTACCCTCGCGCTTTATGATGATTTTTGCCATATGTGCGTCGGTGCCGCTTCGTCGGCGGCGACTGACGATTGTGCCCATTCGTATCACAAGCCACTGGTCGGTGTTACCTTGTGATACAACAGATTGAGAATATCCGGCAGTATGGCGAAACACGCAACAATGCGCAGCGATATTCACAACATCCTCAACGTCATGATTGAGGAAAACCAATGAAAACAGCGAGCTACGCGCAACACAAATTTTCCGTCGCACCGATGATGGATTGGACGGACTTTCCAATGAAGTGAGTGGGTTAGGGCAGCGCTCGTGCAAATTCCGTGCACCAATAGATTGATGTTTGTCCGGTAACTGTTTCGATTTCACTGTTTCGATGTGGCTGGGGCTGAGCCTTGTTCGGCTTGTTCAGCCAAGCCAACTATCGACCGTTTCGCTCTTGCTCTGGGATACTGCAAAACAAGGCTCTTGTGAACGGCTCAAACCGTTGCGACAGGTGTTACTGGCGATCCGACAGCCCCAGGCAATCTCAATGGCGGCGCCGTTAACAAGAAGTAATTGCGTTTCCGCTCACGCAACCAACTTGCCAACTCCGTGAGATACCAAAGTTCGCCAAGAGGAATACCGCGCTTGAAAAGGCAATGATGGTGTAACGGCACAAAGGTCGGCTGCGCCGCGGTGCGTGGCAAGCCGACCCGCTCGACAGCATAATTGTCGCTGGTAAGCCCGGCGATTTTCCTGTCACTCAGCCACTGAAGCAGGTCCTGGTCGCGCCCGTCGACCGCGGCGCAGATATTGCGGACACGCTCGGCATCCGGGTTTTTGTTCATCTTCAAAACCTCGTCCGTGAAGCCGGTATGAAGACACAGGATATCTCCTGGTTTCACAACGATTCGATCGGCATCCAAAACGCGCATGATGTGCTCAAATCGCAGATCGATCGGGCCTCTTCCGAAATGATGCTCCACGTCGAGAAGGACACCCCTTGTCTGGACTGCCGCTTCAGCAAATGCCTCGATTCCCAACGGCATGACGTAGGCATCATCGCGTTTGGCTGGAGGGATAATATCACGATCGGCCACATAGCCGTTGTAAAAGCACAGCTGTGCTTCGCCCGTTCCGGTCAGATCGAACTCATAGCCAATAAGAGCGAGGCTGTCCCACTGCGTTGAATATTGTGTGCTCAACGTGACCCGATCATCACAACCCCCATCGCAACAGCCAGGGGTTTCGTCCCCAAAGCGGTAGTTAAAAAAGGGCGACCTATTCTGGTGGTTGGTTCGAGCCTGGGTGGTGTTCGGTGTGGCGCCAGCACCTGTCCACCTGGGTAGTCCAAAGGCAGACTCAGGCAAAAGGAGCGGCCCTCGGTAACCGACCGCGTCGCCCCCAAGCCTTATCGCTTCGTGAGCGGCGCGCTGATTGTCCTCGAGCGTTACGACGGTATGATAGTCCAAACCAATCTGCACAAATCAGCCTCCTGCTGCCTCGCGCATTTTGGAGCTCCAATTTGCCGCCGCAACGCAAATCATATCAATGTCTGCCTGGTTGGCCGCATCCGCTTCTTCGAGCGAATGGACGAACAGCATGCTTAATTTGCGTTTCTCCTTGAGCACTCGGATGTCGGCAACTGTCGGTCGATCGCTTAGACCTCCTACGGACATCAAATCAGTTGTCTTGAGCCGGAGCGCATCCGCCTTCACCGGACGGTCGTACATGCGGCTTGTTTACATCATTGATGCCCATCCACGCGTATGGATCCTCGCCGGCCACCATGACGATATCGCGGCAGTCGGCCTGAGAAACACTCCTGTTGTCTTCACTGAGAAATGTGTCGTGTTTTTGCAGATTATTGGTCCAAGGCAGGAGGGATGATGCACTCATGTAGTGGTTAACCAGCACGCGCCTGAATGAGCCCTCAGGTGCATTGTTGCGAAGAGACCTATGAAGAAGATACCCGTTGAACAAGACGATGGATCCTGCTGTGACCTCAACCGGCACGGCATCTTCGTCGCGGTAAGGGAAGCCGACGCTTGCGGAATTGCAGTCGAAGTCCGGATCCATCTGTTTTTCAAGGGGCCAAAGGACACCCGGTTTTTGCGACCCCGGGATCACCCAAAGACATCCGTTTTCAACTGTGGCATCGTCAAGGGCGATCCAGCCGCCGGTCAAGGAACGGTCTCGCGTCGGTATGAAATCTTCGTCCTGATGCCAAGCTTGCCCCGGCTTTCCGGCTGCTTTGACAAAGAGCATAGACTGCATGCATTTCACATCAGGGCCAATGACATTTGTCAGAACTTCTAGCATCGCGCGGCCTGCAAGATTGCGATGCATGACCTGTGAAATCTTGTGCGGAAAGTGGATGCAAAGATAGTTGCTCAGCACCTCTGCTTCGGATTGGCCATCGTGAGGGCCATTGTAGCCGACAAACTCTCCATAATCGCCCTTACAGATCTTGGTTGCATCGGCGATAACCTCATCGACTTCGGAGCGCGAGAGCGCGTTTTCTACGATCAGATAGCCATTTTCTGAAAAGAACTCACATGCTGCAGCATCCATGAAGCCTGGCCTGGAACCATCGATACGCCCATCAGACAACTGGCCCAACTGTGCTATGTTTACATTCATGTGGTTTGTCCTCCGCGATACAGCCCAGCACTGTTGGTTTACAATCGCCTATAAAATGTGAATTCTAAATCTCTGAGGTTTTCCAGTTGATATCTGTAATTGACCATAGCGCCATTCAGCATGTTCAAACTGGACAGATCGAATACGATGCCGGCAGCACCCTCGGACCAAGAACGCAAAGCGGTCTCCAGATAGTCATGCTTGATCGGGGTTCGGTAAGAATTACAACGAATGCTGACACCAAGATACTTCGGCCGGGAGCGATGGTTATCCAAAGGCCGGGCGGACGTGAGCTCTTTCAGTTCGATGCGGAAGAACAGAGCAGTCACCGATGGATCGCCTTTTTGCCGAAGTCCAGGGCCTCAACCTGCTGGATCGGCGATCTAAGTTCACTCGAAGCCAAAGAACCGATTGAGACACCGGTCATGTCCCGCGTGTTCGAGTTGGTACATCGCGGCTCGACGCCAAACGCGACGAAGTTGTCGAGCAGTCCTGCTTCTATCATGTTGGCGGTTGCCTATTTGACTGCGATGATCGAGCAAGTTGACATCGGCGCGGTAACAACACCTGCGCCCCGCCTTCCAACGCCACTTCAGAGAATGGCGACATTTATCGAAAGTCATTCAAGTGAGCCGGTGACCCTAAAAACACTTGCAGAAGCGGCGGGCGTCACGCCGAGCTATCTGATACGCTTATGCCGTAAACATGGATTGCCAACGCCGATCAGGCAACTTTGGGATATGAGGATATCTAAGGCTGACCAATTGCTGAAATCTACCGGGCTTACGGTCAACGAAATTGCCTTTCGCGTCGGATTCTCGAACCCCTATCACTTTTCGCGCATGTACAAGCAATCCACGGGCATCACACCGACACGCTCTCGTCACATCGCCTGGAACGATTGAAATACCGTGTTGCTCGAGCTTTCGCTTCAACCGGCCCAAGTCGCCGGAAAGGCGTGGTTGAGAGCAGCCTGACGTTTGTCGTTCAAGAAGAGCATGTTTGCGAAACGGTCGGCGGAGCTTACACCAGCAAGCTCCGCCGCCCAGTCACGGCGTCTTGAAAGGGAGGAATTTGATTTCGCGCCGCATTCACTGATGTCAACTCAACGATATCTGATCTGGTTCCATCTGTGCCCTATAAGCGAGAGCAAGATAATAAGTCCGTTAAAGAACTGGACATAGAACCCACTCAACCCGCTCGCAACGATTCCCGTTTGGATAAAGGAAACAATGACCGCGCCAAGCGCGCCGCCAGTGATTGTTCCAATTCCACCCCAGGTCGGAGTTCCGCCGACAAAAACTGCAGCCAAGCCAGGCAACAGGAACCCGTCTCCCGAGGTCGGCCACCAGGTGAAGTTTATCATCGTCGAGAATATTCCTGCCAAAGCGGCACCGACGCCCACAAAGGCGAATGTGGCCACCCGGGTTTTCTTAACATTCACTCCCATTTGGGCCGCTGAATCAGGATTATCGCCCACAAAGCGAGTGTGCGCCCCAAAGCGGTGATAGTTGAACAGCATGACCGAGACGAAAACGAACACGGCAGCCCAATACATCTGAGACGGGATTCCCAGCATCTCACTGGCAAGAAATTTGTGCATGAAAGTCCCTCGGAGCTCCAGCAAGCTTAGAGACTTTCCTTCCGACATTATCAGGATGAATCCCCTGATTAAAAAATTCAGGCCAAGTGTTGCCACCAGTGATGAAAGCCCACCGTAAACAACGATGGCACCAACCATTACCCCCACAATCAAACCCGTGATCACACCGGTCAGCATCGCGATAAACGGAGGAACTCCGGCGGTCACTGCCAATGCGAATATCCACGCAGAAAAGGCCATCGTGGAAGGAAAAGAGAGATCGATTTCCCCCGCGACGACTACAAAAACCAGCGGCACCACAAGAAACAGTACGATCGGCAGCGAGATCAGGACTGATTTGTAGATCGCCCAAGTCGAAAACACGACGGGGTTTCCGATGAAGAAAACGAGCATCATGATGCAGAACACACCCAATGTGCCCATCGCAGCCCTGTTCTTGATCATCAGCTTGTACATCGAACCAGGTTCTTTGGAAGCCAGCACGTTCGACGGCGATGTCTCTGTCATGTTCGGATCCGCGCTCACGTCAGTTAACCCCCTGTCTCTGCATTAAGTGATCCAGGGGATTTTGCCCCGTAGGATGGGCAATATGCTCCATAAATCCGATCAGTTTCTCAGCGCTTTCCACCTCTTCCTTCGTAGCAGTGAGCGCGACCCGACCCCGGTCCAACACAACGAAGCGCTCTGCGATATCGTATACGTGGTGGATGTTGTGGCCGATAAAGAGGATTGAGCGGCCGCTTTGACGGACTGTCCGCACAAAGCTGAACACCTTCTCGGTTTCAGTCAGCGACAAAGCGGTTGTGGGCTCGTCCAAAACAATCAAATCCGCCTGATTGTAAATCGCTCTCGCAATGGCCACACCTTGGCGTTCACCACCCGACAACTGGCCGACAATTGAGTCCGGTGAGAACACTTTAGAGGTAAAGCCGATTTCCCTCATGAGGCGTTCGGCTTCCTGGCGCTCCTTTCTCGTATCGAGAAATCCGAACCCTCTCGTAATTTCGCGCCCCATGAATATGTTTCGTGTGATGGTTTGCTGGACACACAGCGCCCGGTCCTGAAACACCGTTTCGATGCCGGCATTTCTAGACTGTGCCGAGCTCCAGTTGCTCGTTTTCTTTCCTCGTACCAGAATATCTCCGCTTGTGGGCGTGACAGCACCGGCAAGCATCTTGATCAGGGTCGATTTGCCAGCGCCATTGTCACCAAGCAGTCCGACAACCTCTCCATCACGAATCTCTAAGTCGACTCCACCCACTGCATAAACGTTGCCGTAGGACTTTTTGATATTCCGTAGCTCTATGATTGGGCTCTGCATTTTTCTTTGCACTCTTATCCTGGAATTCGAGGGGGCGGGCGAATACCCGCCCCACTCGATGAACTCAGCGCAGACCTGCTTTCGCCAACTCGGCGACGGACTTGTAATTGTTAACGTCCACAAATCCCGCACCCGTGTCGTAGCTTATGGGACCGAAGTCAAAATTGTGCTGGAGACAGATGCTGAGGATCGGCAGATATCCTTGCAGGAACGGCTGCTGATCCGACGTCAGATGAACCCATCCTTCCTCGAAGGCTGAAATGATCTGAGGGCTCGTGTCAAAGCCTATGTTGATGATTTCGCCTGGGGCCTTACCGGCAGCTTGCATGTAAGTAACAGCGTTGCCGAGCATTTGACCGCCAGGATATGCAATCAGCTTTGTATTCGGATTCGCAACCAAAGCCGCTGTGACAACCGGAATTCCGAGGTTCGGATCAGCAGCCATCTCCGGTGTAGTGTCGAGCTTGATCACCTCAACACCGCCAGCCTTGAGAGCGTCAACAGTTGCCAATTCCCTCAACGCACGGGTTTCCGTAGTCCAGTCTCCGAATACAACCGCCGTATCCCCCGCGCCGAGCTCGAAATCGGCAATTGCACGCTCACCCAGAGCCTTGCCCTGCTCGACCAGTTGAGCACCCACATAACCGCCGCCATGTGCAGAGCGAACATCAGGAACGTCCGTGTTCTGGTACTGCATGATGATGCCTTTTGCGGCAGCATCTTCAGCCAAGGGCGCAATGGCACTGTTTCCGGGGTGCCCCATCATTGCGATGCCGTCGACATCTGATGCAACAGCTTCTCGCAGCTGCTGGACCATTGTTTCCATTTCCCAGCCTGAGAAGAGATAGTCGACGTCCGCGCCGGTATCTTCAGCTGCCTGAATTGCACCCGCATGAACGATGGACCCAAAGGCATCGCCTTCCGCACCACCTGTAAAGAAGCGAATCTTGGTGTCTGAGCACCAATTCTCTGCCGCAGATGCAGCAGCTGTAGACACTAAGAGCGCCACGCAAAGGGTGCCAGCTGCTACCCGACAGCGATTGGATATATAAGCCATTTCTTCCTCCTGATAGATCCTGGATTCTGCTTCGCCAGCTGTGTGGCCGGCTTGTTCTCGCTCATGTATTGGTCCCTCCTAGACCTGCTCAACACGCTCGTTACCCTATCCGCGGAGAACAGGCGGAAGCAGGAATTCACCCAACGCATCGAACATCTGAATTCGCATCACACCGGAACTGTTGCGTTCGGCGCGGATACGTTTGAGGGCAAATTAAACCGCATACCTTCCCTCAAAATGCGCAAACATTTCACATTCTCCTCCACTTGGTTCATCGTTTACTTTTCCAATGACGGGTCTCCGCCCGCGTAGGCCACCTGGTCGTCAACGAACGATCCGCCGCGGCAGAGTTTCAGGTGATTCAGAGCGTGAACCTGGCCGGTCATCTCAAGAGCGTCGCGGTAAACGGGGTCGTGCCATCCTTCGATGTCAATCGCGCCTTTGTAGCCGGCAAGTCGAAGTTCACTGATGATATCGGTCCAGTTGCTGTCGCCAAAACCGGGCGTGCGCATGAATACAAACGGCTCCCTGCCGAATATTCCGTGCTCGCGGATCACATCATGGCGTACGGTGGCGTCCTTGCCGTGGACGTGAAAAATCCGGTCCGCCCATTTTCGGATTTGAGGCAGCGGATCAATCAGATAGACAAGCTGGTGGCACGGTTCCCACTCAATGCCGAGATTTTCATCCGGCAACTCGTTGAACATCAGCTCCCAGGCATCGGGATTGTGGGCGATGTTCCAGTCCCCGATCTGCCAGTTGCCGTCCATGGCACAGTTTTCAAAGGCAAGACGAATGCCCCTATCCGCAGCGCGTTTCGCCAGATCTCCCCAGATCTGGCGAAATCTGGGTAGGCTATCCGGCAGCGGTTTGTTTCTGATCCGGCCGGTAAAGCCGGCGACACAAGTGGCTCCGAAATGGTGAGCGTTGTCGATGCAGTCTTCCCAGCCTCGAAGGGTGTCCAGATCAAGCGCATCTGTCTCGAGTGGGTTGCCGAACATACCGAGGGTCGAGATTGTAATGTCCCGGTCGCCGATGGCCTCGCGGCATTGTTTACCAAGCTCTGCCAGGTTCTGGCCCTCTGTTGTCTGCCAGAAAAAGGGCTCGAAGCTCTCAAAGCCGTAATCAGCGATCTGCCGAATCCGGTCAGCGGCACTGCCTTCATTGGCTGAGACCATTGTTCCGATGCGAATGTCCTTTGCCGGATCGCTCATAAGACGGTTAATCCTTTGCCAGAGAAACAGTGCGGCCTTGAGCGGCGCTTTCAATCGCACCGAAGACCATGGAGAGGGAGTGAATATTGTCGGTGCAGTCGGTCTCAGGCGATGAATCCGAGTCCACAGCGTCAACAAAATCGGCGATCACGGAAACATGTTCCTGTGTCAGGCGGTCACACGGCATGTGGGGTATGTCCACGATGATGCTGTCGCGCAGGAAGGTCTCGTCGCCCGTTGCGATTGAGGCGGTCATTGCCTCTTCACCGTCCCAGGTGAGCATGCCTCCGGTGCCGACAATACGCCAGGTCGCATCCCAGGACGTGGGATTGCCCTCCGCGCACCAGCTGCCATTGTAGGAAAACGTGACTTCGTTGCTCATTTTGAAAATCGCTGACGCCGCCGCCCCATGAGCATACCACGATCCTTTGGGGTTGGTTTCATGGCATAGGACGGCGGTCGGCTCCTCACCCAGCATGAACCGAGCGGCGTCGAAATGATGGATCGCCATGTCCAGCAGAAGAACGTGATCCATCTCCTCTCGGAACCCGCCAAAATGGGGGCCGATGAAAAAATCTGCATGAATGGAGGTAACCATCCCCAGGCCGCCTTCCTTCAAGAAAGCTTGGACCCGCCGCGCTCCAGGCTTGTAGCGACGGTTCTGCGTGACGGCAAAAATCCTGTTTTCGGCCCGCGCCGTGTCGCAAAGAGCGCGAGCCGTGGCCATATCAGGCGCCATCGGCTTTTCACAGAGGACATGCTTTCCCGCCTTGAGAGCGGTTTGGACAATAAACGGACGGGCATCAGGAGGCGTTACATCAAAAACCGCATCCGGCTCCGTCTGCGACAAAGCCTCTTCAAGATCAGAAAAGGCCGGTATCCCAAGCAACCCGTTATCGACTGCGAATTGGGACGCGATTTCAAAATCCTTGTCCACGACACCGCATAGGGTGACGCGGTCAACCAGCAGTGGGTTGGACGTCACGGCCTCCACCCAGCTCTTAGCCATGTCACCGCATCCTACTAGCAGTGCGCGCATTACCTTCCTCCCAGGTAGTCCCAAATTTTCCTCATCGGATCTACCGTAAACGTTTACGGAGAATATTAACCAACATGTGCAAGCCGAGTCAATAAATTTCGTAAACGTTTACGAGAGACTTTTCTCACGAGCGGAAATTTGCTTTATATTGAAGGAACATGACCGGTATTAAAGACCTCGCACAGCATCTTGGTGTCTCGATCGGGACCGTTTCGCGCGCACTGAACAACAAGATCGATGTCAATCAGGAGACGCGGGAGCGCGTGCTCAAGGCCGCTCAGGAGCTTGCTTATGTCCCAAACCAGGCCGGCCGCTCACTAAGACAAGGCAATACGGGGCTCATCGGGTTCATTCTGGAGACCGACCCGGAAGGCATGATGCAGGGAGACCTGTTCTTTATCCGTGTTTTTGACGGCATGCAGTCTGTGCTCTCCGAATATGGACTGAATCTGATGGTCATGATGTCACCGTCATCGGAGCAGTCTGATGAGTATCTCAAAAAGATTGTGGCCAGAGGACTTGCCGACGCGCTGGTGTTGTCTGCAACACGTCGCGTTGATCAGAGAATAGATTTTCTTTCGGATCAGAATGTTCCGTTCGTTACCCTGGGTCGCTCACAAACGGACCGAGGGCAACCGTGGCTCGATCTGGATTTTGAAGGGGTGGTTGTGCATGCGATTGACCGGCTGGTAGCTCAGGGGCACAAAAGAATTGCTCTGGTGGTCCCGGAAAAAGACTTGAACTACAGCACGGTCATGCAGACCGCCTACAAAAAGCAGCTCGAAAAATATGGCCTAACATTTGATCCCTCCCTGGTCATAGAAATCAATCCGGGGGAAAACAGTGGCGTGGCCCTGGCAAGCCTTGTTCTTGAAATGGAAAACAGACCGACTGCCGTCATTCTCTCCGATCAACTGCATCCGTTCGGGCTTTATCGCGGCCTTGCTGACAGGGGTCTCGTACCGGGAAGAGATTTGGCAATGCTCGGTGTATCAGCCCGGCTGGCCTCCGTACTGAGCCCAAATCTCACGCACTACCGCTTCAAGCTGTTCGATCTTGGTCAGCGCATTGCCCATGCGCTCATCCATCGATTGCCGCATCTGACTCAGGAAGCCGACCCGCCGATCGTTCGTGAGTGTGTGCCCTTCACCTTCGTCGAAGGCGAGAGCGGCTAAAGAGACGGATCGATCAGCGGCCAATGGACACGGCAGCAGCGTCGAAATCATCTATCGTCTCTCCTGGTCTCGTTATCGCGCCCGTAAAGTTTACAACCTCGCCCGTTTTGTTCCACGCGCCTCATGCCGGAGGTCATGAAAGTGCAGGTCGTCAATACCGAGTGACTTGCAGGCCCGTCTGAACGCGGTATCTGCAGATCTTTCGTCGTACGGAAAGATGCGTTCTTGGTTGTGAGAAAAGTGCTTTTACCTGGTTAATATTGCCCATGCATCGTAGCCAGTTAAATCCGGCAGTGGCACTCTTTGGTGGTTGCCATCCTTGTTCCTCGGGTCCTTTCAGTCTCGGACCACCACGGTTCGTCTCCGCTCGTCCACATTGGCCCATCTTATTCGGCAGATTTCAGCCTGACGCATGGCGGAAGCAACGGCAAACTCCACTATGTGCCCAACCGGTATCAGCTGACGGTCATTCGCTTTTAGGTGCTTGATTATGGCATCGAGTTCGTCTTGCGTGGGGCGCCGGTCGCGTTCGGCACCGCGTCCCACGGGACCCAAGCGCCGTAGTGCGCCTCTGGCGAGGTCAACTTGTTCCTTCGATTCATCGATTCCGTGAACGGCGGCCGCGTGGGTAATGACCGTGTTGATGTACGACAGCTCTGCTCCAACAGTGGCGGGGCCGGCTCCCTCCTTTGCTCTGAACCGGCCGTATTCAATCAACTTATCCCGGTGCATTCGATTAAAACGCGTTCGACCGAGATGCTGCTTGAGTTTCCTTTGCGAATAGGCTTTTGACCGTCGAAGAGGCTTATTCACTTCATGCATGTCCGCGATGTGAAGATCGATCAGATTCCCAAATGTGGAAATGTTGGGTGGGCGCTTCAACGAAACGCTCTCTCTGCGGTCGATCCGGCGCTCGGTTTCTAGCGCCCATTGCTCAGCATCTTTACGACGCCGAAATGTCTCGGACGCATAAGTTCCCTTGCGCCGAATGAGGGCACGTCAGTTGCCTGATGGGAGCTTTTGGAACGCAGCCATTTTTGCTATCCAGCGTGTACCCTACATGTACACCAAGAGATCAAAAGGGGTCCAAACGTGTGCAATTGGGGCCAATTTGATGCATGAAAGTTCTATGTTAGTTCTTTGAACTTAAAGGAAAAGATCTGAAATATCAAGAGCATAGATTTGCCGTCGCACCGATGATGGACTGGACGGACCGGCATTGCCGGTTTTTGCACCGCCAGCTGACCCGCCATGCGCTGCTCTACACGGAGATGGTGGTGGCGGATGCGGTGATCCATGGCAATCGGGAGCGGTTGATCGGCTTTGATCCGGCGGAACACCC
>JGI12316J15310_10000041_pt110 | contig 83017 bp, 82 predicted proteins | sample MarCyaLeptolynsp_FD_15310 | JGI IMG/M metagenome (IMG submission 15310) | reverse complement strand
GGCGGGGGAGCGTTTCGGCGAGCACGGCTCGCCGCCTTCGAGAATCGATTCGCCTTCCATGCTCAGGCCGGTTCGAGTTCGGCCACAATCCCCACGTGGTCCGAGAGCCGCAGCCCATGTGGTGTCCTACGCGGGATCGTCTCGACCACGCGACCTTTCAGGCCGTGACTCGCCGCGACGTGGTCGATGAGCTGCTTGTCCTCATCGTCCCGGACGCCTTCAGTGAGGACGTGCAGTGATGGCCCAAGGGCTCGGAACAGTGCGTCGTAGACATCCTTGGGTTGTCCGCGCCGGGGAATCCGCTGGTTGAAATCGCCGACGACGATCGCCGGCGTGGGGGTCTTGCGGACGACTCGAGCTAAACCCTCCAGATACGCACGATGGTCCTGCCAAGCGGCCCGGTCACGCCGACCCGTCCGGACATGCGCGTCGCGCCATGGGGTACAGACGCCAAGTATTCGCAACCCGGCGGTGGTACCGGCGACAAAGCGACCGGCCGGCATGCCTTCGTCACCTTCGCGATCGACGTCGGTCCACGACGTTCGACTCCAGAGCAGCACCTTCCGGCGCTGTCCTGTGTCGCCGTACCCGTAGTCGTCGCCGGCATCGATGACCTCACCCGATGCCGGGAGCATGCCCGCGCTTCCCTCTGTCACGCAGACCAGGTCGGCGTCGCACTTGGCAATGAGGCCTTGAATGTGACGCCCGCGCCTGCTGCGGGGCGTGCCCCACTCGATATTCCAGACGAGCAGCTTCACCCGGACCCGGCTATCTCGATCGTCAGCTCCAGCCGGGCCGTCGACGCAGAGAGCTCCATTCGCCCCCCGAGTTCGGCCTCTGCAATCTCAGGGCCCGATGCGAGCCGCAGGTTTTCCCGACCTACGTCGGCCAAGCAGCGCACCGCAGTCCACCTCCCGAGCCATACACAAAGATGTGGTCGACTCCGCCGGGGTCCGTCGCGGTAAGGACGAGCGGTTCGCCTCCGCTTCGCTCGGCAACGTACTCTTCCCCGGGCTCCGGCGGCGTCATGTATTGCGTAGCCCAGAGCGAGGCAATACCAACCTCACCGCCTGTCGCATCGGTGGTCACGAGTTCGCCCAGTGAGCCGCCCATGTCGTATGCACCTTGCTCTGTTCGATCCTGGGGGTACTGACGAGAAGGGCACGGGTGGTAGAGTGGGCTTTCTGGAGTCTCAGGCGCGTACTGCCCGCAGTAGCTCGCCTTTAGGTCATTCCGTGTGAAGTCCCCCCATGGGTACCCCCAGCCGCGGGCAGAGCCCGCCGCCCAGAACCACTCGTCTTTCGTGGGCAACCGGCCGCCGACGGAGTCACAGTACTGCTTCGCCTGCGTTGGGGTGAGGTAGTTGATCGGCAGGAGCGGGTCGTTCATCAGCCAGGTCGCCGCGCCGCGCTCAGTCATCTCCTCCTCCGGAGCCGTACAGTTCCCCGCCTCCACACAAGCCCGGTACTCACCAACCGAGACCTCCGTCTCTCCGATGCAGAAGGGGACCAGCTCAGCAGGCGCGCTATCAGCCGGCACGAGGACCATGCCCCTGGGACATGTCGTCCGCGGTTCGTCCGGTGCAGGCGTGCCGGTCGCAGGCGGTTCGGGCTCGGTCGTGGTGACCGGCGGCGCGGCCGGTCGACACCCAATCGACACGAGCAACCCGGCCAGGCGAGCGTAGCGCACGGCCGACAAGTCTAGCAGCGCGGCTGTCGAGGCACACATCTCTGGGACGTGTTGCCACCACGACGTAGCCTCAACCGCAAGGCGTGCAAGCTCAGGTGGAACTACCCCCACAGGCTAGAAACCATCGCAACACCCAGCGCCAGGAAGCCCAAGATCAACCCGAGGTCGTGAACCATCCCGGGCACGTTCAGGTACTTGTCTCCTCGCAAGTCGAGCGTTCGATTCGCTACGGCGACTGGGATCCTCGCGAACGAGACCAAGCCTGCCGCGACGGCGATCGCGAGAATGCCCCAAGCGGCCGAGAGCACGATCTTCGAGAACGGGCTCAGCGAGTTTGGCTCGAGGCCTGCGCTGAAGACGAGACCGCCGGCGGCCAGACCGATGCTCAGCTTCAGGCCGTCGACCAAGTGCTTCGCTCCTTCCTTCTGGACCGCCTCAACTGGCGACGACTTGTCGGGTCAACACCAGAAGCGATAGGGGCAGTCTTCCGCCATCGCCTGCCGCACGTGATGCTCCGTCACGCGTCGAAGGCCCTCTGACTGCGCCCGATTTCCAGCGCGTGTGAGGATGTCCTGCACGCAGCTCCTCAGGAACTCCTCGGTGATCTTGCCGGCCGCGAGGTCGCGGTCGACGTCGCTTTGGTGGGGAAGCGCCGGCGCGAGGAGCTCATCGTAGACGCCCTCATCGACGGAGAGGTCTCTCGAGGCGAAGTCGTCCATGACGGATTTGACGAGCTTCTTCAGGTCGACTGAGTTGGGCATGACTTCGTTCCGTCAGTGCACCTGGTGACGGGTGCACCTCCATTGGTGACGCGCGCTGGGCAATCCGTCACCGCACCCCATGGCGTGCGGCCTGAACGGCCTTCTGTGCATGATTGCTGCGGTTTAGCCCCCGAGCCGTTCGGGAAAACGGAAAACGTTTTCCGTTTTCCCGTTCGCCACCAGCCAACCACTCACCCAAGCCGCCGGTTCACAACATCCACATCGAAGACCTCGGCATCCCAGTCCCCGACCCACTCCCGCAGCCGCTTGTGCTCGGGATCGCGTCGGTTTGCCAGGGCGGCGACCAGCCGCTCGTACCCGGGCAGCCCGCCGCTGTCCTCGGGGGGACCGGCGCGCGCTCCGTCGAGGCACAGGCCGTGCCCGATCTCCAGCCCGTTTGGTTTGCCGATCACCCGCTTGACCACGATGTCGTGGTGCCAGTCGTCGCCGAAGTCGTAGGTGTACGTGACTACGTCGCCCTCTTGGACCAGGTCGCCCAGACGGTGCCGCGTTTCGTCGTGGACGTCCCACGGTAGGGCGGCATCGCCGTGGCTCACGCCATAGTGTTCGTCGCCGATCTCGAAGTCGTGCAGATGGCAGTCGTGCCAGCCCATGGCGGCCTGGACGATCTCGTGAAGGCGGCTGAGCGCGATGTCGCTGGGGACCAACAAACGGCGCCAGATTGCGGGCTCGATGTGGCGGAGCGTCACCGTGAGCAGGTGGAGGGTCTTCGTCGGTGACGCGGTCGGTGGTTCTTCGACGATGGCCAGCGGGGCCCGGTGGCGCGGTGCATCCGCGAGCGTTCCGTCGGGATCGGTCAGAAGTCCGAGCTCGAGCAATCGCGACGCGGCTTTGCGGCCCACGTGCGGGATCGCCATCGCTTCGCCCACGGTCGCAGGTTGCTGATCGATCAGCGCGCGTGCAGCCGTTCGACGCAGCCCGGGCACCGCGTCGAGATGTGCCGCTTCGATCCTGGTTGTGGGTCCGCGGCCTTGTTGGTTCGCCGGGCGTTCACCTGAGGTCGCCGTTTCGGTTGCCGGCGCCAGCGAGGTCACGATCCCCTTGGCCTTGGCCTCACGGTAGGCGTCTTTGAGGGATGCCCGGATCCCCGGGCCCAGATGCACGGGCTTGTAGCTGATCATCCCGTCGCAAACGATCCGCCCGTCCCACGGCAGCAAGACCGCTTCCACCAGCATCGGTGGCGGCGCGGGCAGAAGGTCGACGACCTCGTCGAGGAGCGAAAACACTCCGTACGCGACGGGGTCGTCCTCCCATTGCAGAAAGATCGTGTGACGTTTCAGGTCACGCTCGATCACCATGTTGCCGCGCACGAAGGTCTGCCACGCGTCGACCCGCGCGAGATCCTCGGCGTCGAGCTCGTCGGGATTGTCGGCAACGTAGTCGGCGATGATCTCCGGGTGGTCGAAGACCAGATCCCGTGCCGCGGCCTTTTCTTCTATTTCCGCGAGCATGTATGAGCGACCGTCGTCGATGCTCCCGTCCGGATCGAGCGCGCCCGCACATCGGCCGATCGTCTGCACATACAAGGTGATGAACCGGTGGGCGTCGGGCTCGGGAAGTCGCATGGAGGGCGGCCGTCGTTGCGAAGCTAGCCGATCTGAAGGTCTCAAGCAGCGAAGTGCGATCCGCCTGACGTTCGCCTGAGGTGGCGGCGTCCCGCAGCGCAACACGGGTACCGACTGCAGTCGCTGGATCGATCGGGTGCACCCGCTTCGCTCGATGGGCACGGCCTCCCAGCGGTAGACCTCGACCCACCCAAAGCCGCGAGGCAGTGTAAGTGCTCCCGCGACGACCGTGCCCTCAGTCGCACCGTGCCACCGTGGCCCTAAGGACAGGGACCGACCTCCCTACACTCCGTCGGTACACCTCCCCCCTTCGAACACGTTCATGTTCGCGCTCCTCCTGTGGGTCGTGGACCCCTCGCGGTTGTTGCTGACGACGCGGTAACCTTGATCTCGTGCCTACCGTGCTGGCGGTGGATGACACGAAGGCTCTGCGGGACTTCGTTCAGTTCACGTTGTCCGGGTTTTCCGGGATCAAGGTCGAGGAAGCGGCGGATGGGGGAGCGGCCCTGCGGACGCTTTATCAGCGGCAGTTCGATCTGGTGGTGATGGACCTGTTCTTGCCCACGTTGGATGGGATGCAGGTGCTGGTGCTGATGCGTCAGAAGGGGCTCAGTCTTGAAACGCCGGTGATCATGATGACGGCCGATACACGGCCGCAGACGCGGGTCGATGCGGTGAGCCGCGGGGCGCACGAGGTGCTGGTCAAGCCGTTCACGAGCGAGGATCTCATCGCTGCGACCAAGACGGCGCTGGGAATGCCCGACAAGTCGACGCCGGGGAGTGAGCAGCGTCGGGCGGCCCGGCTGCGGATCCCGGTCGAGATCGAGATTCCGGGGGACTCGGTGCTGATCTGCAACACTTGGGACATCTCTCCGTACGGTGCATTCGTGGCCTGCGAGAGTCCGCCGCTGCACACCCGGGTCACCCTGACGATGATGCTGCCCGCGGGGCGTGTGAATGTGCCGGCGGAGATCGTGCACACGCGGGAGTTCCCGAGTGGGCCGCTGCCTGCGGGGTTCGGGTGCAAGTTCACCGACGACCCGGCGGTGATTCGAAAGCTGCTCGAGGCGTTCACCTCCCCTGAGGAAGACAACGACGGGTGAGGGGCATCAGCCTCCGACGTTGACGGTGAGCACCCGAGTTTGGCACCCCAAGCCGGTGCGCTCGCGGACCTGCACGGTGAACGAGCTCTCGGACGCGATCATGTCCAGCGCCGCCAGGATGTCGTCCGTGTCGGTGAGCGCGAGGCCATTGAGTCGCCGGACCACGGCACCGTTGCCGATGCCGAACGGCCGAGCGAGGTCGGCGGTCGCGGAGGATGGGCCGATTCCCCGGAGGCGGATGCCGGGACCACACGTCGCCGTGGCGTCGACGAGCTCGAGCGTCACTCCCTCGTCGTAGAACACGCCGAAGTTCGCGTAGACGTTGTCGACGAGCTCGGGGGCGACGATGCAGTCGTCTCCGATGCAGTCGACCAGCATGCCGATGTCGCCGAACGGAGCCGCTCCCGCGCCGGTGCTGCTCCCGCTCTCATCATCCGCCGCGCCCGTCTCGTCGGCAGCGCCGTCTGATCCGCTCGTATCCGAGCCGGATTCGTCGTCCGCACCGGCGGTGGGATCGATCGGTGCGTCGTCACCTCCGTCGTCGTCACCGCCGGTCGGCGTGAAGTTCTCGCAGGTGAAGCCGGTCATGTCGGGGACGAAGTCCTCGCACGCTTCGAGGTTGGCGTAGACCGGCAGGAAGTCCGTGCCGGAGCACTCGGGGAGCTTGGTGGGGTTGGGTAGCGCGAGCTGATCGTGGAGCTCGTTAGCGACCAGGTCGTTGCACAGACTCGTTGCGGAGGTGACGCTGCAGGACTGTTTGCCGGAGATGAAGCCGTCGATGTCGCAATCGTCTGGATTGCCCCCGCAGGTCAGCTTTGCGACGCATGTGTCGAGCATGGCGTCCCGTAGGGCTTGCTCCCACTTGTTGTATGCGTCCTCCTGATCGGCGGTGAGCGGCGTGCCGTTCTCGAGGTTGTAGACGGCGAGCTTGAGGAGGGCGTGGGTCAGCGAGTTCTCTGCCGGCCCGGGGTAGTCGAGTGGTCCGGTTGAGCCCGTGTAGCACGCGCGTGCGCCGAATCCGATAGCTGGGATCGGGACGAGCTCGCCGTGTCCCCCCGGATTGGTGCATTGCGCTGCGAAGTAGCCAGGGCGATTGGGGTCTTCCGGCAGATCCGCCTTCGTGAGCGATGATTCCCAGCAGTGAAACTGACACTGATCGGCAGGAATGATGCATGCCAATCCGGCGATGGACGTAGTGATCCCGGCGGCCAGGACGGCCACCACGTTTGAAGCTCTCATCTTCGACCTCAGTCTTCTCGTCCAGGGACCGCACACAGGTCCCTGGCGTTTCGTTCTTCCCAACAGACGCGATCTTCGAGCGGCGGGTCGCCGGGGGTGGGCAGCCAGTACTCCTGCTGCTGCTCGCACGACGCTGCGATCAAGCAGTCCGCATGCGTGCGCCACTCGGCGATGCACTCATCTTCCCCGGTGTCCGAGCGGTGACCCCAGTGCCAGCTCAACGAGCCTTCCGGCGTCGCGCACTCGACAACGCACTCGTCGAACGTGAGCACGTCGAACTGCTCCGGGTTCGGGCCGCACTCGCTCGCGCTCACCTCGCAGAACCGCCGACAGTCCTCCACGCGGTGCTCGAGCAGCTCGGGCTCATCCTCATCCTCGATCGACCGCGTGCACGAACACGAGGCGAGGACCTCGAGCCCGATCACGGCAATCGTCGAGACCAACGTCGACTTGAACTTCGGCGGTTTCATCGGGGGGCGCTCCCGGTCTAACCCGCGAATTCGGCCGCTGCAAGGCGCCTACGTACGAATTGCTAGCGGCGGTGTTGCACCTTCGAACCGCGTCGCCGAGGCAACACCGCTACAACGACGACACCACTCGACTTCCGCCGAGACCCAACCCGCTACTCGAGCGGCAAGCAGAGCCCGAGCGTTTCGAACCCTTCCGGCGGATCGACATAGTACGGCTCACAGGTCTGCCCCATGGCCGCATCTGGACACGCGGGGTTCGGATCGCCCGCGGACAGATCGCAGAACGCGGTGCAGCAAAACTCATCGTCGCCGCAAGGAGCTCCGCACAGCAGGCCGGCTTCGCACGCGTTGCTGAACTCGCAGACTTCTCCGTACCCGGCAGCCTCGGCAATGCCCGGCGCGCAGAACAACTGATCCGCATACGGGGCGCAAACCTGGTCGTCGGGGCAGCCCAACAGTGGATTGCATTCCGGCAGGCACACGGCCAGCGTCGGATCGCCGCCGATCGGGCAGATGTTGCCTTCGGGGCACTGCGCGTTGCTGGGGTCTCCCTCGCAAAAAGGGACGCACGTTCCTTCGAGCGAGTCGGGATCGGCGTAGAAGCACATCGACTCGCCGTCGCAGTCGTCGAGTCCGCTGAACGGGCTGCCTTCAACGGTACAGGGCTCGCCTGCGCTTGCGGGGTCGTCTTCGATCGGAGAGCAGCGGGTCGAGTTCCAGGACTCGCCCCCGTCGTTCGCCCACGGCATACACTTCTCGCCATCAGGACAGTCCTGCGCGAAGACGTCGCAGCAAGACAAGCTGTAGGAACCTGGAAGCGGAGCGCACGCGACTCCTCCGTCCACCGGCAGGATGAAGACGTGGCCGCCGTCGTCGGTGGTGTCGTCTTCGCCGTCATCGAAGGTCCCGCCGTCGGTCACGCCGTCGGTCGCGCCGTCGTTGGTCGTGCTCGTGCCGGGGCTCCCCGTCGTCGGCAACGGAGGCTCAGGCGGATTCGGTGGCCCGCTGGTGTTCGTTCCGGGGGTCGAACCGCCCGAGTCCGATGTGCCACTGTCGGCTGCCCCATCGCCTGCACCATCGTCCATGACCACGATGCTTGGCCCGCAGGCGGCAGCGATAACTAACACAACGAACAACGACGACCGCATAGCTCTACCGTATAGCTAACAAAACATACGGTCAACCCTGAAGTCGACTTGGACCCAGGCGGCTGGGACCATCTCCGTCCAGAGGGTCAGTGCCCAGCCAGCGGCGGCAAGTACGTCCCGTCGCGTTCGTACCAGGCTCCGGTGTCGATCACCTCGACGAGTCGGTCCATCCATAACGGGTAGTCCACCTGCAGCCTGGCGTGGTCCGCCACCGGAATCTCTCCATGGCGGCCCAGAAAGCCGGCGAACGACCCAACCGCTCGCAAGACATCCTCGATCTCCCAGACGCGATTGCGTCCGCCGAGGCCAACGTTCTCGAACAGGATCTCGTACGCGTCGATCCCCTCCCACGAGTCGGGGTCCCGCGTGGATTCGGCTGGCATCCCGCGAAACTCGACGACGAGAAGCAAACACGAGGCCGCATGCGACGCGAGCGGATGGTCGAACTCGCCGGCCGCTTCGACCTCCCTCATCCATTGTGCAGCGAGTACGCGCTGGCGCTCCCACCACGAGATTGATTGCGGCGTCACCGAGCACGGACCGAGTGGCGGGACCGAGGACTCCAAAACGGCTTGCATCGTCATCGTCCCCGAAGGTCGACCGCTGCCGCGTGGCGTTGCAGGTTTTTGCGATCTTTTTTTGGGGCACCGATCTTTCGCTGCTCACGCGGTGATCTCGGTGATCTAGTGATGCGTCGCCGTTCCGACTCGGGCGGTTGGCTGCAGCAAGAACGGCGCGATCGAGAGGCCGTCCGTCTGGGCGCTGGCGTCTGATGTCGATCCTCCCGGCGGCAATCAAGCCGGTTGATCGAGCCCTTCCTGCTCGTCATTTCACTTGACGAACGTCCGTGTTCCATCGAGATCCCAGGTGATGGCGAAGATCTCGTCGCGTCGGTGTTGCATCGTTTTCTGCATGCACGACGCGATTGATCGTTGCCGCTCTCGTGATCCCATGCTCATCTTCCTCGGCACTCATGCCGCGACTGATCGAAGATGAACGGCTCCAGCTGGAGTTCACGTTCCAGTCGTTGACCCGGGGGCTTCGGTACTTCAAGTCTGGGCGGGTCCTTCAGGTCGAGTCGGTCGATGGTGGCAGCGCGATCGTGGGGCACGTGGATGGCACGCGAGACGAGCCCTATGAGGTGCGGATCTCCGTGGAGCGGCAGGGGGAGGAGCTGCGGTTCTTCGGTGTGTGCAGCTGCCCCGTGGGTGTGTGGTGCAAGCACGTTGCGGCCGTATTGGCGGCGGCGCGCGAGCAGCCAGGGCTCGACGTCTCGCCCGATGCAGCGGAGGCGGTCGAGGACAATGTCTCGGTCTTTCACCGCTGGGTACTGGCGATCGAGGAGCGCGAGCGCCAGTCACAAGCGCGCCGGCAACAACCACCCAAGGACAAGACGCTCATTTATCAGGTCACTCCGGCACGGGACATGTCCGGGATGGACGCGTACCTTTCTATCGAGACGCGCGCCGCCACCCTGAACGAAGATGGTGAGCCCAACGGAATCGTGCGCTTCGACTTCGAGTTCGATCGGGAGCGACCGAGCACCGCGGTCGAGGTCACGGATGCCGATCGGATGCTCTGGTTTCGCCTGACGGAGACAGAGCTCGGCGACCCGAATCGCAATCGCCCGCGACCTTGGCTCAGCGCTACGCCGGAGGCCACCGCTCTGTTTCACGAGCTCGTCGAGACGGGCCGATGTTTCTACCCACAGTTTCGAGCTCGACTTCGTCTCGGTCCCGCGCGCGCCGGAAGCCTTCGTTGGGAGCAGGATGACAGCGGCCAGCAAACGCTCCGCGTGCACGCCTCCGAAGCACCGGACGAACGCCTGGAGCTGCTCCCGCTCGATCCTCCTCACTACGTCGCAAGAGACGGAACCACCGGCCCACTCGAGCTGCCGGTGCCGAGAAGTGCTGCCGTGTCGCTCGTGGGGGTCCCGCCGCTCGATCCGGTCGAAGCGCTCGAGCTACCGGACTCGGCTCGCGAGGCGCTCACATCTCGGGGGCTGCCGCTGCCCATTGCGCCCAACGTGCAGCGGGTCGCGAAAGAGGAAGCGCTGCCGCACTTGTTCGTCGAGGTGCAGCGGCACCGCACCTACTTGTCGGATCCGTTTGCGCCCGTCTATGCGCGGATCATTGGGGACTACCGGGGCATTCTCGTGGACCCGTGCGACGGCGAGGACGTCGAGCACCATTGGGAAGACCTGGAGGTTTATGAGGTGCACCGCGACCTCGAGGCCGAGGCAGGTTGGCTGAGGACGTTGAGCCGACTCGGCCTCGAGGTCGAGTCCGAGCTGGAGGGGGTCTTCGCGGAGGGACCACCGCAGGATGGCTGGCCGGTGTTCTTGCGCGAAGCAGTCCCGCAGCTGCGCGCGGACGGCTGGCGGGTCACGGTTGATTCCGCGGTGCCGTTGGCTGCGACGGACGACTGGTATCTCGACGTCGAAGAAAGTGAGGACGGATGGTTCGACCTGACGCTCGGGATCGAGGTGGATGGCGAGACGATCAACCTCGTCCCCGTGATCGTCCGGGCGATTCGGGCGGGTAAGCTCGACCGGGAACGTCTCACCCGCCCCGAAGATGTCGCGCTCGCGCTGCCGGACGGTCGTCGCGTTGCCCTCCCGGCGCAACGTCTCGGCAAGATCCTCGACGTGTTGGTGGAGCTGTACGACGAGCGTTTTGCCGAGCAACCGCTACGGCTGGCGCGCGCGGACTCGGGGCGGCTCGCTGCGTTGGAGAACATCGAGTGGCGCGGCGGTGACCGGCTCCGGGAGCTCGGAGAGCAGCTCGCAAACAGCAATGGGTTGCCTGTGGTCGAGCCGCCGGCCGGCCTGGAGGGGCAGCTGCGCGACTACCAGTCGCGCGGACTCGACTGGCTGGGCTTCCTGCGGCACCACGGCTTCGGCGGTCTGCTCGCGGACGACATGGGCCTCGGCAAGACGATCCAGACGCTGGCGCACCTCTTGGTCGAGAAGGAGGCAGGCCGGCTCGATCGACCGTGCTTGGTGGTGGCGCCGCGGTCGGTCATCGCCAACTGGGCGCGGGAAAGCGCTCGGTTTGCGCCGTCGCTGTCGTGCGCCATCTATCACGGGCCGTCGCGGGCGGCCGTCTTCAAGATGAAGCTGCCCGATCTGGTGGTGACCACCTACGCGCTGCTGCGCTCGGACGAGGCGCTGCAGAGGCAGGTGTGGCACGTCGTGGTGCTGGACGAGGCGCAAGCGATCAAGAACCCGAAGTCCAAGGTTGCCTCTGTGGCGCGGGAGCTCGTCGCGCGGCAGCGGCTGTGCCTGAGCGGCACGCCGATGGAGAACAACCTCGAGGAGCTGTGGTCGCTGATGACGTTTGCCTGTCCGGGGCTCCTCGGTACGCGCAAGCAGTTCACGCACTGGTATCGCAGGCCGATCGAGCGAGAGGGGGACGCGGCGCGCATGGCCGCATTGTCCGCCCGGATTGCGCCGTTCATGCTCCGGCGCAAGAAGGACCAGGTGCTCTCGGAGCTGCCCCCCAAGACCGAGATCCTCGTCGAGATCCCGCTGGAAAAGCAGCAGCGCGATCTCTACGAGTCGGTACGGCTCACGATGGAAAAGCGGGTGCGCGATGCGATGAGCGATCAAGGGCTCGCGAAGAGCCAGCTGGTCGTGCTCGATGCGCTGCTCAAGCTACGGCAGGTCTGCTGTCATCCGCGGCTGGTGCCCACCGAGACGGCGCGGACGAGCGGAGCCGGGAGCGCCAAGACCGAGCGGGTGCTGGTGCTGCTCGATGAGCTTCATGCGGAGGGGCATCGCGCGCTGGTGTTCAGCCAGTTCACGAGCATGCTCGACATCTTGTCGGCGCAGCTTCGTGAGCGGGGGATCGAGCACCGGGAGATCACCGGGAAGACCAAACATCGGCAGCCGGTCGTCGACGCGTTTCAGGCGGGCGAGTTCCCGGTGCTGCTGGTGTCGCTCAAGGCGGGCGGTACGGGGATCAACCTGACCAACGCGGACGTGGTCATTCACTACGACCCGTGGTGGAACCCAGCGGCGGAGGCTCAGGCCACCGATCGGGCTCACCGGATCGGGCAGACGCGGCCGGTCACCGTGTATCGGCTGGTCTGCGAGGGGAGCGTCGAGCAACGCATGCTCGTGCTTCAGGATCGGAAGCGGGCGCTCTCCGAGTCGCTGCAGCGTGACGCGGAGCGCCGCGGGAAAGGAGGGCTATCGCTGGCGGTGGAAGACATCGAACAGCTGTTGGCGCCGCTCCCCACGTAGTAGGGTCGATCGGCCGATGGAGGACCGAACCGAGAGCGTGTCGTGGCGTCGCTTCGGGCCGGTGCTGGCGATCCAGTTCATCGGGACGCTCGGGTACTCGATCGCGATCCCGTTCCTCGTGTTCCTGGTGGTCGACTTCGGGGGCGAGCCGTGGACCTACGGCTTCGTCGGGGCGATGTACTCGGCGTGCCAGCTGGTTGGGGCGCCGATCCTCGGACGATGGTCGGATCGGGCGGGGCGACGACCGGTGCTGCTGCTTTCGCAGGCCGGGACCATGATCGCGTGGCTGGTGTTCCTCGTTGCGGTGGTGCTTCCGGTCGAGCCACTGGGCTCGCTCGCCGGGGCCACGATCACCCTGCCGCTGCTGCTCGTCGTCGCCGCGCGCGCCCTCGACGGACTCACCGGAGGCAACATCTCGGTCGCCAACGCCTACGTCGCAGACCTGACCCAGGGCGACAAGTCGTCGCGGCGCGTCGCGTTCGGCCGCATGGGCATGGCGGCGTCGCTGGGCTTCGCGCTGGGCCCCGCAATCGCCGGCGTGCTCGGAGCCGCGGTCGAGGGCTACGTCGGTCCGGTGGCTGCGGCTGCCGGCATCTCCGGGGTCGCCACGGCGCTGTGCCTGACGCTCAAGGAGCCCAAGGGGCGCTGCCCCGAAGGGCCGGGTCCACAGCCGGGGGTCGTGCGCACGATGGGCCAGCAGCACAAGCGCTGCGACAAAGCGCCGGAGCCCACGGACACCACGGTGCTCCGCGAGCCCAAGGTCCTCGGCCTGCTCCTGGCCACGTTCGTTCTGTTCCTCGCGTTCAACCTGTTCTACGCAGCGTTCCCCGTGCACGCGAGCCAGTCGATGGGTTGGAGTGCAGCGGAGATGGGCGGCTTCTTCACCGTGATGGCCGGCGTGATGATCGTGGCCCAGGGGCCGCTGCTCCGCTTTGCATCCGAACGACTGAGTGGCTCCAAGCTGTTCGCGCTCGGCGTTGCCGGGCTTGCCGCGTCCTTCGTGTGCATGTCGATCCCGAACGACATCTCGCTCTACGCCGGAGCCGCGCTGTTCGCCATCGGCAACGGCCTTTCATGGCCGACGTTCCAGGCGAGGCTGTCCGATGCGGTCTCGGACGAGGCGCAGGGAACGGTGCAGGGCGCCGCGACCAGTGCCGGATCGGCCGCGAGCATCGGGGGCCTGCTGCTCGGCGGTCTGCTCTACAACTCGCTGGAGGCGTGGCTGTTCATCGCCGGCGCGGTGCTGTTCGTCTTCGTCGGCGCAGCGACGCCGATCTGGTTTCGCGGCGCAACGAGCAGCGGATCCGACTCCGAAGACGGCTGAGCGCCAGAGAGCCGATCCGCCAACCGCGTGGGGTCAGAACCGTCAGCGGCACGCCGATCAAAGGCGCGAGGCCGAGGGCGCACTGGAGATGCATTGAGTGCCGAGGAACGCATCGCAGCGTTCCGGGGTGCAGTTTTAAGGCCTCGCGTGGTTCGCGGTTCGGCTCTCTACGGTACGACGACATCCAGGTCGTCGAAGTGCTCGCGAAAGAATTCGAGTGCGAGCACGGTGTGGCATCGCTGCACGTCCGGCTGACCCTTCGTCGGACACGAGCACCCGAGGTAGACATCACCTTCCCTTGCCTTGTCCGCGAGCGCTTCGAAGGACGCTGGGTCCGCGGCAAAGCGGCGCTCGAGCAGCTCGAGGTACGCAGCTCGAAACTTCGCCGCCACGTTCGGATCGGAGGGGGCACTCAGCAGCTCGGCCACGCGCTCGGCGTCCGGACGCAGAAAGTGACGCGTGTGCTTGCGAGTGTCGATTCGCAGACCATCCGGGAGCGGGTCATCCGGCGGTCGACGTCCACGAACGATGCGGTAGCGCGCAAGCATCTCGGACCCACAGCATCGCACGCGATCAGCCACCCGTAAGCCGAGCCGCGCCACCAGATTTGGCCCACTCGACGAGGGCATCGACGCACACCCGCACCGATGCGGGCTGCAGCGTGCGACGGGCGAACACGGCGTGCAGGACCAACACGGTGCCGAGAGCATCAGGCAGGACACGCTCGAGGGTGCCGTCGGCGATGGGGCGGCCGGCGCTCACGTCGCTGACCAAGGCGATCCCGGCGCCGGCCAGTGCGGCTTCGAGGAGCACGCGCTGATCGTTGGACACGAATGCACCGTCGACCGTGATCTGATCGCCCGTACGCGAGGGCCACCATGACTGCGGACGACCCTCGGCATCGTGGCCGCGGAGCAGATCGTGCTCGCGGAGATCCGCGACCGAAGCCGGGCGACCGCGACGTTCGAGATAGGCCGGTGATGCGACGGCGTAGACCTCTCGTTTGCCGAGGCGGCGCTGGACGAGCTCGGGATCGCGAATGCGGCCCGCTCGGACGGCGACGTCGATCTCGTCGGAGCGCAGGTCGAGGTGACGGACGTCGGCGATGACCTCGACGCCGAGCTTTGGGTGTCGCTCGCGAAGACCATGCAGCGTCGGATAGAGGTCGACTGCGATCACCGGAGGGACCGAGATGCGCACCCAGCCCACGGCTTCGGTGCGCTCCTGCTGCAGACGCGCTTCGATGCGGTCGACGTCGTCGAAGACCGGGCGTAGCTGCTCGTAGAGCTGCCGACCTTGCGGGGTCACCCGCACCTGTCGCGTCGTTCGATGCAGCAGCGCGAGGCCCAAGGACTCCTCGAGTCGGGCCAGCTGCCGGCTCAGCGTCGGTCTCGACATGCCCAGCGCCGACGCGGCATCGGTGATCGTGCCCCGGTCGACCGCCAGCACGAACGCGCGGTATGCGTTCAAATCCACGCCTCACTCGTATCATGAATGCACGAGTACGTAGGCCAGGTCAGTCTGGCGAACGCCAGTGCACGCTCAGTCCTGCGCAGGCGATGGCAGCCGACACTGGCAGATCGCACTCAGCCGCGGCACCCAGCTCGAGGCATTGCCCGCTCAGCGAGCGCCGGAACCGCCGCGGCATCCCACATGAGCCGGGCTCGCCGCGGTGGGCCCCAGGCACGTCCGGGCCTACTTCGCCGGCGCATCCACGAGCTGCTTCACCAGCTGCCGCAGCCGCGCCTGACTCTCCGCCGTGTGTCCGGCAAAGGTCGCCACGACGTTGCCTTCGCGATCGATCACGAAGGTCGTCGGCATCTTCGGCGGCTCCCAGACCTCGGCGATCGTCTGCTCGGTGTCGAGCACGATCGAGAAGTCCACGCCGATCTCCTCGACGAAGGCACGTGCGTCGGACTCTTGTTCGTCCACCGAGACGCCGACCACCACGAGCGCATCGGGCTTGTGCGCATCGGACATTGCCTGCAATCCCGGCATCGCCTCGCGACACGGCCCGCACCACGAAGCCCAGAAGTCGACGACGACGATGCGGCCCTGGTGACTGGCGAGATCGAAGGTGCTCCCGTCCAGCATCGTGCCGACCAGCGGCGGTGCGGGTGGGCCCTCCACCGTCGGCTCGGGTTGCTCGACATCGATGGGGTCGGTCGAGGTCGCACGACGCTCCCGCTTCGAGCTCAGCGCGAGCGACAGGCCACCGGTGATCGTCTGCCCGAGATCGACGACGTTGTTGCCCGGCCACAGGACGGCTTGCTCGGTGACATCGAGCGAGAACCACAGCCCACCCGTCAGCCGCACGCGCAGCGCGGCCGTCCCCAGGACCGCCAGCCCAATCGCCGAAGGCACGAGGCTCGACGCCCGCGGGTCGGCTAGCGCCGCCCCCGAACCAGCGGCCGCACGAATCACCAACCGGTTCGGCACCAGGCTCGCTTCGAACGAGGCACGCGCGCCCACCAAACCCAGGCCGTAGCCATCCGCGACCCCAAGGTCGATCGTGCTCAGGGCCGTGTATGCCCCCCAAACACCTCCGCCGAGCCATACGCGGCGACCGGGACCAAGCGCCCCGAGTGCCTCCACACCGATCCCTGCACGATGACTCCGCCCGCGACGCCGCCGATCGAGCCCCGGGCCCTGTTCGATGAGCCGCGCCCCGATGGTGCTCTCGTATCGCATCGGGATCGAGATCTGCAGCCCGTGCCCCACCGGCAAGATCGACCACGGACGCGCCGCAATCGAGCCCGCCGCCGCCGGGGTCAGCCGCGTTGAAGCCACGCTCTCCGGCGCAAGCGGTCGCCGCGTCCCCAGCCCCACGCCCACGCCGACCTCCAGCCCGCCCTCGCGCGCAGCCTCGGCCGGCGGTGCCGCGAACGCACTGACGAGCAGCATGGCACTCGCGATCAAAACGCGCCTCCGAGGGTCCCCGTGATCTCGAAGACGGTGACGTCGGTGAGTCCGATGAACTCGCGATAGTGATAGTGCCCGGCGCCGACCAATGCCCCGGCGATCAGTCGCGCGCGCGTCGTCAGCTCCCACTGCCCCGACATGAAGAAGCTGCCGCGCACGTTGAACATCGACGACAGCTCGCGGTCCCGCGTCACCCAGGTCGGCTCGAGGTCTTCTTCGTAGGCCGGGCGATAAAACGATGCGCTGCCTTGGGTGTAGCCGCGACCTTCGAGTCCAAGCACCAAAGCATCGGTGGCCGACACCCGCACGTCCGCGATCCCGGTGTGCCCAAGCACGCCCCAGCTGTCGCCGTAGAACCGGTACGCCCCGCCGAGCGACCACCGTCGCGACAGTGCCTGCCGAACCCGAGTCACGCCCGCCGCTCGAATGCGCCGACCCGGATGCTGCTCCGGAATGCACAGCCCGATGCTCCCCGCACAGCCGCCTCCGCCGCCAAGCGAGACCCAGCGATAGGGACTGGCGAGATAGCCGTGTTGCCCCCGTACCTCGGCCGAGATCGCGAGCAACGTGGTCGGTGTGAGCACGTGGCTGTAGCCGAGAAAGCCACCGCCGTACGCGATCGTGCGCCGAAAGCTCTCGTCGCCCGAGCGCCCCACGATGTCGCCGCCGCCGAACGCCCGGGCGTCGATCGTCACCGTACGATCGAGCAGCTCGGTGCTGAAGCTCAGCGCCCCGCTGTTCGAAAGGTAGTCGTGCTCGTGCGACAGCCGGTAGTTCAGCGCGAGCGTGCCCCACGACCATTCGCGGTCCGCCCCCACCCCGATCTCGTCGCGTTGCTCGCGAACCGGCTCGGTGGCGGCGGTGCGAATGTCGATCGAAGCGCTCGTCCAGACGTCGACGGCGTAGACCATGTCGACGTGGCTGCGGTCGTCGCCCACCGCGACGTTGGCGTGCACCCGCGGCGACACCACCGTCGTCCGGTCGGTGTCGGCTCGCACGTACAGACTCGCCGTTCCTTCGAACGTAGGATCGGCGGGCGGCGCCATCGCCAAGAGCCCGACGCTGACCAGCGCCGCGAGCGTCTTCATGGGTGGACATTATCAGGACATGCGGAAGCGTCGTTGTGTGGCTGCGATTTGAATCCAACATACAAGTTGGCTACCGTCGCCATGCGGAGACGATGAGTCGGACGGCCAAAGTGGCGCTGTGGGTCCTCGCGTCCGGCGCCGTGGTCAGCTGCGACGCGTCGGAGGCGGGCGAAGTCCCTGCGCCGGATTACGACGCGTGGGAGCGCGACGTGTACCCGATCGTCTTGCGTGACTGCGGCTTCCCGGCGTGCCACGGCAACTCCGATCGGCCGTATGCGGTCTACGGACCCAACCGGCTGCGCTTCGATCCCGAGACCGAGGCCGATGCGCCTCCGACCACCGCGGAGCTCTACCAGTCGTACCAACGCGCGCGCTCGATGCTCGTTGGCCCCGACGTCGAAGAGTCCCCGCTGCTACGCAAGGTCCTGCCCGGCGGTGGGCATCGCGGTGTCGATCGACTCGGGCGCTCGGTCTACCCGGACGAAAACGATCCGTCCTACGAGGTGCTGCGCGCCTGGGCCACGGGGGAGCTGTGGTACGGCGAACCCTGAGGCGGTCGCGGTTCGCGGCGGTGCTGCTGCTCGTGGCGGGCACCGGCTTTTCCACGCCGCTGTTGTTCGCCGAGCCGGTGCACACGGGCGGTGGCGGGGGCCGCTTTTTCACTGGCTCCCCGCGCGACGGATTCGGCTGCGAGGTGTGCCATCAAGGGGCCGATGCGCCCGTCATCGACGTGCAGGGCCTCGGTGACGGCTACGAGCCGGGACTGACCTTCACCCTGCAGATGACGTGGCCCCAAGAGGCTCGCGACATCGGCTTGATCGGCGAGGTCGTCGACGCCAACGGCGACACCGTCGGCACACTCGCGACCCCGCCCGACGATCTCATCGAAGACGTCGAGCGCTGTGCCGGTGGCAACCTCGCCGTGCGGGTGGTCGACGCCGAAGACGATCGCCAGCTGTTCGGCGTGCCGGCGTGCGGTGCTTCGGCCCTTCGCGTGCAGTGGACCGCACCGGATGAGGACGTCGGTCCGGTCTGGTTTCACGTCGGTGCCGTGGGCAGCGACGCCTCGGACGACGCCGAAGGCGATGGCGTATGGATGTGGGCGCGCGAGCTGACCTCACCCGCGGGACCCATCGAGACCGAGGGCTGTCACGTCGGGGCTCCGACGCGCGGCGCCGGATGGTGCATGCTCCTGCTCGTCGCTCTCTTCGCCCGTCGACGCCGCACGACTCACGGCACGAAGACGACGATGTCCTCGAGGAACTCGACCCCACCGACGGTCACCTGACCGCGCGACGCGGTCGAAAACGAAACCGACGCGTTGGGCCCCGGCGGCTCGCCTTCGTTGGCGTTCTCCTCCACGAGCTCGAATCGCGCTGTGTACACGCCGGGTACAACCTCGACGCCGTCGGCATCGCGTAGGTCCCATTCGGCGAGCCACGAGTGGTGCGCCTCGGCGGTCGCAGCCGTGACCGCATCCACGCGGTTGTCGCTCGACGAAGCGTTCCAACTCACCAGGTGCTCGCGTCGAACTCCGCCCCATACCGAGACCGTGCGGACGAAGTTGCCGGCCATGTCCTCGATCCAGATCGACCCGACGTTGGCCGGCGCGAACATGCCTTCGTACGATCGCGTGCGCACCGTGATGAGCACCGACTCGAGCGGCGCCGCGGTGTCGATCGTTCTCAGCCGAGCGTCGAACACGAGGTCGGGATTGGCCCCCTGCAGCACCTCGATCGCGAGCACGTGCGGTCCTTCGCCGGGCGGCGGCGTTGGACTCGCCACGAAGTAGTCCGATCCATCGGACCCCTCGACCTCGCCCGCAACCATCGGAGCATCGGGCGCGACGTTGAAGCGCGCCACTTCTTCGCCGTCGATGTACGCGATTGCAGCATCGTCTCGACGCACGCGCAGCTCGAGCGGCGCGGACGTGAAGTCTCCGGAGAAGACGTGCCGCAGGTACACCGGCCCATCCGAGCCCCACTCGGTGGCGTCGTCGTAGCCTCGACCGATCGGTGCAGCCAGCTCCGCCCACGCGCCGTCGTCGAAGCTCGCCGTCGTCCATCCGGGATCGGGAGTCGCCGACACGCGCCACGTCGACCCCGCCGGGACGAGCGTCACCGAGCCGTCTTCACCACCCGTGTCGCCTTCGGTGTCGTCGCCTTGGTCGAGACCGCCGTCGGCCATGCCGTCGTCCGACGAGCCCGCCAGAGGGGCGTCCGGCGGCTGCGGTTCGGACACCGAAATTCCGCCCGGCTCGCATCCGGCGATCCAGAGCACGCACGACAGCGAGCCGATGCCGCGGGTCAGTTGCACCCGCAGCCTCCGCCACCGCCGCCCCATCCGCCGACGGATCCCTCGCGGAACTCATCGGCGTGGTCGGATCCGGCGACGAGGTCGGCGGGACGCTCGAGCTCCATGTCGGGCTGCGCCAGGCGCCCCCGCTGGTAGGGAGCGACGGTGACGCAACCGGTGCAGAGCACGGCGGTCAGCGCGAAGGCAGCCCGGAGCATTGCCAGCATCGTAGCAGCTGATCGCAACGCGGGTGGTACGCTGGCTGCGTTGTGCTCGGGCGAGGCATGGCGGCTCTGCTGGCGTTGGCGTCCCTGAGCGGGTGCCTGGGCGACGGCAGCTTCGACGTCGGATCGACCGGCAGCCCCGAGCCCGATTGGGTGCTGCAGGACGGCAGCGGTACGTCGACCGGCGCGGTCGGCAGCGAGGAAGGCTCGAGTGAATCGGGCAGCGGGACAGCCTGCCCGGTCTGCGCAGAGCCAGCTCCCGACGGCTGGCAAGGTCCCGTCGTTCGGACGTTGTCCCCCGACGGCGCCCCGGTGGAGTGCGGTGGCGCCTACCCCACCGCCGACCTCGCGTTCTTCGACGACTTCATCGAGCCGGCCCCGACCGAGTGCTCCTGCGAGTGCCGCACGGACATCTCCGAGGTCTGCTACACGGGCGCGTGGCGCCACGACGGGTCGCCGTCGTGCGACACGTACACGGAGTTCCACCCGCTGACCAACGACTGCGTCGCGTTCGACTCCACCGCCGGAAGCATGGCCTTTCGCTCGATCGGCAGTGGTGTTCCCGACTGCCAACCCGCCCTCGAATCGGTGGTCCCCGAGTTCGGGTGGGGAGCGCTCATCACCTCCTGCAAGCCGGAGCTGGAAGGCGGATCGCCGTGCGATGGCGTCCCGGGCGGCGTGTGCTGGCCGGCGGTGCCGGACGGGTTCGAGGCGGGGCTGTGTATCTGGTCGCAGGGGGACGTGGCGTGCCCCGACGGCTCGTCGTACGCGGAGCGCCAGACCGTCTACAACGGCGTCGCCCAGGATTCACGCACGTGCTCGGTGTGCAGCTGCGGAGACGTCGGTGCGTTCGACTGCACCGGCGGTGCGGAGGTCTTCGCCAGCGAGGACTGCTCCGGCGCGGCAGAAGCACTCGCCATCGACGCATGCACGCCCGTCGACGGTGTCGCCTCGGCGCGCCTGGCTCTCGACCTGCCGCTGACCTGCGAGCAGTTCACGGAGTCGGAACCCGTCGGAAGCGTCCAAATCGACGGAATTTTCACCTACTGCTGCGCCAGCGGAGGCTAGAATGTCCACGATGCGCATCCGACTTCTACTCGCGGGGACTCTCCTCGTCGGATGCGCCGTGGATGACGCGGACGGTTCAGTTCCCGCCGTGACGCCGTGGGCGATGGAGTCGGGCGAAGGTGATGGCGTCGGTCCGGGGACCTCATCGTCACCGCAAACCAGCTCGGGCAGCACATCGGATGCGGGCGAGACGACGGCGGCCGGTAGCACGTCGAGCGAAACGACGGGCGGCGACGACGAAAGCAGCTCCGGCGGCTCCTCCGAGAGCAGCAGCGGAGGCCCATCCGGCCACGTCGTGCCGTGCTCGCTGCAGGCAATCGATCCCAACACGGACCCGGCAACCGTCATCGACTACGGCGACGGCATCGGTCAGATCCCCACCGAGATCGGCATTGCACTCGCCGAGCACTGCGGCTGCCACTACACCAACGACATCCAGATTCGCGGCCTCACCAACTACGACTCGGACGCGGTACCGCTCAGCACGTGGGACGACTTTCATGTGCCGTTCGTCGGGGTGTTCCCGGCCGAGTTCGACGGCACGGTGTGGGAAGCGACCGAGGTGCGGGTGACCTTCCATCAGCCGCTCCCGATGCCCCCGGGCGAATGCGACATCGACGGGGAGGGCTCGATCATCACGGAGGAAGACTTCGCGTTGTTCGCCCAGTGGTTCGATGCCGGTGCCCCAGACGGCGCGAACTGGCCGCCCTGAGAGTTCGTTTTCGCGCAGACTCGTGTCGTAGATGAACGAGTAGGGTGCGAAACGGCTACGGGACGCACATGTGGGTACGAGCTACGGTGGGCTGCGGAGATAGCCCAGATGTTCGTCGCCCAGCTTGCCGTTGCCCTCGTCGCTCTCCTGCACGTCATCTTCGCCGCCGCCGAGTCCGTTGGGTGGCCGGTCTTCGCCGCCCGCATGGGCTACAGCCGCGAGCGAATCGAAGCGACGCGCCAACTCGCGGCCAACCAGGGTGCCTACAACTTCGGCATCGCCGCGATGCTCGGCTGGTCGCTCGGGACGGGCGACTGGGGCACCGTCTCGATGCTGCTCGCCTTCATCATCGCGATGGCGCTGGTCGGTGCGATGACCGTGCGCTGGACCATCTTTGTCGTGCAGGGGATCCCGGCGATCCTCGGACTGGCCCTCGTCGGGCTGTCGAGCTGAGTCTAGTCGTCGTCGTCGGGGACGTGGCAGTCCTCGAACGACAGCTGACCGACGATCTGCAGCCCAGAATCGAGGGTGCAGTCCAGCGTGACCGACCCCTTCATGGTGTCCGCCGAACGGCCTTGCTCACGCAGCTCGCCGTCGAACCGCGTGCACGCGTCCGGCCCGAGGAAGAACGTCTCGGACGCGCTGTTCGGAGAAAAGAACATGATCCCAGGGACGTGCTCCACGGCGAAGTGGGAGTAACGTAGCTGCGCGTCGTTGTTGTCCGTCATGTCGACGCCGAAGAAATGCGGATCGCCGCTCGCACAGGTGCACGGCTCGAACGTGCGAACGACCGTGTCGTCCCGTCGCAGCTCGAGATGGCCATAGTGCTCATCGGCACACGCGGGCATCAGGAGCAAAAGCGACAGGGAGGCGAGGGCGGCGCGCATCAAAATAAGGGTTACCCGATGCAGTGACACTCGCCAGCGAAGCCCTCCCTTGGTCACGGCGCTCGTTGCGAGCTCGGGACCGCGGCATTGGACGATGATCTGCGGTGCGTGTTCGGCGCTGGCGGAACACTCGGGGCTCCTTGGGAACAACCCTCCCGTGAGCCGACTGCGACGCCCCATCTCGCTCTTCGCCGCCCTCGCGTTGACGGGTGCCCTGACCGGCATCGGTTTGGCCCAGGCTGCCGCTCCCCGTGGATGGGGCACGAAGGGGAGCAAGGCAGGCAAGACCAGCTCGCACGTCGGCCCTTGGATCTCCGGGGTTCGCTACACCCTCTACGGAACCGGGGCCGGCAACGCCTGCGTCTACGACGTCGACACGACCAACCTCCCGTTCGCGGGCTACGTCGCCGCCGGGTCGGACGTTTGGGCTGGCGGGGAGGGATGCGGCCGCTTTCTCGAGATCAAAGGCGGCACCGGTCCCACGTGCCCGGTTCAGTCGTTCGACGGCAGTCCCCGTGTGGTGATGGTCGTCGACCATTGCCCCGAGTGCACCAACACGCACCTCGATCTGACGAGTCACGTTTGGGAGCAGGTCACCGAGAGCTCCGGGTGCATCATCGAAGGCGCGAGCTACCGCGAGGTCGCTGGTCGTTGGACCGACGACGTGTCGCTCGAGCTCAACCCCGGCAGCAGCTCCAGCTACCTCAGCGTTCGTCCGCATCACCAGAATCGCCCGGTCAGGGCGATTGAGGTGCGCAGCTCTGGCTCGAGCACCTGGACGTCGCTGCCGCGCGTGCCGGGCAACAACCTATTCGCGGCGTCGATGTCCACCCCACTCAAAGCGCCGGTTTCGGTCCGTATGCACAGCATCACCGGTGAGACGCTCGTGGCCGCCGATGCGGTGACCTCCCTGACACCCAGCGGCACCTCGGTCATGCATGACATGGGCTGGCAGTTCGCAGGCGACTTCGGCATGAGCCTGCGACGCAGCCACACGAGCACGTCCAAGAGCTTCGTCGGTTCGCTGTCGGGAGCGACGGTCCCGATCGCCAAGGTCCAGCTGCGTGGCAAGGGGGCGGCCAAGTTCGGCAGCCCCATCAAGCTCAAGCACGGACGCATCCTCGCGTTCGAGCGCAGCAAGACGATGAAGCTGCCGATCTCGATCAAGCTGATCAGCACCCACGGCGAAACGGTGATCGCAACCGACGCGATCACGAAGATGGACGGACCGGGCGTGGACCGGGTACCGGCACAGTTCGCGTGTACCGAAAAAGCGGAGACCCAGTGCGGCGACGGTCTGGACAACGACTGCGACGGCAAGGTCGACGCCCACGATCCGGACTGCTGAGCTGCCCTTAGTCGAGCGCCTGGACGATCGCTTGGCGGACTCGGCTGATGTCTAGGATCCGCTCGCCGTCACAGCCGACGCGACAGTGCACGACATCCTGGCAGTCCCTATCGTCGCGGGTCTCGAAGTCCGCGAGTCCTCCCAGGGCGATCCCAACGAGCTTGTTCGACTCAGCGCTCCAGACCGGGGAGCCAGAGCTGATCGCGAAGATCTCGAGATCGGCCTCGTACGTGCGGTCAGCGTTCCGCTCCAAGACGCGCCCCGTGGCGACGATCTTTCGGGGCAGTCCCAGCGGATGGCCCGCCGAATACACCGGCGCATTGACGAGCGGGTCGGTGGTGGCTGGCACCGCGATCTCCGGGGCCGACGTCCCGGCTACCCGCAGAAGCGCCCAGTCCTTTTCGCCCGGGAGGTTGCTCTGGGATCCCTCGGCGGCGAGGCTAGCCGTGCCGACCTCGCTCGCCGGCAGAAGTACTCGAGCGATTCCGCCGCGCGTCTCATAGCCTGAGAGGACACGAATGCGATCGACGTCCTGGAACTCCTCGAGGCAGTGCGCCGCCGTCAGCACCAGGTCCGAGCCGACGAACACCCCCGAGCAGCGCCCGAGCGACGGCTGATTGGGGAGATCGGGTTTCTGTCCGGCGGACGGTGGGCAGATCCCGAACCGACTCCAGAGCCGCTCGGTCTTCAGCGAGACCAGCCCATTGGCCTCGGTCATCTCGTCACGGTCCACCAGGAGAACGGTTGCCCGAGCACGAGCGACCTTGTCGTCGTTGGCTTGCGCAGCCGCGGTCGCCAAGTTGGTCGGAAGACCACGCCGTCGAAGCAGGTCGAGCAGCGCCCGGTTGTTTGCATTGATTCTCTCGGGGTCGACCAAGTCGTTGTGCCCGATGATCCGGGCCGTACGGTACAGACCCTCTCGGAACAGATCGACGATCTCGACATCCTCGACGGTATCTGGCGAAACATCGAGGACGATCGGTACGCTCGGGCTCCGGACGTAGTAGTTCCCGTATTGGGCGACGAGCTCGCTCCACTTCCCCGTGGGCGGTGCGGTCGAAAAGCCTTCCTCGCCATCGGCAAGGTACGTCGCGAACTCGTCGTCCAGCGCACGCCGATGGACCTCTTTGCGCACCACCTCGAATACGGCCACATCGTCGGAGGCAAGCGTGCGGGTCGGCGGCGGTGCGGGGGCGGCTCGAGCGGCCTTCGGCTGCGAGCCCAGCGTCAGCCCGAGCAGGCTGACCATCGCGATTCCACACCAGTGCTTCATCGAACTCAAACGCTCCATCGATCAGTTCGCGTCGAACAGCGAGACGTAGTAGGCCAGGACGAGGCCGACGCGGAGCGCCCCGCCGGGGTCCTGGGTGTCCGACACCGTGAGTTGTGACGTGCCCGAAAAAAGCGTCGGGGCGTAGCGAGCCTCGACCCCAATCACGAACGTGTCTTCGGGGGAGCCGATCAGCATCCCGATCTGGCCTCCTGGCGACACGAGGCTGTCCCAGCGTGGTCGCGAGATCTGACCATCTTGGTCGTAGGCGAGAAACTGACCGACATCCAGGGCGGAGACAAAGGTGTGCAAGCCGAGCCCGGCCGTGCGGTCCTTCTTCGGATTGGGCAGGTGCTGGTAGGCCAGTCCGAGCGGGACTTGGAGCTGCGGCGGCATAAGCTCCGGCCCCGAACCCAACAGCGCGGTGCCACCCCCTTCTCGAGTACGCCGCCACTGTACGCCCGTCACCGCGAACCCGACCGGAATGCCGAGGCTGAAGACGTTGTCGCCTGCACGATTCGCACGCGAGGTGGTCGCGTCGATGAGTCCTTCGAGGGCCGCTTCACGTTGCTTGCGACTCTCCTCTGTCGACTTGCTCTCGGCATCGGCATACGTCGCGCTGTACGTCGCGACCGCTGACAGCAATGAAGTGGCGTTGGAGAGGGTTCGGGCCTCGGCCTTGCGCGCATCGGCGGGAATGAAGCTGAGCGCGAGCTCGGCCCCGGCGGAGACCGCTCCCGCCGTCTCGCCCTCGAGAAAGGCCAAGAGGGCAGATCGCGTGAGCTTGACCTGTTTCTTTTGCGCAGGGTCGACAACGAGCTCCTCGGCGACCCTGGTCAAGGCCGTCACCACCGGGATTGCCTTCTCCTTGACGCTTTTCGCGGTTTTGGCGGTCCGTGCGAGGTCGGCAAGCTCCAAGGCGAGCACGAGCGTGTCCTGGCTGGCGTTGGGCGCGAGCTGTCGAGCCAGCACGGTGACGTCGACCCCGGTCTCGAGGTTCGTCGCCACGATCGCGAGAGCCTGTAGTACGGGCTTGCTCGCCTGCGACCACGTGCCCTCCTGCGGATCGTCGAGCAGGGCGAACGTCTCGTCGAGCAAGGCGGAGTAGTCACCGGACAGCTGCCCGCTGCTCTCGAGCGAGTGGACTGCCACGACGAGGAGCGCCCGAACGATCGTGTTGATTTCGTCCGGAACTGGCCCCGTCTGGCCGGTCTTCGCCCACGACGAAGTCAGCAACCCCGTGATCAGGTCCGCCGCCAACGGGGCACGAATGAGCTCGGGGTCGGAGGCGAGCTGCTCCAGCGACGTGGTCTGAAGAAGGCGACAAGTCTGAGGGAGCAGGGATGACTGGCCCGGGTCGATCGACTTGGGATAGCTCAAACCACACACCGCATCCTCGATACGACGCTGCGCAAACGCGAGGCTCCGACGCTTTGCGCGGCGAACTGCCACCGTCGTCACGATGCCAAGGAGCTCGGCCGCGGCTTCCGAGACCTGAGCGTCGCCAAGGCCTTTGTTGCGATACTGGCCACTGTTGCCGACGCGCTGCGACTGCGCCGGTCCCAGAACGCCGGCCATCTCCAGTTGGGCATCCAGCGCTTCCAGCTCCTCCCGCTTGGTATTGCCCAGCAGCACGTCCATCGCCCGGCGCGCCCGGATGACCCGAAGCTGATTCTTCGCCTCCTCGGCCGACCGGACCCTGACGGGATCGTTGGCACCATCGATCTGAGCCTCGACCGCCTCAGCCTGTGCCAGGACCTGGTCGTACTCGGCCTGGAGCTGGACCTGTTGCTGACCCTGGGCAGCGGTGACGAGAACACTCAACTGCGATGCCTGCTCTTGTAGGGCGTCGAGCTGCGCCTGAAGGGCCGCGACGTCGACCGAGTTTTCGGCCAGCGCATCGAGTTGTGCCTGGATCTCCGCGCGCTCGGCGAGCGCGGGTCCGAACCCTTGGTCGTCCATCGGTGGAGCCTCCGGAGACGGGGCTGCCACGGCAAGTGAAGGTGTGCTCGCGTGCAGCGAGGCGAAAGTGAGCATCAGTAGTGGAAGGCGAGCGGTGACCATCGACAGCGTCGCGGGATCGTCGTTCTCCCGCATCCGTGTGGCTTAGTGACTGCCCGACAGAATCCCGTCAGACGGAAACGAGATTCTCGAGTCGCAGTCCATCCCACCCCCGCCGTGGGCAAGGTCGGCCAGCACCCGCTCCGGGCGCGATGACGCTGCCGCCGTTTGTGACGGCCGATCTGCGAAAAAGTGCGAACGAAACGACCGGATTTTCCGGCGTCACAAACCGCCGCAGCCGGTTCTTACTAATCGGAAAGACCATCCGATGAACAAGGCCAAAGTGACCCTGACCCTTTTCGCTGCTGCCCTTGCCCTTGCCGGCACCACCACTGCGGTGGCCGCCCCGAAGACCGTCAAGAAGTCTGCGATCAAGAAGACCGCGATCAAGAAGAAGGCGATCAAGAACTCGGCCAACCGCAAGCTTCTCGTCAAGCGCGTATCGCCTTCGAAGCTGTGGCAGTCCGTCTTTTCATCGATGGCCCGCGTGCAGGGCACCATCACCGTCGACGCGGCCGTCCTTCCGCACATCACGGGGCAGTGCAAGGACGTCGTCATCAAGGCGTTCGCCGGCTCGAACTTCGGCGATGAGGTCTCGAGCATGCGCGCCACGGGCGACATCTCGAGCGGCTCGTGCAGCTACACGATGTTCGTGAGCCCCAAGAGCGAGATGCGGCTGCTGTCCTTCTACGAGGGCACTCGCAGCCCGGACCACCCCGGTGACTATCTCGAGATCAACGGCACCGGCCCGCACACCTTCGCCGCCAACGCCGGCAGCGTGTACACCCGCGACTTCGTCCTCACGTACGACTTCATCAAGTAGTCGAGCAGCCCCCCAGCCCGAGCGCCCCGGCCACTGGTCGGGGCGCTCTTGTTCGCGGGCCTTCGTCAGGGTCTGAGCGCGGGCTCGTTCGAGGCTGGCTCTGCGCCGAGTGTTTGGTGGCGAGGTCGCTGACCGATCACCTGCGCCGTGATGCGGTTCATGAGCTCCTCGTATGTGCCGCTGAACGTACCGTTCGCCCAAACGTGAAGCAGCGCGGCCGTGAAGTAGCCGTGCGTGGCGTCTTCGTAGGCGTTCTCGTGCTCGAGGCATGCGACGAGCTGTCGGACGCTGGCAACGACCCGAGGTGCGCGGCGAGGACGAATGCTCTCGTAGAACTCGCGGTGGGCGGCGTAGGTCGACCGTGCGGTGTTGTGCAGCAGGGCTCGCGGTTGCGGTCCTCTGGGTCCGAGTGCGGGCGGGAGTCCTTCGATGACCGACCCGCTGTGGCACGAGTCGGAAACCACGACAATGCGCACGCCCTCGACGAATGCTCCCCACATCTCGAGGAGCTCGTCGTGCCGCATCTGGCCGTCGTACAAACACCAGGTGCTGTTCATCCTGCTGCCCTCGTCGGCGGGGGCGCTCGGTATCCAGCCGCCGTGCCCCGAGAACGACACGAGGAGCAGGTCACCCCGCCCGAGCTCGGCCGCATGGGCGAGCACCCTGCCCCCTACGTGCTCCCGCGTCGCACCGGGCCCGAGCAGATAGCGAGCCTCGAATCCGGCCTCGCGCGCCATGGCGTACATCGCGAGCGCGTCCGCTTCGGCCGACACGAGATCGGTGAACCACGGCCGGTAGTGGAACGAGTCGGCCGAGTTGAGGCCGACGTGGAGCGAGACGCCCCGAGGTCGGTCGAACGCCATCCAAAGACGTTAGTGACGGGGCGCGGGTCATCAGTCACCGCAGGAACCAGACACGGCCGAACCGCCGGCCCGGATCGCCGTTCTGCGGGGCGGTTTGAGCTCACTTCGCGGCGAACTGCCGCGCGCGGCCTTACTGCGCCACCACGCGCACGTTGTCGACCTGCAAGAAGCCGGGGCCGGCGTAGTCTTCCGGCACGGTCTGCACGATCCGGATGTAGACGGTCGAGCCCGCGAACGGGCTGAGGTTGACGACGCCGGTCATCGGGCCATCGTCCTCGGTGACGGTGCCGGCCTGCGCGGTCAGCAGCGTATCGGTTTGCATTGGCATGCCCCCGCCGGCGGGCTCGATGTGCACCTCGAGGGTTCGGTCCGACACGGCGCCGAAAGTGGCAAGGTCCCAAGCCGCGCGATAGTCCAGCTCGAGATCGGCGGGAGGATCGGCGGCGAGTGTGATGTCCTGGCCGATCGAGATGACGTTGGTCGAACCGGTCGCGCCATCGCCATCGAATCCACTCAGGGCCGCGAAGCTACCGTCGGTCGGCGCACTGCTGAAGGACGTCCAGACCCCGGCCGAGGTCGACACGCCACCGCCGTCAACCTGCAAGGCGAGGAACGGAACATCCAGGTCGGCTGCATCCCAGCCGGTAAAGTCGCCGGTCTCGAAGCTGCAGTTGTCACAGGTGTCGACGCAACCGCCGTCCGTGCACGTCGCGCTCGGCGAGCAGACCTCGCCGACGTCCATGCCGAGGCAGTCGTTCGCGGCCCCGCAGTAGTCGGGGTTGGTCATCGGGTCGACGCACGCGCCGTCGCACACGATCGCTCCCATCGCGTCGCACTCGCACGACCCTCCGATGCAGCTCTGGTCGTCTTCGCAGGCCACACCGCCGTTGTCGTCGAGGCAGTCGTCCGTCGCGCCGCAGTACACCGGGTCCGTGAGCGGATCGATGCAACCGATCGGGCACAGCAGGGCGTCGGTGTCCAGGCACTCGCAGACCCCGCCGTCACAGGTCTGGTCCGCACCACAGAACGTGCCGGCGTTTTCACCCATGCAGTCGTCGGTCGCGCCGCAGTAGTCCGGATCCTCGAGCGGATCGACGCACATGCCGTCGCAAACAAGCAGATCGACGTCGCACATCGAGCCGTCCGAGCTGGACTCCGAACCCGAGCTGGAGTCCGATTCGGCGGTCGTCGACGAGTCCGAACCCGCGTCCGTCGTATCGTCGGTATCGGTCGTGTTGCCGGTGTCCGTCGTATCGCCGGTATCGGTCGTGTCGGCTCCGGTCGAGGTCACGTCCTCCCCGGTCGTCGAGTCGGCCGTCATCGGCGTGGTGGTGACCACCATGCCGGTCGAGGTCGAGCCCTCGGTATCGTCCCCGTCGTCCGAAGGCGTGCCGTCGTCGCCCGGGCACCCGAGCAAGGCGAGAGCGCCGAGCCCGGTCAGCAAGCGCAAGTCAAAGCGGAGCATTGCCTCCGAGCGTACCGCTTCCGGAGCGCTCCCCGCGAACAGGGGCTTAAATGCGAGCCCCGGAGCACCGCAAGGCGGTGTCCGGGGCGGGAGACGGCCAACCAGGTCAGCCGGCGGTGAAACCAAGCTCGGCTTCGACCTCCACCTGCGCACCGACCAAAGCGCGCACGGTGGCGGTGCCGAATGGAGGCACGAACGAAGGACCGCGGTGCTCTTCGATCACGTTGCCGTCGGCATCGAGTGCCGACCAGCGCAGCACGGGCTCACCCTCGTCGAAGCCTTCGAGGTTGACCGCTTCCCACTGGCCTTCTTGCTCCTCGATCTCCGCGTTGAACTCGGGCTCGAGGCCGATACCGGCCGCCGCGACGCCGTAGAAGACCGGATCGACGGGGTCGAAGCGGAAGTCGCAGTGCACGTGGCTGCTGTACTCGACGAGCTTGCCGCCGTTGGCCGTGCAGGCGTTCTCGAGCTTGGTCAGCGATGCCGAGATGGGGTCGAGGTCGAAGGCATCGCCATACATGTGGCGTGAGTGCTTCGCACCGCCGACCGAGGAGTTGTAGGCCGGGCGCCGGTAGCCCGAGTTGACCTTGATCGCTCCGAGGCTGTCGCGGAACTTCTGCAGGCCTTCGATCGCGTGCGGCTGCACGATGGCGTAGCGACCCTTCCAGGTCTGTGCCACCTCGCTGAGTGTGAAGTTGGGCGCGATCTTGGTGCTGCCGTCGATCTTCTCGAGGTCGAGGTAGGCGATCGGCTTGCGGTAGTTCTGATTGCCGCTGAGCGCCGACGGGTAGCTGTAGCCCGACGTTCCGGGAGGCAGGTTGGTGACGTCCAGGCAGGTGCTGCCCGAGCCGTCGGCGCCGGGGAAGCAGGCCTTGCCGGTGGTGTCGACGCCGTCGTCACCGCCGCCGTCGTCGCCCACGCCGCCGTCGTCGCCATCGTCACCATCGTCACCGCCGTCGATCGGGTCGCCTTCGCCGACCGTGTCGTCCGTGCAGCGCGTGCCACCGCGGTAGAGCTGGGTCTTGCTGCCCAGGTCTCCGACCATCTCCTGGTATGCGCTCTTGTAGCCGGCGAAGAAGTCGATGTGCCACTTCTTGATCGCGCTGCCGGTATCATCAGCGCGCAGGCAACCGTCGTGGACGAAGGAGCCCCACGGGCCGTCGGGGATCTCGTAGCCGTCGAGCTCGGGCGCGTAGACCCACTCGCCGTAGCTGATGTAGTTCTTGTCGACCGCGATCGACCGCATGGGGTGCAGGGGACGATTCTGCACGCCGATGCCCCACGGGTACTCCGGACCGGCGACGACGTAGCAACCGTACGAAGAGCAGCCGCAGCTCTTGTGGTAGTTGACGATCCGACCGTCGGGGAGCTTGCCAGTGCCTTCGAGCTTGAGTGCCGAAGCAAACGCCTGGGGAACGTTGGCGATTGTCGAGCACGACGCGGTCTTGATCGGGGTGTTGTTCGCCCCGCTGTACTCAGCGGAGTTGGTCACCCAGTAGAAGGTGAGCTTGTGGTTCGCGATGTGCGGCCCGTGCTCGCCGACTCCAGCTTCGGACGTCGGAAGACCGGCATCGACATCGCGTCCGAAGTCCTCGCTGCAGCCCCCCGCTGCAAAGATCGTCGTGAACAGTACGAACTCGGCAAGTTTGCGTTTCTTCATCGTTTTTTCGTCCCCAGTCACCCCGCTGCCCAGTGGTCGAAAAGACGAAAAGGTTCCCGAGATGGGGAACCTCGGTGGGGGCTCGTGACACTGGCGATTGGATGCCTGGGATGCGTATGCCTGCCGCCCGATTGAGCGCCGCGATTGTCGTCGCGCTCACAGCATCGGCATGCGACGCACCCGAACGGACGACGCGTCAGCCCGGCATCGTTGCTGGACCCAAGGGTGACCAGACCCAGGACGGGCGACCCGGCGAGGACGAGGAAGGTCCTGTGTTCCTCCTTCCGGACGAATCGCTCCAGAAGGTCGCGCTCGGGTCAGGACAGTGTGTTCAGATCTCGATGGAGCTCAGCGATGACGTCGCGGAGGAGCTCGAGATCTCGGTCGATGCCCCGTCGGAGCTCGGCGGCGCCACGCTGACCGAGGACGCCCGCGGATTCTCGGCGCACTGGCGGTGGTGCCCGGGTGCCTTCGGAGCGCCGCCCAAGCCGGGCGAGTACGAGGTGATGCTGCTGGCCGACGATGGCGTGCACTTGCCGACCACGCGGCCGTACACGGTCGTGGTCGACGAGGCCGAGCCCGAGCCCGAGCCCGAGCCGACGCCCGAGGACGAGCCGGACGACTGTGACGTTGGCTGGCCGACGATCGACTACCAGCCGCCGATGGTGGGCGACGGTGTCGTCAGTATCAGCGCGCTGTTCGTCGACGACATCGGCATCGTGGGCTTCCCGTTCGTCGAGTTCACCTTCGATACGCCCGATGAGCTCCACCCCGAGTTCACGAGCTACCCGATGGAGCTCGTCGACGGTGATCGCAAGGCCGGGGTCTGGCGCGTCGAGGTGCCGATCGAGGGCGACACGCTCTACTATCGCTTCATCGCCGAGGACTCCGTTCCGGGCCAACCGTGCCCGCACCTGCTCGAGGAGCCCACTGAGGGCTTCCTCGAAGTCGGGGTTTGATACGCTGCGGCCGGTTTGACCGGTTCGCGTTTCGGGCTCGCGCTGCTGCTGCTTGCCGGTTGTCCCGCTGACGAGCCGGACTCCAGCGATGCTGGGACAGGCGCGGATTCGGGGTCGGAGTCCGGTTCGGCCCCGGAAGTCTCTTACGCAGCGTGCGATGACCCTGAGCTGGGGTGCGGGGGAGACGACTGCCGCGAGCGGAACGTGAATGATGCCGATTGGTCGGTCTGCGTCCCGCCGTGCTCCGAGGACGGCGACTGCCCGCTCGCGCCGGGAAGCAACACCCCGCCCAGCTGTGTGGACGGGCGCTGCATTCTCGGTTGTGCCCTCGGAGTGGCGGTGTGTCCCTCCGGGATGATGTGCACGGCGGGCGAGCCCGACCAGTGCATGTGGCCCGCCGATCCGGGCGTCGCATCGCTCGACGAGCTGTGCACGGCCGCGTGCGATGGCTGCATGGCGGGCATGCTCCTCGGGTGGACCGACGACTGCCCAGCGGACTGCGCGGCCGACCTCGCCGACTGCACCGACGACGAGCTCGCCGACGCGCTCATCTGTCCGGCGGACGCCGAGTGTTCCGTCGGCGGCTTGGCCCTCAACAGCTGCCTCGCCGAGCTCGCCTGCAAGGATTGACGCCTTCAGTCGCCAGCGACGACACCCGCTTCCCCCGCGACGCTACATTCGGGTCAACTCGAGGGTCCGAAAGTGCCGGATGATGGGTCGACACGAGTTGCAGGCCAGCTTGTGCTCGCCGAAGCCCTCGTGGCGCGGCTGGCTCGTCGCCGAACGGTTGTACGCGCCGCTTCCTGCACCCCGCGACCTGCCGCCGACCTTGAAGCGGCGGCGCCGGCCCTCGAGGCGGGCGTCGATTGCCAGCATCACGGAACCCGCGAGCACGAAACGCGGCTCGTTGGCCAGCCCAAGGCCGTCGTTGATACCCCCGCCCCGCTGGACGAAGTTGAGGGCTCGGGAGATCGAGACCGGCTCGGAGCAGCTGCCGTGGTTGCGCATCTTGGCGTTCACACGCGGGACCGAAAAGTTGTCCTTCAGCCACAGGTCCGCGGCAGCGGGATAGGTCCGCTTGATCCCATCCAACACCGCCGGGTGGAGCTTGCGTTCGAACCACTGGCTGACCGCAAAGAACGGAACCGGCCGAATTCGGGGCGCCCACAGAGCCGAGGAAACAGGGGGTGACGTACCCTCCCGAAGGATCAAGGCCATCACCGACGGAAGCTGTAGGTACCGGTCGGTGAACTTCTCGAGCACCGAGGTCAGAGCCTGTTGCGCACGGCGCTTGAACGTGGGGTCGGCAAACGCCGCCAAGCGACGCAAAAGCGCGGAAACCTTGGCGAGGATCAGTGTCCCTCGACCGGCCATGACCGCGGCTCCACCTGCTCCGCCGGTGATGAGCGCGACGAGAATGCCGAGGCCCAAGCCGCCCGCAGCCTCGGTCAGCACGGTCGAGTGCAGCGCCGCGAGGTAGCGTTCCTGAAAGTCCACGAGGATCGCCCAGGTCACCGGGTCACGTGCGAGCAAGTCGATCGTGGTGGCAACTTCGGTCGCGGCTTGCTTGGCCTGGGCACCGATCTCCTGCATCGCCTGGATGTTGGATGTCAGCGGGGGACGACCGGAAAGAATGTCGGCTGCGATCTCGTCCGCTGACGGAATCATGCGGTCCAGCGCCACGGCGGCGCTGCCGAGCGCCTCGAGCGTCTCGCCGGCCGTCTCCACCAGGCCCCACGCGAAGGCCTTGCTGTAGACCCACATATGGCCGAGCGTGCTCCGCGACGCTAGCTCTGCCTCGATGCGCGCAGCATCCGCCCTGGCCGCCACCACCAGCTCGTCCAGGTGCTTTTTGAGTTGCTGCTGCAACTCGACCGGCGAGGGGATCGGGGGGATCAGGTCAGCTACCAGAGACTCAGGAAACGGATCCACTGCAAACCACCAGTCCACACCAGCTACGACGCAACGTGCGGTCCGATTCAACGCTTCCTGCTCAATTCGCTGGGGTCAATTCGTCGCCGGCGCAACCACGGCGAGCGTGCCACGTCTGGACAGCAGGCAAGTGCAGCAGGTGATCCTCGCGGGGATCGCGACGCTGGTTGGGTGCGACGGAGGTTCCGACCCGGCGCCGTCTGCCCGGTCCGGTGATCCGCGCTCGTCTGCGACGACTCCGGCGATCGAACGCGTCACGGTGGAGCCGTGGCCGATCTCGCTGGAGGTTTCGCGCGGGAGCACGGTCGGGCCGGTACAGAATGTACTCGGCGAGTTCGTCGACATCGAAACCACCGCGGGCTGCGGGGCCGACATTCAGATCCACCGCCAGGCGTGGTCGGACCGTACCATCGCGGACCAGTTTGCCGCCGCCACCAGGCAGGACAGCGAGGACTACAGCTATCCGCTCGCGGAGCAGGACGCCGAGGGCCATCGGGTCAAGGTTGTCGTTGCAAACGAGCTCATGACGATGCGTGGTGCTGAGGTCGGGACCCGAATTGGCGCGCACTACTACACGTGTACAGCCAACGGCGGCGTGTCCCCCATCGAGGAGTCCGAAGCCGACTGCGTGTTCGAGGCCTGTAGGGCGCTTCGGGCCGCGCGTTGAACCCATCGGTCTGCCGACTACGACAACCGAGATGGCCCTCGACCGCAGCTTTCGGAAGTTCGCGCCCGCCGGGCCCGTGGTGGCGGAGCGGTCTGGTCGTCGAGGGGGCGCGCAGTGGCACTGCATGAAAGCAGTGTCGCGAGGACGTACATGATGCCGCAGTCCCCCAAGTTCATCGGGGCGAAGCTCTCGTCGAACGGAATCACGAGGTCGCCGCCGCACTCGGCTTGCTGAAGCCACTGCGGGACGCCCGTCACTCAAGCGGGTACGAGGTAGAGCGTCTTGCTCAGCTCTTCGAGCTCCGGATCCGCGCGGTAAAAGAGCGCCGCCGGGACATCGACCGGGGTGATCGCGATGGGCTGAGCTTCGCGACGACTCACTTCGGGCTCGCCATGCCCGGTCTCATCGATGTTGCGTTGTGGCTAAGAGCAAAGATCGACGGTGCCACCACCAGCGGCCGCGGCCTGAGGCACGCTGAAGCATTCCATGCCTTCGGGGCAGGGCTGGTCGTTCGAGCAATCGAGCGCGCAGACGTAGATCGCCCCGCCCATGCCGTTGTCGGCGCCGTAGCAGGTCGTCGAAAGCGGACTGCCGGGCGGCGGGTCACCGCACGGCGCTGGGTTCGCGCCGCTGCAGGTCAGAGCACAGTAGCCATCACTGACGGGCATGCCGAAGGTCATGCAGGAGCCGACGTTGCACTCGGCGTTGCTCAGGCAGTGTGAGTACTCGCCGAAGTTGGGCTGGATGCCAGCATCGACATCGACATCACCAGTGGAGCCGGCCCCAGTGTCGTCGGTCGTCCCGTCGCCCACGTCGCCGCCGCCGGTCGAGTCGGTGCCGACGGCGTCGTCGTCGTCGTCATCGTCGTCGTCGTCGTCATCGTCGTCGTCATCGTCATCATCGCCGACGTCGCCGTCCCCGGTTTCCGCGCCGCCCTCGTCTGAGCCGGTGCTGGCCGCAGACTCTGTCTCGGCGCCGTCGTCATCGTCGTCGCCGGGTGCACCACCGACGCCGCCGGAGAGCCCAGTCGCGCCGTCGCTCGACGACACGACGCAGCCCGGGAGACAAAGCGCAAAAATGAGAAACCGGCGAGCCATCCCGCATACGAGGACGGATCGCCGGCTCCGCAGTTGCGTCTCTTGGACTATTCGTGGATGTGCTCGGCGAGGTACGCGGTCTCGCCAAGCTTCTCGATGAGGCCGAGCTGGGTCTCGAGCCAGTCGGTGTGCTCTTCCTCGGACGCGAGGATGTGCTCCAGCATGTCGCGGCTGGTCTCGTCCCGCTCGTCACGGCACACGCCGATGTGATTGCGAAGGCGCTCGATCGCCTCGTACTCGAACTTGAGGTCGAGCTCGAACTGCTCCTTCACCGTCTCGCCGACGTTGATCTTGCCGTAGCGCTGCACGTTCGGAATGCCGTCGAGGAACAGGATTCGCTCGATGAGCTCATCCGCGTGCTTCATCTCGTCGATCGACTCTTCGTAGACCTTCTTGCCGAGGCGGTTGAAGCCCCAGTTCTTCAGCATGCGCGCATGAATGAAGTACTGGTTGATCGCCGTGAGCTCGGCGGTGAGCACCTCGTTGAGGCATTCGATGACCTTGTCGGAGCCCTTCATCTCGGGCGGAACCTAGCACCGCCGCGGCTAAAGAAAACCCCAGGAATCTCCGCGGGTTAGCGAAACTGAAAGCAGGATTCGTGTTCGTTTCCGAGAGTGTGAGCCAGCGCTCGCGCTCGGAATCGAAATGAAACCCGCTTGCAAAATCGCGCGCCGGTCAGCCGGCCGCTTTGTCGTGCTGTGTGCGTGCCTGCGACCCGCTCGAGGTGATCATCTCGCGGATCTGCCGGACGCAGGCTCCACAGCTGGTCCCTGCCTGACACGCCCGCGCGATGCCCTTTACCGAGCAATTCCCACGCCGAACCTCCGCCTGGATGACCCGGCTGGAAACGCCCTTGCAGAGACAGACGATCATGGCTGAGGAGAGAGCTGAGGTTGAAGGCAACGGGTGAAAGTCAGTTTCACCCGGCCAATTGACTGTAAAGGGGTGGCCCCGAAAAAGCAACGATTTTGATAGACGTTTTCAAAATTGTAGGTGCTCAGAGCGCGGATCGACGCGGCGCGCTGTTCACGCAAACACAAACCGGCCCGATCCGCGAACGGAGGGCCGGTTTTCGGTGATCGGGGTCCCCGGTCTCGCCGGGGATGTTGTTAGGCGTCCGACTTGGAGCTGCGGGCCGCCAGCCATAGCGCAAGCACCGCGTTGGCTCCGAGCCACAGCCGGTCGACGAGCGGCCCTCCGGGAAGTCCGGAAATGAGCGTCGGCAGCACGACCGCACCGTGGACAAGCAGTGCCGCGTACCCGAGGTTGAGCCCGGTCAGCAGCGGACGAAGCGAGCGCTTTTGAAACAGCAGCACGGTGGCACCAAGGGGCAGCAGCGCCGACATCAGCAGCGGCGATCCGAATGCCCCGAACACCCCCGCGATGCCATAAGCGAGCGGCGTACCGAAGGCACCGCTGGCCAAAACCGCACCGCCACCGAGACCGAGCAGGCCGAGCCAGCGGCGACGCGTGCCCAGCCCCGCAAGGCCAAGACCCGCGAGCCCAAGCAGCGCGAGCAACCCAGCGAGGACGCCACGCTCGGTCTCGTACTCGCTCTGTGCCTTCTTCACTGCCGCAGCGGCATCGATGATTCCGGCACCGAACTTTTGGTCCCACTCCTTCTTGTCGGGGTGGACAGCGGTCTCCTTCATCACACGCTCGACCTCGTCCGGGTTGGTCACACCCGTGCCGACGATCAACGCGGCCACACCGGCTGCGTGCGGCGACGCCATCGACGTGCCCTGGAACCAGAGGTAGTCGTTCTCGAGCGGCTTTTGAACCTTGATGGTGTTCTGCAGGACGCCATCGGGATGGCCGTCGCCGTTCTTGTCCGAGCGGGTATCACCGCCCGGGGCCGCAACGTCGATGTCCTTCCCCCAGTTCGAGTAGAAGGTGAGCTTGCGGCCGTAGTCCACGGCGGAGACGGCGACGGCGTGTTTGTTGGCCGCCGGATAGCCGACTCGGCTGCGTCGCTCGTTGCCCGCCGCGCACACGGTGGTGACGCCCTTCTTGTGCGCGTACTCGATGGCCTTGGCGAGCACCTTGGACGGCAAAGGACCGCCCAGGCTCATGTTGATGACGTCTGCGTCGTGATCCGCTGCATAGCGGATCGCGTTGGCGATGCCCGCCACACTGCCACGCCCGTCGGCGGACAGGACCTTGAGCGGCATGATCGTGGACTCGAACGCGACGCCGGTGACGCCGATGCCGTTGTCGGTGGACTGCGCGATCGTGCCGGCGACGTGGCTGCCGTGCGCATGATCGTCGAGACCCTCGGGCAGGCCCTTGATGAAGCTCTCGCCCTCGGTGAATTTGGTCTCTGCGAGGTCCGGCAGCTGACGGACACCGTTGGCATCCTTCCATGCGACGCCAGTGTCGATGACCGCGACGACCACTCCATCGCCCCGCTCGGAGGTCCATGCTTCCGGTGCACGGATCTGCTCCATGTGCCATTGAAGCCCGAACATCGGGTCGTCCGGATCGAAGCGCGGGCCCTTGGTGATTTCCGGCGCTTCGCCGTCTGGTCCATCGAGCGCCGAGGCTCCGGCATCCGGCAGCGAGTAGATGAGCTCCGCCTCGACACCCTCGACGAGCTCGTTGTTGGCGAGGTCCGCCGCGAGCACGTCCGCACCGGGTCCGGCGAGGCGATACAGATGCTCGCCTTCGCTGTAGAAGCCCGCGGGTTCGAAGTACACACCGAGGCCGTCGACCGCCGATGCAACGACACTGTCGATCTCGGACTCCGAGCCGCCTTCGCCGTCATCCGGCTCCACGAAGTCGATAAGCCATGCACCGGTGCTCGGAGCGGGCCCAACGTCACGTGCCACCTCCGCGACCATCTCCGGTGTGATGTCCTCGGCTGCGACGCCGTTGTCCCCTGGTGCGTGGTCGACCGCGAGGTACGACGAGAAGGCGACGAGACCCGCTCCCGCAATCCATGCGCGGCGGGTGTTGAGGACGGTGGCAAACGTGCTCATTGCATCGCAGCATAGCCTGGCACCCAACCCCGCGCACGGCAGTCGGCCCTCAGTGCACGGGAACGCCAAGGCCGATATGCCCCTACAACGCTGCGCGTTCAGTCGATGCGACGACCTCGCATCACCCGGCGCGAGCGGCGGTGCTGTGCCCAGTCGGTGCGTTTGACCTTCAAGCGTGCGTTCGTCGTCGAACCCACTGCGCGGTAGGTGACGCCGCCAAAATCGACGACCTTGCCCTTGCCCTGGTCATCTGCCCGGGTGCGCAAACGGTAGTACGTCGCCGGTAGGTCTTCGCCTCTGAAACTTGCGACCTCCCGGTTGTGTCCCGGCTCGTCGTCATCGCGCTCCACGAGATCGAAGATCAGGCTACTGCCTTTCTCGAAGCTGATGGCGACCCAATCCGGGCCCCAGTCCACGGCGACCCCGGGTGTGCCCCGACGGATCAGAACTTCTTCGACGTAGCGACCACGGCGAATGTGGATGCGTCCATGGTTGATCCCTTCGGCCCGTGAACGAGCCTCGCGCTCGAGCACGATGCGATCGGACACGAAATACTGCAGCTCGCTCGGTGCGCGACCGGGCTCGGAGAGGTCGGACTCCGCTTCGGGATCGGGTGCGACCCCAAGCTCGAAGCCTTCGCGTATCGGCTGGGTGAACCAAATGCGCTGGGTACATCCCGTGGGCAGCAGGAGCCCCAGCGCGAAAGCGGTGACAAGCAGACGTGGCATCGAGTGCAAAGTCGACGGTCGCCGATGTGGGTCTCAAGTGCGCCGGCGCAACCTGTGACCCGGGTCAACCAGACCGACATCCAGCGCCGGCTACCGTGGCAATCCCATGCGCGCTCGCAGCCTGGTCTTGCTTGCATTGGTTGTGCCCCTCGGTTCGTGCGGCTCTCCGGCGGACGCGTTGGTAGGACCACTCGACGATCCCTACGCGGCGACGCAGAGCCGCTGCTCGGTGAAGAACAGTCCCGGCAACCCGCTGATCGTGGAGTGGGCCGCGGCCGATCGCGGCTCGCTCGAGATGCGCTTGCGGCGAGGCCTCGTGGTCGTGCGCTACCAAGGCTGCGAGCTCGAGGTCCTGCGCCATTGCAAGGTGCCCGGGGTCGACTACGACTACGGCGGCTTCACCCGCAAGGCCGAGACGGTTCGCATGCGCAACGCCGACGAGCTGTACGCCAATCTTCCGGTTGGCGCGGCCAAGCTCGAGGGGCGACTCGAGCGGGCCAAGGCCCTCGAGGTCTCGATGACGATGGTCGGCATGTTCGAGGCACAGCGCGACCTCATTGCGCGAGAGCAGCTGCGCGGAGACTGCGACACCGCAACGCACGTGATCGGCGGCGTTCAGGTCGGCGCGTATGCGTTTTTTGCGGACGGGCAGGCCGCCGTCTCGGGCGCCGCAGGTTTGGCGAAAGGTCCAAAGATCGGTGCGGGTACGGAGGTCCAACGCGAGCTCATCGAACAAGACGGCAGCGCGGGCTCGTGTGAGCAGGCGTCGTCCGAAGACGACGCGCCGCCGGACGGCTGCGGTGCGTTGCTTCGGCTCGAGCTCGTTCCGATCGGTGCCTCGATGACCGCAGCGGTGTGTCCCGACGGCACGACATGGGATGGCCGACAGTGCAGTTCGCCCGGACCGAGTGCCGACCAGTGTCCGGCGGGGTTTGCCGACCGCGGTGAAGGTTGCGAGCGCGAGATGTTCTGCCCGCCGGGCTTGCACTGCGGGAGCGGAAGCGGTGGCTCAACGCACCAGCTGTGCCCGGCTGGCATGTCGCGAATCCCCGGTGAGTCCGCGAGCGACAGCTACTTCCTCGACGATACGGAGGTCACCTCATGGGCGTACGCGCAGTGCGTCGCCGACGGCGGGTGTCCCGTGGCGCTCACCACGGCGCATCGCCCAGAGATCGAAGCCTCGCAGCGCGAGGACGAGAGCGCTCTGTGCAACGCGATGCGGCCGGATCGAGAGCAGCATCCGATGAACTGCATCAACTGGCATGCGGCCGACACCTACTGCCGGTGGCGTGGCGCTCGCCTGCCCACCGAGTACGAGCTGACCTGGGCCGCGGCTGGTGGTGACCTCGATCGGCCATTCCCGTGGGGCGACGCGCCGCCGAGCCCGGCCCGCGTCAACGCGTGCGGAACCGAGTGTCGGGACTGGTTTTCACGCAAAGGACACCGGCGCACCCGAGTCGCCTACGACGGCGACGACGGCTGGCCTCAGACGGCGGTCGTCGGGAGCTTTCCCGCCGGCGCGAGTCGCTGGGGCCCGCTCGATCTCGCCGGCAACGTCGCCGAGTGGACCTCGGACTGGGCCGACGCCAAGCACGAAACCCGCAGGGTGCTCGGGGGCAGCTTCCTGGTCCAGCGCGCGGCTTGGCTGAGCAACAAAGACACCGCGAAGGCACTGCCCGTCCGCCGCGACCCCGCGATCGGCTTCCGCTGCGCGGACTGACGGGTTAGTGCAGCGCGGCCTCGACCTGACCCACCACCAGCTCGCGGAAGAACCGGTGTGCCGGATCCCCCGAAAAGCGCTCGTGCCATAGCGCCGCCGTCGGCACCTCGGGCAGGCTCACCGGGGGATCCAACAAACGCAGCCCGAGCGGCTCCACCAGCGGCAGCGCGAGCGCGCGCGGGACGGTGAAGAACAGATCGGTGCGGGCGACGGTGACGAGGGCGGCGAGAAAGGTCGGGACCACGAGGCCGACCTGGCGGACGAAGCCGCTCTCGCTCAGGGCGTCGGCGACCACGCTGCGGCCGCCGTGACCCTCGCGCACCATCACGTGGGGGTACTGCGCCCATGCCTTGGGGCTGAGCTTGCGACGTCGCGAGGTTCCGGGATGATCGCGCCGCGCTGCGACGCCCAGCTGCACGCGACCGAGTCCGCGCTGCACGAGGCCGGGGCCCGACTCGGGCGCACGGGTGAGCACGAGGTCGGCATCGCCGTCTTCGAGGGCGCGCGCGTCATCCTGCCGACGGCGACGGACCTCGAGCCGCGCGTCTGGGGCCTGGGCGGCGAGCGCCGCCACGAGCTCGGGGAGCAGCGGTGCAAGAAGGTCGGGGCAGACGAGCGTGAACGTGCGGCGCGTGGTCGCGGGATCGAACCCAACGTCGTGCCGAACCAGGCGCGCAGCATCGGCAAGCAATCGACGAACCGGCTCTCGCAGCGCCTGCGCTCGTGGGGTCGGCGTCATGCGCCGTCCGGTCCGGACCAGCAGCGGATCGTCGAACAGCTCCCGCAGCCGAGCCAGCGCGTGACTGGCCGCCGGCTGACCGATGCCGAGCCTGCGTGCCGCCCCACTCACGCTCGACTCGCCGAGCATCGCATCGAGGGCCTTGAGCAGGTTGAGGTCGATGTTCAAGACATCGATGCTGTTCATGCTTTGATTGAATCAATCGATGGGACACAGGTGCAAGCGAGGCCTACCTTGCGGTCGTGAACCGGCTGAGACGCGTCGCCAAGTGGACCCTGGGCGGGATTGCGGGCCTCGTCCTGCTCACGCTGCTCATGGTCAAGATCGTCTACGGAGGCGGGAAGCCCTATCCGGACGTGAGCACGGACCCCGTCGTGGCCGGGGCTGACGTGGAAACCCTCGTCGAGCTCGACTACCCGCCCGGGAACGTGACCGTCTCCTCCGACGGACGGATCTTCTTCAACACGCATCCGTTCGTCGCGTCCAACCGCTTCGCCGATGCCTTTGTGTTCGAGCTGGTCGACGGCGAGCCGCAGCCCTTTCCCAACGACGAGTTGCAGCCCGATCTCGCCTGGGTCTTCGGCATGCACGCGGATGCTCAGGGCCGGCTATGGCTGATCTCGCCAGCGACACTCGATCGCGAACGCACGCGCATTCAGGCCTTCGATCTCGAGACCAACACGCGCATCGTCGACCACGAGCTCGACCCCGGTGTCGCGCGCTTCTCTCAGGACCTCCGGATCACGCCCGATGGCCGCACCGCGATCCTGGCCGATACGGGGGCATTTCAGTTCACGGCGGCGTCTCTCATCGTGCTCGACCTCGAGACGAAGCAGACCCGCCGCGTACTCGACGAGCACCCGTCCACGCAGCCGCAGGACTGGACGATTCGGATCGCCCACGGGACGCACGCGATCGGCTGGGGCCTCGTGACGTTCTCGGTCGGGGTCGATGGCATCGCGATCACCCCGGATGCGCAGTGGCTCTACTACGCCACGATGAGCCACGACACGCTCTATCGCGTGCCGTTGGCGAGCGTGTTGGATGCATCCCTTCCCGCGGACGCGCTCGCCGCCAAGGTCGAGGCGGTCGGGCCCAAGCCGCTGAGCGACGGCATCACCCTGACCGACGACGGGCGGGTGCTCGTGACCGACGTCGAGAACGGGGGAATCGCCGAGGCTGCCGCCGGCACGTCGCTGAGGACGCTCGTGAAGCTCGATTCGGTGGTGTGGGCCGATGGCATCGCAATGACCCCGGATGGTCGCGCCGTGTTTACCGACAGCGCCATTCCGAGCTACCTCGATCCGCTGTTGCTCCCGCCCGATCCAGCCGTGTTGGCGGCTGGCCGCCCCTATCGCATCCAGGCGTTCTCGGTTCCACCTTCGAACTGAGTCGGGAACCATCTGGGGTGGTCTGGGAACTTACAGATCGATGGGTTGGAAGTGGAGCTTGGTATTCGGCTTGGTTTGCGTCGGTTGTGGCCCTAGCACACCTTCGCTGGACGATTCTGGAAGCACGGGCGAGGACACGACCACGGGTTCGATGGATTCGACGGGGCTTCCGACGACGATGACGACGATGACCACCGCGGGGTCGTCTTCGGACAGCACCGGGCCATCCGTGGATGACACCGGCACCGAGACGGGGCCCGACGAGACGACGGGCGATTCTGGTTCATCGGGCGATAGCGACAGCGACTCGACGGGTGAGACCGGCACCGAAGACACGGGACCCGGCGACACGGGCACGACCGATACGGGCACCACCGATACAGGCACCACCGACGCGGGCGAAAGCACGAGCACCGGCGAGCCACCCGATCCCCCCGACCCGCTGCCCAACGGCTCGCAGTGTTCCAGCGACGAAGAGTGCGAGTCCAACCAGTGCTTCGTTGCGGGTGTCCTCGGTGGGATCTGCGGCGAGTGCAACGAGGACGCCGACTGCGTCGGGGGCGGTTGCACGCCCGCCAATCCGATCACCTCGGCACCGCCAGTGTGCAACGACGGCGAGCTCGCCGATGGATGCGAGTCGACGGCCGCGTGCATGCCAGGTTTGGAATGCGCCTCGATCTTGTCGGTGCCCGGGATCCTCGATGCAAACACCTGCAGCGAGTGCCTGGACGACACGGATTGCCCCGGCCAGACCTGCCAGCCGTCCTACGACGTGCCGGGCTTGACGGGGGTGCTCGTGTGCGTCGATCTCGGCTCGCTCGCGGATGGCGATGGTTGCGACCTCGCCACCGGGGCCGCGGCCTGCAGCTCCGGAACGTGCGCCGCCGCGGACTTCATGATGTTGTTCGAGCTCGGCGTTTGCAGCGAGTGCCAGGTCGATGCCGACTGCCCGGGCGGGACGTGCCAGGGCCCCGAGATCGACCTCGTGGAGGGGCTGATCGCCGGCACGTGCATCTGATTGCCGCTGACGTCGCGCGTCGATAACGTCGCGGTGCGATGCAAAGCCTCTCGCGCCGCGGCCGAGCCCTGGTCGAAACCCCGCCCCTGGCTCCCTACATTCTCGAGCACTTCAACCGCTTCGAGCAGGCCTGGGATGCCGAGCTGCGACCCGACGGGTACGTCCCGTTGTGCATCGCCGAGAACAAGCGACGAGCGCCCGACCTGCTGCAGTGCCTCGCCAAGTACCGTGACGTGCCCGAGCACGTGCTCGGCTACGACGCGATGATCGGCAACCTCGAGTTTCGCGAGAACCTCGCCGCGTTCATGAGCCGCAGCTTTCTCGGCCGGACCATCTCGGCGGACAACCTCGTGCTGCTGTCGGGCGCGGGCAGCATTCTCGAGGTGCTCTTCTACGTGCTCGCCGATCCCGGCGAAGGCGTGCTCGTACCCACGCCGAGCTACGCCGGCTTTTGGGCGGATCTCGAGACGCGCGATGAGCTGAAGATCGTCACGGTCGATACGATCAGCGAAGAGTTGTTCACGCTCACCGTCGATCGGCTCGAGCAGGCGTACGTGTCCGCGGAAGTACCGATTCGCGCGCTGCTGTTCACCACGCCCGACAACCCACTCGCGCGCGTGCACTCCCGAGAGACGCTACTCCAGGTGCTCGAGTGGGCGGAGTCCAAGAAGATCCACGTGGTCTTCGATGAGGTCTACGCGCTGTCGGTGTTCGGCGAGCAGCCGTTCGTCAGTGCCGCCTCCCTTCGACCCTCGCTCGGCGAATACGTGCATGTCGTGTGGGCGTTCAGCAAGGACTTCGGCGCCAGCGGCATGCGATGCGGCGCCGCGATCAGTGAAAACGAGGCAGTGGTCCAAGCCATGGATGCGCTCGCGTACTGGTCCTCGTGCTCGGGTCACTCGCAGTGGCTGCTGTCGCAGTTCGTCGCCGACACACCCGCGGTGGATGGTTGGGTACAGCGCATGAAGTCCGATCTCGCGACGACCTACGCGAGCGTCACCAACGCCCTCGATGCCCAGGGCATCCCGTACATCCCGGCGTCCGCTGCGTTCTTCTTGATCTGCGATCTGCGGCGCTTCTTGTCGGAGCAGACGCGCGAGGCAGAGCGTGATGTCTGGCAACGCCTCGTGGAGGAGGCCAACGTCAACCTCACTCCCGGTGAGGCGTGCCGGATCCCAGAGCCGGGGTTCTTTCGCCTGTGTTACGCGGGAGCGGATCTGCGGGCGGTGGAGGTCGCGATCGAACGCATCGGTCGCGTGCTTCGCGAGTGATCAATCGATCGGCGCGCAGAACCCAAGATTGGCGCACTCCATGTCTGCCGGGCAGGGTTCCATCGCGCCGCACGGCAGTACGCACAGGTTCATGACGCAGGTGGCGACCATTGCGGGCGGGGGAGGCTCGGGGCAGTCTGCCGCGTCCATGCAGGCGGGGATGCATTGGGGTGGCGTAGAGGAGATCGGCCCGCAGACCGAGCCTGGGGTCGGGCATTCGTCCGGATCCATGCACCCTTGGTAGGGGTTTGGCATCGGGTCCGATCCGGTGGACGAAGACTCTCCTCCCTCCGACGAGCCGCCGTCCGAGCTCGACCCCGACAGCGATGTTGTGGACGCTCCCGAGGTCGACCCCGAGTCGGTCATCGGACCCGTGTCCGCGACCGCAGCCGTGGTGCCTCGTTCGTCATCGCCCGAAGTCGTACTCGGGTCTTCGCCGCTGGAGGTGTCCCCGCTCGTCTCGGTGGCCACGCCGGTGGAACCGACGGGCTCGGCCACGCAGTTGCCCGAGAGCTGACCGGCATGCTCGCCGTAGCGGCGCCCGCTCTCGCAGCTACCGTCTTCGAAGCTGCAAAAGCCGTTGCGTTCGCACAGGCCCTGGTCGCACTCGGCGTCGCTCTCGCACTGGAACAGCTCCGGGGTCCCGCACGACCCCACGATGCAGAGCATCGCGACGAACCATCCCCGGCGCACGACTCACTCTACCCACTTCCAGACGGGCGTGGGTGAGCACCGAGCCTCAGCCGGGCAGCAACGCCGGAGCGAGCGCGACGACAGCGGCGGCGGCCGTCATCAGCGACAGGAAAGGGTCGGGACGAACCGATGCGTGTGCGGGGCCGAGGGCGGCCAAGAGCGCGTCCATGGACCGAAAGCGCCGACGGGGGTCGGGGTCGAGCCCACGTGCGAGGGCCTTCCGCCAGCGCCTCGACACACCGAGATGCCGCGGCATCGACGGAGGTCCACCGAGCTTGGCCAAGGCGAAATCGGCACGGTCGTCGCCTCGATACGGGCGCTCACCAAACAGTGCCTCGTACAGCGACACGCAGAACGCGAATTGGTCGGCTGCGGCCGTGATGGGCCCGTGCAGGTGCTGTTCCGGAGCCATGTACGCGAGCGTCCCGGCGGTCTCGCCAACGAGCGTGTCGTCCTCGCGCTCGTCGTCGGCGTCGAGCGTGAGCGACTCGACGGGCATGCCTTCGGTCGCGAGTCCGAAGTCGATGACGCGCGCGCGGCCGTCGTTGCCGACGACGATGTTGGCGGGCTTGAAGTCGCGATGCACCAGGCCCGCGCGATGCGTCGCCGCAAGGCCACGACCGGCGGACAGCAGATGGGCGACGACCTCGAGCCGGCGCACGCTCTTGTCGTGCATCATCGAGCGGAGGTCGACGCCGTCGATGAGCTCCATCGCGACGTAGCTTCGTCCATCGCTGTGTCCGGTCTCGAACACCTCGACGACGTTGGTGTGCGTCACTCGGGCCAAGGCCCGACCTTCGTCGGCGATCCGCGAGTCTTCCTCGCTTGGTCCACGCATGAGCTTGAGCGCGACGTTGCGGTCGAGGGCCGCGTCGTGGGCTCGCCACACGCTGCCCATACCACCCGTGCCGAGGTGTTCGATGAGGCGGTAACGACCCACGAGCGCACCTTCGTAGCCAACGTGGGGGGAGGTGATCCCGTGCAGGGATGGCACCGTCGATACGGTGCAGGGGGCGGGGCGCTGGGCGAGCACGAACTCTGTCCTGTGCGCGTGCCGTGCCAACTCACCGCGCGACGTCATTTTCAGCGTGTGTTCTTGGGCGAGTGCGCGCTTTGGTGCGATCGTCGCGACATGACACAGGGCGTGAGGGTCGCGGTCACGTCTTTCGTGTCGTGGCAACGACACTTTTGATGACGAGGGCAGCTTCGGGCGGCGATGTGGGGTCAGCCCTGCCCATGCACCGACATCAACCTTCCCTGCTGTGCGTTCTTGTCCCATGTCTGCTCGGTTGGGGCTGTGTCGCCGATCCACCTTCCGATGTCGTAGAAGCGTCAGACGACACCGATGCCGGATCGTCGACGGGCTTCGGGGAGACGACCAGCGGCGACGATGACGAGTCGGGTGAGCCTGGCACCGACTCGGGTGAGCCCGGGGTCTGCGAGGGGGCGCTCGCGAGCGGTGTGACGTTGCGCGACGTCGCACTCTTTCAGGTGCTGGCCGTCGATGCGCTGCGCGACGGCGCGCCGGTCGATCCGGCTTCACGCCGGGTACCGTTGATCGCTTGGCGGGATGCGGTCGTTCGCGCCCAGCTCGACGTCGATGCTTCTTGGGAGACTCACGATCTCGGTTTGAGCGTGGAGGTGACGCTCGATGGAGTGACCGAGACATTCGTTGGGATCGGGGACGACCCGGAAGGTGGGCTCGTCGTCGACCTTCCCGCGACGGTCATGGTGCCGGGTGCCGAGTACTCGGTCTCGGTGATCGACTGCGAAGCTGGTGCAGCCGGAACCGCCGAGTCGTCGCGCTTCCCCGTCGACGGTGCGGCGCCGCTCGGGGTGGTCGAGACGGGCCCGATTGCCATCCATCTCGTTCCGTTCGAGGTGGGCGGCTTTGTGCCCGATACGTCAGAAGCGGTTGTCGATGGCTTTCGCGATGCCGTCTATGCCGTGTACCCGGCGACCGCGGTCGAGATCACGGTCGGCCCGGTCATTCCCGACGAGAACGGAGGTGACCTCGACATGGGCGACCTGCTCGTGCGTCTCGGTGAGATCCAAGAGCAGGAGGATCAGGCGGCACCGAACGTCTATTACTACGGGTTGGTCACCGGCGCCGCGTCCCGGGAGGAGTTCTGCGACGACTGTCCGACGGGCACATCCGAGGCGGGCAATGGCAACCGGGCCGCGTTCGCAATTGGGGCGGCGTTTGCCGACCAGCGTTCCGAGGACACGCTCATTCACGAGTTGGGGCACATGCATGGCCTCTTTCACGCCCCCTGCGGCAGTCCGAGTGACGTCGATGAATCGTTCCCGCACAGCGGGGCGGTGATCGATCTCGAGGGCTATGATGTCCGCACCGATACGTTCGTGCCCGCCGACCACGTCGATCTGATGGCCTACTGCTACCCGCGCTGGGTGAGCGACTACAGCTACAGAAAGCTCGTCGATTGGGTCGCGATGTCTCAGTCGTGGTGATCTATCCTGGAGGGGCTTGCCGACCGGGCTTTCAGCGTGGGCGTTGGTGCTTGCCGTCGAACCGTCGGTGGGTGAGGGGCTGGCGCTCGAGTGGTCCGCGCCCGAGCAGTGCCCCGACGACACGGCCGTCCGCGCGGCGGTGGACGACAACCTGGCGCGCGAGTCGTTTGGTCCTGAGCTCGACCAGGTCATCGTTCGTGGCGCCATCGAGCAGGCAGACGACCGCTGGCGGCTGTCGATCGACGTCGCGCTGCCTGCGGGCCAAGTCGACCGAACGGTGGCCAGTGACGATTGCACGGAGCTCGCCGCCGCGGCGGGGCTGATCATCGCCGTCGCACTCGATCCAATTCGCGTAGAGAAGACAATCGTCCGCGCGGAGCCGGAACCGGAGCCGGAACCCGAACCCGAGCCGGAGCCGGAACCCGAACCCGAACCCGAGCCGGAGCCGGAGCCGGAGTCCGAGCCGGAGCCGGAACCCGAGCCGGAACCCGACCCCCGACGCTATCGCGCCCGCAAGGTCGACCTCGACCTCCGCGCAGCCGGCATGCTCGAGCTCGGCTCTTTGTCACTCGTGCGGGGCGGTGTCGGCCTCGCCTTCGGAGTCGCCGGCCCCTGGTATCGCTTCGACCTCAGCGCGCATTACCTCGCCCCGCGTCGGATCCTCCGTTTCGAGGACCAACCCGAGGCCGGTGTCGTCGTGCAGCAGGCAGGCTGGGGCGGACGCGGCTGCCTCAAGCCCGCACTCGAGTCGATCGAGCTGTCGAGCTGCCTCGGCTTCGAGGCGGGGGTCTCCTGGGCGGAGGGCGTCGGTCTGGCGGATCCGAGCGCCCCGCTGCTTCCATGGGCAGCCGTGGTCGTCGGTCAGGAACTGGCGTGGGTGTCCGAGCGTCGGGTGGGGTTTTGGGTCGGCGGAGACGCGATGATCCACGTCGTACGGCCCCGCTACCAGGTGCGCGACCTCGGCACGGCGGCGGAGACCGGGTGGGTCGGCATGCGGCTCGTCGGCGGACTCGTCGTGCGCCTGTGAAGCGCTGTAATCTTGGGTGACGAGATGGTTGAGCGGCGGCAATGGGGGAATGTTGCTGTCGACCTCGCCACAACTGCGCGCGCCGATGACCCAGGCTAAACGGCAATCTGGCGTCGAATCCGGCCCCTCTGCGCGCTACGCGGAGATGTTCCGGAGCCACTACCCACGCGTGGTGCGCTGGCTGACCGTGCTCGGCGTCCCGCCCGCTGAGGTCGACGACGTGGCCCAAGAAGTGTTCATCATCGCGCACCGCAAGCTCGACCAGCTTCGCCCCGACGCATCGGTGGCGGGGTGGCTCATGGGGATCGCGCGCAGGGTGGGGGCGACGCATCGTCGTGGCTACGAGCGCGCCCGAGCCCGAGAGCGCCATGCGACTCCACCTTCGGAGACCGTGAGCCCGGAGACGGCAACGATGCGCAACCGCGCGGCGCAGGTGCTTCACGAGTTTCTCCAGACACTGCCCGAAGACCAGCGACTGGTTTTCGTGCTCTACGAAATGGACGGCGACAATGCGACCGAGATCGCCGAGGCGTTGGGGATATCATCGAACACGGTGCACTCTCGGATTCGATTGATCCGAAAGAAGTTGGCCCGCGTGGTCGCGAGGGAACAAGCCAAGAACCGGGGGGCGCATGGCTGACGAACACGATGAGCTACCAGAGCTCGAACCGGACATGGCGGCGCTCGTCGCTGCATACGAAGCCGAAACTGCGCGCGACGAAGCGCAGGTCGAGGCGGCACTCGAGAAAGTCAGTGCACAGATCGGAGCCGGCACAGGAGCGGCTGGGGCTGGGCTGTCGCTGACGGCAAAGGTCGGCATCGTAGGTGCGCTCGTCGGCGTGGTCGGTGTCATCGGGTTGCTCTCCAAGGAGCCACAACCCAAGCCGAACACTCCTGCACCCGTCGTGGCCGCGGCCCCGGAGCCGAACGAGCCCGAGGTCGAGCCCGAGCCGCCGATTGAGCCGCAACTCGAGCAGCTCGCGCAGCCCGAGCCGGCCGCGATCGAGCCGGCCGTCGACGAGGACGAGCCGCCGGAGCCCGAGGAGTCGAAGGCGACGCCCGACGAGCCGACTCGCCCGGCCAAGAAGCGCCGGGTTCGAGAAACCCCCGAGCCCGCCGACGAGGACGACTCGCTGGTGGCCGAGCTCGCGCTGCTTCAACGCACTCGCAAAGCGCTTCGCGACGGTCGACCTTCTGATGCGCTCGAGGCCGCGGCGCAGCACCGGCGCGAGTTTCCGTCCGGGCGTCTTGCCGAGGAGCGCGACGCCACCGAGGTCTCGGCATTGTGTGCGCTGGGCCGAGCGGACGAGGCGCGGCGCAAGGCGTCCGCCTTCGAACGAGCGCATCCGACGGCCAATCGCGATCTGCTTGGAGACTGCGAGTGAAGCAAGGCCTGCTCGGCCTGGCGTTCATGGCTGCGGGCTGCGTCGTGACCGGCGACGCGGGGGCGCTCTCGGGGGGCTCGACGGGCGCAGCCGATCCAACCTCGGTCACCGCGACGCAGGGTGACGACGACGACTCGGGCACCGGCGACAAGCTCGACGTCTCAGCACCAGATGTCGAGGCGATGGAGTGCGAGTCCATCATGCAGTCGACCATGATCATCGAGGGTCCCTCGGACATTCTCGTCGTCGTCGACCGAGCGATGGACTCGGAGCCGACGGATGCGACCTTCGCGAACTTCTCCGAGCTCATCGCCAACGACGACATCGAAGACGTGCAGGTTCTGATGCTGGCGGGGTACCCACCCGATGGCGTTTGCATCGACGAGTTCCCACTGGGGATCGGTGGGTGCCCGCTCGACGACCACAACCCACCGATGTACCGCCGCGTGGAGCAGGTCATCGACGGGGATGCGCTGCTCACCCAGATCATCGACGCGGCGCCGGACTGGACACCGACGCTGCGGCCGGGAGCGCGCAAGCACATCTTCGTCGTCACGAGCACGAATCCGGCGATGGAGGCCGACGCCTTTGATGCGGCGTTTCGGGGGCTGCATCCGTCGAACGAGGGCTACGTGCTGCACGCGATTGCTCCGGCCTCGGCGTGTGAAACGGGCTGGTCGCACGCGACCACGCTCGAGGCGCTCGCCGAGCAAACCGGTGGCGTATTCGAGGATGGCTGCGACTACAACGTCGGCCCGCTGTTCGAGCAAATCCTCGACCGGATCCAGGAGGTCGCGTTGTCGTGCGAGTACGACATCCCGCCACCGCCTGGGGGCCAGATCTTCGACAAGGGCAAGGTCAATGTCGACTACGACGACGGCTTCGGTCTGAACACGGTGGGCTTCGTCGAGGATTCCGCCGACTGCGTGTCGGTCACCAACGGCTGGTACTACGACGACCCGATCGTGCCCGAGCGGATCCTGATGTGTCCGCAGACGTGCGCTCGCTTCGAGGCGCTCCAAGAGGCGAGCATCGACATCCGGTTCGGGTGCACGACGATCCCTGCGGGGTAGGGCCGCTCATCAGGTCGAGCTACCGCAGACGCCGATGTGCTCGTAGCCGGCGGGGGCAGGCTCGGGAAACCAAGGTAGGCACTCGTTGCCCGGACACGGGTCGACGGAGGTCGTGTCGCACGTTGCCGCGCAGCAGCCTTCTCCCGGCTCGGCTCCGCACTCGAACGCCGGGCCGTAGGCGCACATCAATCCTTCGCTGCAGCCCGAGACGCCGACGCAGGGCTCACCTTCCGCGGCAGCGCTGTCGGGAACGTCGGCGCACGTGAACCCGTCACCGTTGAGATAGCAAGCTTGGTTCCCGGGGCAGGCCGGCGCGACCGGGTCGCATTCCGTTGCGCACAGCGGGAGGACATCGTTGATCAGGATGCACGACAGATCGGGGTCGTCGCACAGCAGGGTTTCGAATGGGTCGCCTTCGGATCCCGAGCACAGCGCCGCACACTCGCCCTCGTTGGTCCTCGGGTCGACGCCGAAGCACATCAGGCCGAGGGCACACGTGTCGATGCCAGAGACGCCACTGCCCTCCACGAGGCACGCCTCTCCGTATTGCCCCGGTTCGTTGTCGGTCGGTGCGCAACGCGTTGCATTCCAGACGTTGCCGCCGTCGTTGGCCCACGGCATGCACTTCTCACCCTCGGGGCAGTCCTGATCGAGAAGGCTGCACTCCAGCGCGGGGCTGCCTCCGCTCGTCGAGCCCGGTGGAGGAGGTGGTGGGTCAGGGCATGTGAAGGTACAGCCGGGGCCGCCGGAGTCGACCTCGCCGCCTTCGTCCGGATCGATCGTGTCCTCGGACCCTACGTCGGTCGTGTCCGCACTCGTCCCACCCGGGGGCAAGCCGGTCGAGTCGCTGGCTTCACCGCTCGTGGAGTCTTCGCTCGAGCCATCCTCCAGTGAAACGGCGGGGCCGCAGGCGGGGGAGAGCAAGCAAAGCGAAGTCGTCAGCGTGGCCCAACCGAGCCGGGTCACGCTGCCCTCCGGCGACGCCATACGAGACCGATGCCGAAGGCGATCCAGGCCCATGCCATTGACCCCGTCCGAGTGGTCGAGCACGCGCATCCGACCGGATCCGAGTCCGCGCCGTCGGCTGCACCGCTCGTTGCAAGCGGGTCGCCGGAGGTCGAGCCGAGCCCGCTCTCACCACCACCATCTGCCGGTGGCTCACCGCCAGTCGTACCTCCGGTGCCACCGGGTCCGTCGCAGGCGGTCGCACCGTTCCAGGCGGCCAGCTGGGCATCGATGATCTCTGCGTTGTTTGCGAGTTCCATCGGCGCGCCCTCGCCCGTGTACTCGAGCACGCGCTCGGCGAAGGGCATGTCGCCGGCCCAGGCTGGCCAGCCAGCCATCTGCTCGAGCCAGACGAGGCGACCATCCGGCAGCTGCATCGCGTTGCCGCAGCACGCCTGGTTTCGCTGGGCGCCGTGCCGGTTGGCGACGTCGTCGAGCTCGGGGTTTTCCGCGAACATCGGGTCGGCGGTCATCTCGTGGGGCGAGATCGTGGTGTAGAGCCGGGTGATGTACGGCCACGTTTCGAGCAGCTGCGCGGCGTGTTGAAGGGGCGCGACGATGCGTTCCTGGTAGGCGAGCAGAAACGCATCCTTGTCCCAGGCCGATTGATCGATCGCAGTCGCGTAGCAGCTCAGGCACGAGTAGAACTCGCCGTCCTCGAGTCCTTCGGGCACAGGGATGAACTCGTGGATGAGTGATGACGCCAGCTCGTGACCGTATTGGCAGCCGAACTTCGTGCAGAACATGAGGCCCTGGTCCTCCATGATCTCGGCGATGTCGAGCACGCCGGCGCTGGCGAAGTCGTCGGCATCGTAGATGGAGGAGTCGAGCAGAGTGGTGTCGATGACGTCCGAAGGCCCGGCGTACTCGGTGACGAACGCCCGACCATCGGCCCCTTCTTCGTCGACGGCCATCGTCACCACGTCACGGTAGTTGTTGGCCCGTGACAGCCAGTTGAGCTGCGCCTCGTTGATCTCGACATGGCGATAGGTGGTCGACACGACGCGCGACTCCCCGAGGAATAGCGCGCGAATGTCCATGTCGTCCTCGGCGGCGACGCGAGTGAGACGGATCGGGATGCAGGGCTCGGTGCCCGGGTAGCGGATCACGACCGGGTGAATGTCTTCGACCGCTTGGCCATGGCGCAGCTTGAATGCGACGAAGACGTGGCCCTCGGCGATGTAGTCGTCGAGAATGGTCGGCGCTTCTTCTTCGACGGCGTAGTCGTTTTCGATCAGCCAGTCGGTGATCGACTCGCTGCTGCCGCCTTGGAGCACGGCGAACTCGAACGCGCCCACGACGTCCTGCGAAATGACGTCGGGGCCCTTGCCCGTGCCGCCGCCGTCGGGCATGGAGATGAAGCCGATGCCGCTCGTGGACGGGGGAGAGGGCGGGGGATCCATGCCGTCGCACATCCAGTTGTCCTCGAAGCCGTAGACGGGAACGGTCCCGGCGAGGGCGCTCTGGACGAGTCGCCAGGAGCCGACCTCGATCTCGGGGACCTCAGGGACGGGGACGAGCCACGCGAACTGATCGGCGTCTCCGCCGTCGTATTCGATCTGGACGTGGGCCTCGACGAAGCCGCTGTCGATCGCGAACAGGATCGTCTCGCCGGTCTGGTTGACGGGCATGCTGCCCGGCAGCGCTCCATCGCAGAAGGTGCCCCCACAGGCTTCAGATTCGGTCGGGGCGAGGGCGACAGTAGCGGCAAGTGCGCAAGGAAGAGAAAATCTAAGCCACCACACGCACTATTGCTAACATAGCTGACCTTGGCGATACAAGCGCCGAATTGGCTGCTAGGGTCTGCGCCGTGGTGCGGAGGCGGGCTTTGGCGGCGGTGCTGCTGTTTTGGGGCTGCCAGGGGCCGACGGCGGCACCCATGCCCGCCAAGCGGGACAAGAAGCCGGAGGCCAAGCGGGAACGGCCCGCACCGGTCAAACCGAAGTTCGATGTTGCGCCGCCGGGGTCGCTGTCACGGCCGAAGGCGAACGAGCCTGCCAAGGGCTTCGTGGATCTGAGCGAGCTCGACGAGTCGATCCGCGTCGACACGCGCTACGCGACGGCGGACAACTTCACTGGGGCGCCGCTGCCGGGGTACTTCCCGGGCGCCGCTTGGCTGACCTCGGACGCTGCGAACGCGCTCGTGAAGGTGCAGGCGGATCTCGAGGCGGAGGGCCTGGGCTTGCTGGTGTTCGACGCCTATCGCCCGCTGCGGGCGACGAAGGCGATGGTTCGTTGGGCCGAGACGACGGGCAAGACGAAGCTCCTCGACGATGGCTACATCGCGCGGGCGAGCAACCACAACCGCGGCAACACGGTGGACCTCACGCTCGTCGATCGCAAGACCGGCAAGGAGCTCGACATGGGCACCGCGTGGGACACCTTCAGTACCGAGAGCCACTACGCGGCTGCGAAGGGCGAGGCGATGGCGAATCGCAAGCGGTTGCGTGTGGCGATGGTTAAGCGTGGGTTCGAGCCGTACGGGAAAGAGTGGTGGCACTTCTCGTTTGTGTCCGAGCCGCTGCCTCCTCCGCGGGACGAGCCCTACGCGACGACGGTGGACAGGGCCGAGACGGCCGAGGAATAGCAGCGAGGAGTAGCGGAGCCGAGAGGAGGTGATCCTTCCGAAGGAGGTAGGGAGGAAGGTGATCCTTCCCGAAAGGCGTGCGGCTCGGCTCCGAGTCTGCACAGGCAAGGGGGCGAAAACCGGGGTGATCCTTCCCGAAAGGCGTGCGGCTCGGCTCCGAGTCTGCACAGGCAAGGGGGCGAAAACCGCCGTCCGCGCCGGGGGCAGTTTTCGATGTCACGGTGTTTCACCTTTCGACCGTATTGCCTGCGAATTCATGCAACGCAGGCGCGCGACGGTCGACCTCGTCGGGCGTGACACCCCCAAGGTTCATCATCAAGCAAACGAAGTTCTACGTCACCGTCCGGGCGGTCAACCGGAGCTTCCGGTTCGTTCCCAAGCGCCAGGTTCGCAAGGCGATTCGCTACGCGCTTGCGGTCAAGCTGCAGCAGTTCCGCGATGCAGGACGGTTGGTTCTTCACGAGTTCGAGTTCATGTCCAACCACTATCACCTGTTGGGCACCGACATCGAAGGGTGTTTGCCGGCCTTCATCAAGGAGCTCAACTCCCTCATCTCGCGCGAGCTCAACGCGCTGCGAGGCATGCGCGGCAAGAACTTCGAGCCCGACTACAACTTGGTCCAGGTCGTCGGGGATGAGCGCGTCGTCGAGCACGCCGTGTACACGTTGGCCAATCCCGTCGCTGCGTTCCTGGTTGCGAAGTCCAAGCACTGGCGCGGGGTTTCGTCGCTGCGCATGCAGTACGGTGACGCCGTCGAGGTCACCAAGCCGAAGCTGGGAATCTGGTCGGGCAAGAACGCCCACGCCAAGCGCGGCCCGTCCAAGCGCTCGGGCCGAGCCGCCTATGCCGGTCGGTCGAAGCTCCCCGAGGTCGCCGAGCTCGTCATCGACCGGCCCGACGTCATGCCGCATCTGAGCGACGAGGAACTGCGCGCCCTCGTCCTCGAGGGCCTCGAGACACGCGAGAACGAGTTGGCGGTCGAGCGTCGTCGGCGAGGAATCAAGGTCCTGGGCTCCCGCCGCGCCGAGGCGGTGCACTTCCTCGCAATCCCGAGCTCGGAGGAGCTCTTCTCCCGCAACCCCACCGTGTCCGGCTCGAGCCCGGAAGAACGCGAGGCTCAGCTCCGCGTTCGCGAAGCCTTCCTCGAGGCCTACTACGCCGCCCGTGACGCCTTCAGAAAAGGCAATCGTGACGTCGTCTTCCCCTACGGCACCTGGATGATGGTTCAAACCTGGAAGGCCCGCTGCGAGCCCGCCCCGAGCTGAGCCCAAAAACAACTCGAACTAAGGAGGCGGGCCTTGTCCCGTCTATTCGCGCTGGTTGTGACCCCGAACCGCCCTACGACTTGCCCCAAAAGGACAGGTCCAAACCGCAACAACGGCACACCGAAGCTCGATGCACTGCTGTTTCACCAACCGAAGCCGCCGGCCGCCCGTCCGGTGCGTCGATCGCACCGACATGTCTTTCGGGAAGGATCACCTTCTCCGTTCGCACCGACATGTCCCCCGCCCGTCCGGGCGCGACGCGCAGGAACGAAGCGGAGTGACAAGCAGCGCGCCCGGAAGGACTTGAACCTCCGACCCTCTGGTTCGAAGCCAGATGCTCTATCCGACTGAGCTACGGACGCGTGCCGCGGACCATAGCGCTTCTCTCCACAGGGCGCCAGAGCAGGTGCCTACCGCCCCTGCAAGTACGAGCACATGGCCCCGCTGGCCGCCGGCAGCAGCTCCTGCGGCCGAAGATCGAAGTCGTACAAGTCGAAGTCCAACAGCCACTGCGCCCGCGCATCACCCCGCAGCTCGAACCAGTGATCGATCCACTCGGTTCGCCGAGGCTCTGCGCCGGCCAGTGCGGCGGCCATCTCCGGATCGGTCCGAGCCACGTGGTCGATCACCCGAAACACCACGACGTCGTTGAGCCCGGTGCTCCCTTGGTTCCACCCGAAGTCGCCGGGCGTCGCTTCGAATACCGGGCGATGCAGCTGAAAGTCGTTGGCGCCATCGAGCCCCAGCGCGCCGAAGACATCCTGCGTCGACCCTTCGCCGCACCACTTCGCGGCGATCAGATCGTACTTGAGCGTATCCCAGCCCTCCTCGCGACTCATGCGGGTCACCAGCCCATCCGCCTGTGCGACGACCAGCTCGAAGTTGAAAGCCGTATTCGCGTAGCCGTACGAACGGGACGGCAGGTACAGCGTGTGGTTGTTGGCGATGCTGTGGTCCCCTGGAAGCAGCAGGTGGTGGTACCGGTCGCTCTCCTGCTGCGCCTCCTTGATGCCCATCAGCATCGAAGCCTGGGCTGCTGTCAGATTGTCCTCGTTCGCCCCGAACGCACCCGGCCACTCGGGATATGAACCCCAAATCGGCCGCGTCGGGCTGCCGTGGCAGGACTGGCAGCTCGAGTCGTCCGCCCCCAGCTCCGGAGGATCGGTCTGAAAGTCGAGCGCGCGAAAGATCCACTCGCCCGTCTCGCGGTCGAGCTCCGCCATCTCGATCACCTCGTACAGCGGGTCGTCCGGAACCCCGCCCGCCGACAGGATGAACCTCGCGTCGAGGCCGTACATGATCAGGCGAGGATGCTCGAGCGACGCCTGGTGCCGAGACCTCGTCTCCTCCATCAGCACGAAGCTTCCGCCCATCGACTCCGGGAGTGCCGACAGCAGGTCGCGCACGTTGTCGACGTCGTTGTCGATCACGTAGTCGTAGATGCCCTGCACGGACAGCATCTCGTGGGTCTCGCCGTTGTCGTCGGGGCCGTCGTCGCCCCCACCATCACCGCCATCGCCCCCATCACCGCCATCGCCGCCATTACCCCCATCGCCGCCGTCTGCAGCATTTCCGGCATCCGCACCGCCGTCAGCCTGTCCACCCTCGCCTCCGGCGGCGTCGTCCTCGGCGCCGCCGTAGCACCCGGTGATGAGAAACGCCGCGACCGCCAGATTTCCGATGGGTGTGCGCATGGTCGATCCCTAGGTGACCGACCACCCGCGTTTTCGGCTCACGCCTCGAGCGCTTTTCCGGGACGCGCCTCAGGGACACCAGCGGGCCACGAACGGACGCTCCGACGACCGACCCCCGCGCTCCAGCCATCGCCCACTGACACAGTTCGCGTCCGCTCCGTCGATTTCGAGACGGTCAGTGTCGAGCTGCCGCGTTTCGTCCCAGTCCGGAGGTCCGCCACCCTCACCGTTGCAGCACCCACACCAGCGCTCGGCGCCCGACAGCGTGCCCGCCTCGACCGAGAACTCACCGACCGGCGCAGGCTCCTCCCCATCGCGCGGCACGAACAACCGTAGATGCTCACCATCGGGGCCCTCACAGGGCGGCTCGGAGTCGCAGCCGAACACCTCGTCGCTCCACTCGTACTCGCCGAAGTCCAGCTGGAACGAGCCGTCGACGACGCGAATCCAACCCTGCTCCGCATCCGGCGGCATTTCGCACGGCATCGTCGGGCCATCGTCCGCGCCAGCGTCGGCATCAGCGTCGGCACCGTCCGCCGCTCCTGTCGCAGACACCTGACCGGTCTCCGCGTCTTCCATGGGCGCATCCCCAGACTCGCCGCCCATTCCCTCGGACCCGCCCATCGTGGGGCCGCAGCCTACGAGCAGCGATACCAGTACCCAACGGCCACCAAGTCGCAGGTCATTGCAAGCCACGAGGCGGGGTTGCCTCGGCGGCACCGTCCGGTTCCCATCGCTGCGAGTCGCCACTTCGATCAAACTCACGCCTCGGGAACCATCGACGGGCACAGGTGTCGTGACAGCTGTGTCGCGGTTCCTCGCGCTCTTCGTCTTGCTCAGCGGCTGCGCTGGCTGGGTCGACGATGGAGCCGCGCTCGAGGTCCCCGATACTTTGAGCGACTCACTCCCTGAATTCGTGCCCCTCGCTCGTCCACGCTCAATGGAGCCAACGCTCCGGGAGTCGGTCCTTCGCGAATCGAGCCGGCCCTCGCGTTCGGGCTCGGCGTCGTTCGGCACTCGGCGTAGCCATCCAACCTGCAGGGGCTTCTCCTCCCCCAAGGCGATCGTGCTTCCCACGCTGGAACGGGACGAGGTCCGTCGCACGATCCAGCGGCACCGCAACGATCTGCGTGTCTGCTACAACCGCGCGCTTCGCCACGATCCGCAGCTCGCCGGTCGCGTGATGCTCACCTTCATGATCGAGGGCGGCGCGGTCACCAAGACCAAGATCGACGCCACCGATCGCGACTTCGAGACGTGCCTCGATCGAACTGTTCGTCGCTGGACGTTCCCGAGTCCGCCCAGCATGCACCCGGTGGTCGTGAACTACCCGGTCGTCTTCGCGCTCGGCTGAAAGACCTACAGCGGTCCAGTCACGACCTTGGCGCCACGACCGTCAGTCAAGCGGCGGTCGAGAGCTGCATGAGGGCCGAGATGACGGCAGTCGACCACATGAGCACGTTGAGTCGCAGTCTGGCGGGCATGCACGTTTGAAGGAGCAAGCGTTGTGCCAACCACATCGCGAAGAGGTGAAGCGCGATGCGGGGCGGACCCATTGCGGCCGCTATTCTCTTCTCGCGTGTTCGACCGCCGCGTGCACCTGACCTTCGTCGCACTCGTGCTCGTTGCCGCGAGCTGTCGTCGCAGCGATCGCGCGACCCCGACCATGCAGCCCGTCCCTGGGCTGACGGTGCTCGATCAGTGGGAGTCGGGAACACAGACCCCCAACGTGACGACCGCCAGCGGCACGGTCATGATGACGTGGCAGCAGCTCGAGCCGCCCGCGGTTCGTTGGCGGCAGCGCGCGGTTGATGGACGCTGGGGCGAGCCGCGCACGCTGGTGAAGTCCGACGATCTGTTTCTCAACTGGGCCGACTTCCCGGTCATGGCCGCGTTCGACGATCACCGCTTCGCCGCGGCCTGGCTGCGACGCTCATCCGAACATGCCTATGGAATCGAGCTCGGTCACAGCACCAACGCGGGTGCCCAATGGTCGACCGCTCGGCTTCATGCGCACACGGGTGGACCGGAGTACGGCTTCGTGTCGATGACACCATTGGCTGATGGCCGGTTGCGTGCGTACTGGCTCGATGGGCGCGAGTCCGGCGGACACGAGCATGGAGGTGCGATGCAGCTCCGGGCGGCAACGATCGCGCCCGATGGAGTCGTCGACGAGCGGGCGCTGATCGACGAGCGCGTATGCGACTGCTGCCAGACATCCGCCGCCACGACCGCTGCCGGACCCGTGGTCGTGTACCGCGATCGCTCCGAAGCGGAGGTTCGCGACGTCGCCATTGCCGGCCCAGGCAAGCTCCGGCGAAAGGTTGCCGCAGATGGTTGGACGATCGCCGGCTGTCCCGTCAACGGTCCCGCGGTCGCAGCGAGCGAGCATGGGCTCGTCGTGGCGTGGTTCACCGGCGTAGGGGGCGAGGGCAAGGTGCAGGCGGCCTTCGCCACCGACGAGGGCGAGTTCTCGCCGGGCGTCTCGCTGGGACTGTCGAAGCCGATGGGCCGCGTCGATGTCGAATGGATCAACGCCGACCAAGCGCTCGTGTCGTTCATCGAACAGACCGACGACGGCGCGTCCTTGTTGGCACGGACCATCGCTCGAAATGGCCACCTTGGACCGGCGTGGCGGATCGCCGACGTGTCTGCCTCCAATGCGTCCGGCTTTCCTCGGATGGTGCGTACCAAGGACACCCTGGTCTGGGCCTTCACGGCCGAGACCCGGGACGGGCCGGAGGTTCGGGTTGCCGAAGCTCCCCTCGCCGGTCTCGACCGCTGAGCTTCGACCGCATTCGTGCGAGCATGCCGAGGATGGGACCGCAGTTGCAGTGGCGCTTGCCGGCTCCACCGCTGCAGCCGTTCGTGCGCGGCTACTGGATGCTCGACGCGCCCACCGTCGAAGGACAAGTGCAGCGCTACTTGCCGGGTGCACCCGTGTCTTGGATCTTCTCGCTGCTTCCCGCGGGCGAGGTCGTGTTCGAGGGGGAGCACTCGGCCCAACCACAGGCTGCACTGGTGGGGGTGCTGCGCGGACCATGCCTGGCGCGCGCGCGCGGGCGCACGCGGAACATCGGCGTCGCGTTCGAGGCCGGCGCGGCGTCGCCATTTCATCGACTCGACCTGAGCACGACCGATCGAGGCCTCGTCGACCTCGAGGGAGTCAGTGATCCCGGTCTTCGCGACCTCAGCCGCCGACTACGAAGCGTCGAGTCGCTACCGGAAGCCGGCCGACTGATCGACAGCGAGCTCCTTGGTCGACTCGCGGACGCGCAACCAACTCGACTCGGGCGCGACATCGTTGCACTCGTCGAACGCGGGCGCGTCGCCGACCTGCGACAGCTCTCGGACGAAACGGGTTACTCGCAGCGCCAGGTTCGGAGAATCGTGCGCAACGAGGTCGGCACGACTCCGAAGCTGCTCATTCGCATCGCACGAATGCGGGCGGCGATCTCGGCCCTCAAGACCAGCGCCGACGACCTCACCACGCTGGCGCATCGGCTCGGCTACTGCGACCACGGGCACTTCAGCCGAGACTTTCGCAGGCTCGTCGGCCAGAGCCCCTCGGAATTCCGCGGCGAGCGTCGCGTGCTGCCCGAGCTGTTCGAGTGACCGTCGATGGCCGAAATATCCAAGCCGGCTCAGGGACCACTTCCTAGCCTGCTGCCATGCAACAGGGAACGCTTCCCGTCCTGCCGGTGGCCGACGTCAACGCCGCCGTCGATCACTACGTCCAGGACCTCGGCTTCGCGGAGGACTTTCGGGTCCCCGGGCCCGACGGCACCGTTGTCTCCGGCCAGGTTCGGCGCGGAGCCTGCCAGATCATGTTCAACCTCAACCCCAAAGATGCCGGCAACGCGGGCGGCGGAATCTGGCTGTGGATCCGCGCCGACGACCAAGACATCGACGAGGTGTACGAGGACATCAAGACCAAGGGGCTGAAGATCCGCGAGGAGCTCGGCGATCGGTTCTGGGGCGACCGCTCGTTCGCGTTCGAGGATCGCTTCGGCTACGTGCTCGCCTACAACAAGGCGCTGCCCAAGCCGGAAAAGTAGCCAGTCGTCCTACGCCGAGCCGATGCCGGAGAGCGCGAGCGATCGCTGCTCTTCGGAGTCCACGTTGATGCAGTAGTGCGATCGACCGCATTGCGGACACGCGATCGCGTGGGGCAGGTCGATCACGATCCGGCATTCGGTACACACGCCGAACGGTAGCTCCCGCTCTGCGATCAGCGGGCGAAGGTTGGCGGCACTCGCCGAGTCACGCTGGATACGCCGACGCCGACGGACTCCGAGGACCACGAACACCGCCGCGAGCGCCACGAATACGATGCCCATCCACATCAGGATCTCGGGCGTGAACCACGGCTGGGGCTGGAGGTCCTCGGGCGTGATCTCGTAGAGGTCCTTGCCCGGAACCGGGTCGTAGTCGCTGGGGCTCACCGTGCTCATTGTCCGACGATTGATGCGCGAGAGTGGATCAATCGCTCCAGTTTTCAGCCGGCCGGCCCGTCGAAGTGGCCAGCATGCGGGCCACCGGTGGCCAACCTACGGGCCACCTGGCGCGGAAACCCGCGTGATCACGTGTGGCCCGGTGCTTGCTGAACGTAGGCACATGCAGGCGCATCAGCTCGACCTCGACCTCGCCGCAGCGGTTCAGCCGGTGGTTCAAAGCGGGCGTTCTCGATGCGAGGCGAGGTTGCGCGCGGTGTGCCCTCGGTGCGGCCACCAAGCAACCAAGCGCTTGGTCTGCCCGTCGCCGTGCGCGTCCTGTTCCCGAAGCAGCGAGGCTCGAGCTCGACGCTTGCGCCGGCTCCTGCCCGCAGTACCACTGCGCCATTGGACGCTCACCCTGCCAACTGAGCTCCGCGAGGTGCTCGCGACAGACGATCAACGGGTCGCGCCGCTGATTCGGGCCTTCGTCGAGGGGATCTTCGCCTGGTACCGAAGTCAGACAGGAGTGGCCGACGGAACCTGCGGGGCAGTCGTGGTGGTGCATCGTTTGGGGTCCGCGCTCGACCGCAACTTGCATCTTCATGTTCTGGCGTTGGACGGGGTGTTCGCGCCGAAGTCGAGGCACTTCGAGTCCGCGCCGGATCCCCCCGCGGCGAAGGAGCTTGCCCGTATCGCGTCGACAGCCGGGGCGGTGTTCTCGACCAACGGGAGTCCACGGCAAGCACGGGCGAGCTCGGGTTCACGACGAGTGGGTGCGGGGGAGCGCAGCGCCAAAGCTTCGGGCCCTGGAAGACGCGCCAGTGTTCGAGGTGTCGGAGTGTTTTGCGGCTCGAGTGTTGGGCACGACGACCGCGGGGCGAGGATCGGATTGACGCGATACCTCGCCCGGCCCGAAGTCGAGCCCGCTTCGATGAGCATCAGCGAGGACGGGCGTGTCACCTACCGGATGCGCCGTCCGGGTCACGACGGTGCCACCCATGTCGTCGTTCCGGCAGCCGAGCTCTCCCGTCGCTTGGGCCCGATCAAACCTTTCGAGACCGGCCGATTTCGCTACTTCGGGGTTCTCGCACCCGCGGCATCAGGCCGATGGCGCGCTGTTCCCGCCCAGACCGAGCTCATCCCCAGCCCTCCAAAACGACCAAAACCGTCGGGGTGGCTGTGTCCAACGTGCAAGATCCCCATGAAAATCGCCACGGTCGATGAATTATCGCGCCCTTACGAACCGACCACCCTGCTGCAGCACATGTAGGACAGTGTCGCATTGCAAGGGGACAACCAGAGACTGGTGCGGAGTTGCGCTGAGTGCGCTGCTTCTGGGCCTGGGCGCCTGCTCGGTCGACGAGGTCGGAGACTCGAACGAGGAGAGTGTCGACGGCAAGGCCGATGATGCCAACGGCTCGCGGACGTTCTGCGACCGAGTGAGCGACGGCCTGCCGACCAAGTTCCGCGGGATCGAGATTGAAGGTGCGCAAGGCTACGTCGCCCAGGCACTCGCGTGCGAGGCGGCCGAGGACGACGACCCCGAGTTCCTCAAGGCGCTTGCCGTTTCGATTCGTTCCATCGCGATCCAGGGTGCACACGAGCGAGCCCCTTGCGGCGACGGCTGTCAGCCGCTGTGCAAGTCCAAGATCAAGGACGCGCACGTCAAGGCTGTCGCGGAGACCAAGGACGAGTTCCTCTGGTACGGCGAGCATCCGATCTTCGGCTTTCACACCGTCGGTACGGCCGAGCTCGACAAGTGGTGCCTGCCCCAGGGCGAGATCGGCGACCGCAGCACGCCGTGGAACGCCTGCAAGTCGGAGGACGAGGTTCGACGCTCCAAGCTCGGCTACAAGGCCTACGACCGCGGCGCGCTCAACCACGACACGGCACAGTGTCTCGCCGAGCGCGGACGCGACTACACCTGGCTGCTGCGAACGCACTACGGCGAGGACATCGGCATTGGCTGCGGCATGCAGGACCCGCCGAGCGACGAGTGCATCGAGGAGGATCCCGAGGAGATTCCGACCACGGCTCCGTCGTGCGGCGTCACCAACTACACGCCCGAGACGGCCGAGCTTCTGCCGGACGCACAGGACGACAGCTTCTGGAACTGGGGCGAGAGCTACGAGCGCAAGGTCGCTCCCGAGGCGCCGTCCTGGTTCAAGTACGAGTTCAAGGACGTCGGCGACCCGAGCGACGTCGAGTTCCAGGTTGTCGTTTGGGACAACGATCCCAAGTTCATCCCGGAGCTGCCCGACCTCACCGTGTGCCAGTACTTCCAGTGCAACGAGGGCATCGAGGTGATGAATGCCGACGGATGCGGCGATGCCGAGTTCTCCGAGCTCGAGGTGATGGGCGAGGCCTTCATCGGCTGTTGTGTCCAGGACTTCGGCGCGGTCGCGATGACGATCGAGGAGGCGCGCTGCGACATCGGCGATACCGACGGCGACGGCGAGAGCGAAGTCGTCCCGATGGACGGCCATGTGTGGATCTCCATCGAGCAGCACCGCGACGTCTGCGAGGAGAACATCTACATGGAGCTCGACCTCGACTGAGGTTGCTCTACACTCGCGAGCATGGCTCGTTCAGACGCCCGGCTGCGACTCGTCGTGTCGGGCGTCGTTGCGTCCGTGGCCCTGCACGCGCTGATGCTCGCTGCCCTGGCCGCGATTCCCGAGCCGGAAAAAGAGCCGGAGTGTCCGACGGAGGTCGAGGTCTGTCGCGCGCGCTGCGACGGCAAACCCGAGCCGGCGATACCCGAGCGATGCGTCGCGCCGAAATCGTGCAAGTGCGAGCTCGCCGTGGTCGAGCCCATTCCGGAGATCGTGGCTCTCCCCACGCCCCCGCCTCCGGTCGTCCCAGAGATTGCACCGCCGCCTCCGCCCCCCGTCGAGTCACCGCCACCGCCACCGCCCCCCGTGGCGCCGGAGGCCAAGCCAGTCGCGAAAGAGCCAGGCAAGCCGCACAAGAAGCGGGCCCGCGAAGAAGCGCTGGCGAGGGCGAGAAGTGTCGAAGTCGCGCGCGTGCTGGGGACGTATGGCGGCGAGGGCGAAGGTACGGTCTTCGACGTCATCGAAGACACCGACAACCAGCTCGGCGAGCTGTTTGCACAGGGGATGACGACAACCGTGGTGGCTGGTGGTGGGGAGGTCGCCGGGCTCGCGGCCGGCGACGCTGCGGTGGCGGACACCGAAGCGCCCGAACCGACCCTGGCCGACGTCGTTCGACGCAAACGATCATCGATCAACCGGTGCTACACCGCAGACGTCGCCAAGGCCGGCATGAACGGCAAGCTCACCGTTTCCCTGTCGGCGAACGACGCCGGAGACGTCACCGACGTGGAAATCCTGGGCGACACGCTCGGCTCTGCCGAAGTCAGTGCGTGTGTCATCGACGCCGTCGAGCGATGGAAGCTCCCGAAGAACCAACCTGGCGACGCGCAGTTCACCGTCGTCTTCACCGTCGTAGAATAGCGCGGTGGCGAGGAACGATTGGAGCCAGGCGGAGCTGTGGGCCCCGGGAGCGATCGCGGCGGGGTTACTCCTCGCGGCCGCGGTCGCAGGGGTGTACGCCTGGTCGGGGCCCGAGCCCGAGCGCAAGCCCGCGATCGCAGCCCAGACGGAGGCGAAGTCGGACCCGGAGCCAGAGCCGAGCGCGAAGCCGAAGCCCTTGCCGGCGCGGAAGCCCAAGCTGGCGCCCAAGGCCACGCCGGAGCCCGCTCCAGAGCCCGACACGAAGGCCGCGCCCGAACCGGAACCCGAGATTGAGATCGTCAAGGAGCCGGCGATCGGCGTGGCGAAGGTCCTCGGGACCTACGGCGGTTCAGACAACGGCGCCGTCTTCGACGTCATCGAATCGACCGACAACAGGTTGGACGACCTCTTCGCCCAGGGCATGACGACGACGGTCGTGGGCGGTGAAGTCGTCGCGAACTCCCTCGACGCCGCGGTCGATCGGCAGCGACCGTCGCTTCACGAGTGCGCCGAAGAACACGCGCCGATCGAGGGCCAGCTCGAGATCACCATCGTCGTGTCCACGGGCCGCATCACCACGGTCGCCGTCGGCGAGGACACCGTCGCGAACCCCGAGTTTCGCAAGTGCGTCTCCGACCACATCCGCAAGTGGACATTCGACCCGGGTGAAGTGGGCGAGACCTCCTTCACCGAGCTGTTCTAGTTCGGCGTCGAAACGTAGGTCCATCCGGTGGTGTTGCCGAGCTCCGCTCGACAAGTCTCGTATGCGGAGATCGGACCAGTGCCCGAGAAGTACTCGTACACGAGGCACTGGTAACCATCGACGGTGAAGTGTTCGTGCTCCTCGCCGGAGGCCACGTCCTTCATCCGCACCCACGCCATCAGATCCAGGCTCCCATTCGATGGGTCAAGCCAGCACTCTTGTGGGATCACCGCGATGTGCTCGAAGTAGTAGGCCGTCTCGCCCGCTTGAGTCAGCGTCTCGTCCGTGCTGTAGATCGTGCCCATCGAGATCGGCGTGTCCTCGGGCGCGAACGGGTAGTACGTCGTGGTGCACTCCAGCGAAATGGGCCGATTCGGACCGATGGTGTAGCCCCAGAACTTGACTGGCTTGTACTGATCGCTGGGGTTTTCGACCGGGAGCGTGCACCCGAAAAGGGTGGCGGAGAGTAGGCACAGGACGATGAGCTTGGACGAGCGCGACGACATGGCGGGATGGACGTTCGCCGGCCACGAATCCTCTCACGAGCCCGGGTCGGGGGTCTGAAGAGAAAGCCAGCGATCGCTGTTGCCACCCTCGCTGCGACATGTCTCATACGCCGAGATCGGTCCGGTTCCCGAGAAGTACTCGAACGCAAGGCACTGATAGCCCTGCACTCTGAAGTGCTCGTGCTCTTCGCCGGTGAGCACGTCTCTCATTCGGACGAAGGCGACCAGGTAGTTTTGCCCCGACGTGACATCCTGCCAGCACTCCTCCGGAAGCACCGTCGTGTACTCGAAGTAGTACGCCGTCTCCCCGGCCTGACTCAGCGTGGTGTCGGTGCTGTAGGTCGTGCCGATCGGGACCGAGTCGTCCCAGGTCGGGTAGTAGGTCGTGGAGCAGTCCACTGCGATCGGGCGATCCGGACCAATCGTGTAGCCCCAAAACGTGATGGGCTTGTACTGATCGGTGGGATTGTCGACGGGCATCGTGCACCCACCGAGGGTGGCGACCAGGGCGAACAGAGCGGTGATTGGGGGCCATCGCGACGGCATGACGGGACGGACGTACGCCGCCGCCCAATCCCCTCACCCTCGTCACAGATCGAGGAGCGCGACCCATAGGTCTGCGGTGAACACGAGGCCCGCGGTCGTGTCGCTGACCCCGACCACGACGAGTTGACCCTGTTCGGTCATCGCCAGCGCGAGCGAGTAGTTGCTGTCGACCCCGTATTCGATTGTCTGGTCCCACAGCTGCGCACCGTCGGGTGAGACGCGCGCGACCCATGCCTGCGCATCACCGCCGGCGTCCCGCGCTCCGACGAGAACGACCTGCCCCTGGGCGTCCACGGCGATGTCGTTGATCGCAAACCGCTCTGGGCCGGCAAGCGCGTACTCCACCATCACCGCTCCCGCATCGTCACGGAACGTGAGGGAGACCCCTCCGCCGTCGATCGCGGCCGGGCAGAAAGCCGTGAGCACGCCTCCATCGGGCAACGGCGTCGATGCGCCCAGCGCCCAGAAAAACCCGTTCTCTGGCATCGTGAGGTCCTCGCTCCACTGCAGTACGCCGTCGAATCCGTTGATCTTGGCGGTCGACAGCGTACAGCTCGACGCGCCGCAGCTGACGGTATCAGTGAACAGGTCGCCTTCCTCGTTGGCCAGCATTCGGACCATCCCGAACTCGGAGGTGGTGAAGGCCGTGCCCGTCGGGCTCTCCCACAGAAGAACGCCGTCGTTTGGTGCATACCTGCGGATGTTGTCGTCCGGCCCGTGCACGAACACGTTGCCGTCGTCATCGCGCGCGACCCCGGCGACGGGGAGGTTCTGGACCATCGGGTTGGAGGGAATCGACACGAACGGCAACGCTCCCGTCCCCGCGGCGTCGAGCCGAAAGATGGAGACGTTGGGGTCGAGAATTCCGTCGGTGCCCATGTCGTTGCCACCGATGATCAGCTCGCTTCCATCTTCTCGGAGATACGGCTTGCCCATCGGCAGGTACTGGGGCTGTCCATCGACGAGGCTGACCGGCTCGGTGAGCTGCCAGTTCACGTCGTCGAGCTCGGCTGCGTAGCTCACGGCCGCGATGCCCGTGATCCCGAACCCAGTGGTCGTCACCGGCGCGATCACGACAATGTCACTTCCATCGACGACAGCTCCACCGCCGGGATACGTCGGGAACCCGCCGGTCTGAAAGACGTTCGTGTCGTCGGCCACCGTCGCGCCACCGGTGATCTCGACGGCATAGTCGATCACGTCGGACACGCCCTCCTGAGCCGCATCGTCGAACGCGCGCGCCTGCAGTGGATGGCTACCGTTGTCCAGACTGGTCAGCAGGATCTCGGTCTCATAGGGCTCGGCGCTCACCGTCGCGAGCAACGTTTCGCCGTCGTAGAACTCGACCCGATCGATCGCCCCGTCGTCCGTTGCCGTCGCGCTGACGATGGCCCGCTGCGCGTTCGTGGCACTCCTGGGATCGGCCGAGCCGTTGACGAACAGCGTGACCTCCGGAGGCTGGTCCAGCGACTGAGTGTCTCCGGTGGTGGGGGGCTCGCTGGTCGACTCGTCTTCACCAACGTCCTGGGTTGTTCCGGAGTCGGAGGTCGTCGTGCTCGTGAGCGGGGGCGCAGTGTCGCCGGTACTCGAGGACTCGGCCTCTTCTGTTCCCTGGGTTCCCGATGGGTCGGTTGTCTCTTCGGGGTCGGAGCAACCGAAGACCACGAATCCCGCGAGTACGACAAAGACCAAGCGCATGGGAGCACCATTGCCTCGGGCTCGCCGTCGCACAAGAGGAACTTGCGCGGTGCGGCGCCGGGCCTTCCGCGTCTACTGCGCGGCTTCCGAGAGCGAGCTAGGGGCTTTGTTGTCCCGCAGGTACACGTCGAGCTTGTTGTACGGAATCTCGACTCCTGCTGCGTTCATGCCGTCGTAGGCCTTCGTGGTGAGCATGTCGATCACCCGCCCCCGTTGGGCCGCGTCGTCGACCCACACCAGCAGCTCGAAACGCAGCCCCGAATCGCCCAGCTCGCGCAGTCGGACCTCTGGCCCGGGCTTGGCACACACGTTCGGCACGTCGTCCGGGCATGCGAGCAGCAGCGCTTTGACCTGCTGAACGTCGCACCCGTACGCCGCGAACACCTTGATGCGCACGCGCTGGGCCTCCTGCGGACCGCCCGCCTCGTTGAGGACGGTCGACGTTCCGATCACCGCATTCGGGATCGTGATCTCCACGTCATCGCGCGTCAGCAGCCGAGTCGATCGCATCCCGATGTGCACCACGCGACCGCGAAGCTTGCCGTCGATCACGATCACGTCGCCGACCTTGTAAGGCGAGTCCGCCAGGATGAACACACCTGCGAACAGATTCGCCAGCGTGTCCTTGGCCGCGAAACCGACCGCGATACCAAGGATGCCCGCCGAGGCCAGCCACGCCGTCAGGTCGATGTCCCAGGCGAGGAACACGAAGTACAGCGAGATGACGATCAGCGCGACGCGATAGAAGATCAGAAAGACCGGAAGGCTCGCCGGGCGGACGACGCGAGCGTGCTTGGCCCCGGCGAGGGCGGTGAGCACGATCGTGCCGATCCGGAATCCGGCGATCGACCAGATCACGATCGCCAGCGACTGCAGCCCGGAGTTGATCACCCGCACCGCGGTGTCGCCGGGGTCGAGCATCACTGCGGCCATCGATAGGCCCCAGAAGATCACCGACAGGAAGACCGGCTGGCGGAGGACCTCGATGATCTTGTCGTCGAGGTCGGTCTTGGTCTTTCGGGCGAGGCGCAGGAAGACGCGCTCGACGACCAGCTCCGTGATGTACGCGACGACGATCGACGCAACGACGGTGCCGCTCGCTCGCACGACCGGCATCGAAATGAGTTCGTCCACCCACGTGGGCAGGGCGAGGAGGGCGACCACCGAAGGACAGAATGCGCGATCCCGGGTGGTCGGGACAAGGCCTGCCTGCTACAGCGCTCCCTCGGCGATCATCGTCTCGCCCATGTCGACCACCATTTCCCGCAGCGAGCGCGGCTGAAAGCCCAGCACGTCCCTTGCGCGGGCATTGGAGAGGTCCTGGCGCTTACCCAGCTCCGGGACAGCAAGCTTTGCTGTCTTGTCGAATACGCCCACGACGCGCAGCAGCCAGTCCGGCAGGCGACGTGTCGGTACCTTGTACCCACGACCGCGGAACTGCTCGCTGAGAATGTTGGCGATGTCGAGCATGGACGTGTGCTCGATGGCGACGACGAAGCGCTGGCCGACGGCGCGAGCTTCGGTGAGTGCGGTGACGTGCGCCTTCGCCACGTCGCGGACGTCGACGACCGCCCAGCCCACATCGGGGCAACCCGGCATCTCGCGACGCATCAACTTGCGCACGACCTCGCCCGAAGTGCTGAAGTCACGGTCGAGCACCGGCCCGAGCACGAGGCCTGGGTTGATCGTGCAGAACTCGAAGCGCCCGTCCTCGGGCAGGCTCTCGACGAAGTCCCATGCGGCCTTCTCCGCGATTGTTTTGCTCTTTTCGTAGGCTCCGACGCCCTCGCCGAGAATCGACCAGTCCTGTTCGTCGTACGAGCGGCTGCCGTCACGCGCATGGCCGTAGATCACCGCGGCCACCGACGACGTCATCACGACGCGGCGCACACCTGCGTTCGCTGCCGCCTTCAGGACACGCAGCGCACCGTCACGTGCCGGAACGATGACTTCGTTCTCGTCCTTGGGCGGCTTGTTCGGGAGTGGCGACGCCATGTGGATCACGCACTCGCAGCCCGCCACCGCCTCGTCCCAGCCGTCGTCGGAGGTGAGATCAGCCTGCTCGAGCTCGAGCTGATCGGCTTGGTCCGTGTGGCGCGCGAGGACCTCCCGCAGGTACTCGGCCCGCTTGCGCGAGCGCACCGTGCCGCGGACTCGAAAGCCCGCGTCGAGCAGCTGAACGATGGTGTGTTGGGCGATGAAGCCCGTAGCTCCAGTGACGAGGACGGTGGACATGTTGGCCTTTTTAAAAGAACGACGGTCTTCTAATAAGAGACCGATGTTCTTTGTCAACTGGAAGCTGCTGTGTGTCATATCGCGGCTACTCGAGTTGCCGCCGCGTCGGCAGCGCGGTATGAAAGAGACCGCCGTTCTCATGGCGAATCCGGACTTCCAGCGCGCTCGTGCCCCGGAGCAGGTGGAACAGCGCCGCGCTGCCCTGCTCGCGGCGGCGGCCGACCTGCTCGACGAGGGGGGCCTCGCGGCGGTGACGCTCTCGGCGATTGCCCGACGCGCGGGCCTCGCCAAGTCGAACGTGTACCGCTACTTCGAGGGACGCGAGGAGATCCTCCTGCAGCTGCTCCTGGAAGACGAGGCGGCATGGGTCGAGGAGTTGGAGGCGGCCTTCGTTCCGCTCGCGGGCAGCAACGATCCGGATCGGGTCGCGGCTGCGATCGCCGAGACGCTACTCGCCCACCGAAGGCTCTGCGAGCTCGTCGCCGTCGTCGCCAACGTGCTCGAGCAGAACGTGTCCGTCGACGCGATCGTTCGCTTCAAGACGCGGGTGCTTCAGCTCTCGATTCGAATGATGAACGCGTTGCTCGCCGCGATGCCTCGCCTGTCGCACGAGCGCGCACCGGCGCTGCTTCGATATCTGCAGGCGCTGGTCGCCGGGCTCTATCCCATCGCCAACCCGTCGCCCACGGCAGCCAAGGCGACGGCGTGCGAGCAGTTCGAAACCCTGCGGAGCGACTTCCAGGCCGACCTCACTGGCGCACTGGCGACGATGCTCCGAGGCGCACTGCGAGCGTGAACGTGGAGCCCAACTTCAAGCTCGGCGTTCGCGTGGACGGGCCCGATGCCCGGTACCGAGACCCTTCCTCGCGGACGGCTTTGATGGCGCTGCTCGCCAGCGCGTGGCCCCGGGTTCCGGCGGCGATCGACCTGGCCGCCGACAATGGCTGGCCTTGGGATGTCGTCACCGAGCCGTTCGTCGTGGAACACGAGGGCGTCCCGGTCGCCCACGCAGGGGTGCTGATTCACCCGATTCGGGTCGCCGGCACGGACTGCGAAGTCGCTGGGGTTCACGCGGTCTGCACCGCGCCGGAGCACCGTCGACGCGGGCACGCTCGGGCGGCGCTGCAGCGGGCCACGCAATGGATCGACGAGCGCGGCATGCTGGCCAAGCTGCACACGGCGGTCCCCGAGGTCTACGAGCCGCACGGATTTCGCAGCGTACCGGTACACCGGTTTCGCATCGATCGCGCGGGAGGCCGTGAACACCCCACAACATCCGCGTTGCGGCCCGAAGATCGCGACGAGCTCCATCAGCGGCTTGCCCGTCGCGTGCCGGTGTCCGATCGGTACGCCTCCCGCGATCCCGGATGGTTGTTCGGCATCGACCTGCATCTCGGTCAACGAGACCTCTCGGCGCTACGCCGCGTGGAGGCGCTGGATGTCATCGTGGACTGGAGCATCGACGATGCGGGCACGCTGCGGATCAACGACCTCGTGGCGGACACGTTGCCTTCGCTCCAGGCGCTGTGTGCCCAAGCCCCGCGGCACCGGGCGGTCGAGCTGTGCTTTTGCCCCGATCGGCTCGCCCCCGATGCCACGCCGGTGCCCGCCCCAGAGGAGGGGGTGCTCATGCTGCGCGGTGACTGGCCGCTGTCCGCCGACGTGCCGCTGGGCTATTCGACGCTCGCCGAACACTGACGCGCTATGCTGACCGCGATGCGTCGCCTGGGTCTACTCGTCGTCGGGTCGCTCCTGGGCTGTGGGGGGGTCGCTGGCGCGATGCGGGCAACTCCGCCGGACGCACCGTATCGGGCCGAGCTGCAGGCCGATCGCGTCGCCGAGCTGTTGATCGTCGACGTGGACGTCGACGGGACTCCAGCTCGATTCGTGTTCGATACCGGCGCGGGGTCCACAGTGGTCTCGTCCGATCTGTACGAGCGCGCCAAGCTGCGCCGCCGCGGCTCGGTCAAGGCACGCGACTCGACCGGCGCGGTGGTCCGCCGACCGATCACACGAATCGGCGAGCTGGGCGTGGGTGGTGTGCAGTTCTCCGGCGTCGGTGCGCTCGTCGCCGATCTCGAATTCATCGGCCACTTTTTGTGCACGCCCGTCGACGGGATCCTCGGCACCAACGTCATGTTTCCCGGCATCGCGCAGATCGACTATGCGAGCGGGCGGATCGAGCTGGTGTCGTCCGGGGACGAGGCCAAGCTGAGTCCGGCGCCCGGCGAGAGCATCGGGATTCCGCTGGTGCCCGGTCCTGTGCCGGCGGTGCCGCTCGCGGTCGACGGCGGGGTCTATGCGTTCGTCATCGATACGGGATCCAACGGAAGTCTCGGTGTCGAGCCTTCGTTGTTCTCGGCGCTCGGGGTTGCCGACTCGGTCGGTTCCAAGGGCAGCTCGAGCGCAGGCCTGTCCGGGGATTCCGATGCGACCGACCTCGCGTTCCCCTGGCCGGCGGTCGCACTGGGCGAGCTGCAGCTCGAAGGGGTCGACGCATCGACCTCGGCGCTGAGCACGATCGGCAACCAGGTGCTCGGCGCGTACACGATGCGCATCGACTTCGATCGCGGTTTCGCCAGGCTGTGGCCCAATGGTGACGAGCTGCCACGCCGGCACGAGACGTTCGGGATCGCGTGGGACTACGACGAGCAGGGGACGGGCGCATCGGTTGTGTTCGTGCGCGAGCGATCGGCGGCGAGTCGTGCGGGGCTTTCGGTGGGTGATGCGATCGAGAAGATCGGCGACCAAGAGCTCGCGACGCTGTCCCAGGACGAACGCTGTCGACTGCGCCGCGATTGGTCGGCGGGCAAGAGCGAGGTGCGCCTCACCGTCGGCGGCAATCCGGTCGTGCTCGAGCGTAGCTCGCTGTTCGGCGAATCCGAGCCCGAGACCGAGCCCGAGTCATCAGGGCTCGCTGGGTAGATCGGGGTCCGAGCCCCACTCGGCCCAGCTACCGTCGTACAGCCGGACGTCCTCGTAGCCGAGCGCCGCGAGCACGAGCCAGGTCACCGATGCCCGACTCCCGGTCTGGCAATACGTCACGAGCGTCCGACCGTCGCCAGGCTCACCATGCAGCTCGCGGAGCTCGTCGGCGGAGAGGAACACGCCATCGCCCTGGGTCGTGTTCCAGTCCACGTTGACGGCCCCCGGAATGCGGCCGCCGTCGTACTCGCCGGGGCTGCGCGCGTCGTAGAGCGTGACGTTGGTGTCGTCGAGGTTGGTGAGCACCCAATTGGATTCGACCCGCAGGTCCTTCACCGGCGCTGCTGCATAGGTGCTGGCGTCCGGAGCCGCCGGTTCACCTTCTTCGACGGCGCGCCCGTCTGCGGTCCACTGCGTGAAGCCTCCGTCGAGCATCCACACGCGTCCGGTGTGGCCGTGATACGCGAGCGTCCAGACCACACGCGCCACGTCGGTGCTGTTGCCGCCGCCGTAGACGACGACGTCGTCCTCGGGAACGAGGCCGATGCCGGAGAACGCAGCCTCGACGTCCGCAACCGATGCGACCTGGCCGTCGATGCCGTCCACCGTTGCGCGCAGGGATCCGGGGTCGAGCTGCACCGCGTCGCCGATGCGCGAGGTCGCGTGGTCGCCCTCCGCGCGTGCATCGATTAGCTTGAGCGCACCGTCGGCAAGCAGCGCTTCGAGGTCGCCGCCTTCGATGATGCCGAACGGCTGGCCGCACAGCGTGTCGTCGCCGAGATCGCAGCGGACTTCGTCGCCGCCGGACGAGCTGTCCGCGTCGTCATCGTCGTCGTCGTCATCGTCGTCGTCGTCGTCATCGTCATCGTCGTCGTCATCGTCATCGTCGCCGACGGTTCCGGTGGTTCCGCCCGTCGCGTCGGTGTCGGCACCATCGTCGCTGGTCTCGGCGTCGTCGCCACACGCCGTCAGCGCCAGCGCGACGCTCATCGAAATCGCAAGCCGCATCATGGACGGCAGGATAGCTCAGCGATGACGCGGCAACGGCCACCACCCGACGGGACTGGCGTCACTCTCGAGCAGGAACTCGACGCGACGCGCGGTTCGGCGTCCGCGATCCGAGCTCAGCGGGTATACCGGGCGCGTTGCGCCCACGGCTTTGACGTCGATGCGACTGCCGTCGAGGCCCTCGTTGACGAGCCAGTCGAATACCGCCGCCGCGCGCGCCTTGGCCAAGGCTTCGGGGTCGTCTTCGGTGGGGGCTGCATGCCCGACCAGGGTGACGCGAGCACTCGGGTCATCCTCGAAGCCCTCGGACAACATGAGCGGGATCTTTGGGTTCGCGTCGACTTCGGCCGAGTTCGGCTCGAACAACTGCCACGTCATGTCCCAGTTGAGCGCGCATCGCCGACCCACGGTGCACGGCGCGTAGGCGTCCGGCTGCTGGTTGCCCCGCCTCGCGATCTCCACACGAACTTCGAGCCAGTCCCGGTACGCCGGCGCCAGGCCGCTGAACCCCGCCGGTCCGGGTGGACCGTGCTCGCAGCGGCCCTCTTCGCAGTGCCCGACCGGACACTGGTTGTCCTGCGTGCAGGGCGAGCATCGGCCGCTCTCGCAGATCTGGTCGTCGCACTCGATGTTCGACCTGCACGCGGGCTCTTCGGCTTTCGGGGCGACGGCGACGGGTCGTGGCGCGGGCGCTGGCGGTGGCGGCGCAGCGCTCGGGCGCGCGCATCCGACCACGAGCGTCGCTGCGAGGGCCAAAAACCGCATCTTGCATCTAGCTAACGCCAACCTGGGGTCGTGAGCAACCGTGCATCTTTCGCCGGGATCAGTTCGCTGGCGCCTGTCGTCTACCGCCCGCGATGACGATGCGGAAACTCCCCCTCGTGTTCCTGTTGGCCTCGGGCTGCGCTTTCTTCGGCATCGGCAAGAAGGACAAGGGGCCGTCCCCCGCCGAGCAGGAGGCGAAGCTCCGTGAGCTCGGCGGCGAGCAGCTGGTCAACGACGTGAAGATGGTCGAGGCCCTCCCCGAGGGTGAGGCCAACGGCGAGTACCAGGTCAAGCAGTGCATGACGCAGTACCTCTACGGGCACAAGCACCTCAAGGAGGGCAAGGACACCTCGGCGCGCGGAAACTTCCTGTCGTGCCACAAGATGTGTGAGGCCGCGGCCAAGCGCGACAGCGGTGGCAAGTACGAGGACTTCACCTCGCGCTACATCACCGAGTGCACGGACCGTCGCATGTCGCTCGAGGGCGGCTCGCACCTCGCTCGGGCCGAGAAGAAGATCGACGAGTTCGAGAAGGCCGAGGGCAAGCTCAACTGGTACTACCGCGACATGGAGGTCCGCGGTGCGTTCAAGCAGGCCGCAGAGGCGCTCGGTGAGGACAACAAGGATCTCGCGGAGCTGCAGGCCAAGTACGACGAGGTGAAGGCCCCGCGCGAGGAAGGACTGCAGCTCGCCAAGGACTTCATGGCCCGCGACGACATTCGCGAGCTCAACCAGTACCGCGACGATCTGCGGGCTCAGATCCGCGGCCTCGAAGAGGACGCGAAGTACTCCGAGACTGCGAAGGTGTTGCTCCAGCAGCGCAAGCGCGACCTCAAGGACGCGGACAACGAGTTCACGACCAAGTGGGACGAGGCGAAGAGCGCGGGGTGAATTCCCGTGTGTCGCAGATTCGAATTCCGATGTGAGAGGTGCGGGTCAAGCTGATCCGTACATGCTCACCTCTCCCAACCGACTCTTCGCTGCCCTCGTCGTCGGGGGCACCACCCTGACCCTCGGGTGTGCAGCTCAGGCTGACACCACACCCAAGTCTTCTTCGCCGGACCTAGAGCAGGACTCCGAATCCGAAGCGAGCTCCGGATCCGAAGCGAAGGCCGAATCGGACTCGAAGAAGGAAACCTTCGAGTGCGGCGGCGAAGGCATCACTTGCTCATCCGACGGCATCGAATGCTGCTGGGCCAAGGCCCCTGGATGCGATTCGTGTTGCCCGGACCTCTAGCGACTCGCGAGGCCGCGCGCCTTTGGTCCTACCGAGCCACGGTAGAGCTGGAGGCCGCGGCGCGCTTCGATCGCCTGGCGGCGACGGCCCGACGACAAGGTGCCGAAGCGATCGTGGTGGAGCTTGCCGAGCGGGCCGGGGACGACGAGCGGCGGCATCACCAGCGCTGCGTGGAGCTCGTGCAGCATCTTGGTGGGCACTGGTCGGCACCGGCCGAGGTCGTGGCGAAACCCGTGCGCTCGGGATTGGGGGCGCGGGCAGACCTGCTCTACGAGCTGGTCGCGATGTCGTGCGTCACCGAGACGTTCAGCGCGGCATTGCTCATGGAGATGCGCGCTGCTGCAGCCGATGAGCTCGTCCGCGAGGTCGTGCACGAGGTGCTCGTCGACGAGGTGGACCACAGTCGGCTCGGCTGGGCTCACCTTGCCAGCGAAGCACGTGGCCACAGCGTGGCCTTCATCGGCGAGCGCCTCCCCAGAATGCTCGCCGCCACCGTCGCCGAGGAACTCTTCGGCCCTGACTCCGACCCCTCGCCGGAGCTCGACGGCCTCGGCGCCCTGTCCCGCGCCCGTCGAAGGGACGTCTTCGCAGCCACGATGCTCGACGTCGTCTTTCCCGGACTGCGTCGGTTTGGGGTGGATACCGGCGCAGGGCAGCGATGGCTGGAGGAGCGGCTCTAGCTCAGCGCCCGACCACGCAGCACCTCCGCCAGCTCCTCGAGCGACTCTCGCAGCGGGGAGCTGGCGCGGTACATCAGGCGAAAGCTGTCGCGTAGTGGCTCGACCTCGGGCAGCAGTCGCACCAAGCGACCCTCCTCGAGATCGCTGGCGATCATGTACTCGGGCAGCACCGCGATCCCCAATCCGCGTCGGGCGAGCTCGAGGACGGCGGCTCCGGTTCCGCACGGCCAAAGGTCGGCGAACCGAAGCCCGGGACACACGGAGACGACGTAGCGCGCCAGCGGCATGTCCGCATCGATGTCGAGCAGCGTGTGCGCGCCGGCGTCCTCAGGGGCCTCGATCGGGTTCGCTTCGAGCACCGACGGTGCGCCCACGAGCGCGTAGGTCTCCGGGTGGAGTACTTCGGACGCCCAGTCCGCATTGACGCTGGGTGAGCTGGTCACGATCGCGTCGACTTGGCCCTTGTCGAGGCGGTCGAGGATCTCCGTGCCGGAGCCGAACCTCAGGTGAATGCGCCAGTCGGGCCGCTGCGTTCTCAGCTCGACGACGGCAGGAACGATCCATGACATGCCGAGCTCGAAGCGTGTCCCGAGCGACATCGTCAGCTGGGACGGCGCTTCGTCGGCCACCGCTCGGCACGCGTGCACGGCCTCGAGCGCCGCATGAGCTCGTGCCACGAGACCCTGCCCCGCGGGTGTCAGGGCCACGTGATGTGTCGACCGCTCGAACAGCTGCACGCCGAGCTGGGCCTCGAGCTGCTTGATCCGCTGTGAAAACGCGGCGGGTGTCAGCGCCACCGCAGCCGCAGCCCGGCGAAAGTTGAGGTGCTCGGCCGCGGCCAGAAAGCAGCGCAGACTGTCCACCTGCGGCAGGTCCCCGGAGAACACCCGGGAACTCTACCAGGCCGGCTCAGTCCGAAGCTCTGGGTGCCTCGACGGTGGCGCGCTGTCGCTGCAGCCACTCGGTGGCCGCTCTCTCGAGGTCGGCGAACCGGGCATCCAGCGGCTCGAAGAACACGTTCTTGAGCGTGCGCTTGACCGTGGTCTCCGAGATCCCAAGCCGCGTGGCAATGTCGCTGTTCGACGCTCGGTCGTAGCGCGCGGCGAGGATTGCCGTCGCGCGACGGCTCGCAAATCGCTCGGCGTAGCGCCGCACAGACGTCGGCAGCGCGGCCAGGTCGCGACTATCGGGCGCGTCGTGTCGCGCCACGGCTTGCGCTTGCTCGACTGGCGCGACTCGACCGACGAGCTCCTCCAGAGCGTCGGTCCCGAACGGCTTGGGCAGCCGGCCAATGACACCGATCCTCAGCGTTGCCGCGACCTCCTCCGGGTCCCGGCTCCCCGAGATCACCACCACTGGCAGCGTCGGCAGCCGCTCGCGTAGTGTCACGAGAAACGAGTGTCCGCTCGAGAAGTCGGGGAGGTTTGGCTCGACGAACGCGACGTTGAAACGGCGCTCGGAGAGGTGATGCTGCGCCGTATCGATGTCCGGCGCATACGTCACCTCGAGTCCTAGACCGCGCCCGAGCCGCTGAAAGATCGTCAGCATCAGGGCGTCGGGGTCGACCAGCAGGGCAGCTATCTTCGACGACATTCTCGACCACCAGAAAAGGGGGCGAGGAGGGAAGCCGAAGCTTCCCTCCCCCAAATCCGTGCGGTGGACGTCCTGCCATACCCGCGTAGGCGGGAGACGACCGGCGCGAACCGGCCGCACAGCCGGATTAGTGGTGCGGCGGGGGAAACCGATCACGAATTTCTCGTTGTGCGTCGAAAACGCCGTTCTATTTCGCCCTCCGGGCGCTCCTCGACCTCGCTTGCCTACATCGTGCCCGTCTAAGATCCAGCAAGTCGATGCGCGACGACGACACCGGCCTCGAAGACGAGGTGCCCACGCGCACGGTAAGCCCTGACGACCTCGACACGGAAGCTGGCGTCGTTCCCGCCGACGTGCGCACCGCGACGAGCCTGATCGGCCAGAAGCTGGGTCGCTACACCGTGCTCGAGAAGCTCGGCTCGGGCGGCATGGGTGAGGTGCTCCTCGGCTACGACCCGGAGCTGCACCGGCGTGTCGCGATCAAGCTGCTTCGCCCCGACAAAGCGGAGGAGGACGAAGGGGTGTTCCGCGAGCGGTTGCTCCGCGAGGCGCAGGCGCTTGCCCGGCTGTCCCATCCAAACGTGGTGTCGGTCTACGACGTGGGGACTGCGCTGGAGCGCATCTGGGTCGCGATGGAGTACGTCGAAGGCGAGACGCTCACGCGGTACCGCAAGCAGCAGCACCCGTGGCGCGACGTCGTCAAGACACTGAGCGCGGCCGGCCGCGGTCTTGCGGCGGCGCACCGCGAGGGCATCGTTCACCGCGACTTCAAGCCGGGCAACGTCATGATCGGCACCGATGGACGAGTGCGGGTGCTCGACTTTGGTCTCGCGCGGCAGGTCGCACCGGTTGTCTTTACGAACACGAGCGCCCAGACCCGTTCGAGCGACTCGATCGACATCTCGGCCAGCGGGCGGCGGCGGTCTTCCTCGGGTTCGATTCCCATCGTGACCGAGTCGCTGCTCGACGCCGAGCGGCCACTGACCGAAGCCGGCTCACTCATGGGGACGCCGGCGTACATGGCTCCGGAGCAGTTCACTCAGGACCCACTCGATGCACGAACCGATCAGTTCGCCCTGTGCATCGTGCTGTACGAGGTGCTCTATCATCGGCGCCCGTTTGCCGGACGGACCGCACGCGAGCTCGCCAAGTCGGTCGTTCGCGGGAGAGTCCGCGATCCTCCGCGCAGTGGGGTCCCCGCCCGAGTTCGTCGGGTGATCATGCGCGGACTGTCGGTGGACCCGGACAAGCGGTTCC
>JGI12316J15310_10000006_pt11 | contig 83343 bp, 101 predicted proteins | sample MarCyaLeptolynsp_FD_15310 | JGI IMG/M metagenome (IMG submission 15310) | reverse complement strand
CAACGGTTGCGGTTGGCCTGCGATTTCTGAACCGCGAAGCTTGACGGTGTGGCCACGCTGATGGTCGGCCCGTTGCGGTTGGCCTGCGATTTCTGAACCGCTAAGCTGGATGCTTCGATAACCTCCTGAAACAACAGGAGGAATCGGCGCATTCGGTTGGCGGATTCTTTTGGACAAAGTTAGAACATCGCCAGCTGGTCCGGGTTCTTGCGTGGTTTGCGGCGGCGCTGGCTTGAGAAACGCACGATGTTCTCATATTGCCGGTCTGTGAAGGTGAGCACATGGATGTCGCCCTTCTCGGGCAGGTTCCGTTCAATCTTCCTGAGATGGGTTTCGTAGCTGTCCTTGCCGTTGCAAAAGCGAGCATAGACGGAGAACTGGCTCATCTCAAAACCCTGGTCGAGCAGGAACTCGCGGAACTTGGTGGCTTCGCGCGACTGCTTCTTGGTGCCGACCGGAAGGTCGAACATGACGAAAATCCACATCAGTCGATACCCGCTGAGATACCCGGTTTCGCTGGCAGTTTTGGCGGCAGTTTTGGCGGCAGTTTTGGCGGCGGCCTGGGCCACGGTCACGGCACCTCCCCTTCGTCACCGACGAGGGCGGCCCAATCGATCGGCGAAGGCGGCTCGAACAGCGCGAGACGGGGACGGCCATCCTCGAAGCTTTGCGCCAGCGACTGCGCCAAACGCTGCGCCGCCACGGAAACCGGAGAGGCCTCGCCGTCAAACCTCAGGTCGAAGGCGATCAGCCGGGCAAACCGGCGCTTCACCTCAGGCTCCAGCGTCTCGATGCCCCGCCCGCCCATCGCCGCGACCAGCCCGTCGACCAGCGGCCGGAACGGTTCAACCAAGTCATCAGCCAGCGCGAAGGCGTTGCCCCGATTGGCGTGGTGGATGCCGATGGTCGGATGCAGACCTGCGGCCACCACCGCCCGGGCAACAGTCGACCGCATCACCGTATAGCCGTAGTTGAGCAGCGCGTTGGCGCCTTCGCGGTGCCGATCGCGGCGGAAGTCCTCGCCCATCAGCAAGGGCCAATAGCGCCGCGCCGCCTGGGCCTCCAGGTTCTCCGGGTCGCCGGAGCGAACTCGGCGGGCCATGTGCTGGAACGCGACGGCGCCCGACGCGCCACGGGCCAGCAGAAGCGACCCCTGCATGGCGATCTTGGCCTGGACGACCCGGCGCCAAAGCTGTTTGGCCAGAGGCTTCGACGCGGACCATTGGGCCTGCATCCGGCTGTCCTGGGCGTGGTGGCCCTCAAGTGGCTGGGTCACCGCGATCGGGCTGTGGTTGGCGGCGCAGAACACGATCGGCGCGCCGCGCTTGGCCAAGGCCGTCACCAAATTACCGGTCCAGGTGACGCCGTGGGCGTGCACGATGACGGCGTGGATATCGTCCAAGGCAACGCGGCCGACCTCTTCCCGGTCCCGCTTGACCAGCAGGAAACCGCGATGGGTCGACAGATGGCTGCCATCGCTGGCGATGTCGACGATCCGATCCATGATCCCGCCCCGACTTCCGCCACGGCCGCTATTCGCGCGGCCCGGGATCGAAGACCCGGCCCAGGGGATCGATGCGCACCTGCCGTGCTTTCAGCTTCTTCAAGCCGCTTGCGGATGAGTTTATGTACTTGAACGGATCAACGTCGTTCGGGGCCGCGTCTCGGGCCTTCAACTGGCCGCCCTCATTGTCCGCTGCCAGCTGGATCGTCCGGTTCGTCGAGAACTTCACCACCCGCACGATGATCGCATCGCCGTCGCGCTCGATGGCGAGCATGTCGTTCTGGCGCAGGCTCAGCATCTTCTTGGCGGCCGGATGGGGTCGGCGGTCGGGCTGATCGCGCTGATGGGCGTCGAACATGGACACCACGTCCGAGACCCATTTGCCGTCCGGCAGGCGCCAAACGTCATACCGCGCGTTGGCGTCACCCTTGTAGGCCTTGTAGGCGCGACCCGCGCGGTCGCGGATCGGGATGACGTTCAGCGGCTCGCGCACGCGCAGCCGGCGGATGCCGCCAAACACCTTGTCGGTCTTGGCGAAGTTGGCCAGCGCCTGTTCGAACGCCTTGCCGGTCAGGCCGGAGGCGGCGCGGCGCAGAGCGGTGCGGAGCGCCCGGTCGGGTATGCGCGCCGGGTCGTCCAGGTCGGCCGGCTTGAGGCTGAGCAGCGGTATGCGGTGCACGACGATGGGTGACTTGCCGTCGGCCGCCATCTTGCCGGTCAGGCCATAGGCGGTGTCGTTGTGCAGCCGGCCGGAGGTGACGTCACGGTCGCGACGCGGCCGCCGCTTGCGGCCGTGATCGGGCTTGTGGCTGACCGTGATGGCGAGCAGTTTGTCTTGCAGCTCGTCGCGAAAGCCGTCCCACGGTTCTGGAAGGCCCTCGAACAAGCGGTCCAGATCCTTGTCCTCTGCGCGGCCGGCAGCCCGCGCGATGCGCTGCAGCAGGCCACGTGTCGTCGCGGCAACGACGAAGGCGTCGATCGCGTGATGCCGATGGTCCAACCGGTTCTTCGGCGCGTTGCTGTGCTGGTTCTCGACGATGTTGTGGTCGGGCAGCAGGCTGTTCAGGCCCCACAACCGGCGCAGCATCGCCGTCATGCGGCCGGGAATGACATAGACGCTGCCCTTGCCGCCATCCTCATAGAGGCACGACAAATACCTGCCGGCCAGGCGCGACAGGTATTGCGTATCGGTCAGTTGCCGCGCGATGAAGCCCTCGTCCTCTTCGAACCGCTCCATGGCGTCGGGCTGAAAGCGCCATTGCTTGGATTTGTGCAGACGGCCGGCCTGGTCGGCGATCACCGGCCAACGGGCCGTTTCTCCCCAAGCCTTCCATGGCGTCCGATTGCCCTTCTCGCGGTTGCAGTGCCGGTGGGCCACGACCTTGTTGCCCGGGCTGTCATCCAACGTGCGCGCGTATGGCAGGACGTGGTCGACATCGGCCTCGCCGCTGAACAGCATGGCCATGCCGATCGGCGCGCCGCAATAGGGACAGCGGCGGTCAACCGGATTGTCCGGGTTCAGCTCCTCCCACAGGCGCAGCAGCATGCGGTTGGCACCGGTGTCGGAGAACCCCTCTGCGCGCAGTTTGTCGGAGCGCCGTTCGGCGGCGCGGGTGGTGTCGCGGATGCGCCTGTTGTGCGCCTCCTTCTGCTGTTCGTTCAGCTTCAGGTCGCGGGCCAGTTCGACAACGATCTGGTCCGGCCGGCCATGCCTGGCGATGATGGCGTTGACCAGCTTTTGAAGCTGGCGCAGGCCGATATGCACGGTCGGGTTGGTGATCTTGCCCCAGCGCTTTTCCGGCAGGTCCCCCGGCTTCTGGCTGCCGGGCGGGATCTCGCGGTCGAGGATTTCGCCGTAATAAGGCAGCCGGTCCAGGAACTCGCCGGTGCGCAGGTCGGAATGGTGCCAGCCGGCACGTTCCACGGCGATGGTGTAGGTCACGACCTCCCGGTCGTTCTTCAACTCCTCCAGAATCCGCGTGCTGGCGGTCAGGCCCAGACGGCCATAGCCTTCCGGCAGATGGGCCTTCGCGGTTTCCACGGCCGGTGCGTCGTCCAAGCCGCACTCCTCCGTGAGGAAGGTGTGCAGAACCGCCGGGTCCTCCTCGTTCAGCAGGCGTTCGACGATGGCCCATTGCCGGTCCCGGTCCAACGTACCCCAGCGCGGGCCGAAGCGCTTCTTGTCGCTCATGGCCGCATAGACCTCGTCGCCGGCGAGATCTCTTCGGCTGTCGCTTGCCTTGTTGAAGCTCTGCCCCGGCTCCAGCTTCAGCAGCTTGGCCAGCGAGGTGAAGGCGACCTTTCGCTTGCCCCTCAGCTTCAAGACCAGCTTGTCGCGCTGATCGACGCTCAACGGTTTGCTGGCCTGGCCCGGCGTCGTGATTTCGAGCTGGTTGACCTCTTCATACAGCCGCCTCTCTTGAAACAGCGGGTGGGCCTTGGGCAACCGTCGCTCGTCGGTGACGAAGGTGCAAACGCCGACGTCCGGGTCCTTCAACGGGCGTTGGAAGAACAGAACGCGGTGCAGCGCCTCCCGGGCCGCCTCGGTCAGCAGATCCGGGTGATGGTGGGCCTGGGCCTGCCAGATCGCCTCGAACTCGGCCTCGACATGGTGCCGTTGCGGATAGAAGTCGTAAGCCTGGCTTTCGCCGCCCATACGCACGCGCTTGACCTCCCGCCCCGCCAGGAACGCACCCAGCGTGCGCGCGCCTGCTGCCCGCATGGCCTCGTCCAAGGCCTTGGCGCCGCCGGCGATCTTGCCATCCTCGCCGTCCTTGCGCCCCCGCTCCGCCTTGCGGTTGGACTTGAAGCCGCGCCGCTGGTTCAGATGAAACAGCGCCCGCCCGACCTCGAACGGCTCCAGCCGCTCATCCAGCGCCCGGGCCCGCAGGGCATAGGGATCGTGCTCGGCGATCAGCTTGGCCTCGTCGGTGTCTGCCGGCATCAGCCCATGATCGACCAGCGCCCGAAGAAAAGCCGACCGCCGACCGAGATATCGATCCCGACGCCGCCGCGCGCCCCTCGCCATCCGCCGATCCACCGCCAGGGACGCGCCAGACTTTGGATCGCGGCCGTCAGAGAAGATCCTGACACCGGTGTCGACGATCCGCTGGTCATCAGCAATCAGGCACCAGCCGATGCTGTTGGTGCCAACGTCCAATCCCAGCCGGGTAATCATGCGCAAGCCTTATGATTTGTTGAACGTATTACACAATACACAACTGATATCGAGTTTCGCTTGGTTGACCAAGCACGTCGATGTGCTATTCTGACGCCTCAGAAATCGCAGGCTGGCTGTTAACAAGCAGTTCGGCTGCACCAAATAAGGGCGGCGCTCCGGCGCCGCCTTTCTCTTTGTGCATCCAGGCCATGGCTAAAGAACAACCGGAAGAGATCTTCGTCGGACCCGCTTGCATGGCTGTCCTGGGCGACCGTGTGCGGGTCGCGCCGGACAGTCTCGGCGGCAGCCGGTGCGGCTGACCAGACCCAAAGCGACAGGCAAACCGGCGCGGCGAACGCGCTCCGTCCGAATATGCTTGCCAACTCTATCGGTCTTCGTTGCCTACTCCGTCAGGTACGGGGCGCACGCTTGTCGAGGATCACCAATCAGGAATGAAGACGGGCGCTGAATGAGCCGCTTCTGTCAAAGCGGGACACCATCGCGCCATCGAACGGGGGTGGCGCTGCCGCCATTGCAGTGGCAGCTCGCCACCACGGCCGCCTACGATCCGACGTAGTCCGCCACATCCAGTTCTTGCAGGAGGCACGCCCACTGCGCGCCGTGCATGTCCCGATCGTGTCGTGAACCCTGGATCGCCGGGCGCGGCATGGAGAATTTCAGAACACTGAGATCCGCAACCTCGAAGCGCTTTATTTCCTCCGCCTTCACGGCAAGCAGTTTTGCTACCAGTTCAGTCGGCACGTTATTGACGATGTGTTCGTAGCGGGAGGCCGTTCCACAGAAGATGTCTATCGTAAGCCAGAAAGGGCCGGCATTCTTAGAGCGAACCTTTTCGGCTATATCGGCGAGGGCAGTCATTTTACAGGGGTCTCCGGTCAAGACGAAAGGCGTCCATTGGGTTTTCTAGCGCCAATACATGATGCAGGCAGAACTCGTAATGCGGCCCGCGAAGCGACTCCGCTGGCGAGAAGGGAAAGGCGAAGGTCGGCATCGGTTCATCCTCGATCAGCGGATGGTGCAGGAGATAGGGGTTCAACAGCTTGGCGATCTCCTTAACCTGCTCCGGCGTCGGGGCGATGGCGATGGCCATGGCGCCGATTTCATGCGCCTGGCTGTCCTTGGTTTCCAGGGCGCCCAGCACCGCGTCAATACCGATCAGGCGCAGGTCGATATCGAATGCGTCCGGCGAAAGCTTCAGCGTCTCGACAACCTGCTTTGTGCACTCGGCCTTGATGCTCTCCGCCCAGCCTCGAGCGTGCTTGACATAGCGGCTCTCGCGCAGCAGGGCGATGCTCACCGCCTGGTATCCCACCCGCCGCGAGCCTTCCAGCTTGACCGTGTAGGGACCTGGCCGCCACTCAGCCCCTTCGACGCGGACCGACCTCTCGTCGATCTGGCGGTATTTGGCGTTCTTGACGTGCAGGCTGCCGCCAGGCTCGTGGAGAACAAAGGGGTCGGAGTTCTCGTAGAGCATATGTGCCGAGACGCTGTACGGCGTCGCGCGCACGCCATCGGCAAGGGGTGAAATGGTAAACCCGCTGCTGTCGAAGTCGATCTGCACGACCCCGGAGCTGGGCTGGCTGGTGGCGATGGCGCCGCATTCGCCGACCTTCGCGCCGTGCCAGACCGCGCCCGGGTGATCACCCCGCAAAAGCGGCAGCGCCGCGATGTTGGCGGTATCGGTTGCCCGCCCTGCGATCACGATGTCTGCCCCGGTCTGGAGCGCGGCCTGAATCTGCTCGACCCCGGCCAGCGCGACGATATGGGAGCAGTCCTCGATGATATCGGCGTCAATGTCCGGGGCGGCGGGAAGAGGTCGAATCCGCCCGTCGGCCAGCGCCTGTTTGATAAAGTCGTTCGATTGGCCTGAATAGAGCAGCGCCACCTTCGCCGAGAGGCCTTCTTCGCTGGCTATCTCCCGGGTGATCTCAAACAGCCAGTCTACCGAAGCATCGCTGCCGCAGGTTCCGGCCGTACCGATGATCAGCGGGACGCCCGCGCTCTGGCGCGCCAGCATAAGCTGACGCCATTCCGCCTTGATGGACGCGCGTGAATACTTCGAAACACCCTCACCCAAGTAGAAGGGGCCGCTGTCTGTCGATCCGCCATCAATGGCGATGACATCGGGCCCGTTCGCTATGCCCGCCATGAGCGCTTCTTGGCTAAAACTCAGGCCAAGCGCACCGGACGGTATCAATACCCTTGTCATGACGCGTCCTATCCTTTGGTAATGGGGCACAACCGGAAAAGAGTTGAGCGATTTCAGAAGCCTTCGATTCTGTCTGGCCGCCAAACCGGACGGAGCCGTCAACGCTGTGGATAGCAACCGCCCGGCGCCACTATGAGCGACGGGCTCGACGCTGCGCAAGTGACCTGACGGACGACGAGCGCGCACTGATGGTGCCCTTCCTGCCCACCAGGACGAAAACGACGCGCACTTGACCGAGGCCTATGGCGCACGGGTGCAGCACCCCTGGGCACGCGCCACGACGGGTGAGACGGCGCTAGGCGTTCGCCACCGGGCGGGCGGCCCAGCGATGGCCATCCCAGTGCAGCAGCGGCGTATCGAAGACGCCGACGACCCGGTTGGGCATCTTGGAATCAAGCGCCGCCAGATGGTCGCGCCAGGCGATGGTCTGCCTCATGATCACGCCGATGATGACGGGCTCAAGATCCAGCCGCTTTAACAAATCGAGCGCCGCGGCGAGCGAGCGGCCGGAGCTGGTGACGTCGTCGACAAGCGCGATGCGGCGACCTGCCAAAAGCGGCAGCAGGCGGGGGTCGAGATAAAGGCGTTTGGATTGGTCGGGGCTTGTAATCGAGCGCAGGTCGGCCGAAAGCGCCTCGTCGTACCAGAATTTGCGCGAGGTGCCGAGTGGGACATAGCGATCATGGCCCAGGGCGGCGGCGGCCCCACGGCCGGCGATCAGGCCCAGGGTCGGCACCGCGATCACGATCTTCGGCCGGTGCCGGGCAAGACGCGCGGCCAAGGCGGCACACAGCGCGCGCTCTACGGTCAGCGAGGCCTGGTTGATGATCAGCGAGGCAAGGCCGCGATCAGGGGTGTCGGGCAAGCGGCGGATCGGCAGCAGCAGGCGGCGCCGGTCCGGCAGGCGGGCTATGAAGGCGGTCTCCGAGACGGGACCTGTCGGCCCGTCCGGCGGCAACAGGTCTTGCCAGCAGGCGAGCGGGTCTGTTTCAGGCACCATGGTCAGCCGGGCATCGTCGGATCGCGGGCCGGACACGATAGCAGGGTCCGCCGGTACGGCCAGCGCCGACCCGCGTCAGCGCTTTTTCGGCGGGTCCGGATCGTCCTCGTCGTCGTCGAACAGGATGCGGTTGGCGGCACCTTCCAGATCGTCGTACTGGCCGGATTTCAGCGACCACAGAAAGGCGCCCAAGCCCACCAGCCCCAGCACCAGGGCGATCGGGATCAGGATGACGAGCTGTTCCATCGCCGCTAGCGGCGCGACAGGCGCAGCGCGTTCAGCACCACCACGATCGAACTCAACGACATGGCGATGGCCGCGATCAACGGCGTGACGAAGCCGGCCACCGCGATCGGCACGGTGATGACGTTGTAGCCGAAGGCGAGCGCGAAGTTCTGGGTGACCAGGCGGGCGGACCTGTCGGCGGTCTGCCGCACGGTCAACACGGGCGCCAGCGCCTCGCCCTGGAACACGAAATCGGCCGCCGTCTGCGCGATGTCCGACGCGCTGGTCGGCGAGAGCGAGACCGTTGCGGCCGCCAAGGCCGGCGCGTCGTTCAGCCCATCGCCCACCATCATCACCCGCCGGCCGGCTTCGGTCAGCGCGTTCAACCGGGCGACCTTGTCCGCCGGTGTCGCGGCCGCCTGCCACTGCTCAATACCCGCCTCGCGTGCAACCGGGCCGACAGCGGCGGTCCGGTCGCCGGAAATCAGCTCGACCGCGATCCCCTGTGCCTTCAGCGTCGCGACCACGTGCGCCGCGTCGGATCGCACCTGGTCTTCAAAGGCGAAGCGAATGGGCGCCTGGCCAGGCCGGCTGAGCCAGAGCTCCATGCCCGCATCCCCGTCGTCCTCGGCGACACCGCAGAAACGGCGGCTGCCCAAGCGGATCTCGCCATCCTCCGTGGTCTCGCGACGCAGCCCCTGCCCCGGCACCTCCTCCACGCCGTCGACCGGTTCGGCCGTCGGCGCCACGCGGACCAGGGCGCGCGCCAGGGGATGGCGGCTGGACTGGGCCAGCGACGCGGCGAGGCGCAGCACCGTCGGATCGGCCGTGTCGCCGTCAATCAGCGATGGGCGGCCGAGGGTCAGCGTGCCGGTCTTGTCGAAAACCACCGTGTCGATGTTGGCGGCACGTTCCAGCGCGGAACTGGATTTCACCAGGATGCCGCGCTTCATCAACCGTGAGGTGGCAATCACCTGGACGACCGGCACCGCCAGGCCCAGCGCGCAGGGACAGGTGACGATCAGCACCGAGATCGCGATCAGCAGGGCCGGCTGCCACGCCAGGCCGATGACTAGCCACCAGCCGAGGAAGGTGCCCAGCGCCAGCAAATGCACGACGGGCGCGTAGAGCCGGCTGATCCGGTCGGCGATGCCGACGAAGCGGGCCTTGCCCTGCTCCGCCGCCTCCATCAGGCGGACAATTTCCGACAGCAGCGTATCGTCGCCGACCGCATCGGCCGTGAGGCGCAGCGGCGCGCCGAGATTGACCGTGCCGGCGAACACACGGTCGCCCGCCTTCACCGGGCGCGGCAGGGTCTCGCCGGTGATCAGGCTGGTATCAAGCTCCGACAAGCCGCTGTTCACCGTGCCGTCGATGCCGATCCGCTCGCCCGCCGCGACCAGCACGGTCATGCCGGGGGCAACCTGCTCGGCGGGCACGGTTCTGGTCTCGCCCCCCATGAGGACGGTGACCGACTGGGCGCCCAGCGCCAGCAGCCGTTCGGCGGCCGCGCGTGCCAGCCGGCGTGCCCGGCGGTCGAGATAGCGACCGATCAAGAGGAAGAACAGCAGCGTGATCGCGCTGTCGAAATAGGCGTGCGGCCCGCCGACGATGGTCTCGTGCAGGCTGATCGCGGCCGCCAGGACGACGCCGAGCGTGATCGGCACATCCATGTTCGTGCGGCCGTGCCGCAGCGCCGACCAGGCGGAGTGATAGAAGGGCCGCCCGGCATAGACCAGGGCGGGCAGCGCGATCAGGGCGGAGAACCAGTGCAGCAGGGTGCGCGTGGCCTCCGCCATGCCCTGGGCGTGCCCGGCCCAGATCGCGACCGACAACAGCATGACGTTGGCGGCGGCAAACCCGGCGACGGCGAGAGCGCGCAGCAGGCTCCGCTCGTCCCGGCTGTCGGCCTGCTGCAAGCGCTCCGGATCGTAAGGCACGGCGCCGAAGCCGATCTCGCCCAGCGACGCGACCAGATCGTTGCCGACCGACGGCGCGCCGTCCCACGTGGCGGTAAGCCGCCGCGTGGTCATGTTCACCCTGGCGTCGACCATGCCGGGCAAAGCCTTCGCCGCGCGCTCGATCTTGGCAACGCAGCCGCCGCAATGGATGCCCTCGATCATCAGATGCAGCGTGCGCCTGCCGTCCGCCAGATCGATGACATAGGCGGTCACGTCTGGGTGGTCGGTATCACCCCGCCATTGCCGGCGCTTCGGCCGGCCCAGCGTAATGGCGGTGTCGGCCATCAGGGGGCCAGGTAGGCGCTTGTATCGGCGCGCAGATGGTCCGTGCCGCGCGTGATGTCCATGCGCAGGTTCCACCTGCCGTCAAGCGGAACCGGCACCAAGGCGCCGTAGACGCCATCGCCGCGATGGCTCAACTCGGCGCTGAAATCATGGCCGTCATTGATCGGGCGGGTCAGCTGCGCCACGACCTGGGCGTCCGTCACCGGCAGGCCGGTGTCATCCAGGGCCTGCAGTCGGACATCGATCACGCCCTCGCCAAGCGGTTCGGCCACGGCCGCCAACTGCCAGCCCAGCGCCTCCTGTGCCTCGCGTTCGGCCAAAATCTCGTTGTAGGCGAGGCCGCGATCGAAGGCGCCATCGGTCGACAGCCCGTTGAAGCTGGACAGGGCGAACGACAGCATGATGCCGTTCACGGTCACAACAACAAGGAAGAAACCGACGAAACACCATGGAATCCATAGACTTTTTCTCTTCGGCTGGTCTTCGACTTGAAACGTTGAAGCGTTCATGGTTCCGGCCCTCTAAAGGCTTCCTCGCCAAGCACGGTCGCGCCCGTCGAGACGTCGGTCAAGATGAAGTTAAGCGGCACACGATCGGAGGTCAGGTCCGCCGCCGGGACGGTCACGAAGACGCGGTAACTGGCGATCGAATCCGGCTGTGCAGTCAGGGTCGCTTCGACGACGTCGTCCGTGGCTTGGCCCGCGATGCTCATGGTCGCGCCCTCGATGCCGTCGAGAGCGAGCGTGTAGACACCCTCCTCATGGGTCTTGTTCAGAATGCGCACTTCATAGCCGTTGCGGATGTCGCCATCCGACAGAGTCACGAAAAGCGGGCTGCGGTCATGGGCCAAAGTCAATTCCAGGGTCGAGCGGCTGGACAGACCGATCGCCATGGCGCCGATCAGCAGAGCCAGCACCACGACATAGGCGATGGTGCGCGGCCGCACGATGCGCATGCGCTTGGGCTTGCCTTCGGCCGCAAGGGCCTGATTGCGCTCGCTGTCGAAGGTGATCAGTTCGCGCGGGCGACCGACCTTGTCCATGATGTCGTTGCACGCGTCGATGCACAGGCCACAGCCGATACACTCAAGCTGGATGCCGTCGCGGATGTCGATGCCCGTGGGGCAGACGGACACGCAGGCCTTGCAGTCGATGCAGTCGCCGCGATCGTCCCAACTGGTGCCGCGCTTGTGCTTGCCGCGCGGCTCGCCCCGCCAGGACTGGTAGGTGACGACGAGGCTGTCCTCGTCCAGCAAGGCGGCCTGAAAGCGCGGCCACGGGCACATGTAGGTGCAGACCTGCTCACGCGCCCAGCCGGCCAGAAGGTAGGTCGTCGCGGTGAACAGGCCAACGAAGAAATAGCTGCCGACACCCGCCTGGCCGGTGAAGAAGTCGACGACGAAGGTAGGCGCGTTTTGGAAATACAGCACCCAGGCGCCGCCGGTGGCGAAGGCGATGATCAGCCAGACGGCATGCTTGGAAACCTTGCGCGCCACCTTGCCGGTCGACAACCGCGCCTTGTCCAGCCGCATGCGGGCGTTGCGGTCGCCCTCGATCAGCCGTTCGACCCACATGAACAGGTCGGTCCAGACGGTCTGCGGGCAGGTGAAGCCGCACCAGATGCGCCCGAACAGGCTGGTCGCCAGGAACAGGCCCAAGGCCGCGACGATCAGAATGACCGTCAGGTAGTAGACCTCCTGCGGCCAGATCTCGATGAAGAAGAAGTAAGCCCGCCGGTTGGGCATATCGATCAGGATGGCCTGGTCCGGCACCCCGGCACCGCGATCCCAGCGCAGCCAGGGCGCCAGATAGTAAATCGCCAGCAGGCCGATCAAGGCCGCCCATTTATAGCGCCGGACGATACCGGCGACCTTCTTGGGATAGACCTTGACATGGCCCGCGAACAGCGGCGCCTTCTTCTGCTCCTCGCGCGACTGAACGTCTGCGGTGTCGGCGTAAAGCTGTGTTTGGTCGTCAGGCATCGTAAGCCCTCAAAAGGAGGGCAGCCTGCGGCCCTCCCTCAACGAAACGGTGTTACTCGCCCCCGCCCAGGCTGTGGACATAGAGCGTCAGCATGTTCAGCGTCGCCGGGTCCAAACGGCCGCCCCAGGCCGGCATTACGCCGTGCCGCGGGGCCGAGATCTGGGCCATGATTTCCTCAAGCTCGCCGCCATAGAGCCAAAGCTGGTCATTCAACGCCGGCGATCCTTGTAAGCGGTCGCCGCTGCCATCGTCCATGTGACAGAGCGCGCACTGCTCGGCATAGAGCGCAGCACCGCGTTCTGCCGCCTCGGGGTCCGGCGCCGCCTGCCCTGACAGGGTCAGGACGTAGTTGGCCACGTCGCGGATCTGATCGCGGTCGAATATGCCGAGCGTGCCGTAGGCCGGCATCAGCGAGAAGCGCGTGTCCGGGTTTTCCTCCCAGCGCACGCCGACGTCGAGCGTGTGATGGATGTCCTCCATCGACCCACCCCAGAGCCAGACATCGTCGGCCAGCACCGGGTAACTGGCCTGCCCTGCCCCGCCGAGCCCGTGACACGGCGCGCAATTGTTGTTGTAGGCCGCCTCACCGCCGGTCAGCGCGAACTGAAACAGGTCCGGGTCCTCAGACAGGGCCGTCAGGTCGCTTTCGGCGATAGCGTCCAGAAACTGGGCCTGGGCCTGACGCGCATTGCCGATCTGGTCTTCGATCACCTCACGCTGCTGATAGCCCAACAGGCCACCGAAATAGCCGTTCAGCCAGGGCACGGACGGGTACAGAAGCATCCAGATGACCGAAAAGATGATGGTGGCATAGAAGATGTAGAGCCACCAGCGCGGCAGCGGGTTGTTCAGCTCCTTAATGCCGTCCCACTCATGGCCGGTCGTCTCCGTGCCGGTCAGGGCGTCCTTTTCAACCTTGGTCGGCATGGCCTCTACTTCCTCTGTCCCACATCATCCGGATCGTCGTCCTTTAGCGGGATCGACGCGGCGTCTTTCATCTTCTTGCGGTTTCTCGGCAGGTAGACCCAGACGATGGCGCCCACGAACAGCAGCAACAGCCAGACGACCCACAACTGTTCGATGACCTCATAGAATCCGCCCATTGCCCTGCCCTCACTGGATCAGGTCTTCGGTCGAATAGTCGGCGAAATCGACCATGCGCCCGAGGATCTGCAGGTAGGCGATGATGGCGTCCAGCTCCGTCACCGCGTCCGGGTTGCCGTCCAGGTCGCCGACCACGGCGCGCGGATAGCGCTCCAGCAAGTCGCGCGTGTCGGCGTCCGGCGTCGCCTGGGCGATCAGGTCGGCTTCGGCCGCCGCCAGCATCTCTTCGGAGTACGGCACGCCGATGAACTCCAGCGTTTCCAGATGGGCCCTGAACCCTTCGGCTTCGATCTCCCGCTCGGCCATAAAGCCGTAGGGCGGCATGATCGAGGCCGGCACCACCGAGCGCGGGTCGATCATGTGCAGCGCATGCCAGTCGTTCGAATAGCGGCCACCGACCCGGGCCAGATCCGGTCCCGTGCGCTTGGAACCCCATTGGAACGGATGGTCATACATGCTTTCCGCCGCCAGGCTGTAGGGACCGTAGCGCTCCACCTCGTCGCGGAACGGCCGGATCATCTGGCTATGGCAGTTGTAGCAGCCCTCGCGGATGTAGATGTCGCGACCGTAAAGCTCCAGCGGTGAGTAGGGCCGCACACCGTCCACCGGCTCAATCGTGCTGTCGATCGTGTGCAAGGGCACCAGTTCGACAATGCCGCCGATCGACACCGTCACCAGCGTCAGCGCAACCAGCCAGATGACGTTCTTTTCGGCTTTATCGTGAAGGCTCATAACGCTTACTCCGCCGGGGCCGCAGCGGCTGGCGCCACCGGCTCGGGTTTTCTGTATTCCTCCTCAACCCTGATGTCGCCGCGAATGGTGCGCCACAGGTTGTAGACCATGATCAGCGCGCCGATCAGGAACAGAATGCCGCCCAGCGCCCGGATCAGATAGAAGGGGTGCATGGCTTCGACCGTCTCGATGAACGAGTACTCCAGGAAGCCGAGGCTGTCGTAGGCACGCCACATCAGGCCCTGCATGATGCCCGAGACCCACATCGCGGAGATGTAGAGCACGATGCCCACGGTCGCGATCCAGAAATGGTAAGACACCAGGCGCAGCGAATAGAGCTCCGGCCGTTTCCATAGCTTGGGCACCAGGTAGTAAATCGCCCCGAAGGAGATGAAGGCGACCCAGCCCAGCGCGCCGGAATGCACGTGGCCGACGGTCCAGTCGGTATAGTGGCTGAGGCCGTTCACCTGCCGGATGCTCATCAGCGGGCCTTCGAAGGTGCTCATGCCGTAGAAGGCGATGGAGACCACCATCAGCCGGATGACCGGGTCGGTGCGCAGTTTGTCCCAGGCGCCCGACAGGGTCATGATGCCGTTGATCATGCCGCCCCAGGAAGGCATCCAGAGCATCACGGAAAAGACCATGCCCAGGGTCTGCGCCCAATCCGGCAGTGCGGTGTAGTGCAGATGGTGCGGACCGGCCCAGATGTAGAGGAAGATCAGCGACCAGAAGTGGACGATCGACAGCCGGTAGGAATAGATCGGCCGATTGGCCCGCTTGGGCACGAAGTAGTACATGATGCCCAGGAAGCCGGCGGTCAGGAAGAAGCCGACCGCGTTATGGCCGTACCACCACTGGGTCAGGGCGTCCTGAACGCCTGAGAACAACGAGTAGCTCTTGGTGCCCAGCAGGCTGACCGGGATCGCCAGATTGTTGACGATGTGCAGAACAGCGACGGTCAGAATGAAGGCCAGGAAGAACCAGTTGGCGACGTAGATGTGGGGTTCGCGGCGCTTGAACAGCGTGCCGGCGAAGACGATCAGATAGCAGACCCAGACGATGGTCAGCCACAGATCGACATACCACTCCGGCTCGGCATATTCGCGGCTCTGCGTAACGCCGAAGACATAGCCGAGCGCGGCCATGACGATGAAAAGCTGATAACCCCAGAAGATGAACAGTGCCAGCGCGCGACCGCCGAACAGCGGCGCGTGGCAAGTGCGTTGAACCGTGTAGAGCGAGGTCGCGAACAGCGCGTTGCCGCCGAACGCGAAGATCGCGGCGGAAGTGTGCAGCGGCCGAAGCCGGCCGAAGGTCGTGTATTCGAGATCCAGGTTCAGGATCGGGAAGGCCAGTTGCAGGGCGATGAAAACGCCGACCGTGAAGGCCGCAACGCCCCAGAAGACCGCGGCCAGCGTGAACAGCCGAACCACGTCCTCATTATAGCCGGTATGAGCTTCCAACCGATCGTCGGCCGCGACCGTACCCGCTGCGACATCTGCCGCCATTACCAGCCTCCACCCTCTCTCAAATCACATCGCCCGCCCGTCCTGCGAACAAGCCTGGCATCAGCTTGCCACACGGTCGGGGTGCGGCCCACACTTCTCCTGCGCACGGCCGCAATTGGTTGACGCGATAATTGCTGAGTCGGATGTTAAAAGGCCTTGATGCAGATCAAACCTGGTGACGGGCGAATCCTTGTAGCATCCGGCCCCGAACCGCCTGACCGCAGTGTTTGACCGCACCAGCGTCTGGCTGAATCATTGTCTGAAGCACTGGCTGACTGAATCAGGGCGGCACAAGAATGAGGTCCAGCGTATGAGCGATACGACGACGATGCCGCGGGCCAGCGGCCCGATCATCAACACGATCTATCGGGACCGACCCTGGGCCTGGCTGGCGCAAGGCTGGCGCGATCTCATGGCCGCGCCGGGCGTTGGCCTCGTGTGGGGGCTGATCTTCGCGCTGGTCGGCATTGTGCTGACGGTGCTGTCCTGGGTCTATCAGGTCTATTATCTCACCTATCCGCTGATGGCGGCGTTCCTGCTGTTCGGGCCGATCGTCGCGGTCGGGCTTTACGACACAAGCAGACGTCTGGCGGCGGGCGAACCGGTCAGCTTTGGCACGTCTGTCGCCGCCCTGCGCACCAACACCACGCAAATCCTGCTGATGGGCGTTGTGTTGCTGCTGATTTCGATCGCCTGGGTACGCCTGGCCTCGTTGCTGTTCATGCTGTTTTTCTTCGAGTTCAACGCCGCGCCGGAGCCGATGTCGATGCTGCAGGCGCTGATCAGTGTCGAAGCCATCCCCTTCCTGATCGTCGGCAACGCTATCGGCGCCGTCCTGGCCCTGTTCACCTTCGCGGTCTCGGCGATCTCGATCCCCCTGCTGCTCGACCGGCCGCACACACACGTGATGACGGCGGTGATCACCTCGTGGCGGGCGGTCGCGGAGAATTTCTGGACCATGCTGTTGTGGGCCTGGCTGATCGCGATCTTCATCGGCGTCGGTCTGGTGACCGGTTTCATTGGCCTGATCATCACCCTGCCATTGATCGGCCATGCCAGCTGGGCCGCCTACAGGGATCTGGTCACGTGGCCGGACGAGTGAGTTTCAGGAACGGGAATCGCAGCCATGGGTAACTTTGTTTTCGGAGGGGTGATGGCCCTCCTCGCACTGCTGGGCCTGTTCATGGCCGCCGGCGCCCATGACGGGTTCTTCCGGTTCAGCGGGTTCTTGATCTTTGGCTTCAGCGTGTTCTTCATCTTCGGCCTGATCCGCCACACGGTCGGCAACGAGCATGAAGGTGATCGCGGCCCGCACTAAGGCCCTGACACGGCAGAACTAACCTGGTTCGGAACCAAGTTCCGATCCTCTAAGCAAACGTTTCTTTGACGCGCTTCTCCGCATAAGGCTGGGCGCACCGGTGGATTCGCGGACCGGTGCCTTTGCCTTGGAAAAGGAGAACACAGCGATGAAACGCATTTCCCTGCTTGCCCTGGCCGCAATCGTCGGCCTTTCGCCGGTCCTGACCGCTTCGGCGCAAACGAACCGACTGACGGCGGCAGGACCCGATCTCGTGCCGATTGCCAGCCGTATCGAGCATGGCGCGGTTTCCGTGCGCAACATGGGGCCTGCCGCGTCCGGTCCGTCCCTCGCGCGCCTCACCTGCAGCCGCGTCGGCGGCGGCTCGTGCGCCGAAGAAGTGCCCGGCATGCGGGCCTATATCGACCCGGCCTATCCGCACTCGGCCGTCATTCAGATCCCGGCAATCGAGCCCGGCCATGTCCACACGCACTATCTGACCTTCTGGGACGATCTGGTGTGGAACCCGGGCACCTATAACCTCCTGCTCGAGGTCGATGCCGCGTCGGTTGTCGCGGAAACCAACGAAGGCAACAATTTCGGCGGCTACCCTTACGTGGTGCCCTGATCCGCTGAGTTGCCGAGACTACAGCCTCACTGAGGCTTGATCAGACCACGGCCGTGGGTCGAAACTGCGTTTATGGCGGATTTCGACCCACCCGTGGCGCTTGATCGCTCCCACCCCTTACGCACTCTCACTAAGCGACGGCCGCTACGTGTGCTAACGCCGGCCCAGTTCGAGGACTGGCAGGCCAACGGCTACGTCGTGATCAGCAATGCCGTACCGCCCGAAAACATCCGGCGCACCGTCGACTTCCTGTGGGCGTTCCAAGACCTCGACCCGAGCTATTCCGCCAGCTGGGACAGGCGGCAGCTGCGCGACATCGAGATGTCGGAGTTGAACAACACCGGCATGGTCGAGGCCTACAACCACCAGACGCTGTGGGATAACCGCCAGTATCCACGCGTCTACGACGCCTTCGTCGATCTTTGGGATCGAGAGGACCTGTGGGTCACCATCGACCGGGCCAACCTGAACACGCCCAATCGCGGCTTGCGGGCCTTTGACGGTTTCATTCACTGGGACTGCGACACGACCGAGGACCCGCCTGCCGTTGCCGTGCAGGGTGTGCTGTCACTGGTCGACACGGATGAAGAGGTCGGCGGCTTTCAGTGCGTGCCGGAGATCTTTCGCGATTTCGAGGCCTGGAAACGAACGCAGCCCGCCGACCGCGACGGCTGGAAACCGGACCTGGGCGATCTGGAGCCCACCTTCATCCCGCTGAAGGCCGGCGATTTGGTGATCTGGAACAGCCTGCTGCCCCACGGCATCCGAGCAAACCGGTCAAACCGGCCACGCATCGCCCAATACATCTCGATGTCGCCGGCCAAGAGCGAGGAAGCTGTCCGCCAGGCCCGCATCCAATCCTGGCGCGAGCGCTTGGCGCCGGAAGGCATGGCATTTCCCGGCGATCCAAGGGAAAGAGAGCGGAACCGCTACCGCACCGCTCAGCTTAGTCCTTTGGGCAAGCGCCTGCTGGGTCTGAATGGCTGGCCAATGGCGGCTTCGGTTTGACCCGCAAGCCGCCCGGCAACTTCATCTCGGTGCGCATAAACTCGGGCTTCTTGCTCAGTCACGTTCCAGGGTGAAGACATAGGTGAAATCGTCACCCTCCCGCAACAGGTCCATGGTCCCTTGTGCGCCGCTGAATGCCCCCGACCCACCGAGAATCGAATGTGTCGTACTGGGTGGGAGGTGGGTGTTGTCAGGGTTTGCCGTATCGGAGGCCATTCGGTTGCCGAACGTCACGAACAGCACGCCGTCGTCAAACACTGTCATATGCTCGACTACGGTGAGCGCAGCCTCGCCCTCATCGTTTAGCTCGATGACGGTTGTCGACCAGACCCGCTCCGCGACACGATTGCCTGCCTCGTCAAACACACCCCGATGTCCAATTCGCCTGTCACCGACACTAAGACCTTCGTCGCCAAGATCGACGAAATGGGCCTCCCGCTGTTCCTCAGGGCTATAAAGCGTCATTGATTCGCAGGCGCGTTCGCCCTGGGCAAAAGCAGTGCCCGTTGACAATGCCAGCGCCACCGCCGCAACGGTCGTTGCGGCATACCTTTTCGATCTCATGCCGTTTCCTATCGCGATGGTCTGCAATACGTGAGCGAATACTCACCTCGCCCACTCTAACGCGTCCCTGCGATTAGACGACTTAAGTTTGGCAAGCTGGCACGATCGGGGGTCGGCGGTGTGGCTTAGACCAAGGCCCGGAACCTCGCGAACCCAGCCATGTCGGAAAGCGACGTGACGGCGCTGCGATCCGGCGGATTGAGCGACCGGATGGTAACCGGCTTGGGACTTGTGGCGCACCTGCGTCGGCGGGTAACCCTAAATTTCAACCACGATATCGATCTCTGTTCGGTACTGCGCCGTGCCGCCCTCCGGCAAGCTCGCCAGTGTCATCGACTGGCGCGCCTGTTCGGCCGGTGACATGCGGTTGAACAGGCCGTCACGCGGGTTCATCGGATGGTCGGCAAGGTAGTATTGCGTGGTTAGACGCTCCCGACCGCCCGCGTAAGCTTTCAGATGAATGTGGGGCGTACGCCCGGGATAGGGCGCCGGCACGATTGTGCGAAAGCTGAAGCGGCCGTCCGCATCGGTCGCGGCGCGCCCAAAGCCCTTGAAAGCCTGATCGAAATCCGCGTAGCCGCGACTTCCGGGGTGAAGGTAGACGCCGTTCAAATCGCACTGCCAGATCTCGACGACGCCGTCTTGGATTGGGCTGCCGGCCCTACCGCGCAGCGTTCCACCCAGGTGCAGGATTTCGCCGCCAGCTTCGACAATGCTCCGCTCAAGCCTGACCAGATCACTATCATGATCACTCGGCAGGGCGACCGGATAGAACGGCCCTTCGGCGGCGGGCGGGGTCGCCAGCAGTTCGGCCCCGGCAACACCCGGCAAGATGACCGCTGGAACAGCGGCCAGCAGGGCACGACGCGTCTTGTCCGGCATGGATCAGTCGCCTCCTTATCGGCTCTCCTCAGCTAGCTCGTTGTCAACGCAGCCTTTGTCAACGCATTTCCGACGGCCTTTGTCTTCTCGGGCTTGCGATTAAGCGCCGGCTCGCCCAACATTGCCGCCATCAATACGATGCAACGATCCGCCCGACACGATGAAGCGATGACGGGCTGTAAGGGAGGAACATATGAAATCGCGCATGTTGGCTTTTGCTTCGGTGGGTGCACTCGCCGTCGGCTTGATGACCTCGGCCGCCTCGGCCCAGACCGAGCTGCGGATGACCTGGTACAATGACGGTATCGAGGGCGAGGTCATGCAGGACGTGCTCGACCGATTCGAAGCCGAACATCCCGACATCACGGTTTCGCTGGATGTCGTGCCCTACAGCGCCATCCTGGAAAGCCTGCCGGTTCAGCTCGCGGCCGGCGACGGCCCTGACCTCGCGCGCATCACCGACCTGGGCGGCCTTTCGGAGCATTATCTCGACCTGACCCCCTATATCTCCGACCCCGCCTACTGGGAGGAGAATTTCGGACCGTTCCTGAACTGGCTGCGCCCTGCTGGGGATGATGCGATCTCCGGCTTCATGACCCAGATGACCGTGACCGGGCCGTACGTAAACCGGACCCTGTTCGAACAGGCCGGCGTCGACCTGCCTGGTGACGGCGCGACCTGGGACGACTGGGCCGCCGCCTCAAGCCAGGTGGCCGAGGCATTGGAAATTCCTATCCCGATGGCCTGGGACCGCTCCGGCCACCGTGTCGCCGGCCCGGCGATTTCGATGGGCGCGCACATGTTTGATGCCGACGGCAACCCGGCGCTGGTCGATGACGGCCTGAAGGAGATGACCCAGCGCCTGTACGACTGGCACCAGGACGGCACGATGGCGCAAGAGCTGTGGGGCTCGGTCTCCGGCTCGACCTATCTTGGCGCCAACGAGGACTTCGCCAACGCGCAAGTCGTGCTCTATATGAGCGGCTCTTGGCAGATCCCGCAATTTGCCGAGACGATCGGCGACGCCTTTGACTGGTGGGCGGTCCCTGCCCCGTGCGGCCCGGCCGGCTGTACCGGCATGCCGGGCGGCGCAGCCCTGGTCGCGATGGCGGGCACCGAGCATCCGGAAGAAGTCGGCATCCTGATGGACTATCTGTCCAGCGAGGACGTGCTGTCGGAGTTCTACGGCCGGACGCTGTTCATCCCGGGCCATCTCGGCCTGGCGCAAGGCGGCATCGACTTCGACACCGACGATCCGCGCGCCAGCCACGCGCTGGAAGTGTTCGCAGGCGCCGTGCCGACCATCTCGCCGATCGCCTTCGAACTGCAGGGCTATCCGAACAACCGCGTGATGTTCAACGCCCTGATCTCTCGTTTGGGCGAGGCCATCGTCGGCGAACTGACCCTCGACGAAGCCTACGACCGGATGACGCAGGACGTCGAACAGCAGTTGGCGGAACAAGAGCGCGATAACTAACGCGCGATCGGTCGGTCCCGGCCCCACCGGGTCGGGACCGGTTCGGTTCAAACCGTCCCGCCCATGGCTGAAATCCGTTCCGACGAGAAACGATCACCGCTGGTCACGCTGGCCGCGATGCCGATGCGTGCGGTTGGCGCGGCGATCGATCCGGTGTTCAAGACCGCCCAGCGGGTGGTCGGCATTGGCGGGATGCCGTACATCTTCCTGCTGCCGAACCTGTGCTTCTTCGGCATCTTCGTCATCATCCCGCTGTTCATCAATTTCGCCTTCTCGCTGACCGGTGGAACCAACCTGTTCCTGTCCGACCGGGCCTATGTCGGCGGCGAGCAGTATGGCTTCCTGCTGGAATGCGAGAACCACTTCGATACCAGCTCCTGCCGGGAGGACCGGTTCTGGCGCGGCATCACGAACACGATGGTGTTCGTCGTGTTCCAGGTAACCTTTCTGGTCCTGTTCTCGCTGATCACCGCCTTGATCTTGAACCGCAAGATCAAGGGAAGAGGCTTCTTTCGGGCGGTGTTCTTCTTCCCGGTTCTGCTGTCGCCCGTGGTGGTGGCGCTGATCTGGAAGTGGATCCTGCTGCGCGATGGTCTCTTGAACGCGCTGCTGGTCTCGATCGGGCTGGAGCGCATCCTGTTCTTCGTCGACCCGAACTGGGCCATGTTCTGGGCCATCTTCGTGTCGATCTGGGCCCATATGGGCTTTTACACCCTGATCCTGCTGGCCGGCCTGCAGGCCATACCGCCCGATCTCTACGAGGCGGCGGAAATGGACGGCACCAGCAAGGAGCGGGTGTTCTGGCGCATCACCCTGCCCCTCTTGTGGCCCAACATGCTGGTGGTGATCGTGCTGGCCCTGATCCGAGGCGTACAGATCTTCGACGAGGTTTATGTGCTGACCGGCGGCGGCCCGGGCACGGCGACCCAATTCATGGTGCAGTACATCTACAACACCGGCTTTACCAACCAGGTGCAGAATTTCGGCTTGGCATCGGCCGCCTCCGTGTTGCTTGGCGTCGTGCTGTTCATCCTGACCCTGACCCAGCTTTTCGTCACAAGGCGCAGGGACCGTGGCTGACACCGCAACGACGGAACGGCGCACGCTTTGGGGCTTCTTGACCGCCACACGCGGTCGGGGGCGGCTGCACTGGACGGACGTCTTCACCTACCTCTACCTGTTCCTAGGCGTGGTGCTGATGTTCGGGCCGGCGGTGTGGCTAGCGCTGTCCTCGTTCAAGACCCAATCCGGCCTGCTGGAATTCCCACCCACCCTTCTACCCTTGGGCCAGATCGAGGTCGAGGTCGAGGGGTATGATGAGCCGCTGCTGCTGTTCGACGTCACCATGGAGGATGGCAGCGTGCGCCAACTGGCGCAGATCAGACGCGTCGGCATCGTCGCCCAGATGGTCGATCCGGCGGAGCCTGACGTGCGCATCGACGTGCCGATCGACCAGCGCACGGCGACGCGCGAGTTTCGGGTCGCGGTGGAGAACTACACCGACCCGCTGGAACGATTTAACTTCCTGACGTTCCTGCAGAACTCCGTCATCGTTACGGTGGTCGCCACCCTGGTGACCTTGCTGATCAACTCCATGGCCGCCTATGCGCTCTCGATCTACGAGTTCAGGGGGCGAAACGCGATCATGCTGCTTGTGATCGGGACATTAATGATCCCGATTACCGTGATTCTGGTGCCCGTCTATCTGGTGGTGACGGAGCTTGGGCTGGTCAATTCGCTATGGGCGGTGATTCTGCCAGGTGCGGCCACACCCACCGGCGTCTTTCTCTTACGACAATACATGTTGACCATTCCCAGGGACCTGATCGAGGCCGCCCGCATGGACAAGGCCAGCGAATGGCAGATCTATTGGCGCGTGGTCATGCCGCTGGCCATGCCCGCGATCGCCGTGCTCGCCATCTTCTCGATCATGTGGCGCTGGAACGACTTCCTGTGGCCCCTGATCGTGCTTAACCGCAGCGAGGTCTACACGCTGCAGATCGGCCTGAACGCCTTCCAGGGCGAGTTGAACGTGCAGTGGCACTACGTGCTGGCCATGACGGTGGTGACCTTGATCCCCGTGGTGGTCGTCTTCGCCTTCCTGCAGCGTTTCATCACGACCGGCATCGCCAGTTCGGGCATGAAGTAGCCTTGGATGTCCACCAAACCGCTGATCTTTCTGGACCCGCACCCGCGGACACAGGCGATGGTCTATACCGAAGACGTGGCCCAGGCGCTGGACGGTATGGGCCGTGTGGTCAGCCATTTCGGCTCGCGCGCGCCGGATGATCTGGTCGAGCGCATCCTGCCGGAGGTCGCGGTCATCATCGGCCAGACCGATCTGCCGAGCGAGCGGCTGGACCGGGCGCCGAACCTGCGCGCGGTTTTGAACGTGAAGGCCAACTGGGAACCGAACATCGACTATGCCGCTGCCCAGGCGCGCGGCATTCATGTGCTGTCCGCCGCGCCGGCAATGGCGCCTGCGGTGGCGGAGTTCTGCCTGGCGCAGGCGATCACGCTCGCCAGAGGCCTGAACCGGGCCGACACTTTGTTTCGCGATGGCAAGGAAGCCTATGGCGTGGCTGGCAACGGGCGCGCCTACAGCCTTTACGGCGCCGATGTCGGGCTCGTCGGCTATGGCAATCTCGGACGGGAGCTGGCCGCGCTTCTGCGGCCCTTTGACTGCACGCTGACGGCCCACGACCCTTGGCTGTCCGATGGCTACCTGGCGGCGCAGGGGCTGGTGCCGGCCTCGCTCGATAAGGTCTTGGCGGACAGCCAGTTTCTCTTCCTGCTGGCGGGCGTCACGACCGACAATGAAGGCTTTCTTGACCGGGCGAAGCTTTCGACGATCCGCGACGACGCCTGTGTGATCCTCGCCAGCCGGGCAGAGATCATGGACTTCAAGGCCCTACTGGGTCTCTCCGCCGAGGGCCGGTTCCGCACGGCGATCGATGTCTACCCGGAGGAACCCGTGCCGGCCGATGCCCACTTTCGCAACACGCCAAATGTCCTGTTCTCCGCTCATCTCGCGGGCGGTTTGGAGGCGTCCTACCAGCGCATCCGCGACATGATGCTGGACGATGTCGGCCAGATACTGAAGGGGCTGCCGCCCTTGTGGATGCAGCGCGCCGAACCGAGGCTCGCCGCCATGATGCGCAGCCGCTAGGGGGAAGATAGATGACTGAAATCCTTCTGAAAGACATCCGCAAATCCTACGGCACGGTCGAGGTCATCCATGGCGTGAACCTCGATATCCACAGCGGCGAGTTCGTGGTTTTCGTCGGCCCGTCGGGCTGTGGCAAATCCACGCTTCTGCGCATCATCGCGGGCCTGGAGGACGTCACCGAGGGCGATATCATGATCGATGGCGACGTGGTGAACCGTGTCACCGCGTCCGAACGTGGCCTCGCCATGGTGTTCCAATCCTACGCGCTCTACCCGCACATGACCGTCTACAAGAACATGGCGTTCGGGCTGGAAAACGCCAAGCTGCCGAAGCCGGAGATTGAGCAGCGGGTCCGGGCCGCCGCCGACATGCTGCAGATCACGCCCTATCTTCAGCGCCGGCCAAAGGCCCTGTCGGGTGGCCAGCGCCAGCGTGTCGCCATCGGCCGGGCGATCGTGCGCGACCCCAAGGCCTTCCTGTTCGACGAGCCGTTGTCCAACCTCGATGCCGAGCTGCGTGTGACCATGCGCAAAGAACTTGCGGCCCTGCACAAGAGCATCGGCGGCACGATGATCTATGTGACGCACGACCAGATCGAGGCCATGACGCTGGCCGACAAGATCGTGGTGCTGCAGGGCGGCGTGGTCGAACAGACCGGACGGCCGCTCGACCTCTACAACACACCGCAGAACATGTTCGTCGCGGGTTTTATCGGCTCGCCCCGGATGAACCTGATCGAGGCGACTGTGGAGCAGGATACCCTGGTCGCCGGCCCCCACCGCATTGGCATTCCGCCGGTGGACGGTCTTGTTCCCGGGCAAAATGTGACCTTCGGCGTCCGGTCGGAACATCTTCAGATCACGGAGGCTGACTCAGCGGATATCACCGTTCAGGTCGATTTCTCCGAACAGCTTGGCGGCGAGACCTATCTCTATTGCTCCGCCGAGGGCATGCCGCAGCTCACCGTGCATCAGATCGGCCAATTGCCGGTTGAACAGGGCCAAGCCCTGCACCTGACGCTGAACCGTGCCAACCTGCATCTGTTCGACGCCGATGGCTTGACGATCGCCAACGGTATCGCGGCATAGGGTCTGGTCCGGGCGTTCAGACGGGCTGCCAGCCCCCATAGGCCGGATCGTCACCGCCCAGCGGCAGGTCGACTGGGACTCCGCCGCGCGCCGACCGATAGATCGCCGTCACCAACTCGATGGAACGGCGGCCATCCTGAACCGTGACCTCGTCGCCCGGCGCACCCAGAAGGGAATCCGCGAGCGCGGAAAAGAAGCCGACAAAGCCCGCCTTTGCCGTGCTGGCGGACGCAACGATTGCGTCGACCTCGCCCTGGCGATCGGGATCGCGCGCCAGGAACCGCCAAGTGTCCTCGGCCGGCGTGTAAGGCAGGCTGCCGCTCTCGGCCGTGAGGCCCTCGAAGCAGAAGCGCAGGCGCGTGGTGTTGTCGGCCGCACCGAGCGTGATCGAGCTGGTCGCCAGCGCGCCGCTTTCCATCGCGAACTGGACGGCGCCGCAATCCTCGGTCTCGATCGGATTGACCCGTGTCGAGATGGAAGCCGAGACCCTGGCAACGGGTCCCAGCACATAGCAGAGCAGATCGTGGCCGTGGATGGCGTGGCCCAGGATCGCGCCGCCGTTTTCGCCTTCCCAAGTGCCGCGCCAAGGGACGGCGTAGTAGTCGGCACCCCGGTTCCAATGGGTTTCCAGGCTGGCGATAAAGGGCTTGCCCGCCAGGCCCTTCGCGATCAGCGCCTTCAGCGCGGCCAAACCCGGCCCGTAGCGATACTGGAACACCGGCGCCAGGACGCGCGCCCTCGCCTGGGCCAGATCCGCGAGTTCGTCGACCTCACGCAACGATCCGACCAAAGGCTTTTCGCAGACCACATGCTTGCCGGCCTCGAGTGCCCGTTTGGCGATTTGGAAATGCAGGGCCGGCGGCAGACAGATATCGATCAGATCGACGCTTGGATCGTCGAGCGCCGCGTCAAGGTCGGTTTCAATCGTCGGCATCGCACCACCGGCCGCAGCCTGCGCCGCACGATCGCGTTCACGATCGCAGAGCGTCAGAACCTCGAACCGGTCAGGCAGCGCGCGATAGGCCGTCAGATGTTGGGCGCCAATGCCCGCACCCAGAATGGCGACCCGGATCGGAGCCGTCATTGCCCCCTTCCGCCTGCCTCGGCCAATTGCTGGGCCTGCAAGGCCAGTTCGGTCACCTTGAAGGCGTGGCTCTGCGGCATCGCGGTTTCGGTCCGGTTCCTGATATCCGCTGCCAGGCGTTCGAAGTACGGCAGGCCGGCGTCGGCACAGTCGAACCTTTCGCACCGCGCGTTGTTGACCAGGATCAGATGGTCGGTACCCGGTTCGCCGCAGACATCGACGTATTTGCGCAACTCGATATAGCCGTCGGTGCCCAGGATGGTCAGCCGGCCATCGCCCCAGGTCGGCAACGCATCGGGCGTGTACCAATCGACCCTTATGTAGCCGTGGCCGTTCGCGCTGCGCAGCACGATCTCGCCGAAATCCTGCAGGCCCGGGTCGCCCGGATTGGCGTGGTTTGCGACGGCGGCGTGCACGACCTCAGCATCCTCCGAGCCGGTGAAGAACAGAAACTGGTCGACCTGGTGCGAAGCGATGTCGCACAGGATGCCGCCATAGGCCTCGCGGTCGAAAAACCAGCTTGGCCGCGTGGCGCGATTCAGCCGGTGCGGCCCCAATCCGACGGTCTGCACGACCTTGCCGATGGCGCCGGCCTCGACCAGTTCGGCGGCGCGGGTCACGCTCGGCACCTCGAACCGCTCGGAGAAGTCGATCGACCAGATCCGGCCCGTGTCGGCGACGGACCGACGCAAGGCATCCAGCTGCGCCAATGTCGTACAACCGGGCTTGTCGGTCATCACGTCCTTGCCATGGGCCATGGCCTCGATCGCGCGGTCAGCACGCCGGACCGGTACGTCGGCGATCAGGATCAGATCGATGCTTGGGTCTTCAAGCAGCGTGGCACGTTCGGCGACGCGCGGCACGTCCGGGAAGCGTTTCAAAAAACCTTCCAGCGTGGTCGACTCGCCCTCCGTCCACCAGCCGACGAACTCTCCGCCGATGGCCAGCATATGCTCCGCCTGGCCATAGATGTGGCGGTGATCGAGGCCGATGGCGGCAAACCGGATTGGTGCGGACATGGCTCAGCCCCCATTCGCGACCGGCTGCGCCTGGCCGGTCTTGGATGACAGGATCAAGGCGTCGATCAACGCGTGAACGCGCAGCGCCTCGCGCCCGGTGACGAGCGGCGGCCGCCCCTCGTCGATGGCCGACGCGAAGTCGGCGATGATGTCCCGATGCCAGCCATGGGTGAAGGCCATGGGGTCGGCCCCGCCGCCGGTGCCGGCATCCTCGCCGAACTCTTCGACCTCGCCCGACCGCATGGTGAGTGTGACCTTGCCCGAAATCATCACCGCCGAGCCAAGCGTGCCGTGCAGCGTGATCGATTCCGGCCCGCCAGGATAGCTCGCCGTGCTGGCCACCAGCGAACCGACCGCGCCGCTCTCGAAATCGAGGCCGGCGGCAACGAAGTCTTCCGACTCCATGTCGTGGAACGCCGTGCGCCTGGCCATGGCCTGTACCTGCCGCACCGGGCCGGCGAGGCTGAGCGCCAGATCCAGCGTGTGGATGGCCTGGGAGATCAGCACCCCGCCCCCGTCCCGCTCGTAGGTGCCGCGCCCCGGCTCGTCGTAGTAAGACTGGTCACGCCACCAGGGCACGGAGATCTCGACCAGGCCGATCTCACCCAAGCTGCCTTCCGCCAGCACCGACGCGAGCTTCTGCACGGCAGCACGCATGCGCAGTTGGAAGACGATGCCCAGCGGCACGCCGCGCGATTCGCACAGCGCGACCATCCGTTCAGCCGCCTCCGTCGTCCGCTCTACCGGCTTTTCCATCAGGATCGGGATGCCGGCCTGGGTCAGCGGTTCCACGAACGCCAGCCTGGCGTTCGGCGGCGTTACGATGATCGCCAGGTCGACCGCCCTGTCTGCCGCGATTTCGGCAACATCGCGGTAGGTGCGCGGTGTGATCCCGAACTCCGACGCCTTGGCCAGAAACGACGACAGCCGCTCCGGGCTACGGCCCAATACGCCGTAGAGGCGCACGCTGTCCTTGAGGTCCGCCAAGGCAGCCAAATGCGTGCCGGAGACCATGCCCAGGCCGATCAGCACCGCGTTTTTCGGTTCCGCCACCGCACCCTTCCCATCGTGATGACCCGATTTCAGGCGCCGTGACCCGGCGCCCGCTGTGATCGAGCCAGTCTACACGCTGGGCTCAGGGCGCGGTATAGCCCTCGACCTTCGGCCGCAAGATTTCCCGCAGATCGATGTCGCGGCGTTCTTTGAGCGAGACATAGACAAAATGCAGGTTCGTGCGTTCCGCAACCAGATCGCCCGGCAGTGGCAGGTACGACAGATCACGCGAGCCGAAGGCCGGCGATGCCGTGCCCACCTGCCAGCCGGTCGTCATCTCCACATCGACCAGTTTCAAGGACGGTCCGCCCTCCGTCTTGATCTCGAACGGAATGCCGGTCAGGCGCAGATAGCTGGTCTTGTCGGCCGCCTCTCGAAAGCCGTCGATGAACTGCTCTGCCAGTGCCTGCAGATCCTCGGCCGCCGTCTGCTCCGGCATGTGGGAGTGCAGATGATCCGCATGGGTATGGTTGTGGCCCGGCCCGATATGGTCGTGGGCATGGTCATGAGGCATTGGACCACCTCGCGCCTTCAAAGTCGCCATGCGGGATCGAGACCGGCTTGTCGATATGGCGTTTGTGCGCGCCCAGCTTGCCGGCCGCGACCATGGAGCCCAAAGCGTCCACGATGACGCGCGTGGCCATCAGGGCCGTGATGTCCGACGTATCGTAGGGCGGCGAGACCTCGACGATCTCCATGCCGCACAGGCCTTCCGCAGCCACCCGCTGCACCACGCCCAACGCCTCGCGCGGCAGGAAGCCGCCGGGCTCCGGCCAGCCGGTGCCGGGCACGAAGCCGCAATCGATGCTGTCGATGTCGAAGGACATGTAGACCATGTCGGCACCTTCCCAGGCCATCTCCAAGGCCATCTCAGCCGTCTTGTCGACGCCCATGCGCTCCATATCGCCCATGGTGATGATGTTGGTGTTGCGCTCGCGCGCCACCTTCACCGCCTCGCGCGGCACCTGCCAGCCGCCGATGCCGACCTGGACCAGGTTGCGCGCCGGCACGTTGGGCAGGTTGGTGGCGTGGAACCAGGGCGTGGTGTGCATGCGCTCGTCCAGATCCTTCTCCTGGATGTCCGCATGCCGGTCGAAGTGGATGATGCCGATGGTTTTGGACGTGCATTCGGCGAGGCCGCGCACGGTCGGAAAGCCGATCGAATGGTCGCCGCCCAAAATGATCGGCATAGAGCCGGATGAGAAGACATGGGCGCAGGCCCGGCTGATCTGGTCGAAGGTCTTTTCGATGTTAGCCGGGATGGTGAAGATGTCGCCGGCGTCGCACAGCGTCATCTGCTCGCGCAGATCGATCGCCATTTCGTAGTTGTAGGGCGTGTAGAGCGCCGAAATCTTGCGAATGCCTTGCGGCCCAAAGCGGGTGCCTGGCCGGTAGGTCGTGCCGCCATCGAAGGGGGCGCCCAGGATGGTGGCGTCATAGTGGCCGACCTCGGTTGCGTCCTCGGCATAGGGTGCCTTCAGGAACGTGTTGATGCCGGCATAATGGGGCAGTTCGCCTCGCGCGAAGGTCGGGATCGATTTGTCGTCGAGCGAGTCCGATCCGGTCAGGCCCATGCGCAGGGCCCAGGCCTTTTCTTCCTGCCACCTGCCTTCGGGCAGTCCGGCCTCGTCGCGGGCCGCCTGCCAGCCGCGCAGCTTGCTGAGGTCCGGGTGATGGGCACGGCGGCTGCCCGGCAATGGCGCGGCATGCAGGCCCGCCCGTCGCGATCCTCTGATGTCGTTTCTAGTTGGGACCATTAAACGCGTCCTTCTCCGTCTTGTCGTCGAGTGGCAGGTCGTAGGTGATGGTGGCGCCATACGCGCCGGGGTCGGTCGGGTCGTCCCGGACCTTGTCGAAGGCCAGGATCCGGGTGGCGAGCTTGAACGCTTCCTTGATGTCGTGGGTGACCATGAAGATCGTCATCGCGGTCTCGCGCCAAAGCTCCAGCAGAAACTCGTGCATGGTCGCCCGCGTGCCCGGATCGAGCGCCCCGAACGGCTCGTCCAGCAGCAGCACTTTCGGCTTCTTGGTGAGCGCCTGGGCGATGGCGAGGCGCTGTTGCATGCCGCCGGACAGCGCCGAGGGGCACAGTTTGGCGGCGTGGCTGAGCCCTACCCGCTCCAGCGTCGCCTCGGCCTCGTTCCGCAGCCTTCGGCGCGTCCGGCCCCAGGTGCGGCCCAGCGTGCGCGAGGCGGCGATCTCGGCGGCGAAGATCAGATTGTCCCGCACGGTCAGATGCGGAAAGACCGAATAGCGCTGAAAGACGATGCCGCGGTCGGCCTGCGGCTCCGTCGCCGGCTCGGCATCAGCGATGCGGATCTCGCCCCGGCTCGGCAGTTCCTGGGCCAGCAGCAGCCGAAGAAACGTCGACTTGCCGCAGCCCGACGCGCCGACGATGGCGCAGAAGGCACCCTCCTCCACCTCGATGTTGAGCCGTTCCAACACCGGGCGGCCGTCATAGGACTTCCAGACGTCTTGCACCGATACGGCCGTCATAGGTCCTCCCCGCCATGGAACCAGGCGAAGGCTGCGCGCGAGAGCGACTTCAGGGCGTAGTCCAGCAGGAAGGCCAGGAACGTAATCCAGACGACGTAGGACAGGATGATGTCCATGGCGAGATAGCGGCGGACCAGGAAGATGCGGTAGCCGAGGCCGCCTTCGGCCGCGATGGCCTCGGCGGCGATCAGAAACAGCCAAGCCGGCCCCAGGGACAGGCGCACGGCCTGCACCAGCCTCGGCAGGACCTGAGGTAACGCGACCCGCAGGGCGATCTGCCAGGTCGAGGCGCCCAAGGTTTGCGCCTTGACCAGCAGTTCGGATGGTATCTCCAGCACCCGTTGAGACAGATCCCGGATCAAAAACGGCCCGATGCCGACCACAATCAGCACGATCTTGGCGGTCTCGCCCAGGCCGAAGACGATGAACAGGATCGGCAGCAGGGCCAATGGCGGCACCAACGAGATCGCCGCCGCGAACGGCGCGAGGCCCGCCCGGGCAAACGGCAGCAACCCGATCAGCAGGCCGAAGACCAGACCGATCCCGGCGGCGATCGCCACCCCGGCCAAAAGGCGTTGCAGACTGGCCCACGTGTCCGACCAGAGCGGTATGCGCCCCGTGCGCCGATCCGGCTCCGTCGCCAGCGTCACGAACGTGTCGATGATCTGCGACGGTGCCGGGGTCAGCCGGTCGGACGGGTTTTCCGCCAGCCGGATATCGGACGCGATGACGTAGGCGCCGATCACGATGACGAACGGCACCAGCGCCAAGATGATCGCCGCCGGCCGCCTGGGCCGGCGGTTGATCCAACGCATGGTCTGGTCTAGCGCCGCCCCTACAGGCCGGCGTCCGCAGCCATTTGCATGTAGGTCGCGTCGAAGCGCAGGGTCACGTTGTTGGGATCGCCCATGACGGACCCGTCCGGGAACTCGATGCCGACAAAATCAACCGACGGCGCGCCGACACCCAGGATGCCGTGATCGAACAGGAAGGTCCGGACATAATCCATGGTCGTCGGCAGTTCCGGCGAGGTCACGAAGGCGACGGCCTCGGCCGGCTCGTAGAACATCTCCGTGGTCGAGAGCTGGGCGTCATACCCGGCAAGATCTGTGCCCGACGCGGCGGCCATCCAATCGCGCGCCTCGACGCCTTCCGGCGTGTCCGAGGACATGATCGACATGGCCTCGTACCAGGCGCCGACCAGGGCGCGGCCGAAGTCGGGATTTGCATCCAGCACCTCGGTGTTGACCACCATCATGTCGATGATCTCGCCCGGGATGTCCGCGCTGTCGTAGATGTTCGAGGCGCCGTGGGTTTCGAGGATGGTCGAAACCAGCGGGTTCCAGGTTACGGCCGCGACGACATCGTCGGAGCCAAAGGCCGCGACCATGTCGGCGTCCGACGTGTTGACCACTGTCAGATCCGCCTCGCTGAGGCCGACACTGTCCAGTGCGCGGGCCAGCAAGTAATGCGAGACCGACAACTCGACCAGATGGACCGGATTACCGGCCATGTCTTCCACGCCTGTCTCGCCCTTGACGAGGATGGCGTCGTTGCCATTGGAAAAGTCGCCCACGATCAACGCCGTCGTGTCGACCCCGCCGCCCGACGGGATCGACAGCGTATCCATGTTCGTGGCTGAAACGCCGTCGAATTGGCCAGCCGTGTACTGGTTGATCGACTCGATGTAATCGTTGATCTGCACGATCTCGACATCGATGCCGTAACGATCGGCCCAGCGGTCCATGATACCGCTTTCCTCGATATAGCCCCATGGCATCCAGCCGACATAGATCGACCAGGCGATACGGAATTCGGTGCGTTCTTGAGCGTCGGCGGGCTGGGCCGCGATCAGGGCCGTGCCGGCCGCGAGCAAGGCCGTCAGGCTGCGAAGTTTGGCAAGTTGGGTCATGGCGAGCATCCCATCTGTTTCGTCGGATCGGACCAGCCGCGACGAAACGAGGGGCGCGGCTGAACCGGCGCAGTGCCCTCCCGGGATTTTGTCCCTCCGTGTACCCGTGCCTGAATGAGCGCGGGCGGCACCTCTCGGACCAGCGCCGCGATCGCGGCCGGAACCCTAGGTGCCCTGCATGTCAGTCATTTAAGCAAGCGGCGTGCCAAGAGGCCCGCGCCAGACCCGAGGGACTTGGCCGGATGGGTTGTTGCCTGCGAATTGGACAATTGCGCATCAGGTGCCCAAAGATTGGCCGGTCCGGCCAGCGGCTTTGACGCAGAGATGATGCGAACCATCATAAGCTGGGCCGGCGCTTGATGGGCCGCTATGACAACGGAAGCTCGAGTCTGCTCACGATGAAGCTAACCAGCTCGATGATCGCGGTTGCGGTGCTTGCCTGCACGTCCGCCACGGCCCAAACGACCACCGACGCGTTCTTCGATCTCGTGGAGAACACCTGTCTGCCGGCGATCGAAAACGCTCGGGCACCCGACCTCACCGGCTTGGAGCTCTATGACCGCGAGAACCCGGACCACAACTTCATCGGGCCGACCTTCGAGCCGGCATTCGTCATGGATGACCCGCGCCTGCTGATCGCCTATGGCGAACGGAACGGCCTGCACCACTGCGAGGTCTCGTTTTCCGAGGAGACGCCTGCCCGCGAGGGCGCGGCAATCGTCGACGCCCTGGAACCCTGGATCTACGACCGGATCGAGCAGACGTCGTACACGCTCATCAGCAATTGCGAGATGGTCGGCTTCAAGATGCTCATCTCCGCCGGCTCACCCTGGCCCAACCCGCGCGGGCAGTTCGTGCGCATCCTCGTGCATGGCCTGGCCCACCCCGAGGACGCGACCTGGTATGGCGCCCCCCGCGTCTTCGTTGCGGAAACGCCGGAACCAAGCGTGGAGGAATGTATCGAGGCGACGGACGCTTCAGGCCAGCCGGGCTTTGGTCAAACGATCCCCGTCCTTTGACCCGCGACGCTATTCGAACAGGTCGCCCAGGATGAAACCGGAACCGCCGCCGATCAGGCCGGCGCCGACCACTTGAGCAAACGTGCCGCCGGTGACCAGCCCGATGCCGGTGCCGATCGCGCCGCCCGTGATCGCGCCACGCTCCTGGCCCGGCGTGGTCTGACAGGCGGCCAGCACCGTCACAGCCAAGCCCAGCGCGCCGATTTGGGCAAATCTCATCCGCATGCAGGTGTCTCCAACTCTTCAGGTCCGACGGCAGTGCCGTCGGGGATGCATTGCAAGTATCCCGATTGGTCGGGACGCAAGACACGTCATAAGCGGGAATTTGGCCGCAAACGTGGCCGAGGCATGGCGGTTTGGGTTCAGGGGTAAACTTGTCGTCACCCCGGCCCGGCCGAACAGGAGCGCAGCCGCGGCCTAGCCCTTGCTATAGTGCGGCTCGTAGAGCTCCAGGTCGAAGCCGCCGGGCACCTTGAAGCGGATCGCGCGTCCATAGCCGACATCGGCGATGTCGCCGACGAACTCGACCCCGCGCTCGCGCAGTTCGTCCACCGTGGTTTCGATGTCGTCGCAATAGAATGAGATCGCGTGCGTGCCCGATGGCGGGCTGCCTTCGAAATCGGTCGGGTGGCAGCCCATGTCGGCCTCGGGCGCGTCGAAGATCAGCCAGCCCTCGCCCACATCGGTAGCCTGCAGGCCGATCTTGTCACGCAGGAAGGCCCGCAGCTCCTCGGCTTGAGACGAGTAGAACATGGTGTGGACGCCTTTGATCATCTCCTCGCTCCCCTGTTGGTGGCCAAACAAAGGCCAAGGCTTGGCGCTCGCTCAGCTCATATCACTTGACCATGCCTCGCGCTCAGAATCCAACAATACGGACAACAAGGAATCATCGATCCAACGCGACGAGACTCCTGAATCTAGATCCCCCCCAATCCATCATATCCATTGTTTGTGTAGACTCAGGGCAGGTAAGCTGGCCGCCTCTCAACCGTTGAATGGGAGCTGAGTCGATGCGTTTGATAGCCCGATTTGGCGCAACGATAGCCTGCGCCGGCATGGCTTGTTCCGGAATTGCCATGGCGCAAGGCGCCGGCGGACCGGAATGCGGCACATTCACAGTGTACTACGATCCGCAGTCGCGGGAGTATGTCGATCATGGTGCAGAAGGCCCCAGCACCGGTGACCAACGCATCTCCATGGGCCACCTGCTTGATGAAGAAGGAAATCAAGTCGGCGTGGTCGACATTGTCACAACGGTGTTGACCGCGCCGGAAGGTGAAGATCAGGCGATCTTGGCCATCTTCTACCACGCCTTTGATAACGGATCGCTCACTTCGGTGGCGCGAACGGTGATCCCAAACGCCAGTGACCTCAACCGAGGCACGCCGGCCAATCCCGAACGCCCGATCACCGGTGGAAGCGGCGACTTCGCCCACGCAACGGGAACCGTCACATCAGTCCACAATCCAGACGGACTGCGCGGGCTGACATTCAATCTCATCTGCCATGACTAAGTGTCGGCCCGAGGGGACCAGGTCTCGCAATCCACTTTGCCGCACTCATCGCCCCCCGCTGCAGCAATGATATGGACGCGGTGAATGTCGATTCAGCTTGTACCAAGGATCAATGATAATGATCCTTGGCATTAGTCCCGGGACGCGACCCAGGTGATGGCGGCATCCAACTCCTCAGTCGGGAACAGCCGGGCCTTGAATGGCAGCAACGGGAACATGAGGCCCGCGGCCCGGCGCATGACGTCGGAGTCGCTGACCATCGCCATGCGGCCCCAGGCGAACAGGTGCCGCGTGCCGAAATAGGTGTCTTCCAGAACCGAGCCGGCCGACAGATCGACATCGTCCTCGAACACGGTCAACACCGACACGTTCTTCTGGGTTTCCAGCACGCGCTCGACAGCCGGCACGAATACCGAGGTATAGTCTTCGCGGGTCAGCGTGCCACTGACGTGAACACCGACGACATCATCGGGCAGGCCCTCTTCAATCAAATTGATCATGCGGTCCTCCTTATCGAACGTAGGCGGCGCCTGCCCGCCCGTCAGCCGCCTTCGGCCAGCACCCGGTCCAGAATATCCAGCCGGTCTGCACCCCAATAGTTGCGGCCGTCCGCTATCACCCAGGGGGCGCCGAAGACGCCGCGTGTCATGGAGGCGTCGGTTTCCGCGCGCAGCCGATCCTTGATCCGCTGATCGTTCAGGCCCTCTGCCAGGGCGGATCGGTCAAAGCCGGCCGCCCCGGCAACATCGAGGGTCTGATCTTCTTCCTGGATGTCCTCGCCACGGCCGAAATGGGCGTTGAACAGGACCTGGGCCATGCGCCGCGCGGCCTCGGGCCCTTCGGCCTCCAGCGCCCAATAGAAGGCACGCGACGGGCGCAGCGCGAAGATCGGCAGGTTCGGCGGCTCGACAAAGGCAATGCCCCAGATCCGGGCCAGTCTGGCCAGATCCTCCCGCGCATAGGCGGCGCGCATGGGCGTTACGTTGACGGGCCGGCCACCATTCACCTTCATCGCCGGGCCCAGCAGGATGGCGCGCCAGTCGACCGTGCGGCCGTGGCGGGCGGCGATGCCGTCGATCCGCTGGGACGCGAGATAGGCGTAAGGGCTGGCGATATCGAAATAGAAGGTGATGGGTCCCGCCATGGGTCGGCCCTCCTACCAAGGGATCTCGCTGCCGTCGTAGTTCCAGAACCGACCGGTTGTGTCGGCATCAAGCTCGTCGATGATCGTGCGCATCGCGGCAACGCTGTCGGCGGCGTCCAACGGCGCCTTGGCACCGCCGATACCGCTCTTGACCCAACCCGGATGCAGCACGGCGAAGCTCAAGCCCTCGCCCTTATGGTCCATGGCCATGGCGCGCATGGCCGCGTTCACGGCCGCCTTGGACGAGCGATAGATGATGGCCCGGCCGCTGCTCTGGCCGATGCTGCCCATCTGGCTGGAAATCGTGACGATCTTGCCTTGCTCCGCCGCGCGCAGATGGGGCAGGAACGCCTCCGTCACGCGCACCGGGCCCAGCGTGTTGGCCTGCAGGACGTCGATCCAGGCGGCATAGTCGATCCCCCCGTCGCTGAGTTCTGCCGGGTTGCCGCGGCCGGCATTGTTGATCAAGAGGTCGATCGCGATACCCGACAGCCGCTCCGAAAGGATGGCGACGGCGGCGGGGTCCGTCACGTCCATTTCCACCACCGCGACATCACCGTCGATGCCAAGCAGTTCGCCGGCCGTCCCCGGATCGCGCACACCGGCCAGCACCGTCCAGCCTTCGTCCGCATACTGGCGGGCGAACTCAAGGCCAATGCCGCGCCCGGCCCCGGTGATCAATGCAACGGGCATGCCTCCCTCCCCTTTTTGCTAGCCGGCCCCGCGCCCGACCGGCTGTCGCGCGGTGACCTCGATCTCGACCTTCATCCGATCGTCGATCAGCCGCGAGACGATGGCGGTGGAGGTCGGCCGAACGCCATCGCCGACCGCAGCGCCGATGACCTGCCCGTAAACCGTCAGGACCCGTTCGGCGTCGCTCTGGTCGGCGATGATGATGCGGCTTTGCACGATGTCGGCCAGGGTCGCCCCGGCCTCGGCCAGGACCGCCTCGATAGTTTTCAGGGTTTGGCGCGTCTGGCTTTCGACATCGGGCTTAATCTCGCCGGTGGCGTAGTCGAAGCCGGTCGTGCCCGCGACGAAGATCCAGCCATCCTCGATGACGGCGCGCGAATAGCCGTACGCGGCCTCGAACGAAGAGCCGGTGCTGATGCCCCGCCGGCTCATGCCGCCACCCGTTCCACCGCGATCGCCGTCGCTTCACCGCCGCCGATGCACAGGGACGCCACGCCCCGCTTGGCGTCGTATTGCTCCAGCGCGGCCAGCAAGGTCACAAGAATGCGCGCGCCCGAGGCACCGATGGGGTGGCCCAGCGCGCAGGCGCCGCCATGGACATTCACCTTGTCTGCCGGCAGGTCGAGATCACGCATCGCCGCCATGGTGACGACGGCAAAGGCCTCGTTGATCTCATAAAGATCGACGTCGCCGGTCTGCCAACCGACCTTGTCCATCAGCTTGTTGATCGCCCCAATCGGCGCGGTCGTGAACCATTCCGGGGCCTGGGCATGGCTGGCATGCCCCTTGACCTCCGCCAGGATCGGCACGCCCCGCGCCTCGGCGACCGAGCGACGGGTCAGCAGCAGCGCGGCCGCCCCGTCGGAGATGGAGCTGGAATTGGCCGCCGTCACGGTGCCGTCGGGGCGAAAGGCCGGTTTCAGGTTCGGAATCTTGTCGGGCCGCGCGTTCATCGGCTGTTCGTCGACCGCAACCTCCGTCTCGCCCTTGCGGGACTTGACGGTCACCGGCGCGATCTGGCCGGCGAAGCTGCCGTCCTCGGCCGCCTTGCGCGCCCGGTTCAGGCTTTCGATGGCGAAACCGTCCTGGGCCTCGCGGGTGAACTGATAGTGCTGGGCCGTGTCCTCAGCGAAGGTGCCCATCAGGCGGCCAGGCTCGTAGGCATCCTCCAGCCCGTCCAGGAACATGTGGTCCAGCACCCGTCCATGACCCATGCGATAGCCCTGGCGCGCCCGGTCCAGCAGGAAGGGGGCGTTGGTCATGCTCTCCAGCCCGCCAGCGATGGCGATGTCCGCCGTGCCAAGCGCCACGGCATCATGGGCCAGCATGGTCGCCTTCATGCCCGACCCGCACATCTTGTTGACCGTCGTGCAGCCGACACTGTCCGGAACGCCCGCGCCTTTCGACGCCTGGCGCGCCGGGGCTTGGCCGAGGCCGGCGGGCAGGACGCAGCCCATGGTGACCTCGTCGACGTCCTCGCCGTTCAGGCCGGCGCGCTTTAGCGCCGCACGCACGGCTACAGAGCCAAGCTCCGTCGCCTTCACGTCCTTCAAGGCGCCTTGAAAGCCACCCATTGGCGTTCGCGCGGCGGCAACGATGACGATGGGGTCCTTACTCGGCTCTGCAGCCATATCAGCCTCCAGGAGGTTCGGTCGTCAGGGTGCTGTCATCGATGTGGTCACACGCTGGTTCGCCGCCAAGCGCGATCGTCATTGCCCCCGCGTCGGCAGCACGACTGTGGTTTCCATTTCGATAACAATTTCAGACTTCTGATCGAGTGTCTTAATGTTCAACAATAGCGTCCCGCGCGGCGCACCGGAGCGTGATGGCGTGCGCTTCACGACTTCCGCCTCGGCACGCAGCCGGTCGCCGGCGCGCAGCGGCTTGGGCCAGCGCAGATTCTGCACGCCGACGCCGATGATCGGCGAGCCGCCCAGGATCTTGCCGTCGACGATCAGTCGCATCGTCAGCGCCGCCGTGTGCCAACCGCTGGCCGCCACGCCACCCAGCAGGCTGGCATCGGCGATGTCCGCGTCCAGATGGTGCGGCTGAGGGTCGAAGCTGCGGCAGAACGCGTCGATCTCCTCTTCCGTGACCGTCAACGACCCGGTCGCCATACGGTCGCCGACGGCAAAATCCTCGAATGTGCGCGGCCAGTGGTCCAGCACGTCAATTCTCCGATACAGCGCGTCGGGCCAGTTGGTCGAATGCCATGGGTGGCGGCCCGTTGGCAAGGTGTCGGCGAATGGCCTCCGCGCATTCCATCGGGCTCAACCGCGAGGTATCGACCTCAAGGTCGTAAACGCCGGGATCATGCACCGCCTTTTGCCACCGGCGAACGGCCTCGGGAACCGGGTCGTCATCGGTTCCAGCAAGGTAGGTTTCATTGCCTGAGTGCTGCGCGGCCTTGCGCCTGGCCATGATCTCGTCGATCGGACAGCGGACGCCGACGAACAGCACCGGCAGGCCGGCAAGGCGTCGCGCGCTGTCCGCCAGGATGTGGCGCGGCGTTGAATAGGCATCATGGTGGCCGACATCGACCACGACGTTGAGGCCGAGCCGGCTGTGGGCCGCGATCGACTCGTAGAGCGCCGCGTATAGGGTGACCACGAGGTCCTCCAAATCCGGCCGCTCGCCGCCAGGCCGCAGCCCGATACCAGGCTGATAACGCTTAGGCGTCGCCCGCTCCTTGACCATATCGACACCAAGGCTCATCCATGGCCCATCGAAGGCTTCCTGGATGGCCGCGACAATGCTGGACTTCCCCGACCTCGGGGCGCCGTTCAGTATGATAATCTGACCCGGTGTCATGCCTTCCGCCACTTCATGCGGAAGCACCGTAGTTCCGAAGCGCCTGGAGGCACAATGCCGCCTGCCCGTCTCGATTGGCGAGAGTTGTCGCCCGATCGGTTCCTTGAGCTTCACTGGCAGCGTGAACCGTTGCTTTGGCGCCAAGCACTGCCTGGGTTCCAAAGCCCGATCACGCCGCATGATCTGGCCGAACTGGCCTGCGAGGACGAGGCTGACGCCCGGCTGGTTGTTCAAGAGCCCGACGCCGAGCCGCCATGGACCGTACACCATGGCCCGTTCGACCAGGCCGACTTCGACGACCTGCCGGCCGAAGGCTGGACCTTGCTCGTTCAAGCGGTCGACGCCTGGCTGCCGGCGGTTGCCGACCTCGTCACCGCGTTCGACTTCCTGCCCTCCTGGCGCCTTGACGACATCATGGTTTCGCACGCCGTCAGCGCGGGCGGCGTCGGCCCGCATATCGACCAGTACGACGTGTTTCTGCTGCAGGCCGCCGGCAAACGGCGCTGGCGCTACGGCTCCCGCTCGGAATCGAGCCTGGCCTTCCGCGCCGACCTCGATCTGCGCATCTTGGAGACTTTCGAACCCACCCATGAGGCCATTCTGGAACCTGGCGACATCCTCTATCTGCCGCCCGGCGTCGCGCATGAGGGGGTGGCGATCGACGATGCTTGCCTGACCTTCTCGATCGGCTTTCGCGCCCCCGGCGTCGCCGACCTGGCGAGCCGATTCGCCGACGCGGTTGCGGAGTTTGCCGAGTATCAGGGCGATACGGCGCCTCGTTACGCCGACCCAGGCATGACCCGGCCGGCGGATCCGACCCTGATCCGCGACGAGGCGGTCGCGGCCATGACAACGCTGCTTCAGCGCCAGCTCGATACCCCCGCCCTGCTGCGGCAAGCGATCGGTGAACTGATTACCGAACCGCGCGTGGCGCCGACGATGCCGGACGAGCATATCGAGCCCGCGACAGTGAGCGCGCGCATCGGTGCCGGCGACAGCCTTGAACGCGTGCTGGGCAGCCGCTGGGCCCACCTGGCGCTCGGCACCGACGCCCTGTTGTGCGTCGACGGGGTTTGCCGCCAGACCGATGCCGACCTGGCCGCCGCGCTGTGCGCGTCCGAAACCATCGAGCAGACGCGGCTGTCACGCTGGCAAGACGAGCCGGAGCTGTGGGCGCTGCTGGCCGAACTGGTCAGCCAAGGCAGTCTGGCCTGGCACGGCGAGGATTAGTCGGTCCGCACCCAGGCCTCCTCCAAGCCGTTGCGGTGATGGGTTTCGCGATAGGCGATCGGCCCCTCGCCGGGTGCGTACCAGGTGGTCCGCGTCCTACTGGTATCGTCGCACTCGACGACGTAGGCAGGGGTCGCGCCATGTGCTGGCCGCAGGACCTCCACCGCATCGGTTACCTCGCAGCGTGTCTCGCGCGAGTAACTACGGCCGGTGTGTGACCGTGCCTGGCGTTCGTAGCGTCCGACACTGCCGACCTGAAGCGGATAGAGCGAGTCCAGCTGTCGGACTGTCGCCTGGCCGGTGTGCCAGTTGCGGGAGTCGCCGCAATTCGCCCAACTGTCGGACGGCGAGAACCAGTCGTTCGCCCGCGTCCAGGTGCAGCCGTTGCTTTCGCTGACCCGTGCGCCATTGCCATAGGCCCTGGCGGAAAGGGAGATGGTGCGCCCATCCATCAGGTTGGTCGCGGTCATCGTGCCCAGATTGCTGATCGGTGCTTGGGCGACCTGGGCGATCGGTTGAGTCAGGGGCTGGGTGTCCGGCCGGGTCGACGAGCCGAAGCCGAAGGACGGGAGTTGAAACCCGCCGGCCGAGCAGGCGGAGATGGGCAGGGCGAGTGCGAGGACCAAAAGGCGTTTCATTGTCTGTTCTCCAGATGTCTGGCCGTTGGGTGCGGCCTGGATCATGGGGAGAACAGTGGCGCGCCCGGATTATTCCCGGACGTGCGCGAAAAACGTGCGAAGACGCGGATCGGCGGCGATTATCGAGTCTCGCTCATCAGCTCGCGGCCGATCAGCATGCGGCGGATCTCCGACGTGCCGGCGCCGATCTCGTAGAGCTTCGCGTCGCGCAGCAGGCGGCCCGTGGGATACTCGTTCACATAGCCATAGCCGCCCAGGCACTGGATTGCCTGAAGGGCCATCCAGGTCGCCCGTTCCGCCGCGTGGAGGATGGCGCCGGCGGCGTCCTTGCGGGTCACCTCGCCCCGGTCGCACGCCTTGCCGACCGCGTAGACGTAAGCCTTGGCCGCGTTCATGGTCACATACATGTCGGCCAGCTTGCCTTGCATAAGCTGAAACTCGCCGATCGGCTGGCCGAACTGCTTGCGCTCATGCACGTAGGGCACCACCACATCCATGCAGGCCTGCATGATGCCCAAAGGGCCCGCGGCAAGCACAGCGCGCTCGTAGTCGAGGCCGGACATCAGAACCTTGACGCCCGTGCCCTCCTTGCCAAGCACGTTTTCCTCCGGTACCTCGCAGTCGGTGAACACAAGCTCACTGGTGTTCGACCCGCGCATGCCCAGCTTGTCCAGCTTCTGCGCCGGGTTGAAGCCCGTCATGCCCTTTTCGATGATGAAGGCGGTGATGCCGCGCGGGCCGGCCGCCGGGTCAGTCTTGGCGTAGATCACCAGCGTATCGGCGTCGGGGCCGTTGGTGATCCACATCTTGCTGCCGTTGATGACGTAGCGGTCGCCCTTCTTCTCCGCCCGCGTGCGCATGCCGACCACGTCGGAACCGGCGCCGGGTTCCGACATGGCCAGTGCGCCGACATGCTCGCCGGAGATCAGTTTCGGCAGATAGCGCTCACGCTGTTCCTGGTTGCCGTTCAGGCGCAACTGGTTCACGCAGAGATTGGAATGGGCGCCGTAGGACAGGCCGACCGCGCCCGACGCCCGGCTGACCTCCTCCATCGCCACGATATGCTCCAGATAGCCCATGCCGGAGCCGCCATATTCCTCCTCCACGGTGATCCCGAGCAGGCCGAGCGCACCCATCTTCTGCCAGAGGTCGGTGGGGAAATCATTGGCCTCGTCGATCGCGGCCGCGCGCGGCGCGATCTCGTCCGAGGCGAAGCTCAAAACCGTGTCGCGCAGCATGTCCGCCGTGTCGCCCAGATCGAAGTTGAGCGACGGCAAGCTGTTCGGGATCATGGCAGGCGGCCCTTGGACATGGAGTTCTATATAGTGTCGGCCAGGCGGATGCGCGTCACCCCCCGCGCGTCTTTTGGATCGACTTTTTCGCCGTTGCGCAGGACGTCGATGCGGCCCTGGCGCGCCAGATGCAGGATCTGCTGTTTGACGGGGTTCAGATAGCGCCGCCACGCATCTGGCCCGTCCTTCGGCTTCACACGCCCGATCGCGAAGCCGCGCGCGATGTCGGCGGGCGTCGGCGCGTCGGCCTCGCCTGCCCGCTCCAGAATGTACGCGACTAGAGGATCTTCGGTCTTCTCGTCGTGGTTCGTGGACATTTGCTTAACTCTGTCTGTCTGGAATGCGGATGCAGGTTTGCTGCATCCGGGCGATCAGCGTCGCGCGCTCGCCCGTGTCGGCAAAGACGTCGACCTCGACCACGGTCAGGGTACGGCCCGGGCGCAGCACCCGCCCCTCGGCCCGGAAACGATCGCCGCGCGCCGGCGCCAGCAGGTTGATCTTGAATTCGACGGCAAGAACGTTGGTGCCTTCCGGCATCATTGTGGCGGCCGCCAGACCGCCCGTCGTGTCAGCCAGCAGGGTGGTAATGCCGGCATGCTGATAGCCGTGCTGCTGCGACAGATCCGGCTGGGACGGCATCGACATGGTTGCCGTGCCGTCACCGACGCCGTCGACGGTGATCCCGAGCCTGCTCAATACCGGCATGCCATCGGCGATGGCGCGAACCCGCGCCTCGGTTTCGTTTGAGATTACAGCAGTATCCATGCCGCCAACCCTAGGAAGGTGAAGAAGCCGACCACGTCGGTGACGGTGGTCAGGAAGACGCCGGAGGCCACCGCCGGGTCGATGTTCAGGCGCTCAAGCACGAGCGGGATGACCGCGCCGGACAGGCCGGCCACGATCAGCGTGATGATCATGGCCAGGCCGATGACAAAGCCAATACCAGGATCGCTGAACCAAAGCGCGGCGACAGCCCCGACGACGATCGCGAACAGGACGCCGTTGATCGCCCCCACCGCGATCTCCTTCACGACCATGCGCCGGGCGCTGCGGCCCGCCAGTTCCTTGGTCGCCAGCCCGCGCACCGTCACGGTCATGGTCTGGGTGCCGGCATTGCCGCCCATGCTGGCGACGATCGGCATCAAGACGGCCAGCGCCACCACCTGCGCGATCGTGGCCTCGAAGAAGGCGATGACAGCGGAGGCGAGAACGGCGGTCAGAAAATTGACGCCGAGCCAGGAAAACCGGCTGCGCGCGGTGTTGGCAACCGTGGACAGGCGGTCCTCTTCCTGCACGCCGCCCAGGCGCAGCATGTCTTCCTGATTTTCCTCTTGGATGACGTTGACGACGTCGTCGACTGTGATGACGCCAAGCAGCTTGCCGCCGTCATCGACGACCGGCGCGGAGACCAGGCCGTATTGCCGGAACAGGAACGCGACCTCCTCCTGATCCATGACCGCCGGGATCGTGCGCACGTCCTGATCCATCAGATCGGCGAGCTTCACGGACCGGCGCGAGCGCAGCACGCGGCTGAGCAGCGCGCCGCCGACCGGCCGATATTTCGGGTCGATCATAAAGATCATGTAGAAATCGTCCGGCAGGACATCGCTGGTGCGCAGAAAGTCGATGGTCTTGCCAACGGTCCAGAACATCGGCACCGCGACCATCTCGCGCTGCATCAGGCGGCCGGCAGACTCCTCCGGAAAACTCAAACCCTCCTCGACCAGCAACCTTGCGGAAGTGGGCATGCTGGCGAGGATTTCCTCCCGCTCCTCTTCGTCGAGATCCTCGACCAGGGCAACCGCATCGTCGGTTACCATCTCCGTCAGGACGGTCGCCACCTCTTCCGGACGCAGCAGGGCGACGATCTCGTCGCGCACCTCGTCGTTCAGGTAGGACAACACCTCCGGCTCGTCGCCCAGCTGCGGACGGATCAGGTTGACGACCGTCCGCCGGTCGTCGGGATGCAGCTGCTCCAGCAGGTCGGCGAGGTCGGCCGAGTGCAAGGTCGCGATGGTCTTCTCAACCCGATTGAGCTTGCCGGCGTCGAGCGCATCCTCGATCCGGTCGATCAGCGCGCGCAGCTCCTCCGCCGGGCGGTCGCCCGCGCTCTCCATCGTTTCGGGCTGGTCGACCGTCTGGGTCACACCGCCGCGCTTTCCCGCGACAGGCTTTCCAGCGCCAGGATTGACGCCTCGCGCGCCTCATGGTCGATCGGACAGACGGCACCGGCAAGCTGGGCGTCGACCGAGGCGATGGCGGTAACGTTGACGATGCCGCGCACGGTCACCGACGGCGTCAGCACATGGGCCGGGCGGGCGGCACCCAAGACCAGCGGTCCGATCGACACCGCCTCGTTGATCGCCTTGATCATGTTGAAGGCGATGTTGGCGGCATCCAGCGTGGGCATGACCAGCAGGTTGGCCTCGCCTTGCAAGGTCGAGTTCGGGAAGATTCGGTTGCGGATGCTCTCGTTCAACGCGGCGTCGGCGTGCATCTCGCCATCGACGTCCAAGTCGGGCTGGCGGCGGCGGATCAAGCTGAGTGCGCGACGCATCTTGATGGCCGATCCGGTGTCCAGCGTGCCGAAATTCGAATGCGAGACCAGCGCCACCTTCGGCGTCACGCCGAAGCGACGCATCTCCTCCGTCGCCAGTTCGACCGAGCCGGCGATCTGTTCGGGCGTGGGGTCCGGATTGATGTAGGTGTCGGTCATGAAGATTGTGCCGCGCGGGACGATCAGGGCGCTCAAGGCCGCCGGCATCGCGACGCCCGTGCGCAGGCCGATGATGCTCAACATATGGCGCAGATGCTGGCGATACGGGCCATAAGTGCCGCAGATCAGCGCGTCGGCCTCCTGCTTTTGCACCATCAGAGAACCGATGACCGTGGTGTTGGTGCGCACCACCTCTCGCGCGCGCGGCGGCGAGACGCCACGCCGCGCCATAAGCTGGTGATAGAGGTGCCAATACTCGTTGTAGCGGGGGTCGTCCTGCGGATCGACCAGCTCGTAGTCCTTGCCTTCGCGCAAGCGCAGGCCCAGCTTTCGGCACCGGCTCTCGACGACCTGGCGCCTTCCGACCAGGACGGGAAAGGCGAGACGGTCGTCGACGACGACCTGGGCGGCGCGCAACACGCGCTCCTCCTCGCCTTCCGCGTAGACCACGCGCTTGGGCTCCTCACGGGCGCGGCTGAACACCGGCTTCATGATCAGGCCGGAGCGATAGACGAACTGTTCCAGGCGGTGCCGGTAGGCCTCGAAATCGGCGATCGGCCGGGTGGCCACGCCGCTGTCCATCGCCGCCTTGGCGACCGCGGGCGCCAGTTCGGTGATCAGGCGCGGGTCGAAGGGCCGCGGGATCAGGTAATCGGGGCCGAAGGAGGATTCCGCATCGCCATAGGCGTTGGCGACGATGTCCGTGCCTTCCTGCATCGCCAGATCCGCGAGCGCGTAGACGCAAGCGATCTTCATCTCATGATTGATCGCCGTGGCGCCGACATCGAGCGCGCCCCGGAAGATGAACGGAAAACACAGGACGTTGTTGACCTGGTTGGGAAAGTCTGAACGGCCGGTGGCGATTACCGCGTCGGGACGGACCGCCTTGACTTCTTCCGGCATGATTTCGGGCACGGGGTTGGCCAGGGCCATGACGACCGGCCGGTCGGCCATGCGCGCGACCATGTCCGGCTTCAAGACGCCCGGCGCGGACAGGCCGAGGAAGATATCGGCCCCGTCGATCACGTCGGCCAAGGTGCGCGCGTCGGTCGCCTTGGCGTAACGTTCCTTGCGTTCGTCCATCAATTCGGTGCGGCCCTCATAGACCACGCCCTCGATGTCCGTGACGATAATGTTCTCGATCGGCAGGCCGAGATGGACCAGAAGATCGAGACAGGCGAGTGCCGCCGCCCCTGCCCCGGACGTCACCAGCTTCACCTTGTCGATCGGTTTGTCGACGACGCGCAAGGCGTTGACGACCGCGGCACTGACGATGATCGCGGTGCCGTGCTGGTCGTCGTGAAAAACCGGAATGTTCATACGCTCGCGCAACCGCGCCTCGACCTCGAAGCATTCCGGCGCCTTGATGTCCTCAAGATTGATGGCGCCGAAGGTCGGCTCCAGCGCCGCGACGACTTCGACCAGCTTGTCCGGGTCGCGCTGATCGACCTCGATGTCGAAGACGTCGATGCCGGCGAATTTCTTGAACAGGACGCCCTTGCCCTCCATCACGGGCTTTGACGCTAGCGGGCCGATCGCGCCGAGGCCGAGCACCGCCGTGCCATTGCTGATCACCGCAACCAGATTGCCCCGTGACGTGACCTCGCTGGCCGCCGCTGGATCGTCGACGATGGCCTGGCACGCTGCGGCTACGCCCGGCGAGTAGGCCAACGCCAAGTCTCGCTGGGTGGTGAGAGGCTTGGTCGCCTCCACCGAGACCTTGCCGGGGCGCGGCAGGCGATGATACTGCAGCGCGGCCTCTTGCAGGCTGTTCTTGGTCTTCTCGTCGGACATCCGCCTCTCCCTGTCTCTGCCTCCTTATAGGCGGGGCACAGCGCGAAAGGCAAAGCCGGATGCACAGCCCAGGGCTGCACCTGCCGAGTGATCAGAATTCCGGCAGATTTCCGGATCGGATTTCGGGGATCACAAGATGGTGCGGTCGAGAAGACTCGAACTTCCACCCCTGTTACAGGACAGCGACCTCAACGCTGCGCGTCTACCAATTCCGCCACGACCGCATATCTAGAAGCCGACAAGCAAGGCTTGCCAGCGACGCGTTGGGGGCATACCAAATCGCATGGGCGCAATCAAGCAGCACGACTGGGCCGAGGCCGCCGATGATGGGGCGGTGGATTGGCGCGTTTCGACCGCGCCGGTCGACTATCCGGCCGCGGTGGCGGCCATGGAAGACCGGGTCGCCGCCATCCGGCACGGCACCGCGCCGGAACAGGTCTGGCTGTTGGAGCACCCGCCCCTTTATACGGCCGGCACCAGTGCCAACGCGGACGACCTGCTAAGCCCGGGTCGGTTTCCCGTCTATCGGACCGGTCGCGGTGGCCAGTTCACCTATCACGGGCCGGGCCAGCGGGTCGGCTATGTGATGCTGGATTTGAAGCGGCGCACTCCGGACGTCCGACGTTTCGTGCACGATCTGGAAGAGTGGCTGATCCGCGCCCTGTCGCGCTTCAACGTGGTTGGTGAGCGCCGTGACGGCAGGGTTGGCATCTGGGTTGCGCGCGATGGTGGCCGGGAGGACAAGATCGCGGCCATCGGCGTCCGCGTGCGGCAATGGGTGACTTTTCACGGCGTGTCCTTGAACGTCGACCCAAATCTTGCCCATTTCGACGGTATCGTGCCCTGTGGCGTTCATGGCCATGGGGTGACATCACTCGTCGATCTCGGCATTCCGGCCACCTTGGAAGATGCCGACATCGCTTTGCGGGAAGCCTGGCACGAGGTTTTCGAAGACTAAGCCAACCCATCAAGCAACCGTCGATAAGGGGATACGGAACGATGAAATCTCGCTCGCTGCAACTCATGGCGCTTCTCGGGGCGCTCATCCTCGCATCGACGTCGGCCTCGGCCGAGGAGCAATGGCCCGACCTGCTGGGCACTTGGCAGGGCCATACCCAGGCCGTCGCTGTTGGCAACACAACCCATCACGGCAACGGCTCGCACGATACCCCGCGCATGGTCGATACCCGTTTCATCATTCACATCAACCATCAGGTCGGGCGGCGCTTCTCAGGCAACATCGAATCGACCCATACCGCCGGTCAGCGCGTGACCTTCGTCGGCACCTTCACCAACGATCAGCACCACGCCACGATCGTCGACAGCGACGGTACGCAGCAGTTCCGCCTGATCAGCGATAACGAGTTCGAGCTCTGCTACACGCACAGCACCAGCGACGGCCACGCCGCCGGCTGTGGCACGTTCAGCCGGCTTTTGAACTAGCTCGATTGGGCGTCAGCCCGTTGGCTTGGTTGCGCCCACGCGGCACTGAAACACACGTTGTGCGAGACGGTCAGGGCCTTGACGATGCAGCAAGTCTCTGCGCTGGCAAAGCGGCACGCTATTGGAGAATGAACCTGCCCTATTGATGCAATAACGATTGAACGCTTCTTGGCCAAGCTCTAAGAGAGTTGTGATCGATTGTCGATGTAACCGAGCCAAATGTCGTTGGTTACGCACATCAGCCACCGTTTCTCGACAAAGGAAGACCCTGGATCATGACCATCGAAAAATCTCCGATCTCGCGACGCGCCGCCCTGACGTCCGGGGGCGCCGCTGTGCTGGCAACGGCCGCAGCGACGACACCTGCCGCCGCGCAGAACAGCCCCTATGCCGACAAAGACACTGTCGGCTATATCGCGGAGCCCTATGTGGAGCAGTGTTCGACATGCCTGCATTGGAACAACAGCGCGTGCCGCGTCGTGGACGATGCCGACAACCCCAACGGCTGGTGTCAGGCCCACACAACAGCCGCGGCCGCTTGACGTAGTCTCGGGTTACAGCGGGCCGCCGGGCCTTGCGCGCCGGCCCGCTACACGTCTTCCATCCGGACCCTGCCGGCGATCCCGACCACCTGCGGCTTCATCCGCAAGCCGGGGTCTGCGCAATAGGTTACACCGTTGCGCGCTGGCCAAAGCCGGTTGCGCCAGGGTCTTGAACTGGCGCCGCCTCGATGCCGTCGACCCTTGCATCGCGCGGCCCTTGTTCGCAAAGGGCGGTGAGCCGCTCGACCGCGTCCGCGGGACCGGCCACGACGATCTCCACCGTGCCGTCGGTCCGGTTGCGGACCCAGCCATCCAGCCCCAGCGCGCGTGCCTGATCGACGGTCCAGCCGCGATACCACACGCCTTGGACCCGACCGGAAATGACCAGACGGCGTGCGATCCGATCGTCAGACATTGTCCGGTCCACCACCCCTCAACATGCGGGCAACCAGCGTGACGGAGCGCCGCGCGTCGGCCTCAAGCTCGGCTGCTTGAAACCAGAACATGTCCACGGTCAGCGCCGGCTCGCCCGTGAAATGCAGCAAGGCATTGCGCCGCTGGCGCAGCCAGTCGAAATCGTCGCCCAACCCGGCCTCGCGGAACAGAACGCCCGTGTTGGTGAAGCGGCCCTCATCACCCTCGGCCCGCAGTTCAGCCTCGATCACCGCCGCCGCCAGAATCACCGTGGCGACCCAGGCGCCGGCGACAAAGATCGTCTCCAGCTCCGCCAACAGGGCGGCGGCCTGATCGGACAGAAGGCCCATGTCGGCACGTACCATTGTCTCGCGGAACCAGGCTGTCCTTTCCTTGTGTGATATATCAGAACTGTCCGGCATACTATTCAAATTCAAGAATTTTCTGATCCACGGCCAGGCTGTCCCCGGGCGCCGCATGCAGTGTGGCCACCGCGCCCGGCTGATCGGCCCGCAGGATGTTTTCCATCTTCATGGCCTCGACCACCGCCAGCGGCTGGCCGGCGACCACCTTCTCGCCCGGCTCGACCGAAAGGGAGACCAGCAGGCCCGGCATCGGCGACAGCAGGAACTTCGACAGGTCGGGCGGCTGCTTGACCGGCATCAGGTCCGCCAGGGACGCGGCCCGCTCGCTCAACACCTGCACCGTCATGTCGATCCCGCCATGGGCCAGGCGCACATGGGTATCGTCCATCGACAGGGTCGCCACCAGGCGCCGGCCACCGACCTGGCCGTCGAAAACCGGGTCGCCGATGCGCCAATGATGCTGGACCGGTATCTCGTGGTTTCCGATGACGATGTCGGCGCCGGCATTGGTGAGCGCGACTTTGACGAGGTGATTGGTGCGCTCGTGCCGGACCATCCAGCGTGTCGGCGCCAACGCCGCATCACCATGCAGCCCGCGATCGCGCGCGCGGCGCCGCACGTGCAGGGCCGCGGCAACCGCGAAGAGCCGGTCTCGCGTTGCAGGATCGGGCTCAAGCCCAGCGAAACTGGCGCCGAACTCCTCTGCCAGGAAATTGGTGCTGAGGTCGCCGTCGGCGAAGCGCTGGTGGCCCAGCACGGCGGAAACGAAGCCCAGATTGTGCCGCAGGCCGGTGATCAGGCAGCCATCCAAGGCGTGCTGCAGGGTGCGGATCGCGGCCGCCCGGTCGGCGCCGCTGGATATGATCTTGGCGATCATGGGGTCGTAGAACATGGAGATCTCGCCGCCTTCCTCGACGCCGGTATCGACGCGGACCCCGTCCTTTTCTTCTGGCGGCCGATAGCGCACCAGCCGCCCGGTCGACGGCAGAAAGCCGCGTGCGGGGTCTTCGGCGTAGACTCTCGCCTCCATCGACCAACCGGTCAGCGAGACATCGTCCTGGCCGAAATCGAGCGCCTCGCCGGCGGCGATACGGATCATCCATTCGACCAGGTCGAGCCCTGTAATCGCCTCGGTCACGGGGTGTTCGACCTGCAGGCGCGTGTTCATCTCCAGGAAGTAGAAGTTGCGATCGGCATCGACGATGAACTCCACCGTCCCGGCCGAGCGGTAATCCACGGCCTTGGCCAGCGCGACCGCCTGCTCGCCCATGGCCCGCCGGGTGGCGGGGTCCAGGAACGGCGATGGCGCCTCTTCGATGACCTTCTGGTGCCGGCGCTGGATCGAGCATTCACGCTCGCCCAGATAGACCACATTGCCATGGCCGTCGGCGAGCACCTGGATCTCGATATGGCGCGGCTGTTCGATGAACTTCTCCGCGAAAACCCGGTCGTCGCCGAAGCTCGACCGCGCCTCGTTGGTCGCCGAGGTGAAACCTTCGGCCACCTCGTCGTCGGTGCGGGCGATGCGCATGCCCTTGCCGCCGCCGCCGGCGGAGGCCTTCAGCATCACCGGATAGCCGATGCGCTGGGCGACCGTACGCGCCTCGTCGATGTCCTTCAGCGGCTCCAAGTGACCGGGCACGGAGTTCACGCCGGCCTTTTCCGCCAGCTTCTTGGATTCGATCTTGTCGCCCATGGCGCCGATCGCACCTGGCCCTGGCCCGATGAAGACGATGCCCGCCTCCGCCAGCGCTTCGGCGAACTGACGGTTCTCCGAGAGAAAGCCGTAGCCGGGATGAACAGCTTCGGCGCCTGTCTCACGGCACGCCTCAACAATCCGATCGATCTGCAGATAGGACTGTGCCGACGGCGCCGGGCCAATCAGAACCGCCTCACCGCCCGCCTCCAGCGCCATTCGGACATGAAGGGCCTCGGCGTCCGCCTCGGAATAGACGGCCACCGGCCGGATCCCCAAACGGCCAGCGGTCTTGATCACGCGACAGGCGATCTCGCCCCGATTGGCGATCAGGATGGATTGGAACAGTGACACCGGCGCCCCCTGACGACTTCTTTGGAGGCCAGATATACACGATCGCGACCGGACCGGTGAAGGATCGGGGCGGTCGCGCTCAGTTGCCGACGTTTACACCGCCCGTGCCCTCGACATAGAAGCCGCCGCCATCGCGGCTCTCGCAGGCGGCCACGCCGAAGCCGACAAGCAGGCCGAACAGAACGACAAGGGACAAACGTCTCACGACAGGTTCACTCCGATTTCGCAGCCAGATCGACCGCTTAGGCACAAGATGTGGCGGAAGAAAGACCCGGCCCGTTGGCCAAGCCCTCAGGCGCTGGAGGCGCAACCGAGACAGTTGGGAACGGCGGGATCGTGGGCCAGGCGTTTCGGCTCAATGTCTTCCCCGCAGGCGACGCAATAGCCGTATTCGCCGTCCTTCAGCCGTTGCAGGGCCGCGTCGATGCGCTGGATTTCCAACTGGCGCCGGCGCTCGGTCTCCTGCGCCATGGCCTGAACTTGCATGGCGTCCATGCGCGACAGCCGGCCCTGGGTGGTCTGGTCCAACTCGACCGGATCGCGGACATCGGACGCGGTTTTTGCCAGCTCCGTCAGTTCCTGACGTCTGGCCAACAACTCCTCCCGGATCGTCTCTTCCCGATATTCGTCCATCGCAACGGCCATCACAGCGGAATGTTGTCGTGCTTCTTCCAGGGGTTCTCCAACTGCTTGTTGCGCAACATCGCCAGCGACCGGCACAACCGTCGGCGGCTGTTGCGCGGCAAGATGATCTCATCGATATAACCACGACTGGCGGCAATGAAAGGGTTGGCGAACTTCTCGCGGTACTCGTCCGTGCGCTTTTCGATCTTTTCGGTATCGCCCAGATCGCCCCGGAAGATGATCTCAACGGCACCTTTCGGCCCCATGACGGCGATTTCCGCGCGCGGCCAAGCATAGTTCACGTCGCCGCGCAGATGCTTCGACGCCATGACGTCGTAGGCGCCGCCATAGGCCTTGCGCGTGATCAGCGTGACCTTGGGCACGGTCGCCTCGGCATAGGCGAACAGCAGTTTCGCCCCGTGCTTGATGATGCCGCCATATTCCTGGCCCGTGCCCGGCAGGAAACCCGGCACGTCCACCAGGGTGACGATGGGGATGTTGAAGGCGTCGCAGAAACGGACGAAGCGCGCGGCCTTGCGCGAACTGTCGATGTCGAGGCAGCCGGCCAGCACCATCGGCTGGTTGGCGACGAAGCCCACCGTCTCGCCGGCCATGCGGCCAAAGCCGGTGACGATGTTGGCCGCGAATTTGGGCTGCAGTTCGAAGAAGTCGCCCTCGTCGACCAGTTTCCCAATCAGCTCCTTCATGTCGTAGGGCTTGTTGGGATTGTCGGGCACGAGCGTGTCCAGGCCGGCCTCGACGCGATCGATCGGATCCTCGGTGGCTCGTTCCGGCGCCCGCTCGCGGTTCGACAGGGGCAGGAAATCGACGAAGCGCCTGAGCTGCAGCAGCGCTTCCAGATCGTTCTCGAAGGACAGGTCGGCCACACCGGACTTGGCGGTGTGGGTAATGGCGCCGCCCAGTTCTTCGGCCGTCACCACCTCATGGGTCACGGTTTTGACCACGTCCGGGCCGGTGACGAACATGTAGGAACTGTCTTCGACCATGAAGATGAAGTCGGTCATCGCCGGCGAGTAGACCGCCCCGCCCGCGCACGGCCCCATGATCAGGGAGATCTGCGGCACGACGCCGGAGGCCATGACATTGCGCTGGAAGACATCCGCATAGCCGCCGAGCGAGGCCACGCCTTCCTGAATGCGGGCACCGCCGCTGTCGTTCAGGCCGATGACGGGCGCGCCGACCTTCATGGCCTGGTCCATGATCTTGCAGATCTTCTCCGCATGGGCCTCGCTGAGCGAGCCGCCGAAGACGGTGAAGTCCTGGCTGAAGACGAAGACCAGCCGGCCGTTGATGGTGCCGTAGCCTGTGATCACCCCGTCACCGGGGATCTTCTGGTCCGCCATGCCGAAATCGTAGGAACGATGTTCCACGAACATGTCCCATTCCTCGAACGAGTCCTCGTCCAGCAGCAGCCAGATGCGTTCCCGCGCGGTCAGCTTGCCCTTGGAATGCTGCGCCTTGATCCGCTTCTCGCCGCCGCCGAGCCGGGCCGCCGCTCGCTTCTTTTCCAACTGTTCAAGAATCTCGCGCATATCCCCGCCCGTTCGTTACGCAATGATGACGGCTAGAGTGCCCGAACTTGGGGGGATCGCCTAGGTATTCAGCAGATCGACCAGACGGCGGGCCGAGGCGACCTCGGCCGCGATACTCGCCCGCCGTGCCATCGCCTCGTCGTCCTGACCCCAGCGCTCAATCTGAAAGTCTTCATCGAGATGGGCCAGGGCCATCGCCTCGGCCGCATCGAAGCGGCCGTCAATCAGGCCAAGCGCCAGAACCAGCGAGCCGAGGCGCGCCGTCGCCAGGCTGAGTGCCGCCAGACGCCAATCGTCGTGATTAGCGACGATCCGGTCCATGGCCGCGATGGCGTCCGGCGCCTGGGCCAGGTGCATGATGCCGACGGTCTTCACCAACGACACGCCGTGGCGACCCTTGAACCACTCCAGTGGTGGCTCCCAAGCCTCCACCTGCCGGTCGACAAGCGCCTGGGGCTGATCGGCGCGATAACACAACAGGTCACTGCGCCCGTAGGCGGCGGTGGCCTCGACAATCGCGCCGCGGTTCGGCCCGACATGATCCAAGGCGGTGCTGGCGAGTTCGGTCAGCGGCATGCTTGCAGGCGCGATCTCGTCACCTTGGGCGGCCCACTCGGCCGCGATCGCCTCGCCAAGATCCTGGGTGGGCACGGCCAGCAGGCGTTTGCCGGGGGTGCGCACCGGACGGTCGTCCAGGTGCACCACGACACCATCGTCGGTCATGCGTGCGGAGGTCGAGCCGTAGAACCGCTTCACGAGCCGGCCAACCGTGCCAGCAGGAGATCGGTCAAGGCCTCGGCGTCATCGACGATCCTCTCCGCACCCGCCGCGTTCAGCGCCGCGACAGGGTGGTAGCCCCAGGCGACCCCGATGGCGCCCACACCGGCGGCGACCGCCATCTCCATGTCGAAGCTGGTATCGCCGATCATGATCGTCCGGTCGGCGTCAACGCCCGCCTCGGCCATGGCGCGCTGCACCATGTCGGGATTGGGCTTGCCAGGGCCGTGATCCGGGGTTTGCAGCGTCACGAAGCGATCACCCCAGCCATGGGCGGCGAGCGCCGAGTTCAAGCCGCGCAGGGACTTGCCCGTCGCGACGCCCAGCAGAACGCCTGCCGCCTCCAAGCGATCCAGGCACGCTGCCATCCCGGGATAGGCCGGATCGACGGCACCGTGCTGTTCGCGATGGACGCGATAGGCGCGCTTGTAGCTGGCCGCCACGTCCATGGCATCGGCTGGAGCATCATCGGGCAGGATGCGGCCGATGCCGTCATGCAGCGTCAGGCCGATCATACCGCGTACGCGATCGTCGTCCGGCCGTCCGAGCCCGTGGTCGGCCCAGGCGTCGCGCATGGCGGCCAGCACCGTATGCTGGCCATCCAGCAGCGTGCCGTCGCAATCGAACAGGGCGAGGGAAAGTCGGGTCATGCTGTCAGAGCTCTGGCGTGTTGACGGGCGCATCGGCATCGAAGCCGAAATAGGCGAAGGTGGCCGCCATGTGGGGTGCCAACGGCGCCTCGATATCCAGGTCGCCGCCGTCGGGATGCGGCAAGGTCAGGCGCCTGGCGTGGAGATGAAGTTGCCTGGCAACCTCCGCCCCCGTCAGGAAGGCACCCCGGCCGCCATATTTGCCGTCGCCGAGGATCGGCGTGCCGATCGCCTGGCAGTGGACGCGCAGCTGATGGGTCCGGCCGGTCAAGGGCCAGAGCGCCAGCCAGGCTGCCCGGGCACCGGCCCTGTCGACGGTCTGATAGAGCGTCACCGCGCTCTTCGCCGCCTCGCCATCATCCCGGGCGGCGATGCGGCCCTTGCCGTGCGTTCCCTTGATGAGTGCAGCATCGATACGCCCGCGGTCGATCTCCGGCACGCCGACCACGATCGTGTCATAGCGTTTTCGCGCGCGCTTGGAGCGAAAGGCCGCCGACAGGGCACGGGCCGCCGGCGCCGTCCGGCCGAGGATCAGGATGCCGCTGGTATCCTTGTCGAGGCGATGCACCAGGCGCGGCCTTTGCCCTCGCCTGGCCAGCGCATCGAGCATGGCATCGACATTACGCGCGACCCCCTGCCCGCCTTGAACCGCGAGGCCGGCGGGCTTGTTCAGGGCGATTACCGCGTCGTCCTCATGGATCACCATGGTCCGGATGGCATCGCGGTCGGCGGACGACACTGGCCTTGGCGACGGCGCCGTGCGCTGAAGTTCCTCCGGGCGCAAGGGCGGGACACGCACGGTCTGGCCTACCGCCAGCCTGGTGCCGGTCTTGACCCGGGCGCCGTCGACGCGGATTTGGCCGGTGCGCAAGAGCTTCGCCAGGCGGCCGTGGCCGAGGGCCGGGAAATGCTGCTTGAACCAGCGGTCGAGGCGGATCTCGGCCTCGTCCGACGTCACGGTGTGCTGGGTCACGCCGCTCATGCCAGGATCGCCCGCATGCCGTGCATCCCAGCGTAAAGGCCCGCCACGCAAACGATGACGGAAGCGAGAATGTAGGCCAGAGCCGCCAAGAGTTCGCCTCGGTCGATCAGGAATACGACATCCAGCGAGAAGGTGGAGAAGGTGGTAAACGCGCCCAACACGCCGACGACCAGCAGGGCGCGAACCTCCGGACTTGGCGACCAGACTTGCGCCGTGACCTCAACGAGAACGCCCATGGCGATGGACCCCAGCACATTCACGACGAGTGTGCCCCAGGGGAAGCCTTGGCCCATCCAGTGACCTACGGCCGAAACCACCAGATAGCGACCCAAGGCCCCAACCGCTCCGCCAGCGGCAATAGCGATCAGAAGCGACGGCTGCACGCGATCAGGCCTCGCGGTTGAGTTCAGCCAGCGCCACGGCCACGCCACCGATCCAGGAGATCACCCGGGCCCGGTTGACGCCAAAGTCCGAGCGGCCGTAGCGCGCATGGCTGTAGATGGCCGGCGTCGCGAGCCCCTCGCCGGCCTCGAACACCCGCAGGCTGATCAGATCGGGAAACTTGAACAGACGCGATCGTTGAACGGCCTCGAGGGCGCGGCCGTCATCGGACAATTCCGTCGCTTCAAACCTCGGCAACGTCTCAAAGACCCTGCGGTAGGCCGCCAGCAGCCGTTCGGGCGACGTTGGATAGGTCGGGCTGGTCTTGTCGGGCTCGGCGTTCTGGCACAGCCCCTCCGGTGCCATCAGATAGTTGTTCGGGCGCCGGCTGCGTTCGAAGGTCTCAAAGTTCAGCATTGTGCCGATCACTCGCTGCTGGCGCCGTCTTCGTGGCGCTGTTCGCGCAGCCGCTGCCAATAGTCCAGACGTTTGCGGATCTCACGTTCGAAGCCCCGATCGACCGGTTGGTAGAAGGCGCGGCGCTCCATGCCCTCCGGAAAGTAGTTCTGGCCCGAAAAGGCATCGGGCGCGTCATGGTCATAGTGGTAACCCTTGCCGTAGCCAAGCTGCTTCATCAGGCGCGTGGGCGCGTTGACGATGTGCATCGGCGGCATCAGGCTGCCGTGTTCCCTGGCGGCCTTCATGGCCGCGCCATAGGCGCCATAAGCGGCGTTTGATTTCGGCGCCGTCGCGAGATAGATCACGGCCTGGGCAATGGCCAGCTCGCCCTCCGGCGAGCCGAGCCGTTCATAGACATCCCACGCCGCCAGCGCCTGATGCACCGCTTGGGGGTCGGCAAGGCCGACATCCTCGACCGCGAACCGGGTGATCCGGCGCGCTACATAGAGCGGATCCTCGCCGCCGGCCAGCATGCGGGCCAACCAGTAGAGCGCCGCATCGGTATCAGAGCCGCGCAGGCTTTTGTGCAGGGCGCTGATCAGGTTGTAGTGGCTTTCCTGGGCCTTGTCGTAGACCGGCACACGGCGCTGAACGGCCGCGACGAGGGCGTTTGTGTCCAGCGCTTCGTCCGGCTTTAGCGCGAACAGCTCTTCGCACAGGTTCAGCACATAGCGCCCGTCACCATCGGCCAGGGCGGTCAGGGCCTGCCGGGCGTCCTGGGTCAGCGGCAGTTCCCGGTCCTCGGCCTGTTCCGCCCGCGCGATAAGCTGTTCCAGCGCCGGTTCGTCCAGCCGGCGCAAAACCAGCACCTGACAGCGCGACAGCAGCGCGGGGTTCAGCTCAAAGGACGGGTTTTCGGTCGTGGCGCCGATCAGCGTGATCGTGCCGTCCTCCACCACGGGCAGAAAGGCATCCTGCTGCGACCGGTTGAAGCGATGGATCTCGTCGACAAACAGCAGGGTCCCGCGCCCCCCGGCGCGACGCCCGCGGGCCTCTTCGAAGACTTTTCGCAGCTCCGCGACGCCGGAGAAGATGGCCGACAGCGGGATGAACGCGAGGTCCGTCGTTTCCGCCAGCAGGCGCGCAATCGTGGTCTTGCCGCAACCGGGCGGGCCCCACAGGACCATCGAGGCAAGCCGGCCCGCCGAGACCATGCGGCCGATGGGCTGGTCCGATGCCAGCAGATGATCCTGACCGACGACCTCCGCCAACGACGCCGGCCGCAAGCGGTCCGCCAGCGGCCGGGGGGCTGCGCTTTCGAACAGGCTGGCCGGCTCGGACCCAGCCGTCGGCTTGCCCTTAGCCGCCACCGATGACCGCTCTGATCGTGCGATCGCCGCGCCGGATCGCCACGTTCCACGGCGGCCGGACATTGCGGACCAGGCGCATCAGCGTGGCAACGTCCGTCACCGTGACCGCATTGACCGACTGAATGACGTCCATCGGCAACAGGCCGAAACGATCCGCCAAACTGCGGTCGACCACCTGCAGCACGACGACGCCCGTTTCCGTATCGCCGTGGTAGCCAACCTCCGCCATCAGCGCCGGCGATAGATTGGCGACCTGCGCACCGGCGAACGGGTTCGTTCCGGTGATGTCGGTCAGCTCGCGCGGCGGCACCTCCGGCGGCGGCTCGACCGGCAGATCGAGCAGCAGGGTCGCGCCCGCGCGCCAGACGGATGCTTGGGCCATTTCATCGAACAAGAGCGACGCCACGCGGAACCGCATCGCGTCGATGTTGTCGACGCTGCGCCCATTGACCCAGAGAATGACGTCGCCTGTTTGGATGCCGGCCCGGTCGGCGGGGCCGCCCGGCGACACGCCCGTGATCAAGACGCCCGCCGGCCGCGGCAACCCCAGCCGTCGCGCCAAGTCCGGATCGACCGTACGGCCCTGCGCACCGAGCCAGGGCCGTGCCAGCGGCATGCCGCGGTCCACGGAAGCGATCAGCGCACGCACCATGATGCTGGGGATCGCGAAGCTGATGCCGTGCGAGCCTTGATCGCGGCTGAAGATCGCCGTGTTGATCCCGACAAGCGTGCCGTCCATGGCTACCAGCGCGCCGCCGGAATTGCCCGGATTGATGGCCGCATCGGTCTGAATGAAAAAGCTGAAATCCGAGACGCCGACCCCCGTGCGGGCCTGGGCCGAGACGATGCCGCTAGTGACGGTCTGGCCGACGCCGAACGGATTGCCGATGGCCAGCACCAGATCGCCGACCGCGAGATCATCGCTGTCCGACATTTCCAGATAAAGCAGGCTGCGGTCCGTCATGCCCTGGATCTGCAGCAGGGCCAGATCGGTCTGCGGGTCTGCCACCACGATATCGGCCTGGTACTCGCTGAGATCGGACAGCACGACCGTGATTTCGTCGGCGTCCCGTATGACGTGCGCGTTGGTGACGATAAGGCCGTTGGGCCGGACGATGACGCCGGATCCGAGCGAGGATCGCGTCTGCTCCCGCAGCAGGCCCGGCCTTTGAAACTGCTCACCAAAGAAGCGCTCGAAGAACGGGTCGTTGAACAGGGGTCCCGGCTCCCGTTCAAGCACGGTGCGTGACGAAATGATGTTGACGACCGCCGGTGCCACGGCGCGTACCAACGGCGCGAACGAAAGCTGGATCTCGGCCGGCGAACTGGGCACCCGGACCTCTTGCGCCGAGGCGACGGGCGAAACCAGGGCGATGACGATGACGAGACGGCTGATCAGAGCGCGAATAAGCATGGGGGGCAAAACCAAGTGTTGGGGGCTAAACATGGCAACTCACGCCTTGGCCAGCAAGCTTGGCTTCGACGCGATCGAGGCATAACCCAGGAACTTCAAGGCGGCCAGATAACACGGCGGTGCCATGGCGCAGCGGGGTGTCGCCGAACAATGGGCGCGGGTCATCGCCGCCAGTGGCTTAGATCGATCAGATCTGGTTCGTCCTCATTGGCGTGAGGCCGATTGAGCTGATTGGCGCGATGATTCGCACAAACGTGCATGAGCGCGTTGAAAGGCGCTGGCGTACCGGCAGACAGACGCCATAGCGACGCGGATACGCCTGGCGGGAATGCGGACCTGAAAGTCAGTTTTGAGGGGCTTGCAGCGGACCGGGGCGTAGGGCTGAGCAGGGCCGTGGCCTACGGCCCCGCTCAGTCTTTGCAGACCTGCCTTAGAAGGGATTGATGCGCGGCCAGTTCTCGTCGCCAGCAGCGATGTGCGCGGGGATGTCGGCCTCCCAAAGCTCCTGCGCCCGTTCGTGGACCTGCAGGTACAAGGTCCCGTCGACGATCTCCCAGACGTTGGGATCGCCGGGCGCCTTGTAGGCCTGGCTGGCCGCCCAAGAGCAGTAACCGTCATAGGCAGGCGCATAGCTCGCCGGATCGGCGGCGAAGCGGTCGCGGTTCTCGGCCGAGCTGAAGTACCAGACGGCGCCGTTCCAGAAATGATTGTGGCGCGCCTCGCCCTCGACCGGCTGGCCGTCATGGTAGGAGACGCTGTCGTAGCCGGCGATGGCAACCGGCAGTTGATTGCCGGCGCTGGCCGGCAGGGCGGTGAAGGCAAGCGCCGCCGCCGTGGCGGAGGCGGCGATAAAGGATCGGATCATGCTGTGCTCCCAGTTCAGGTGCCGTCATGTGACGGTAGGGAGCATTAGGGTGTTGAAAGGATCACGACCAAGTCACGGTTTCGCGGAGAGATTTTGAATAAAATCACAGACTTATGACTTAACATGGGTTGGCTCATCCTACGGGCAGACAGGTCCGTTTCCCGACACTCGATGCAATCAAAGCGGGTTACTTGAAGAATCGCGGGAATGCGGTGACTGTCAGCGCTGGATCTGGCCTGCCGGAGCACTTGTCTTTGGTTTCCTGTTCAACACCAGGCGGACCGCATCACGCTGCGCCCTCCGCCACGGGCATGGGCGTGAGTGATGCACAACGCGGCCGCCGCGCGCTAGTGTCGGCAAGCGAAGCTGCTGTGGAAGTTTGAAACGGGAAGTCCGGATGCGAAAGGCGGCCAGCTTGAAGGACGTGGCGCGGCTAGCCGGGGTTTCGACGGCTACGGTCACGCGCGTGCTGCATAACAACGGCTATGTCGGCGAGGAAACCCGAGCCCGCGTCACGAGTGCGCTGAAGGAAACCGGCTATCAGCTTAACGTGGTTGCGCAAAGCCTGCGCAAGCAGCAGACCCGCACACTTGGCCACTTGCTAAACACCATCACCCGAAACCCGTTTTTTGCCGAGGTTGCGCTGGGCCTCGAGGAACAGGCGCTGCGGCATGGCTGCAACGTCTTCATCTACAACGTCCAGGCCAGCGCCGAGCGCGAACGGCTGGGTGTGGAGACCTTCATCCGCCGACGAACGGACGGCATCGTCTTCACCTCGCCCGTCGATCCCGCCAATGTTGAGCTTGCCGCCAAGGCCGGTATTCCGGTCGTGCAGGTCGATTGGTTAGCCCGGGCGGACCATAACGCGGTCCTGGTCGACAACGAGGTCGGCGCGGTCGAGGCGATGGAGCACCTCTTCGCGCTCGGCCACCGGCGTATCGGCTTCATCGGCGCGGACCCGGCGCGGTTTCGACACAGTGCGGACGCCCGCCCATCCGTCGCCGATCAGCGCTTGTCCGCCTATCGAAACTCCCTGGCCGCAATGGGCATCAGGGCGGAAGAGGCACTTGTTCAGATCCGTCCTTACTACTACTCGCTCGATGAACGCGACGCGGCTGAAGGCTATGCGGGCATGCGCGAGCTGCTGACGCTGGGTCAACGGCCAACCGCCGTCTTTGCCACCTGTGACATCCTCGCCGCAGGCGCGTTGCAAGCCGTTCACGACGCCGGGCTTCGTGTGCCCGATGACATCTCCGTCATCGGCTTCGACGACACCTACGCCGCCCGCCTGTCGCCGCCCTTGACGACGGTGGCCCTGCCCATGCGCGAGATCGGCGAACGGGCTGCGGACCTGGTGTTTCGACATATGCCCGCACCTTCCGACGCCGCAACCGAACCCGACATCGTCACCCTACCCTCACGACTGACCATTCGGGGCTCGACGGCCGCGCCAGTGTCGCAATAGCGCTGGGACCGATTGTCAAGTCGCGGGCCCGCTGTTAGCATGGCTCATGAAAACCCGTTCGCCCTTGTCATTCAAACCAATGTGTCATCGATGACATATCAGCGAAACTGCCATTTCCATCGGCAGGGGCTGTCTCTTTGGCCAGATATGTCATCGATGACACAACAGGCGTCGGCTCACATCGACCCGGTCGGCCGCACGACGTCGCCGAGGGTCGGCGATCACCCGTCGACAACGACCACGAAACCAGAACAAGATCACAACTGAGGAGGAAACCAGCCATGTTGAAGAGATCATCCCTACTCTGCGCCGCCACCGCCGCCGCGCTGCTGACCGGCAGCCTGGCAGCCCAAGCCCAGACGGAAGTCGTCTTCTGGCAGTTCAGTACCCGCGATGCCTATGTCCAGGCCTGGAACGACGCGATCGCGGCGTTCGAGGCGCAGAACCCGGACATCGACGTGGTCATGGAGATCGTGCCCTGGTCGGAACAGCAGCAGCGGCTGGTCAGCGCCCTGGCCTCCGGTGGCCTGCCGGACGTGTCCTTCCTGGGCAACAATGTCGTCGCCCAGTTCCAGGCGATCGGTGCGCTGGCCCCGCTGGACGCCTATTTCGAGGCTTATTCCGAGGCGGAGGGCTATAGCGTCGCCGACGACATCTGGCCCGGCGATCGCGGCTATTACAATCTGGACGGCCAATGGTGGGCGTCGCCCCTGGCGGTCGAGACCCGCGCGCTCTATTACCGCCGCGACCTGTTCGAGCAGGCGGGCCTTGACCCGGACGCGCCGCCGCAGACCTGGGCGGAGATGCTGGACGCGGCCGAGGCCATCACCGAGGCCACGGACGGCGAGGTTTATGGCTGGGCCGCGCCGATGAGCATCGACTATCTGACCCTGCACAACTTCATGAGCGTCTATCTCTCCCACGGCGCCCGGCTGTTGAACGATGAGGGCCAATGCGGGCTGGACAGCGATGAGTTTCGCCAGGCATTGGCCGCTTATATCGGCGCTTTCGAAGCCGGCGTGACCCACCCGGACGCCGCCACCATGCCGGGCAATGAAATGCGGCGCGGCTTCCTGGACGGCCGGTACGCCATGATCGTCGACCATCCCGGTATTTGGGCCGACCTGCAAAATGAAGGGGCGGCGTTTGCCAACGAGGTGGGCGTCGCCATGGTGCCGGAAGGGCCGGAAGGCCGCTTCGCCTTCCTGGGCGGCTGGCCGCTCGTTCTGTGGGCGGAATCCGACGTGAAGGACGCGGCGGCGGAATGGATCCTCTATGCCACGCGGCCGGAAGGCGCGTTGCGCGACCTGTCGGTCAGTTCCGGCATGATCCCGGGCAGCGCGCGACTGGCCCAGCAGGACCCGTGGGACGAATACCCCTTCACCGTCTTTGTTGAACAGTTGCAGCAGGCCTATCCCTATCAGCATCCCGACCAGGCGATCGCCGAGATGGGTCAGCTTGAGGTCGACACGATCCAGACGGCGATCCAGACGGTCGCGCTGGGCCAAAGCAATGTCGACGACGCCGTCGCCGCCCTGTGCGACGATATCAATGAGGTGTTGAGCCGCTAGGCCCCTCACCCACCCGGCGTTGGTCGACATGCCAAGAAGCGCCGCCGTCGCCGCTACCCCGCCCCGGGGCCAGACCTCGGGCCGGGCCTGGCGGCGTCGGCAGCGGCGCCTGCCCTACTATCTGGTGGCGCCGGCCGTCGCCGTGGCCCTGGCGGTCGCGGTGCTGCCGCTGATCTATGGCCTGTGGCTGTCGTTTCAGGACTGGTACCTGCTGCGCAGCCCGACGCCTGAATGGGCGGGCCTGGGCAACTATGCCGACCTGTTCCGGGACACGGCGTTCTGGGACGCCTTCGTACGCACCTGGATCTGGACCTTGGGCACGGTGGCGGTCGAATTCGGGCTCGGCCTGCCGCTGGCCCTGCTGTTGAACCGCGACACGCCCATTTGCCGCAGCCTGTCGGCGCTGATCCTGACGCCTTGGGTGACACCCTTCATCGTCGTCGCCTATGGCTGGCGCTTCCTCTTGGACAGTGAGGTCGGCAGCCTGCATGCGGTGTTCGCCTTCTTCGGTATCGTGGGCGACCGCTCGATCTTGAGCGAGCCGGGCCTGAACCTGGCGATGGTCACCTTCATCTCCGGCTGGAAAGGCACGCCGTTCATGGTGATTGCCCTGCTGGCGGCCTTGAAAAACATCCCCGACGAGCTTTACGAGGCGGCGCGCATCGACGGCGCTGGGGCCTGGCAGAGGCTGCGCTACATCACCTTGCCGCTGATCCGCAACACGGCCATCGCCATCGGCCTGGTGCTGGGCATCCTCGCCTTTTACAGCTTCGATCTCGCCTGGATCATGACCCGTGGGGGGCCCGGCGAGAGCACGACCATCGTCGGCATCATGATCTTCCAGGTCTTCTTCACAGAGCTTCGGCCCGCCTACGCCGCGACCATCAGCACGGCCATGCTGCTGGTCCTGCTGATCGCCTCGTGGCTGACCTTGCGCACGCGTGGCGAGGATTCGGCCGCATGAGCCGCCGGCGCAAACTGAAGGATGCGGGCCTGGACGTGGTGACGCTTGCCGCCGTCATTCTGCTGCTGTTCCCCGTGATCTGGGTCATCGTCGCCTCGTTCAAGCCGAACAGCGAGATCCTGGCCGGCGGGTTCTGGCCGGAGGAACTCACGTTCGAGCACTACCGCGCCATCCTCGCCCGATCGGACTTTCTGATCGCGCTGCGCAACAGCCTGATCGTCGGCCTTGCCAGCGCGATCGTCTCCACCCTGGTGGCGTTGCCCGCCGCCTATAGCCTGGCACGCTTCAAGTATCGCGGGCGCGAAGGGTTCGGGCTGTTGATCCTCAGCACCCAGATGCTGCCGTCCGTGGCGATCCTGGTGCCGTTGGTCATCGTCATGCGCAGCCTGGAACTAAGCAACACGCTTACGGGCCTCGCGATCACCCATCTCACGCTGGGTTTGCCGATCGCCGTGTGGATGCTGCGTGGGTACATCGCCGAGGTTCCGGTCGAGCTGGAAGAGGCGGCGATGATCGATGGCTGCAGCCGGCTGGGCGCCATGGTCCGGGTGGTGCTGCCCCTGGTCGCGCCGGCCATCGTTGCGGTCGCGACCTTCGCCTTCGTGCTGTCCTGGGGCGAGTACCTGCTGGCGCTGGCGCTGATTACCTCAACGGACGTGAAGACCCTGCCCCTGGCACTGCAGGCGCTGTTCGACCCCTACTCTTTCAGCTGGGGCGAGGTCATGGCCGGCGGCGTGGTCATCGCCCTGCCCGCCATCATCCTGTTTCAAATCGTCCGCCGCTACATGATCGGCGGCCTTGTGGCCGGCGGCGTCAAGGGCTGAGCAAGGGACATCCATGATCAAGACCGAAGCCCTCTATTTTACCGGACCCCGCAAGGCCGAAGTGCGCGAGATCACGATCGATCCACCGGGACCGGGCCAGGTGCTGGTCGAGGCGATCGTCTCCGGCATCAGCGCCGGGACAGAGATGAACGTCTATCGCGGCCTAGCGCCGCAATGGCGCAAGCGCATGGACCCTGCGACGCGCCTGTTCGTCGACACCGATCAGCCGGACTGGCAGTACCCGGCACGCTATGGCTATGCCAGCGTCGGGTACGTCCGCGCGCTTGGGGCCGACGTCACCCTACTGCGCGAGGGCGATCTCGTCTTTTGCTATGCGCCGCACGGCCGGCATGCCGTGGTCGGTGAAGGCCAGGCCATTCCGCTCACGGGACTAAAGCAACCCGAGCTTGGCGTTTTCTTCGCCAATCTGAGCACGGCTCTGAACGGCGTTCTCGACGGCCGGCCGCCGATCGGTGCCGAGGTGGCCGTCATGGGCCTGGGCGTGATCGGGCAGCTTGTGATCAGGCTGCTGGCCTTGGCGGGCGCGCGGACGATCATCGCTATCGACGGCATTGCCGGTCGGCGCGATCTGGCGATCAACGGCGGTGCGACACACGCGCTCGACCCAACCGGCGATGATGTGGCCAAGGCCGTCCGCGAGCTGACGAATGGCCGAGGTGCGGACCTCGTATTTGAGGTTTCGGGCGCTGCCCCGGCACTGAACGAAGCCATCCGTACAGTCGGCTACAACGGCACCGTGGTCGCGATGTCCTGGTATGGCGGGTCGTTCGAAAGCCTCAGCCTGGCCGGCGAGTTCCACCACAATCGGGTGAAGGTTGTCTGCTCGCAGGTCGCGACGGTGAACCCGGAGCTGGGACCGTTATGGACGGTTGAGCGGCGGAGCGCCCTCGTTCGTGACTATCTTGGCACGCTGGATCTGGCGCCGCTGATCAGCCATCGCGTACCCTTCGACGAGGCGCCGGCAGCCTACGATCTGGTCGACCGGCGGGGAGCGGAAGCCATGCAAGTGCTGCTCACCTACGACGAAACGACATGACCATGCGGTTTTCCGCCTGCATCGAGCTGCTGTTCGCCGCCGAGGCAGACGATCCGGCCGAACGCATCCGGCTGGCCGCGGCGGCGGGCCTGCCGGCAGTCGAGTTCTGGTCCTGGCGCGACAAGGACTTGCCGTCGATCGTGGCGGCCCTGAAGGAGACGGGGCTGACGCTGAACGGCTACGTCAGTGAACCCATGGCGCCGTTGACGGACCCGGCGCAGCACGGCGCGTTTCTTGCCGGGCTGCAGGAGTCTGTCGCGGTCGCGCAAAGACTGGGCTGTGGCAAGCTGATTGCCCAGGCGGGTCCGCTCCGCCCCCAAGTGCCCCGCGAGGACCAGCACGCAGCGATTGTCGATTGCCTCGCCAGCGCGGCAGAGATCTTGAAGGGTACGGGCGTGACCTTGCTCTTGGAGCCGCTGAACACGCGCGTCGACCATCCGGGCTACTTCTTGGCGTTCACGCCCGAGGCGCTCGACATCATTGATGAGGTTGGGCGTTCCGAGATCCGCCTGCTCTATGACCTTTACCATTCAGCAGTGATGGGCGAGACACCACAGGCGGTGCTCGCCGGCCGGATCGATCGGATCGGCCACGTGCATCTGGCCGACGCGCCCGGACGACAGGAACCGGGCACCGGCACCCTGGACTGGCGCGCCCAGCTCCACTGGCTAGAGCAGCAGGGCTATGACGGGTTCGTGGGACTGGAGTACCGACCGTCGCAAGGCACGGTCGACAGCCTGTCGGCGCTGATGGGGCGAAGCAGTGCTTCGGCCCCCATCGACTAGCTGACGCGGACTATTCCTCCTCGTCGTCCTCGCGCTCGGCCTCGACGCGGGCGAGATCTTCCGCGCCCTTCGCCGATTCGTCTCGGTCGACCAGCTCGATAACGGCCATCGGCGCGGCATCACCGTAGCGGAAACCCGCCTTCAGCACGCGCGTGTAGCCGCCCGGACGGTCTTGATAGCGGTCGGCCAGGGCGTCGAACAGCTTGGCCACCATGTCCTTGTCGCGCAGACGGGCATAGGCCAGCCGTCGGTTGGCCAGGCCACCCTTCTTCGACAAGGTGATCAGCCGATCGACCACGCCGCGCAGCTCTTTGGCTTTCGGCAGCGTGGTGACGATCTGTTCGTGGCGGATCAGCGAGGCGGCCATGTTGGCGAACATCGCCTTGCGATGGGTGCTGGTCCGATTGAGTTTACGTCCGCTCAGGCCATGGCGCATGACCGTCCTCCTTCTGATCTAGGCCTCGCCGCGCGAAGCCGATAAGCGTCACCCCCGCCCGCTCATCCGGTACGGAGGGGTCGGGCCACCGCGGCCCTTGGGTACGACAGAGCCGCCTTAGTACGGCTCTTCCAGCTTCTTGGCCATGTCTTCGATGTTCTCGGGCGGCCAGTTCGGGATCTCCATGCCCAGATGCAGACCCATCTGGGACAGGACCTCCTTGATCTCGTTCAGCGACTTGCGGCCGAAGTTCGGCGTGCGCAGCATCTCGGCTTCGGTCTTCTGAACCAGATCGCCGATATAGACGATGTTGTCGTTCTTCAGGCAGTTGGCCGAACGCACCGACAGCTCCAGCTCGTCGACCTTGCGCAGCAGGTTCTGATTGAACGGCATGTCCTCGCCGCCCTCTTCGCGACGATCGGCCTGCGGCTCCTCGAAATTCACGAACAGCTTCAGCTGGTCCTGCAGGATGCGGGCGGCCAGGGCCACCGCGTCGTCCGGGGTGACGGCACCGTTGGTCTCGACCGTCAGCGACAGCTTGTCGAAGTTGGTCATCTGACCAACGCGGGTGTTGTCGACCTTGTAGGAGACCTTGCGCACCGGGCTGTACAGCGCGTCGACAGGGATCAGACCGATCGGCGCGTCCTCAGGCCGGTTCTCAGCCGCCGAGACATAGCCCTTGCCGGTATTGACGGTCAGTTCCATGTTCAGCCGCGCGCCATCGTCGAGATGGCACAGCACCAGATCCGGGTCCATAACCTCGATGTCGGGGCCGGTGATGATCTGGCTGGCGGTGACCGGGCCGGGACCGTCCGCGTGCAGCCGCATCTTCTTCGGGCCCTCGGAGTGCATGCGCAGCGCCAGGGCCTTCACGTTCAGCACGATGTCGGTGACGTCCTCGCGCACGCCGGCGATCGAGGAGAACTCGTGCAGCACGCCGTCGATCTGGATCGAGGTGACGGCGGCACCCTGCAGTGACGACAGCAGGACACGCCGCAGCGCGTTGCCCAAGGTCAGGCCGAAGCCACGCTCAAGCGGTTCGGCGACAATCGTCGACTTGCGCTGCGGGTCGTCGCCCGGGTTGAACTCAAGCGCGTTGGGCTTGATCAGGCTCTGCCAATTATTGGCGATCATGAGGATGGTTCCTTATCCACGATAGCTGCCCCTAGTGGGGGCGCCTGAACCGGGCATTGCGCCGACGCACAATAGCGTCGGCCCTTGCCGCGACCGATCCTGTCTGATGGCGTTCGCCGTGGTTACGAACGCGGTCCCGGATCGGCGGTTCCGATACTGTTGGGCCTAGACCCGCCGCTTCTTGCGCGGCCGAACGCCGTTATGCGGGATCGGCGTCACGTCGCGAATACTGGTGACGGTGAAGCCGACGGCCTGAAGCGCACGCAAGGCGCTCTCGCGTCCCGAGCCCGGGCCCTTCACGTTCACCTCAAGGGTGCGCATGCCGTGCTCCTGTGCCTTCCGGCCGGCATCCTCGGCCGCCATCTGGGCGGCGTAGGGGGTCGATTTGCGGCTGCCCTTGAACCCCATCAGCCCGGCGGACGACCAGCTGATCGCGTTGCCCTGGGCGTCGGAGATGGTGATCATGGTGTTGTTGAAGCTGGCGTTCACATGGGCGACGCCGGAAGTGATGTTCTTGCGCTCGCGGCGGCGAACGCGCGTGGCGGCCGGTTTTGCCATAACGGTCTCTTAGCCCCTATTTCTTCTTGCCGGCGATCGGCTTGGCCGGGCCCTTACGGGTCCGCGCATTGGTATGGGTCCGCTGGCCGCGCACCGGCAGGCCGCGACGATGGCGCAGGCCGCGATAGCAGGCCATGTCCATCAGACGCTTGATGTTCATCGCCGTCTGGCGGCGCAGGTCGCCCTCGACCGCATAGTCCGCGTCGATGGTCTCGCGGATGCGCATCAACTCATCCTCGGTCAGGTCGCTGACCCGGCGCTCCGTCGGAATGTCCAGTTTGCCGCAAATCTGGCTTGCGGTGGTCCGACCGATCCCATGGATGTAGGTCAGCGCGATTTCAACGCGCTTGCCGGTCGGGATGTTGACGCCAGCAATACGTGCCACGCCCTCACTCCTCTTTAGTTGCCACCTGCGGTGCTGCCGCTGACCGATCGACCGCTGGGGTCGAGCCGGCCCTGCCGCACCGGGTTTGCCTTTGATGATGTCGCCGCGCCGACAAGTATCTCAACCTGACGCGCAAACGCCTTCTTGCCGGGCACGTCGCCGCACCCGGGGAAGCGCGAAATATAGTGATTGGCCCCGCTAAGTCAACAGGACAGCGGGGCTACACCGCCTCTTTCAAAATCTCGTCGATGGACGATGCCACGGCCTCGATCGGGGCCATGCCGTCGACCGTGCGCAGGATGCCGCGCTCGCGGTAATAGGGCAGAATGGGAGCCGTCTGGCGGTGGTAGACCTCAAGCCGCGTCCTCAAGGTTTCAGCGGAATCATCGCCCCGTCGCTGGTCGGCCGGCGTCTCGGCGATGCGGGTTTCTATCCGCTGGAACAAGGCCTCTTCTTCGACTTTGATTTCGATGACGGCGTCCAACTGCTTGTCTTTTTCGGCAAGCATGGTGTCGAGCGCCTCGGCCTGGGGCACCGTGCGGGGAAACCCGTCCAGAATGAAGCCTTGCGCGCAGTCGGGCTGTTCTATCCGGTCGGCGATCATCGCAACCATGATGTCGTCCGACACCAGCTGGCCGGCATCCATGATCACCTGGGCCTTGCGGCCAAGATCGCTGCCGCTCGCGATGGCCGCGCGCAGCATATCGCCGGTCGAGAGCTGCTTCAGGCCGTGATCGCGCTCAAGGCTCTTCGCCTGCGTGCCCTTGCCGGCACCAGGCGGGCCCAACAGTATGATGTTCATCCCCGCCGTCCCCGAAGCTTCGCTTTCTTGATTAGACCTTCATACTGGTGCGCCATCAAATGGGAATGGATCTGCGCCACCGTGTCCAGCGTAACCGTCACGACGATCAGCAGGCTGGTGCCGCCGAAATAGAACGGGATGGCATATTGCGAGATCAAAAACTCCGGCAGCAGGCAGACGGCCGTCAGGTAGGTCGCACCGATCGCCGTGACCCGCGTCAGAACAAAGTCGAGATAGGCCGCCGTGTTGGCGCCTGGCCGGATGCCCGGGACGAAGCCGCCATACTTCTTCAGATTGTCCGCCGTCTCCTCCGGATTGAAGACGATGGCGGTGTAGAAGAAGCAGAAGAAGATGATCAGCGCGGCATAGAGGATCAGATACAGCGGCTGGCCGTGGCCCAGCATGATCGAGATGAACTGCACCCAGCCCGGGCTGTCGCCGCCGGAAAAGCCGATCAGCGTCGCCGGCAGCAGAAGCAGCGAGGAGGCGAAGATCGGCGGGATGACGCCGGCCGTGTTCAGCTTCAGCGGCAGGTGCGACGACTCGCCGCCAAACATGCGGTTGCCGACCTGTCGTTTGGGATACTGCACGATGACGCGCCGCTGCGCCCGCTCCATGAACACGATGAAGGCGATGACGACGATGGCCATGACCAGCAGGCCGATGATCACGAAGGCCGACAGGGCGCCCTGGCGGCCCAGCTCCAGCGTGCCCACCAGGGCCCGCGGCAGTTCAGCGACGATGCCCGCGAAGATGATCAGCGAGATGCCGTTGCCGACGCCGCGGGCCGTGATCTGCTCGCCCATCCACATCAGGAACATGACGCCGCCGACGATGGTGATGACCGTCGAGAAGCGGAAGAACCAGCCGGGATCAATGACTGCCGGGCCGCTGGAGCCGACGGCCCCTTCCAGCGCAATCGCCAAGCCATAGCCCTGGACCGCCGCCAACAGCACGGTCAGATAGCGGGTGTACTGATTGATCTTCTTGCGACCCGCCTCGCCCTCTTTCTTCAGCTGCTCCATGCTTGGCGAGACCGCCGTCATGAGCTGCATGATGATCGAGGCCGAGATGTACGGCATGATGTTCAGCGCGAAGATCGTCATCCGGCCGAGCGCGCCGCCGGAGAACATGTTCAACATGCCCAACAGGCCGCCGCCCTGGCTTTGGAACAGCTCGGTCAACACCGTCGGGTCGATGCCCGGCAGGGGGATGTACGTACCGATGCGGTAAACGATCAGGGCGCCGAGCGTAAACCAGATACGCTTCTTAAGCTCGGTCGCCTTGGCAAAGGCGCCGAAGTTCAGATTGGCGGCAAGTTGTTCAGCGGCAGATGCCATATCGTCCTCTGGCTTACGACAGCGCGCCCGACGACCCTTCGCCGTTCACGGCCGCGCACCTTATACCAAGCGTGATTGCAAGACGATAGCTGGGGAGCCTTCAGCCCTCCGTCGAGGCTTCGGTTGCCGCGGCACCTGTCACGATGACTTGACCACCGGCCTTTTCGACCGCGGCCACCGCAGCCTTCGACGCCCGCGCCACCTCGATCGTCAGCTTGGTTTTCAACTCACCCTTCGCCAACAGGCTAATCCCGTCATGCCTGCGCGAAACCAGACCGGCCTCGCGCAAGGCGTCGGCGCCGATCGTGTCCTTCGCGTTCAGGCGCTTGGCGTCGATTGCCTGCTGCAGCCCGCCGACATTAACGACTGCGTAGGTCTTGGCGAACTTCGCGTTGTTGAAACCGCGCTTGGGCAAGCGGCGATAGAGCGGCATCTGGCCGCCCTCAAAGCCCTTGATCGACACGCCCGACCGGCTCTTCTGGCCCTTGTGGCCGCGACCGGCCGTCTTGCCCTTGCCCGATCCGATGCCCCGACCGACCCGGGTCCGCGCCTTGCGGGCGCCGTCATTGTCGCGAAGATCGTTGAGTTTCATGACATTCATTCCTTACGGGGGTCCGCCGGTGATATTTGGCCCGGAGCCCCAAACCCGTCTGCGTGTCGCCAGCGGCCTCAGCCTTGCTGTTCGACCCGAACCAGATGCTTCACCTTTTCGATCATGCCCCGCACGGAAGGGGTGTCTTCAAGCTCGCGTGTCCGGTTCATCTTGTTCAAGCCCAGGCCGATCAGCGTCTTGCGCTGATAGGACTGGCGGCCGATCGGACTGCCGGTCTGGGTCACCGTCACCGTCGGGCCCGCCTTCTTGGACTTCGGCTTGGCCGGCGCCTTGGCGGCAGTAGCCTTGGCCGAAGCCTTGGCAGCCGGCTTCTTCGGCGCAGCCTTCGCTGCCGGCTTGCGCGCGGCGGGCTTCTTTGCGGGCGCCGGCTTCTCGTCGGCCGGCGCGTCCGCTGCCTTGGTTTCCTCAGCCATTCGCGGCCTCCTTGGTCTCGGCCTCGGCATCGTTGGCCGCTTCGGCCTTCGGCGGCCGGCCGGACAGTTCGCTGACCTTCTTGCCACGACGCGCGGCAACGGCCCGCGGACCCTCGATGGTCTTGAGCGCCTCGAACGTCGCCTTGATCATGTTGTGCGGGTTGGACGAACCGATTGACTTGGCGACAACATCCTGCACGCCCAGCGCCTCGAAGATGGCCCGCATCGGGCCGCCGGCAATGATGCCGGTACCCGCCGGGGCCGCGCGCAGCAGCACCTGACCGGCGCCGAACCGGCCCTTCTTGTCGTGGTGCAGGGTCCGGCCCTCGCGCAGGGGCACACGGATCATGCTGCGCTTGGCCTGCTCGGTCGCCTTGCGGATCGCCTCCGGCACCTCGCGCGCCTTGCCGGAGCCGAAACCGACCCGGCCGCGCCCGTCACCGGCGACGACGATGGCCGCGAAGCCGAAGCGCCGGCCACCCTTGACCACCTTGGCCACCCGGTTGATGCCGACCAGCTTTTCGATCAGATCGCTGTCTTCGCGCCGATCTTCGCGCTGCATGCGTGCCATGTCTCAGGCCCCTTCCTAAAAGTCCAGCCCGCCTTCGCGGGCCGCATCGGCCAGGGCCTTGACCCGACCGTGATAGAGATAGCCGCCGCGGTCGAACACCACCTTGGTCACGCCCGCCTCCTTGGCCCGCTCCGCGATGCGCTTGCCAACCGCCTTGGCCGCGTCGATGTCGGCACCGGTCTTCAGGCTGTCGCGGAGATCCTTCTCGACGCTGGAGGCAGCGGCAAGGGTTCGCCCGGCCGTATCGTCGATCAGCTGGACGTAGATCTGTTTGGACGAGCGGAACACACTCAGCCGCGGGCGCAGCCGGCCCAGCTTGCGCAGCCGGTTGCGGTTGCGCTGCGTGCGCCGATCGCGAAGTCGTTTGGTCGTCAGCATCGCTTTCCAGGCCCTACTTCTTCTTGCCTTCCTTGCGAAGGATCGTTTCGTCTTCGTACTTCACGCCCTTGCCCTTAAAGGGCTCGGGCGGACGCCAGCTACGGATCTCGGACGCCACCTGGCCGACCTTCTGCTTGTCGTGCCCGGACACCTCGATCGCCGTCGGCCGTTCGCACTTGATCTCGATCCCGTCAGGGATCGGGTACCGCACCTCATGGCTGAAGCCGAGCTGCAGGACCAGGTCTTTGCCCTGGACCTGGGCGCGATAGCCGACGCCGTTGATCTCCAGCTTCTTGGTGAAGCCATCACTGACGCCGACCACCATGTTGTTGATCAGCGTGCGGGTGGTCGCCCACATGATGCGGGCCTGGCGCGAGTTCGAGCGCGGCTCGACCGACACCTGGCCGTCATTCTGGGCGACCGCGATCTCGCTGTTGACAACGAGCTGCAGCTGGCCGCGCTTGCCCTTGGCCGTGACCTCCTGGCCGTCGACCTTCAGCTCCACGCCTTGCGGCACGGTCACCGGAAGTTTGCCGATACGGGACATCAGTCCAGTTCCTCTAAAAGACTTCGCACAAGACCTCGCCACCGACATTGGCGGCACGGGCCTCGACGTCGGACATGACGCCACGCGGCGTCGACAGGATCCGAATGCCCAACCCGTTATAGTAGGTCGGCAGGTCCTTGATCCGGGAATAGACGCGGCGGCCCGGCGTCGACACGCGGTCGATGCGGCGGATCACCGGCTGCCCCTCATGGTACTTCAGCTCGATCTGCAGGTTGGCGATACCGGTCCGCACGTCTTCGCGCGAATAACCGCGGATATAGCCTTCCCGCTTCAGCACCTCCAGCACGTTGGCGCGCAGCTTCGAAGCCGGGCTTTCGACGACCGACTTGCCCGCCCGCTGTCCGTTGCGGATGCGCGACAACAGATCGCCCAGGGGATCGCTTAGCGACATATGCCCAATCCTCCTACCAACTCGACTTGACCATGCCCGGGATCTGCCCGGACGAGGCCAATTCGCGCAGCGCAATGCGGCTCACCTTGAACCGCCGGTAATAGGCCTTCGGCCGGCCGGTGACCTCGCACCGGTTGTGCAGCCGGGTCGGCGATGCGTTACGCGGCAATTTCGACAGCTTCTGATACGCGTTGAACCGCTCCTCGGCGGACACCGACTTGTCATCCGCGATCGCCTTCAGGGCGGCGCGCTTGGCGGCGTACCGATTCACCAGTCGCTGGCGCTTTTTGTTGCGTTCAACGGCGCTCATCTTGGCCATGTTCTGCCCTTCCGACCGTTAGTTGACGAACGGGAAGTTGAAGCCGCGCAACAGCGCCTTCGCTTCCTGATCGGTCTTCGCCGTCGTCACGATGATGATGTCCATGCCGCGCACCCGGTCGACATTGTCGTAGTCGATCTCCGGAAACACGATCTGTTCCTTGATGCCCATCGAATAGTTGCCGCCACCGTCGAAGCTCTTCTCCGACAGGCCGCGAAAATCGCGGACGCGCGGCAACGCGATGTTCACCAGACGATCGAGAAACTCGTACATCCGGTCCCGGCGCAAGGTCACCTTGCAGCCAATGGTCATGCCTTCGCGCAGCTTGTAGGCCGCGACCGACTTCTTGGCCTTCGTGACCACTGGCTTCTGGCCGGAAATCGCGGTCAGATCCTGCACGGCGGACGAGACCGCCTTGTTGTCGCCGACACCCTCGCCGACGCCCATGTTGATGACGATCTTGTCCAGCCGCGGCACTTCCATCGAGTTCTTGTACGAGAACTCCTCCGAAAGGCTTGGCCTTACCGTCTCTTCGTAATGCTCTTTAAGCCTGGCCATGATTGCGCTCACAAATCAATGACTTCGCCGGACGCCCTCGCGTACCGGACCTTGCGACCATCTTCCAACGTGCGGTAACCCACGCGGGTGGCCGAGCCGGACTTGGGATCGACATGGGCCACGTTGGACACGTGGATGGCCGATTCCTTCTGCTCGATCCCACCTTGCGACTGGGCCGACGGGCGCACATGGCGCGTGGTCATGTTCACGCCCTGGACGATCACCCGGTTGTCCGAGGGCATGACCTTCAAGATCTCGCCCTGCTTGCCCTTGTCGCGGCCGGTCAAGACGACGACCTTGTCGCCCTTCTTGACCTTCAGCTTGGGCTTCACGCTGCCTACCGTTCCCATCACAGCACCTCCGGTGCCAGGCTGATGATCTTCATGAACCGCTTGGCGCGCAGTTCGCGCGTGACCGGGCCGAAGATGCGGGTGCCGATCGGCTCGTTCTGCTTGCTGATCAGGACGGCGGCGTTGCCGTCGAACTTGATCGAGGTGCCGTCCTGGCGGTGGATTTCCTTTGCGGTGCGCACGATCACGGCGTGGTGGATATCGCCCTTCTTCACGCGACCGCGCGGGATCGCCTCCTTGACGGTGACGACGACGACATCACCGACAGAGGCGGAGCGTCGCTTCGACCCGCCCAGCACCTTGATGCACTGCACCCGGCGCGCACCGGAATTGTCGGCCACGTCCAAGTTGGTTTGCATCTGAATCATTGACTTGGCTCCCTTACGCCGCTGCGGTGTCGCCGGCGGCCTCGTCGGCCAGCACCATCCAGCGCTTGGTCTTGGAGATCGGCGCGGTCTCGACGATGCGTACCGTGTCCCCAACCTTGAAGGCATTGGCCGCGTCGTGCGCCTGATACCGTTTGGAGCGCTTGATGAACTTCTTGTAGACCGGGTGCATCAGCCGACGCTCGACCAAGACCACGACGGTCTTGTCGGCCTTGTCGGAGACGACCTTGCCGGTCAGCACACGTCTCGGCATTGCCTTGCCCTTCCTACTCGGCGGTGGCGGCGTCGGCCGCGCGTTCCGCCATGATGGTCTTGATCTGCGCCACGGTGCGCCGCGCCTGCTTCATGGCGGCGGTGTTCTCCAACTGGCCGTTGGCCTTTTGGAAACGCAGATTGAACTGTTCCTTCTTGCGCGCGACCAGCTCGTCTTCCAACTCGCTGTCGGTCTTGGCGCGCAGATCTTCGGCTTTCATGACCGTCAACTCCCCTCGCCCATACGGGCGACGAACTTGGTCGGCACCGGCAGCTTGGCCGAGGCCAATTCAAACGCCGTGCGCGCCAGGTCCGCCGGCACACCGTCCAGTTCAAACATGATGCGGCCCGGCTTAACCCGGACCATCCAGTATTCCGGCGAGCCCTTGCCCTTGCCCATCCGCACCTCGGCCGGTTTCTGGCTGACCGGCACGTCCGGGAAAATGCGGATCCACACCCGGCCTTGACGGCGGATATGGCGGGTGATCGCGCGACGCGCCGCCTCGATCTGACGCGCCGTGATACGGGCAGGGCCAACCGCCTTCAGGCCATAGGCGCCGAAGTTAAGGTCCGTGCCGCCCTTGGCGGTGCCCTTGACCCGGCCCTTGAACTGCTTGCGGTACTTTGTGCGCTTTGGACTCAGCATCGTTCGTCTCTACCTTTACGCCCCGTCCCGGCCCGAGCCCTGACGGCTGGGGGCCTGGTCGGCCAGGCGCTTTTCATGCGCCATCGGGTCATGGGCCATGATCTCGCCGCGGAACACCCAGACCTTGACGCCACAGGTGCCATAGGTCGTGTGCGCGGTCGCCATGCCATAGTCGACATCGGCCCGCAGCGTATGCAGCGGCACCCGGCCTTCGCGGTACCATTCGGTGCGGGCGATTTCAGCGCCGCCCAGCCGGCCGCCGCAATTGATGCGGATGCCCAACGCGCCCAGACGCATGGCGTTCTGCACTGCGCGCTTCATGGCGCGGCGGAAGGCGACCCGGCGCTCAAGCTGATTGGCGATGTTCTCCGCCACCAGTTGGGCGTCGATCTCCGGCTTGCGAATCTCGACGATGTTCAAGGTCACGTCGCCGCCGGTCATCTTGGCCAGGTCCTGACGCAGCTTTTCGATGTCCGCACCCTTCTTGCCAATGACCACGCCGGGCCGCGCCGAATAGATCGTGACCCGGGCGCGTTTCGCCGGACGCTCGATCACGATGCGGCTGAGGCCAGCCTGGGACAGGCGCTTTTGCAGGTAGCGCTTCAGCTCCAGATCCTGGTGCAGCAGGTCGGCATAATCCTTGCCGGCGAACCAGCGTGAATCCCAGGTGCGGTTGATGCCCAACCGCAGACCGATCGGATTGACTTTTTGACCCATGGTTACGCCGTCTCCTCACGCTCGCGCACGATCACCGTCAGATTGGACCAGGGCTTGACGATCCGGCCGACCCGGCCGCGCGCGCGGGCCCGGAAGCGCTTCATCGTCAGGCTCTTGCCCACATAGGCCTCGGCCACATACAGACGGTCGACATCGAGCTGATGGTTGTTCTCCGCGTTCGCGATCGCGGACTGCAGAACCTTCTTCACGTCCGCCGCTACCCGCCGCTTGGAAAAGGACAGGTCGGCCAGCGCGCGATCGGCCGCCTTGCCGCGGATCAGGCCGGCGATCAGGTTCAGCTTTTGCGGGCTGGACCGGACCACCCGGGCCACGGCGCGGGCTTCGTTGCTGGCGAGTCTGCGGGGTGCTGATGCCTTGCCCATCGCCTACTTCCTTCTCGCCTTCTTGTCGGCCGCGTGGCCGTAATAGGTCCGGGTCGGCGCGAACTCGCCGAACTTGTGGCCGACCATATTCTCGTTCACCAGCACCGGCAGGAACTTGTGGCCGTTGTAGACGCCAAAGGTCAGGCCGACGAACTGGGGCAGGATGGTCGAGCGTCGTGCCCAGATCTTGATGATCTCATTGCGGCCGGATGAGCGCGCGGCCTCTGCCTTCTTCAGCAGATAGCCGTCGACAAACGGACCCTTCCAAACGGAACGTGCCATCAGGCGACCTCCGACTACTTCTTGTGGCGACGACGGATGATGTACTTATCCGTCGCCTTGTTGCTGCGCGTGCGCCGGCCCTTGGTCGGCTTGCCCCAGGGGGTGACCGGATGACGGCCGCCCGAGGTGCGGCCCTCGCCGCCGCCATGCGGGTGGTCGACCGGGTTCATGGCCACGCCTCGCACCGACGGGCGCTTGCCCGCCCAGCGCTTGCGCCCGGCCTTGCCCTTCTTGGTGTTGGCCTGGTCCGGGTTGGACACCGCGCCGATCGAGGCCATGCAGTCGCCGCGCACGACGCGCAGTTCACCCGAAGACAGTTTCAGCTGGGCGTAAGCCAGGTCGCGGCCCACCAGCTGGGCATAAGTGCCTGCCGACCGAGCGATCTGGCCGCCTTTGCCGGGCTTCAACTCGACATTGTGCACGATCGTGCCGATCGGCACTGAGCGCAGGGGCATCGCATTGCCCGGCTTCACGTCGGTCTTTTCGCCAGCGATTACCTGATCGCCGACCGCCAGACGCTGCGCCGCCAGGATATAGGCCTGCTCGCCGTCCTCGTAGCGGATCAGCGCGATGAACGCGGTCCGGTTGGGATCATACTCCAGCCGCTCGACCGTCGCCGGCACGTCGAACTTGCGGCGCTTGAAATCGATCAGACGATAGGCCCGCTTATGGCCCCCGCCGATGCGCCGCGCCGTGATCCGGCCGGTGTTGTTGCGGCCGCCTTTCTTGGTCAGGCCGCTGGTCAGCTTCTTGACCGGGTCGCCCTTGTGCAGGCCCGACCGGTCGACGATGACCAGTTCGCGCAAGCCGGCGGAGACCGGATTGAATGTCTTCAACGCCATGGCTTAGACCCCCGTGGAAACGTCGATCTGCTGGCCCTCGGCCAACGTCACGATCGCCTTTTTCGTGTCCGAGCGGCGGCCCTTGATGCCGCGAAAGCGCTTGGTCTTGCCCTTCTGGATCAGGGTGTTGATGCCGGTCACATTGACATCGAACAGGCCTTCGACCGCCTGCTTGATCTCAGGCTTAGTAGCGTCCATCGGCACCCGGAAGGTCACCTGGTTGAACTGGGTGATAAGCGTCGATTTTTCGGTGATCACCGGGCTGCGGATGATGTCGTACATCCGCTCCTTGGTGATCGGGCCGATTGCCTTGCGCACGCTCATTTCAGCCGCTCCTCAAGCTTGGCCACCGCCGCCTTGGTCAGGACCAGCGTGTCGCGGCGCAAGATGTCGTAAACGTTTGCCCCGGCCTCTGGCAGCACATCGACCGTCGGCAGGTTGCGGGCCGCAAGATCGAACTGCTGGCTGACCTCGTCACCATCGACGAACAGGGCCGAGGTGATGCCCAGCTTGTCCAGCTTGGCCGCCAGGTCCTTGGTCTTGTGCGACTTTACATCGGCCGCGTCGACGACCATCAGTTCGCCGCTGGCCGCCTTGGCCGACAGGGCATGCTTCAAGGCCAGCTTGCGCACCTTTTTCGGCATCTCCACCGCGTGGCTGCGCACCACCGGGCCGAAGGTCGTCGCGCCACCGCGATACTGCGAGGCGCGCAGGCTGCCCGAACGCGCGCGGCCGGTGCCCTTCTGGCGGAACGGCTTGGCGGTCGTGCCCTGGATTTCGCCGATGCCCTTGGTCTTGTGGGTGCCGGCACGGCGTTTGGCCAACTGATAGGTAACCATGCGCTGCAACAGATCGGCGCGCGGCTCGAGGCCGAAGATCTCGGCGCTCAGCTCGATCTCGCCGGCGCTCTTGTTATCGAGCGTTTTGACGGAGAGTTTCATGGCTTACGCGTCCTTCTTGTCGGCGGCTTCGTCGGACGCGGTGTCCGGCGCCTCGGCCGTGTCTTCGGACGCCGCCTCTTCGGCTGCCGGCGCGACCTCGTCGGCTTCGGCGGTCACGTCTTCCGCTTCGGGCTCCGGCTCATCGGCCGCCGCTTGACGGACACTGCCCGGCATCGGCGCGTCGCTCGGCAGCGGATGCTTCTTGGCATCGCGCACCAGAACCCAGGAGCCTTCCGAGCCCGGGACCGCGCCGCGCACCAGGATCAGGCCGCGATCGACATCGGTCGAGACGACGGTCAGGTTTTGGACGGTGACGCGGCGGTCGCCCATATGGCCCGCCATCTTCTTGCCCTTGAAGACCTTGCCCGGGTCCTGGCTGTTACCGGTCGAACCATGCGAGCGGTGTGAGATCGAGACGCCGTGGCTGGCGCGCAGGCCGGCGAAATTGTGCCGCTTCATGGCACCGGCGAAGCCCTTACCGATCGAAGTGCCGATGACGTCGACATGCTGTCCGGTCAGGAAGTGGTCGGCGATCAACTCGTCACCGACGTTCAAAAGCGCGTCCTCGCTGACGCGGAACTCCACCAGCTTGCGCTTTGGTTCCACCTTGGCCTTGGCGAAGTGGCCGCGCATCGGCTTTGAAACGTTGGACACTTTCGGCTTGCCGGCGCCGAGCTGCAGCGCGGTATAGCCATCCTTGTCCTGGTTGCGCACGGCAACGACCTGACAGCCATCGACATGCAACACGGTGACGGGCACGTGCTGACCCTCGGCGTCGAAGACGCGGGTCATGCCCAGCTTGCGGGCGATTATTCCGGTACGCATGGCGCCGCCCCTTAAAGCTTGATCTCGACGTCCACGCCGGACGCCAGGTCAAGCTTCATCAGCGCATCGACGGTCTGCGGCGTCGGTTCGACGATATCCAGCAGGCGCTTATGCGTGCGGATTTCGAACTGCTCGCGCGACTTCTTGTCGATGTGCGGCGACCGCAGGACTGTGTAACGCTCGATGCGCGTCGGCAACGGGATCGGGCCACGCACGTCGGCGCCGGTGCGCCGGGCGGTGTTCACGATCTCGGTCGTGGACTGATCCAAGACGCGGTGATCAAACGCCTTCAGGCGTATGCGAATATTCTGACTGTCCATAAGTTCGGACCCTTGTCTTCGATCGAGAGGTGCGGAACCGGACCGGAGCGTCGGACAGCACATCGCGAACAGTCTGTTGCCGCGGCCAATTCTGGCCGCGACGGTAAGTCAGGGAATGGATGTCGAACGATCGGGCTGTTCTCAGCCCTGGTCGCCGTTGCGACCGTCCTCAACCACAAAAAATCCCCCACGCTCCGGCGTGAGGGCTGACATCGCGTG